>WBZR01000763.1_pt1 | contig 47171 bp, 36 predicted proteins | sample 5204231 | NCBI WGS metagenome assembly WBZR01 (sample SAMN12412403, study PRJNA552823) | activated sludge metagenome | isolation source: activated sludge from anammox sidestream of wastewater treatment plant... | place: USA: Virginia | collected 2017-08 | reverse complement strand
CCGTGAGGTCCGCAACTGGGAGCCCATCGACACCGTCTGGCTCAACCCGCGCAAACCCGACCCAAAGACACCCGCAGACTCGCCGCTCGCGGCGTGAAAAAGCGGACAACTATGTTGACAAACACCGTGCGGCTAGTTCTGCTGGAGATGCAGTTGTAGGGGCGTGCTTCTTGGAGCGGGGAGCATTGCCAGCGATTGCCTCGGCTCGCGCGATGACCTCCTGTAGCTTGCGAGCAATTTCCATGTTTCGCCTAACGAATGAAAGGGACTTCCCCGTCCCGAGTGTGCCGCGCCACGGCGGGTTTCGGCAACCCGATGCCACGATGGGAAGTGCAAACTCGCGTCATCAAATGCCGTGAAGCTGCCGCTTCACTAAATCATGCCGTCAAGGGCTGACGGAGGCCATACACGAACTGTCAGGCCGTTACCGGTTCAAGTTTGCCCACTCGATCGAGATCGACATGCTGCCGGGCTACCCACAGATCATGCGCGTCCTGCATCGCGAGCCAGCTCTCCGGAGAACGCCCAATTGCCTTGGAAAGACGGAGCGCCATCTCGGGTGTAACCCGGCTGGAGCCACCGAGAATTCTGCTGAGAGTAGAAGCCGCCACGTCCAGCATTTTCGCCAACTCGCGGCCACTGATGCCATTCGGCTCAAGATAAATGCTGGTGATGAACTCGCCGGGATGGGGAGGGTTGTACATGGCCATCAGTGATAATCCTCATAATCAAGGACGTAAGCGTTTCCGTCCCGGAACTCAAACGTCAGCCGCCAATTGCCGTTGACCGTCACAGACCAGCGTCCGCGCATCTGCCCCTTGAGAGGGTGCAGCCGGAATCCGGGGATATCCATATCCTCAATGATCCGTGCCGTGTCCAAGGCAACTAGCTGCATGCGAAGCCGCTTGGCATGACTGGCCTGCACTCCAGAGGCATCACCCGTTTCGAAGAGCTTGCGGAGGCCTTTGTGCCGGAACGACTCGATCATGAGCCGAATGTATCATGTTGCGCACCACGCAACAAATGGCCTGGCGGATGAAAGGAGCTTCCCCCTCTTGGGCGTGCCGCGCCACAGCGGATTTCGGCAACCCGATGCCTCCCCCCGCCTCAAAAAATCAAAGCAGTGACTGTAGTCCGGCCAGGGCTGCGGCCACGGTCTGGCGGCGCACGGCATCGCGATCACCTTCAAAGTGGAATAGCTGCGCTTTGGGATAACCACCACGGCGCTTCCAGGCAATCCAGACGCTGCCCACCGGCTTGTCGGGGGTGCCGCCACTCGGGCCGGCAATGCCGGTTACGGCCACGGCCATGCTCGCGGCAGAATGGATCAGGGCGCCGGCAACCATTTCCAGTGCAGTTTCCTCGCTGACCGCGCCATGGCGGGTCAGGGTTTCGGGGCGCACGCCGAGCAAGGCCTGCTTGGCTTCATAGCTGTAAGTCACCAGGCCGGCCTCGAACCAGGCCGAACAACCGGCCACCTCGGTTATGACTTTGGCAATCCAGCCACCGGTGCAGCTTTCGGCCGTGACCACGGTTTGATTCGCATTATGCAGAGCTTGGCCCAGGGTTTCGGCCTGGGCGCGCAGTTCGGTATCGGTGGCGACTGGCCCGGTCATTCGTCGTCGGGCCAGCGTGGAACTGCGGGTGCATCCTTGCGCGGCTTGGGGCTGAATGGCTTGATGGCCTCCAGCATGGCCAAGGCATCACGCAGGGCCGGTACATCGTGGCTGCGCAGCAACAGGGCACTGCGCTCGGCCGCCAGCAAGTGGGCCGCCACGGAGCCGGCTTCCCGGCCCCCCTGCTGGCGACCGGTGACATCGCCGATCATGCGCTTGCGCGACATGCCGGCCATCAGTGGCACACCCAGATCGGAAAAGGCTTCGAGCCTGGCCAGCAATGCGAGGTTGTGCTCGAGGGTTTTGCCAAAGCCAAAACCGGGGTCGATCACCAGGCGGGATTTTGGGATGCCGGCCAATTCGCAGGCGAAGATGCGATCAGCCAGAAAGCGCCGCACTTCGGTCATCACATCATCGTAATGGGGCGCGTCCTGCATGCTGCGCGGTTCGCCCTGCATGTGCATCAGGATCACCGGCACACCGAGTTCGACAGCTGCCTCCAGCGCCCCCTCGCGCCGCAGTGCGTACACATCGTTGATCATGCCTGCACCAGCAGCAACGGCGGCGCGCATCACTTCCGGCTTGGAGGTGTCGATGCTGATCGGCACCGAGGTTTCACGCGCCAGGCGTTCGATCACCGGCAGTACCCGCGCCAGCTCTTCTTCGACAGCAACATCCTCTGCCCCTGGGCGGGTGGATTCCCCACCGATATCCAGCGCATCCGCGCCCTCCTCCACCAGTTGCAGGGCATGCGCCACGGCGGCATCGGCTTGCGCCAGACCATCGCTGGAAAAGGAATCGGGGGTGACGTTCACCACGCCCAGAATGCGCGGGCGATCCAGCTTCAGTGGCCGGCCAGCGCAATCGAGGGTGGGAGAAAGATCGAACACCTTAGAGCCGGGATTGGGGATTGGGGATTGGGGATTGGGGATTGGGGATTGGGGATTGGGGATTGGGGGCTGGGATTGGGGGCTAGGGCAAGGAGAGTGATTGGAAATTCGGGATTCTTAAAAACCAGAAGCGTGCGACTGCTTTTCCGCTCTTGTCCGAATCCCGAATCCCGAATCCCGAATCCCGAATCCCCACCTCATTCACACCTGCGCTGCCGGATCACCGACGGTTGTGCCGGTGGCGGGGCCGGAGCCATCGCGCTTGGGCGGTTTCGGGTCGTTCTGGGTCCAGCCTGCCGGAGCATCAGGTTCACGCCCGTCCATGATGGCATCGATCTGACTGGCATCGATGGTTTCATACTGCAAAAGGGCCTGGGCCATGGCATGCAACCTGTCGAGGTTGGCGGTAAGGATTTCGGTGCTGCGCGCATAGGCGCGATCCAGGATGTCGCGCACCACTTCATCAATCTTGCGTGCAGTCTCGTCCGAGACGTTCTTGGTCTGGGTGACGGAGCGGCCAAGGAAGACCTCATCCTCTTCTTCGCCATAGGCAATCGGGCCCATCGCATCCGACAGGCCCCACTTGGTGACCATGTTGCGCGCCATCTTGGTGGCGCGCTCGATGTCATTGGAGGCTCCGGTGGTGACCTTGTCGGCACCGAAGATCAACTCTTCGGCCACGCGCCCACCGTAGAGCGAGCACAGTTGCGATTCGATCGCGACCTTGTTGTAGCTGTACTTGTCACCCTCGGGCAGGTACATGGTGACACCCAGAGCGCGGCCACGCGGGATGATGGTGACTTTGTACACCGGGTCGTGCTCGGGCACGAGACGCCCGACGATGGCATGGCCTGCCTCGTGGTAAGCGGTGAGCTTTTTCTCGTCCTCGCTCATCGCCATGGAGCGGCGCTCGGCACCCATCATGATCTTGTCGCGGGCCTTGTCGAAATGCTCCATGCGCACGGCCTTGGCGTTTTCACGGGCGGCAAACAGGGCCGCCTCGTTGCACAGGTTGGCCAAATCCGCACCGGAAAAACCGGGGGTGCCACGGGCAATGGTCATCGGGTCCACATCATCGGCCAGCGGCAATTTGCGCATGTGCACCTTGAGGATCTGCTCGCGCCCCTTTACATCCGGCAGTGGCACCACCACCTGGCGGTCGAAGCGGCCGGGGCGCAGCAGCGCCGGGTCGAGCACATCGGGGCGGTTGGTGGCGGCGATCACGATCACGCCCTCGCCCCCTTCAAAGCCATCCATCTCCACCAGCAACTGGTTGAGGGTCTGCTCGCGCTCATCATGGCCGCCACCCAGGCCGGCACCACGATGGCGGCCAACGGCGTCGATTTCATCGATGAAGATGATGCACGGCGCGTGTTTTTTGGCCTGCTCGAACATGTCGCGCACGCGGCTGGCACCGACGCCGACGAACATCTCGACAAAGTCGGAACCGGAAATCGAGAAGAACGGCACCTTGGCTTCGCCGGCGATGGCGCGCGCCAGAAGCGTCTTGCCGGTACCGGGCGAGCCGACCATGAGGATGCCGCGCGGAATCTTGCCACCCAGCTTCTGGAAGCGCGAGGGATCGCGCAGGAATTCAACCAATTCACCGACTTCTTCCTTGGCCTCATCGCAGCCGGCAACATCGGCAAAGGTGACCTTGACCTGATCCTCGCTTTGCATCTTGGCGCGCGATTTGCCAAAGCTCATCGCACCCTTGCCACCCCCACCGGACTGGAGCTGGCGCATGAAGAAAATGAAGATGCCGATGAAGATGATGTAGGGCAGCAGGTTCAGCAGGATGTAGGTGAACGATGGCCCGGTGGCAATCGGAGTCTGGTTGACCTTCACGCCACGGGTGACGAGATCGTCGATCAGGCGCGGATCATTCGGCGGCAGGGCCACGGAGAATTTGCCACCATCCTTGGTGGTGCCGGTGAGCTCGCGTCCATTTTCCGAATAGGTCACTTCACTGACGCGCTCGCTGCGCACCTGCGAAAGGAACTCGGAATACGAAAGCCCCTGTGCCATGCCGGTATGCGGGGTGAAGCTCTGGAACACCGCCATCAGCACGACGGCGACGACCACCCACATCAAAAGATTCTTGGTCAAATCGTTCATTCCCGTTTCCCGCCTGCCTCAGCAGGCCTGTCGTTTCCCGGTTGCCAGAGCATAGACTTCGGAGGATCGGCTGCGTGAGGCTTCCGGCTTGCGTACCCGAACCTGGGTGTAGTGCTTGCGCAGATCGCGGATGTAATCGTCAAAACCTTCGCCCTGGAACAGCTTGATCAAAAAACTGCCACCCTGACGCAGGTGCTGGTCGGCAAAATCCCTTGCCAGCTCGGCAAGATACATCGAACGCGGCTGATCCACCGCATCCATGCCCGACATATTGGGGGCCATGTCGGAAAGCACAAGGTCCACAGTCTGGCCGTCGAGCCGTGCCTCCAGTTGTGCCAGCGGCTCGGGCTCGCGAAAATCACCGCAGATGAATTCAACCCCGGCGAGGCTCGGCATGTCGAGGATGTCGAGGGCAATCACGCGGCCACTGTCGCCCAGTTCGCGTCGCACCAGTTGCGACCAGCCACCCGGTGCGGCCCCCAGGTCCACCACCACCATGCCGGGCTTGAGCAGACGATCACGGGCCAGGATTTCTTCGAGCTTGTAGGCCGCACGCGAACGCAGGCCCTCGGCCTGGGCCTTCTTCACGAAGGGATCGGCGAAATGTTCGCGCAGCCAGCGCTGGCTGCTCTTGCTGCGGGCCATGTCGGTCCTCGGGATCAAGCGCGTGGCCGCCATGTTACCCTGTGCAGCCTTTTCCGCCGTTGCGAGCGTTCATGTCCGCGCCGTTGTCAGCCCACCAGAAACGCTATTTGCGCGGACTCGCGCACCCGCTCAAGCCCGTGATCCTCATGGGCAACAAAGGTCTGACCGATGCTCTCGTGGCCGAACTCGATCTTGCACTCGAACATCACGAACTGGTCAAGGTGAAGATCTCTTCCGACGACCGCGAGGCGCGCGAGGCCCTGGCGGTGGAACTGGCGCAACGCGCCGATGCCGCGCTGGTCCAGCGCATTGGCAATGTCGCCTGCCTGTATCGACGCAACCCCGAGGCGCCGCAGATTCCGCTGCCGCGCTGAAGCGACGACGATGCAATTGCTCGAACACCGCGAGGAAGGTCTGCTCCTGGTGCGCAGCGTCACCGCGGACACGATCCGGATCGGCGATCGCGAATTTGGCGCGAGCCTGGTGCTGGCGCCAGATCGCTGCATCGAGGCGTTTCCCGCACGCCACCTCACCGACCTCACGCCCGAGTTGATCCAACCTGTGCTGCAACTGGCACCTGCGTTGGTCCTGATCGGAACCGGCACCCGCCAGTACCTGCCATCACCCGCATTGCTGGCCGGTTTCCTCGGCCACGGCGTCGGCCTCGAAACCATGGACAGCCACGCCGCGGCACGCACGTTCAACCTGCTCGCCGGCGAAGGACGGCGCGTCGTCGCCATCTTCCTGCTGTAACCGTCCCACTTCGATCGTGTAACGAAAAAGCCCGGACATGCCGGGCTTTTTCGTTCTGCGTGCGAGAAAATTCACCCACCCGCTGCTGCCGGTGCAACACCATCACATGCGGGATTCGGCCACGTCGATCTTGGCGTCCTTGCGCAGCGCCTTGACCAGATCACCGGCTTCCAACGTGCCGATGGCACGGGCCAGTTGCTCGCGCAGCATCTGACGCTGGGCGTCATCGATCTTGGACAGATCGGCCTCGTTGACACCGGTCAGTGCGATCACTGCATTGGCGCCACCCACGAGCTGCGCGCTGCCGATGCTGGCGGCACCATCTTTCGGATGCGGCAAGGCAAACGCAGCCATCGCAATCGCCGGATCGACGGTGGCTCCGGCACGTCCCGCCGCATCGGCAGTCTTGACTTCGAGCGTGTGCGTCTCGGCCCACGCCTTCAGCGTTTCGAGCGACTGGATCGATTCGAGCGCCTTGGCCAGTTCCGCCTTGCCCAGTTCGGCGAGACGCTCGGCGCGCACCGCAGCGACGACCTGGTCGTGCACGTCCGCCAGTGGCCGCGTCGCCGCCGGCTTGTGCTCGCTGATGCGCAGGGCAATACCATGCGTTGGGCTGATTTCGATCAGGTCGCTGTCAAGGTTTTCCTGCAGCACGCTGTCGGAGAACATGGCCTTGATGACGTTTGCTTCCGCGAACATGCCTGGACCACCGGCGCGCGTGAACGGACCAGCCTTCTTGACCTCGAGATCGAGCTCAGCCGCGGCACCGTCGAGCGTGCTGGGATCGCGGTAGATCGCATCGATGAGGCGTCCGGCGGCGTCGGTATAGGCACGCTCGCGCTCGCTTTCGAGGTATTCGCCGGCCAGTTCGGCACGCACTTGTTCGAAGCTCTTGCCGCTCTGCTCACGCACCTCGCGCAACTGCAGCACGTGCCAGCCATCACTGCCCTTGACCGGATCGCTGACGCCGGGCGTCATCGAGAACAGCGCGTTCTCGAACTCGGGATCGGTCACGCCACGTTCGATCCAGCCCAGATCGCCGCCGCTGTTGCGTGAACCAGGATCTTCGGAATATTCCTTCGCCAGCGCGGCGAAATCGGCACCTTGGGCACGGGCCTTGGCAACCACTTCGGCGGCCTTGGCCTGGGCTGCCTGAACCGCCTCGGCACTGGCGTTGGGAGCCACCTGGATCAGGATGTGCGAGACCAGCCGCGCCTCCGGTTCGACGTAGCGATTCTTGTTCTCTTCGTAGCGCGCACGCAGCGATTCCTCGTCCGGGTTGGTCTGGACATCGAGCTTCGAACCATCCAGCTCGATGTAATCGATCGACACGGTCTCCGGGCTCTGGTAGGACTCCGGATGCGCCTCGTAGTAGGTCGTCACGTCGGCCTCGGCAATCTCACCCACGGCATCGGCAGTCGGCGCCGGCAGGATCACGTAGTCGAAATTGCGTGTCTGGTCGCGCAGCGCAAGATAGCCATTGACATAGGCATCGGTGACCAGACCGCTCGCCGACACCGCGCGCGGCAAGGCCTGGGTCAGCATGTCGCTGGCCATGCGCCCCTCGAAGATGCGCGGGGTCATGCGCGCACCTTCGAGCACGATGCGATACTGGTCGGGATCGAACTTGCCATCGACCTTGAAGGCATCGATCGCGCCGATTTCCTTCTGCAGGGCGCTCGGAGCGACCACCAGGCCGTACTGATTCGCCGCCTGACGCAGCACTTCCTCGTCGATCATGCTCTCCAGCACCTGGCGCTTGACCTCGGGTGTGTCGAAGGCACGCGGATCGTAACGATCGCCGAGCATCTGCCGCATCCGGCTGCGGTAGTCCTCGAAGCGTTCGCGCAATTGGTCCTGGCCGATTTCGACCTTGTTGACCTTGGCCACATAGGTCGGAACCTGCATCTGGAAGTAGTTCTCGACGCCGAAGAAGGCGAAGGGAACGGCAAGAATGCCTACGATCAGGATCGCCACCCAGCCGGTGGTCTTTTCACGGAGAATCTGCAACATCGGGCGGAGCCTTCGCAAGCGTGTGGAAGGCTGCGTGATCGAGACCACGCAGCATGAAAAAAAAGAGGGCGCCTGATATCAGGCGCCCTCGGCTTAAGTGGCGGAGTGGACGGGACTCGAACCCGCGACCCCCGGCGTGACAGGCCGGTATTCTAACCGACTGAACTACCACTCCGCGCTATGACGCTGCATGGTGCTTATGGTGGGTGCTGAGGGTTTCGAACCCCCGACCCTCGCCTTGTAAGGGCGACGCTCTACCGCTGAGCTAAGCACCCTGCAAAGACGATCAGTTTACAGCATCCTTGAGCGCTTTGCCAGCCTTGAAGGACGGAACCTTCGAAGCCTTGATCTTGATCGTGTCACCGGTACGCGGGTTGCGACCGGTACGAGCCGCACGCTTGCGCACTTCGAAGGTGCCGAAGCCGACGAGCGAAACGCTGTCGCCCTTCTTCAATGCCTTCTTGATCACTTCGATCACGGCGTCCACGGCATTGGCGGCATCGGTCTTGGAAAGCTCTGCGCTGGCCGCAACGGCGGCGACGAAATCAGCCTTGTTCATTCTTCAATCACTCCAGATTGCGAGTCCACACACTCGCGATGTTGTTCATCGGGCGACATGCAATCCCGCGAGCGGGGCAGCGACCCTCCAGTTCCACAAGACCGTGCATCCAGCACCAGCCAGCGGGTGCGCGAATTTATACCAGCGCCACGCACCCCATGCAACACGCAATTCCCTTGTGCCATGCGGGTTCCAGACGATTTCGCGCAAGGCACATTTGCCTGTGTGCGTCAACTTCCCAATTGAACTTCGAACCGGATCAGTGCGCTCGTGCCGGTGGCGCGGCCTTCGTCGCCGCCACCGCCTGCATCGCATCGGCGGCACGCGACTGCGCGCGCGCGCCGAGCGGCTCGACCAGGGCGAGGTCGAGAACCTCGTCGATCCAGCGCACCGGCACGATCGACAACTCGCGCGTGACGTTCGCCGGAATCTCGGCCAGATCCTTCTCGTTCTCCTGCGGGATGATCACCGTGCGAATCCCGCCGCGCAAAGCCGCCAGCAGTTTCTCCTTGAGTCCACCGATCGACAGCACGCGCCCGCGCAGAGTGATCTCGCCGGTCATCGCGACATCGGCCTTCACCGGCACCTTGGCGAGCGCCGACACCAGTGCGGTACACATCGCGATGCCCGCACTCGGACCATCCTTCGGCGTCGCGCCCTCGGGCACATGCACGTGGATGTCGAGCTTCTGGTGGAACTCCGGATCGATACCCAGTCGCTCGGCACGCGCACGCACCACGCTGAGCGCCGCCTTGACCGACTCCTGCATCACCTCGCCCAATTGCCCGGTGTGCTGGAGGCTGCCCTTGCCCGGCATCAGGGTTGCTTCGATCTGGAGCAGATCGCCACCGACCTCGGTCCAGGCAAGGCCGGTCACCAATCCCACTTCGGCCTGCTCCTCGGCACGACCGAAGTCATGCCGTCGCACACCGAGATAGGTGCCGATGTTGGCCGGCGTGATGCGCACGCCAGTCTCCTTGCGTCGCCCCTTGCGCACCGGCTTCGGGCCGGCGAGCGCGATCTCCTTCACCACTTTGCGGCAGAGCTTGGAAATTTCCCGTTCGAGGCCGCGCACGCCCGACTCGCGGGTGTAGTAGCGCACGATCTCGCGGATCGCATCCTCGCCGATGGAGACTTCCTCCGGTTTCAGGCCGTTCGCCTTGATCTGCTTGGGCAGAAGGTACTGGACCGCGATGCTGATCTTTTCTTCCTCGGTGTAACCGGGGATGCGGATCACTTCCATGCGATCGAGCAGCGGCGCGGGAATGTTCATCGAATTCGCGGTCGCAACGAACATCACCTCGGACAGATCCAGATCGACTTCGAGGTAATGATCGTTGAAGGCATGGTTCTGCTCGGGATCGAGCACTTCGAGCAGCGCGGAGGCCGGATCACCGCGGAAATCCATGCTCATCTTGTCGATTTCGTCGAGCACGAACAAGGGATTGCAGGTGCCCGCCTTGCTCAGGTTCTGCACCAGACGCCCGGGCAGGGAACCGATGTAGGTGCGTCGATGGCCACGGATCTCGGCCTCGTCGCGCACCCCGCCAAGACTCATGCGCACGAACTGGCGGTTGGTCGCCTTGGCGATGGATTGCCCGAGCGAAGTCTTGCCCACACCCGGCGGCCCGACCAAGCACAGGATCGGCCCCTTCATCTGCTTCACGCGCGACTGCACCGCCAGGTATTCGAGGATCCGCTCCTTGACCTTTTCGAGACCGAAATGATCGGCATCGAGCACGGCCTGAGCCTTGCGCAAGTCACGCTGGACCTTGCTGCGCTTGCTCCACGGCACTCCGACCAGCCAGTCGATGTAGTTGCGCACCACAGTCGCCTCGGCCGACATCGGTGCCATCTGACGCAATTTGCCCAACTCGGCCCGGGCCTTGGTCTCGACCGCCTTGGGCATGTGCGCCGCGGCAATCTTGCGCGCCAGGTCTTCCTGCTCGTTGGGCTGATCTTCGAGGTCACCCAGCTCCTTCTGGATCGCCTTCATCTGCTCGTTGAGGTAGTACTCGCGCTGGCTCTTCTCCATTTGCGACTTGACCCGGCCGCGAATGCGCTTTTCCAGTTGCTGCACGTCGATCTCGCCATCGACGAAACCGATCAGCGCCTCCAGGCGCTCGCACACGTCGAGGTTTTCCAGCAGTGACTGCTTGTCGGCGAGGCGGATCGAGAGATGTGCCGCAACGGTGTCGGCGACACGACTGACGTCCTCGATTCCCGCGAGGGTGGCAAGCAGCTCCGGCGGGATCCGGCGATTCATCTTGACGTACTGCTCGAACAGCGACAGCAACGAGCGCTGGGTGACCTCGATCTCGCGCGGCTCGCGCGAACTGCTCGACTCGACCTGTACCGCATCGCCGAACAGCGCACCATCGACATCCTCGGTACGCACGATCCGGGCTCGCGCCGCTCCCTCGACCAGCACCTTGATCGTGCCATCGGGCAGTTTCAGCAACTGCAGCACGTGCGCCAGGGTCCCCATCGCATAGAGATCGGCGGAACCGGGGTCATCGATCTCGGGACTGGTCTGGGCCACGAGCAGGATGCGCTTGTCGCGTTCCATTGCCAGTTCCAGTGCGCGCATGGACTTTTCCCGTCCGACGAACAACGGAATCACCATGTGCGGGTAGACGACCACATCGCGCAGCGGCAGGACCGGCAGGCGCGTGCAGTCGGGGATCGTGGGGTCGCTCATTTCAAGTCTCCATGCCATCGTGCCGCGCTCGTGCCGCGCGCTCGTTGCTGCCTAGGTGGGGACGATAGTGCAAGGCACAAGCTGGTGTACGGCAAAAAAGAGCGGCCCCGAAACCGGGGCCGAAGAGATTGCCTGTGATTGAACCCGGCACCAGCGGCACCGGGCTGGAACTCAGAACGGCATCACCCACGTGGCCTCGAACTCACCGATCGCGCCACGCGCATAGGTGCGCGTGGCGAATACCGGGCCGGGACCGAGGAATGCCATGGAAGGCGCATAGCTTGCGGTCAGCTGCACTTCGCCCCACTGCTGCAGACCATGGCGATAGCCCAGCGCAAGGTTGGTGTTGGTGTACTCGGGCGCAAGCGCCTGACGATACAAAGCTGCGGTCGGCGAAGGTTGCTGACGCGTGGTGTAGCGCAACGACCATTCGCCATGCCAACGGTCCGCTACCCGACCTTCTGCCGAATACACGGTGAGATCACGCCAGGCAAATGCCGGCGCACTGCCATCGCCCATCAGCGACAACAGCCGTGGTGGCAGGGCCGGGCTGGTGAACGGCGTGATCGAACCGTAGTAGACCCGCTCCACGCCGGCGACGAGCGCCACGCCGTCACCCGGGCGCCACTCGACCTGGGTGCCCAGACGCGCGGGAAGATCGAAGTCGCCCTGTTCGGCGTAGATGCCGTGGATCGACTCGAGCGCATTCATCTCGATCCGCGATTGCGCACTCCAGCGCCACATCAGGTGTTCGCCAGCCGGCATGCGGAAGTCGACCCGCGCACCGCGACCATCGGCAGTCTCGCCACGCACGTTTCGCGTTGCGAACGTTTCAAACGACCGGAAGCCTGCAACCATGCCGAAACCCGGCGTGGCGTACTGCTGTTGCGCGACCAGGGCGGACACGCCGAAACGGCCGTGCTTGCCGACATCCTGTTCGTAGGTTGCATCGAACATGCGACTGCGCAGCGGCGAGAACCGTGCCTCGAAGTCCGGCACATCGAACGACGTCGACGCCGCGCCGATGCCGGCGCCCTGAACCTGGTCGAAGGCCAACGTCAAGCTGCGCTGCACCGAGGACTTGCCATCGGTCCACGCCAATCGCGTCGCATGGGTTCGTGCACCCAGAACACGGTCACGCAGGCTCGGCGCCAGTTCGCGTGCCGCAGGCGCCTGATTCCAACTGTAGTCGGGTGTCATGCTGCGGCGGGCAAAATCGCGCCATGCCTCGACACCCTGCCCTGCAGCCTGCACTGGCAAGCTGAACAGACAGCCCAAGCTGCAGCTCAATGCGAGCAAGCTTGCCGAGGGCGTGATCGAACTCGAAGTGGTGTTCATGCAACCGGACGTGGCCTGATGTGGTGTCACTATCGCAAATAAACAACATCACGTCAACGCAAAATGCCTGAAAACAACACCGTCCGTCGCCTGATTTGGACTTTTCGCCACATCAGGCCACGATCCATGTTGCGCAAGTACAACAACCCGGCGCGCCGTCACGTCCCCGCACGGCCCGACCGTCAGGCCGCGACCCGTCGGGCAATGGCCTCGGCAAAGCTTCGGGTCGAACCATTGCCGCCGAGATCCGGCGTCAGACTGTCACCCGCCTCCATCGTCGCGACGATGGCACGGCGCAGACGGGTGGCGTCGGCCTCCCGGCCCAGATGGCTCAGCATCTGGGCGGCACCGAGCATCAGGGCGACCGGGTTGGCAATGCCGCGACCGGCGATGTCCGGCGCCGAGCCGTGCACCGCTTCGAAGATCGCAACCTTCTCGCCGATGTTGGCGCCAGGCGCAAGACCCAGTCCGCCGACGAGACCGGCGCAGAGGTCGGAAATGATGTCGCCGAACAGGTTGGTGGTGACGATCACGTCGAACTGCTCGGGTCGCATCACCAACTGCATGCAGGTGTTGTCGACGATCATCTCGTTCACCTCGATGTCCGGGTAGCGCGCCGCGACTTCGCGCGCCACGCGCAGGAACAGGCCCGAGGTGGTCTTGAGAATGTTGGCCTTGTGCACCACGGTGACCTTCCTGCGGCCGGCGGCTCGCGCCAGTTCGAAGGCGTAGCGCACGATGCGCTCGGAGCCCTTGCGCGTGATCTTCTGGGTCAGGGTAGCGGTCTCGCCATCGGCCGAGAGAGCCTGACCCTCGCCGATGTAGGCGCCCTCGGTGTTCTCGCGCACCGTGAGGATGTCGATATCCCGATAGCGCGCCCGCGTGTTGGGAAAGGAAACCGCCGGGCGGACGTTGGCATAGAGATCGAAGCGTCGGCGCAGTGCCACGTTGATCGAGGAAAAGCCCTCGCCGACGGGCGTCGTCAACGGGCTCTTGAGCGCGACGCCCAGACGCTCGATGCTCGCCAGCGTCGCCTCCGGCAGAAGTTCGCCCTGCTGCTCCAGCGCCACCAGTCCGGCATCGACGAATTCATAGCCAAGACCCAGTTGCATGGCATCGAGCACATGCAGGGTCGCATCCATGATTTCCGGACCGATGCCATCGCCGCGAATGACCGCAATCGTGTGTTCCATCTGTAGGGTGTGTCCTGTTTTGACTCAACGGGAGTGGGCATCGCCACGCGCTGTGCGCTGCGAAGTCAGCCGCGCATTATCGTGGATCGTCGGCATCGGGTACAGTTGCACGCATGCGCTTCCTCTTCCGCCTCGTGCCTGCGTTCATTCTCCTGACCCTGCTCGCAGGGCCGGCAACTGCATTCGAGCCGGCGCGCATCGGCTTGAGTCCCGTTGCTGCCGGCCTGGTGCGTCTTGAAGTGGTCGGAACCTGGCCGGACACCTGCACTCCGCAACTGCTCGATGTGTCCGCCCGCGGCAACGACGTGCGACTTCATGCGACTCGCGAAACCGCAGGCTGTCGCGCGAGCCCGACGCCTTACGCCTTCACCAGCGAGGCCGCGATGCCCGCCGCATTGCTGCCGGGCGAGGGCATCCACCGGGTCCGCCTGGAGGTCGAGGACGCCCAGCACCCGGAAGGATTTCTCGCCGGCTTCGGCCTCGTCCGCATCCGCGACCCCATCGCCGCCCCAACGCTGGAGACCGGCTTCTGGTGGGCCGAACAGGGCGGCGAGTTCGACGCCGGCCCCGGCCTCGGCCTGTCCGTGGAGAGCCAGTCGAACCTGGTCAGCCTCAGCGTCATGGGCTATGACGCGCGCGGCGAGGCGACCTGGTACTTCGGCGCCGGCGAATTGCGCGAAGGCATCGCGCATCTCGACCTCGGCCGCTTCGAAGGAGGTGCCGGCCCGTTTGCGCGCTATGCCGCGCCGGAGGGCATCCAACTGGAGGGCAGTGTCGATGTCGAGGTGCTGACGCCATCACGCGCCACGCTCTGGTTCACTCGCGCCGATCCGGTTTCCGGCGCCATCGACCTGCGCCCGCTATCGATCGTGCGCTTCAGCTTTGCCCGCGAACCCGGCGAAACCCTGCTCGGCCGCTGGGTGTTGACCGGCACCCGTCTGGGCGAACGCGCCACGCGCTGGATCGAGCTGGTACACAGCGAGACCCGCAACGCCGGCTTTATCCTGACCGACGCCGCCGGCTTGGTCAGCCTGAGCTGCGACACGCCTGCCGGTCGTCCGGGTGCCGCGCCCGCACTCTGCCACCTGCAACTGGACGATGGCGACGCGATCGAATTCACCGATGTCGCGCTGCGCCGCCTGTCCGGCTGGGATGAGGACGGGCAGCGCACGATCGCGTTTCGCCTCGATTGACTCATACATCCGGCAGCAATTCCCGCACCGCTTCAAGCCCCGCCGAGGCCGGCCAGCAAGGGCGCAAGTCCGCCGGCACGATCGAGTGCCACCATGTCGTCGAAGCCGCCCACATGGGTCTCGCCGATGAAGATCTGCGGCACCGAGGTGCGGCCGCTGCGGCGACGCATTTCCTCGCGCCGCGCCGGATCCAGATCGACCCTGATCTCCTCCACCTCGACCGCGCGTTGCGCCAGGAAGCGCTTGGCGGAAATGCAGTAGGGGCAGACCTGGGTGGTGTACATCAGGACCTTGTTCATCATCTGTCTCGGCGTTGGAACATGAAGCATGATTGTCCCACCGGTGCGGGTTTACAGCGGGTTAACACGCCTCCGCAACGGGCAGGCGATCATCCATGCCCCTTCCCGATCCGTGCCGAACGATGAAACGCTGGTTGCTCTCCGCCGCGCTCGCCCTGGCCCTGCCCATGGCCGGAGCACAGGCACCGGACGCGTTGCCCGACATCGGCTCCTCTGCCGGCGAGTTGCTGACGCCGGCCCAGGAACAGGCATACGGCGGCATGATGCTGCGCCAGTTGCGCGGTTATGGCCTGGTGATCGATGACCCGCTGCTGGAGGGCTACATCCAGAGTCTCGGCTATCGCCTCGCATCGCGCAGCGACCGCCCGAACCAGCCCTTCACCTTCTTCCTGATGCGCTCGCGCCAGATCAACGCCTTCGCCACCATCGGCGGCTACGTCGCGGTCAACGCCGGCCTGATCCTCACCGCCGAACGCGAGGACGAGTTGGCGGCGGTGCTGTCGCACGAAATCTCCCATGTCACCCAGCGCCATGTCCTGCGCGCGGTGGAACAAGCCCAGCGCGACCAGCTGCCGGTGATGCTGGGCATGCTCGGCGCGATCATTGCGGCTTCACAGGCCGGCAGTGGCGATGGTGTCCAGGCTGCGATCGTGGGAGGCATGTCGCTGCTGCAACAACGTCAGATCAACTACACCCGTTCGAACGAGTACGAAGCCGACCGCATCGGCATTCAGACGCTCGCGCGCAGCGGCTACGAACCGCTCGCGATGGCCGATTTTTTCGCCCGCATGGAACGCCAGATGCGTGGCAACACCGGCGGCGCGCAGGCGCCTGAATACCTGCGCTCGCACCCGGTCACGACCACGCGCATCAGCGAGGCCAAGGCACGCGCCCGGCAGATCGGCGAGTTTCCTGCCTGCGGGCGCGATCCAGGCACGGCGAACGCCACGTCCTGCCTGCTTCCACCAGCGTCGCGCCGGGCTCGAAACCCCCTGTTGCCCGATTATGTCGCCGACGCAATCGAGGACGTCGGCATGTCGCAGGAGATGTTCGCCCTGGCGCGCGAACGCCTGCGTGTGCTGTCGGCCGAATCGCCGCGCCAGGCGGTGCAGGAATACCGCCGCATGCGCGAAGCCGATGCCTCGGCATTCACCCCGGCACAGCGCTACGGCATGGCGCTGGCACAAAGTCTTGCCGGCCAGACCAGCGAAGCGCGCGTCGAACTGGCCGATCTCGCCGCCAAGTATCCTTCGCTCCACTGGATCGGTCTGGCGCAGGCCGAGAACGATCACCGCGCCGGACTGCTTGCCGCCTCGCGCGACCGCTACGAGGCCCTGTTGCACCAGCGCCCGCAGAACACCGCCATCATCCTGAGCTATGCCGCGAACCTTGCCGAACTGGGCACGGCCGAAGCGGCCCGTACCGCCCAGGAACTGTTGCGCCCGTTGCTCGCAGCCAATGCCGACGATCCGGCGCTGCAACGCACCTTCGCCCGCGCCAGCGAGGTTGCCGGCGATACCGTGCGTGCGGCCGAGGCCTGGGCCGAAGTCGCCTGGCTGAATGGCCGCGCCGACGATGCACTCGGCCAGCTCGAACGCCTGCGCAAGACCCCCGATCTCGACTTTTACCAGCGCTCGCGCATCGATGCCCGCATCGCCGCGATCACCCCGGACGCACTCGAACTGCGCCGCCAGAATCAGCGCAGCGTCTCGGCCGGCGCCGGCGCGCCCCAGTCGATGGCGCTGCGCGACCCGCATCGCCAATGACCGACGGCATGGGCCGAATTGCTATGCTGCGCCCATGCCGAACCGACGCACCCGCCATCGTTCCATCCGCATCGCCGCGCTGCCGCCAGGCAGCCTCGCCGATCCCGCGCTTTACCTCAACCGCGAACTGTCACAGCTGGAATTCAACTTCCGCGTCCTGGCCCAGGCACTGGACGCGGACGTGCCGCTGCTGGAACGCTTGCGTTATCTCTGCATCTCCTGCACCAACCTCGATGAATTCTTCGAAATCCGCGTCGCCGGCGTGCACCACGTGCAGGAACTGGGCATGCCGTTGCCGCCCGACGCGATTCCGCCGCTCACCCTGCTCGGCCTGATCCACGAGCGCGCCAGCACCCTGGTCGAATCCCAATACCGCACCTGGCGCGAGATCCTGCGCCCTGCCCTCGCCGAGGCCGGCATCCGCATCCTCTCGCCGGAGAACTGGAACGCGGCGCAAAAGGCCTGGCTGCGACGCCACTTCGTCGAAGAGATCATGCCGGTGCTCTCGCCGCTGGGCCTGGACCCGGCCCATCCCTTCCCGCGCATCCTAAACAAGAGCCTCAACGTCGTGGTGCTGCTGCAGGGCAAGGATGCCTTCGGACGCGCCGGCAAGATGGCAGTCGTGCGTGCGCCACGCTCGCTGGCACGCATCATCCGCCTGCCCGAGGACGTGTCCGGCGGTCCCTGCGATTTCGTCCTCCTCTCGACCGTGCTGTCCAGCTTCGTCGATGAACTGTTCCCCGGCATGCACGTCAAGGGCGCCTACCAGTTTCGCGTCACGCGCAATTCCGAACTGGCGGTCGACGAGGACGAGGTCGAGAACATCGCCCACGCGGTCCAGGACGAACTGCGCGAGCGCGGCTTTGCCCGCGCGATGCGACTGGAGATCGCCGACAGTTGTCCGAAGTCCGTCGTCACCTGGCTGCGCGAGAAGTTCGCACTGCCGGAAAACGCGGTGTATCGGATCAACGGCCCGGTCAACCTCAATCGCGTCATCGCGATCCACGACCTGGTCGAGCGCCCCGATCTGAAATCCCCCGCTTTCGTGCCACGCCGCCATCCGGATGTCGAAGAGGAGCGTCTGTTCGATGCGATCCGCAGCGAGGACGTGCTGTTGCACCATCCATTCGATTCCTTCAATGCGGTGATCGCGCTGGTCAAGCTCGCCGGGCGCGACCCCGATGTGCTCGCGATCAAGCAGACCCTCTACCGCGCCGGGCACGACTCGGTCCTGGTTGAACACCTGGTCGAGGCGGCGCGCAACGGCAAGGACGTGACCGTGGTGATCGAGTTGCGCGCGCGCTTCGACGAAGAGGCCAACCTCGGCCTCGCCGACCGCCTGCAGGAAGCCGGCGTCCAGGTCGTCTACGGCGTGGTCGGCTACAAGACCCACGCCAAGATGCTGCTGGTGGTGCGACGCGAGGCCGGTCGTCTGCAACGCTACGCCCATCTTTCGACCGGCAACTACCATCCCGGTACCGCGCGCCTGTACACCGACATCGGCCTGATGACCGCACACGCCGGGATCTGCGAGGACGTGCATCGCATGTTCCAGCAACTCTCGGGCCTGGCACCCTCGTTCCAGCTCAACTACCTGCTGCACTCACCGTTCACCCTGCACGCCGGCTTGTTGGAGCGGATCGGGCGCGAGGCGGCACTCGCCGGCAGCGGCAGACCGGCACGGATCATCGCCAAGCTCAACGCTCTGAACGAACCCGGCGTGATGCGTGCACTTTATGCCGCCTCGCAGGCCGGCGTCGTCATCGACCTGATCGTGCGCGGCGCCTGCTCGCTGCGTCCCGGACTGCCGGGCATTTCCGAGAACATCCGGGTACGCTCGGTGATCGGCCGGTTCCTCGAACACGGCCGGGTCTACTGGTTCGGCAATGACGGCCAGCCCGAGCTGTTCTGCTCCAGCGCCGACTGGCTGGAGCGCAACCTGTTGCGCCGCATCGAGGTGTGCTTTCCGATCCTCGATGCCACGCTCGCCCGCCGCGTGTTCGACGAAGAGCTCGCCAACTACCTCGCCGACACCCACCAGGCCTGGGAGCTGCACAGCGACGGCAGCTATGCCCGGGTCGTGCCCGCGCCAGGGCAGGAATCGCACTGCGCCCAACTCGAACTCCTGGAAGGCACATGCCGCTGAGCGAGACGGATCTGCGCGAGGGCGAACTCATGGCCGCAATCGACCTGGGTTCCAACAGTTTTCACATGGTCGTGGCGCGCAACGTGCTCGGGCAATTGCGCATCGTCGACCGGTTGCGCGAAACCACGCGCATCGGCCTCGGCCTGCGCGGCAACGGCGAACTCGATCGTCCGGCACGTGAACGCGCCCTCGCCTGTCTCGCGCGCTTCGGCGAACGCATCCACAGCCTGCCGCAGCAACGCGTGCGCGCGATCGCGACCAACACCGTGCGCCAGTTGCGCAACCCGCTGGCCTTCCTCGTGCCGGCGGAAACCGCACTCGGCCACGGCATCGAAGTGGTCTCGGGACGCGAGGAAGCGCGCCTGATCTACCTCGGCGTGGCGCATGGCCTGCCGCCCGGCGCGGGACGTCGGCTGGTGATCGATGTCGGCGGTGGATCGACCGAATTCATCATCGGCGCGGGCTTCCAACCACTGGAACGCGAGAGCCTGCAAATGGGCTGCATCGCCAGCACCCGGCGCTTCTTCCCGGACGGCCGCCTCACGCGCAAGCGCTGGGACGCGGCGCAACTGGAGTTGGCCCTGCAATTCCAGCAATTCACCAGCACCTATCAGACGCTCGGCTGGGACGAAGTCATCGGCTCGTCGGGCACGGCCAAGGCAATCGGGGAAATGCAGGCCGACGTGTCCGGGTCGGGCGGCACGATCAGCCGCGACGGCATGCAGGCCTTGCGCGAGCAACTGCTGGGGTTCGGCCACATCGATGCCATCGACCTGCCCGGGGTATCGAACGATCGCCGTCCGGTGATAGCTGGCGGTCTGCTGGTGATGGATACCTGCTTCCGCCAACTCGACCTGGAATCGATGCGCGTGTGCGAAACCGCGATGCGCGAGGGCGTGCTCTACGACATGCTCGGTCGGGTCCGGCAAAGCGACCCGCGCGACGCCGCGATCGCGGCACTCGGCTTGCGCTACGGCGTCGATGCCGCACACGCGGCGCGGGTCGAGGGCACCGCCCTGATGCTCTTCGACCAGGTCGACACCACCCTCGGACTGGAGCCGGACGATCGCCTGATGCTCGGCTGGGCTGCGCGCGTGCACGAACTCGGACTGGCGATCGCGCACAGCCATCACCAGCGCCACGGTGCCTATGTCATCGCCAATTCCGACATCGACGGCTTCTCGCGCCAGGAACAGGGCGTGCTCGCCACCCTGGTGCGCTGCCAGCGGCGCGCGATCCAGCGCAACATGCTCACCGACCTGCCCGGACGCATGGCCCAGGCCACGCGCCACACCATCGTGCTGTTGCGTCTTGCGATCCTGCTGCACCGCAGCCACGAACGCGCGGCGTTGCCGCCGATGCGCCTGCAGATGCTCGACGAGCATGCACGTCTCGACCTGCCGGCGAACTGGCTGGCCGAGCACGCCTTGACCCACGCCGACCTCGTCGCCGAACGCGAGGAACTGCTCGCGCTCGGCATCCGCTTCAAGGTCGGCAGCCTCGCCTGACCTCGAAGCGGAATCGCGCTCAATCGCCCATCAGCTTCTGCCGATGTTCCCAGCGCTCTTGTGCATCGAAGCTCAGGGTCGCGATCGGCCGCGCTTCCAGACGCTCCAGGCCAATCTCCTCGCCGGTCTCCTCGCAATAGCCGTAATCGCCTTCCTCGACCCGCTTGAGCGCCTTGTCGATCTTGGAAATCAGCTTGCGATAGCGGTCGCGGGTGCGCAGTTCGAGCGAGTTTTCGGTCTCGCGCGTGGCACGCTCGGCATCATCGCCGACATCACGAACCTCTTCGCGCAGGTTGTCGATGGTCTGTTGCGATTCCTCGACCAGATCGGCACGCCACTTCAGCAGCTTCTGACGGAAATATTCGAGCTGCTCCGGGCTCATGTACTCCTCGCCCGGCCTGGGCCGATACCCGGTCGGCAAAAACGGCCGCTCCGGCAGGTTCGCCGATTGCGCCTCGCCATGATTCGACTTGCGCGCCGGCTTGACGGTCTTGGTCACGGCAGCGGTTGCAGCTTTGCTCATCTTCTTCCCTGGTGTCGTTTCGACCGGCTGCGATGACGCAACCGGGGCCTTCCTGGCCTTGGCAATGGTGGAATGGGCTGCCTTGGCGGCAGTCTTGGGTGCGACGACCGTGGCGCTGGTCTTGGCCTGGGGCTTGACCAGCTTCACCAACGAGGCCGCGACACGCCGGATCGCGCTGACCGACTTCGCCGGTGTGGCCGGGGTTGTGCGGGATGCGCTCTTCGCAGGCTTGGCAGGAGCCGCCTTGGAAACGGGCTTGGCGCTGGCCTTGGGTCGTGCCAACGCAGGCTTGACGGCTTTTTGCACGGCCTTCTTCGCCGGTGCCGGCTTGGCCGCGGCCTTCTTGCCTGCGGCCTTGGGCGCGACGGCAGGCCGGGTCGCCTTGGCCGGAGGCTTGGACACGCTCTTCTTCACTGCCGCCTTTGCCGGCGCCGGCTTTGCTGCCGGCTTGCGTGCGACAGCGGCCTTGCTCACCTTCTTTGCGGGTGCGGATGATCTTGCGGCGGCCGGCTTGCGCGCGGAACCCGCCTTGGCTGTGGTCTTGCTGGAGGCTTTCACCTTGGTTGCCACGATAATGGCCCTCACGAGTCATGTATTGAGCAAAATGCAGTCTCGCCTTATAGCGTAGTCCCCCGAATGCGGCAAGCACGCCGCAGCCCCATCCCGCGAGTGCCATGCAATCTCCCCTCATCCTCCTGCTGCGCGGCTACAAGCGCTTCATCAGTCCCCTGCTGGGACAGCACTGCCGCTTCCATCCGACGTGCTCGATGTACGCGATCGAAGCCATCCAGGTGCACGGCCATGTGCGCGGCGGCTGGCTCGCGCTCAAGCGCCTCGCACGCTGTCAGCCCCTGTGTGAAGGCGGTCTCGATCCGGTGCCCCCGCGTCGCCCCGTGCACCACGACTGATCCAGCCGGAGTCATCGCAGGGCTGGCCGCGACACCATCCGAGAAACGATAATGCGCGGCCGGCCCGGCACTGTCCGCGGCCAGACGATGCGCCACGCGCCCTTTCCGCCGCAGCCAAGGCAATCCCGATGGCCGACGCCAACCGCCACGACAAGACCGCCCAGCAGCTGCGCCTGCTCTCGGACGCGCTCGACAGTGGTCGCCTGGGTCCGATCCGGCGCCTGGTCAACACCTTGTCGCCGGCCGAAATCGGCAACCTGCTCGAATCGCTGCCGGCGCAGAAGCGCTCGGTGGTCTGGGGGCTGGTCGACGCCGAGGACGATGGCGAGGTGCTGGTGCACGTCGGCGACGACGTGCGCGAGAGCCTGATCGCGGAGATGGACCCGGACGAACTGGTGGCCGCGCTCGGCGAACTCGACATCGACGACATCGCCGACATCGCCGACGACCTGCCCGACCAGGTCATCCAGGAAGTGCTCAAGTCGATGGACCGGGAGAACCGGGATCGCCTTGAACAGGCGCTCTCCTTCCCCGACGGCTCGGCCGGACGCCTGATGAACCCGGACGTGGTCACGGTGCGCGCCGACACCACGGTCGACGTGGTGCTGCGCTACCTGCGCCTGCGCGGCGACCTGCCCGAGCACATCGACCATCTGTTCGTGGTCAGTCGCCGGCATCAATACCTCGGCCGTGTGGCATTGAGTGCCCTGCTCACGCATGAGCCGTCCACCCCGATCAACGAATTGATGGACGACAGCCAGGGGGCGATTCCGGCAAGTGCTTCCGAGCGCGAGGTCGCGAACCAGTTTTCCGACCACGACTGGGTGACCGCGCCGGTGGTGGACGAGAACAACATCCTGCTCGGACGCATCACCATCGACGACGTCGTCGACATCATCCGCGAACACGCCGAACACCATGCCCTGTCGGCCGCGGGCGTGGACGATGGCGAGGATCTGTTCGGTCCGGTCGGGCGCGCCATGCGCCGGCGCCTGGTGTGGCTGTCGATCAATCTCTGCACCGCCTTCATCGCCGCCAACGTGGTCGGCCAGTTCGAGGGCACGATCGACCGGCTGGTCGCACTCGCGGTATTGATGCCGATCGTCGCCGGCCTCGGCGGCAATGCCGGCACCCAGGTCATGGCGCTGGTGGTGCGCGGCCTCGCACTGGGCCAGGTCGGTGCCTCCAACATCCTGACCCTGCTGTGGAAGGAAATGCGTGTCGCCCTGCTCAACGGCGTGCTGATGGGCGCGATACTGTCGCTGATCGTGCTGCTCTGGTTCCGCAACCCGGCACTGTCGGGAGTGATCTTCGCCGCCCTGACCTGCAACCTCGTGCTGGCAGCCTCGATCGGCGTGCTGATTCCGGTCGGCCTGCGCCGCCTCGGCTTCGACCCGGCGCTCGGCAGCGGCATCTTCCTGACCGCGATCACCGACTCGATGGGCTTCTTCACCTTCCTTGGCCTCGCCACCCTTGTGCTGATGCGCTGAAGCACGCGCGACAGGCCTCTGCCACCCCGCTCCACGACAGCGCATTCGTGCGCTCGGAAGGCGCTCCCGGAACGCCCGTGTTGCGACGCAGCATAAGCGCATGGCGAGAGGTCATTTCAAGCACGCTGGTGCGACATGAAACAGTTCGACTCCACCCACACAGCGGAGTCCGTCCCCATGTCCATCGCCTCTCGCCTCGCCCGGTCCGGGCGTGTTCTTGCCCTCAGCTTGCTGCTGGTCCAGGCCTGCACCACCGCGGCTGCAGCCGAAACTTCGCCTCTTCAGGACTACCTCGTCGCCAAGCGCGCCGCGATCACGACTCAGTCGCAACATCCGGCTACGGTGCAGGCAATCCACGCCAAGGTCACGGCCGAAAGCCGCTCGGGCGTGCGCCGCCTGCGCCTGGGCGAAACCAGCGCACCGACCGCCTCGGCACCATGGCAGGGGAAGTTCCAGTACATCAGCGACAGCGACCGCGGCTACGCCGGTTACGACCTCGGCGCCGGTTCCTGGGATTCACTCGTCGGCACGCTCGCCAGCGCGGTGGCCGATGAATACCTGATCCAGGCTGCACTGCGCGGCGTGCCGCTGGATTCGCTCGACATCGTGTTCACCAGCATTCCGCAGCGCAAGAGCGAGAACCTCAGCTACCCGAACAACCTGTCCTACGTCGCGCACATCCAGTCACCGGCAAGTGACGCCGAGCTCGACGCCCTGAAGCAGGCCGTGCACGACAACTCGCCGGCGATCAACCTGGTGACACAGGCGCAGGCCGTGAGCCACGCCACCGTTGAATACCACCACAGCCCGATCGTGCGCGATCCCGACTTGCCGCCGGGCCTGCGCGATTTCATCACCGAGGAAAAGATTCCGGCGGTCCGGGCACGCAGCAAGCCCTCGCCGACTCCGGCAGCGCCGCCGCGGCCGCTGGTTGCGCACACCCATGTCGAACCGCACACCGGCCTGCGCCAGACCTTCCTCGGCGCCGAGGGCTATCACCTGCAGTTGCACGACAGCGCGCCCGAACTGCTCGGCCGCGGCCTGGCTCCGACCGTGGAAGAACACCTGATCGGCGTCACCGGTACCTGCCTGACGCACATCTTCGAAGTGCAGGCGGCCAGTCGCGGCGTGCTGCTGGACGCACTCGAACTCACCGTCGATGCCGAGCTCACGCCGCGCTTCGGCAACAACGTCAACGCCCCGGCACGGTTTCGCAACATCACCTACCGGGCGCGGATCGAGTCGCCCGAGAGCGAGGCGACCATCGACGCGCTGCGCCAGGCGGTGGAAGCCTCCTGCCCGCTCTACAACCTGGTGAAGGACGAGCAGGAACTGCGCGGCACGATCGTGCGCGGCGCCTATCGGGCGGAGGCGCATTGATCATGCCACCCGTGCCCCGCACGCCGCCGCGACGTCACTTCCCGGCCCTCGTGCTGCTCGCCGCATTCGCACCATTGAGCCATGCCGTGACGGACGGCGAAACCGCCACGACACTTGCCGCCCTCGCTGCCGAGGGCGGTGCCGAGGGCGGTGGCGAACGCCGCAGCCTGGCCCAGGTGACGGTGGTCGGCTCCCAGATCGCCGGCGGTGGTGCCGCGGCTGCGGTCCCGGTCGTGAGCGTGACTGTCGACCAGATCGAAGCCACCGGCGCCACCGATGGCAACGAACTGTTCCGCAGCCTGGCGCCGTTTGGCGATGTCGCCTTCACCCAGAAATCATCGACCAATCAGGGACGCAATTCGAATGCGCCGCGCGGCGACCTCGGTTCGATCAACCTGCGCAACCTCGGCTCCAACTACAGCCTGCTGCTGATCAATGGCCGGCGCACGGTGCAGCATCCGATCAGCGCCGGCGTCGGCACGACCGCCTACAACGCCAATGCGATTCCGCTGTTCGGCCTCGACCGCATCGACCTGCTGCTCGATGGTGCGGCGGCGTTGTACGGTTCCGATGCCGTGGCCGGCGTGGTCGATCTGGTAACCCGCAGCAACCTCGCCGACGGCGGTGGAGTCAAGCTGGAATTGGGCAAGGTCGAGGATGGACACCGTGAAGATGTTTCGCTCGACGGCTACTTCGGCAAGGACTTCGCCGCCGGTCGCGGCAACCTCACCCTGCAGTACGGCCTGGCGCACCGCAGCGCGCAACTGAACTCGGATGCGTGGTTTACCGCCACCGACGGGCGTCGCTTGCTGGATGACGGCAGCTACGTCCTCGATCCCGACGCCACACCATTCGCGCAGACCTTCCCCAACAGCGCCTGGGGCACGTTCCAGCGCTTCAGCAACGGTCAGCCGGTCGGCGCGCCGTACTACGTGAACCTCGATGGCACGCTCGTGCAGGGCCCGTTGCCCGCCGCGCTGCGCCCGGATACGCGCGCCGAACCGGGCGTCACCGAGACCCCGGCGGTGAAGAAAGGCAACCTCTTCGCCAACGCGCGCTTCGATCTCGGCGACGATCTGCAGGCATTCGCCGAACTGGGCTACTACCAGTCCCTGGCCGAGGCCAAACTCAGCGGCGAATTCGCCACCCTGAGCGGCGTCAACACCTTCATCCATGTCCGCCCGGATGCCTACTGGGTACCCGAAGAGCTGCGCCAGGGCGCCGATGCCATCCGTCTCACCAACTACTACATCGCCGATGCCGGCCTGCGCCGCCTCGACGTGGAGGATCGCCAGTCGCGCCTGCTGCTCGGACTGCGCGGCTGGAGCGACGATGGCTGGAACTGGGAAAGCGCCGTGCTGCACTCGCGCGCCCGGACCCGCGACGTGCAGGAAGGTGGCCTCGCATCGGCCTTCGTCGCGGCGCTGAACCGCACCGATGCCTCGGCCTACAACCCGTTCAACGGCGGTGACCCGCTCAATCCGCGCATCGGCGATGCCACGCCCTCGGACACCTCCTCGTTCATCCTGCCGACCACGCGCATCGGCACCAGCACGCTGGCGTCGTGGGACTTCCGCCTGAACCGCGCCGACGTGCTCTCCTGGTACGCCGGCGACATCGGCCTCGCAGCAGGCGTGGAACTGCGCCGCGAAAGTCGCGTCGATGATCGCGACGAAAACGTCGATGGCACGGTGTCCTACACCGACTGGTACACCGGCCGGGTGGTCGAGAGCAATCTCTTCACCCACAGCGCCTCACCCGACATCCGCGGCAGCCGCAACGTCAAATCGGCGTTCTTCGAAGTCGCGCTGCCGCTGGTGTCGCCGACGCAGGGTGTGGCCCTGGTGCAATCGCTCGATCTGCAACTGGCCGCACGCCACGAGGACTACAGCGACGCCGGCGACGTGGCCAAGCCGAAACTGGCCCTGGCCTGGCGGGTAAACGACAGCCTCCTGCTGCGCGGCTCGGTCTCCGGCGGCTTCCGCGCGCCGGGGCTGGAGATGGTCAACTCCGGCACGATCTGGCGCTTTGGCGGCAACGCCGATCCGATCCGCTGCGTCGCCCTGGTCGCGAAGGGTTCCTTCACCGACTACAACACCTGCATCGTCAATCCGCAGGTGCGCTACATGACCAACACCGCCACCACCTATGGCGACGAGGTCAAACCGGAAACCACGCGCCAGGCTTCATACGGCTTCGTCTTCCAGCCACGGTTCCTGCCCGATGCCGCAGGGCAGATCACGTTGGGCGTGGACGGCTGGCAGGTGAAGATCGAGAACCCCATCGGCAGCATCGGCGCGGCCAACGAACTGCTCTACGACGCCTACCTGCGCACCCTGCACGGCGTCGGCAATCCGCGCGTGCTGCGGGCCGATCCGAACGCCGACGACATCGCCCAGTTCGCCGGCTCCGGCATCGCTCCCGTCGGCACGCTGCAGCATGTGACCAGCCGCTACGAGAACCAGCAACCGTTGACGGTTTCAGGGCTCGACTACAGCCTCGACTGGCGTCTGCCCGAAACCGCCTGGGGACGCTTCTCCGTGCTCATCGACGCCAGTCGCCTGCGCCAGTACACCCAGCAGAAGTCGCTGCAGGAACAGGCCGTTGCCGAGGCCATCGCGACCGGCCGGCTGCACATCGTGGCGCAGGGCCTGGGCACGGCCAACGAGGTCGGCCTCAACGGTGCCAAGCCGGAGTGGCGCGCCAGTGCGACGCTGGCCTGGACACGTGGCGACTGGACCGTCCGCCTGCGCGACAGCTACATCGGCAGCGTGATCTCCGGTGCCTACGGCGATGGTCGCCCCTATCGCGTCGCCGCGACACAACGCTGGACGCTGTCACTGAAAAGGCGATTCGGCAGCGGCTGGCTCGAAGGCAGCACGGTCGAAGTCGGCGCCCGCAATCTGTTCGACCAGGAACCCCCGCTCGGAGCCACGCCGCAAAGCACCGGCAGCAACTACCTCGCCTCGCTGCACGAATCCTTCGGCCGCTACTGGTATCTCGGTGTCGCCAGCAACTGGTGATGCCATCCCTCCCCCTTTCAATGGACACGCACATGCACGCCACTGGTCTCGCCATCTCCACCGTATTGCTGCTTGGCGCCGTCAGCCTCGCCGACCGCGCCGATGCACGCGCCGGCAGCAGCCCTGCCCCGACCGACTTCGCCACCACCCATGCTCGTTGGGTAGAGGCGCGGACCCTGGAATTGACCAAGCCCGATGGCTGGATCAGCCTGATCGGCCTGCACTGGATCGATCCGGGCGAAAGCAGCGTCGGCAGCAGTCCAACCCGCACGATTCGCCTCGCCATTGGGCCGGCACGTCTTGGCACGGTTTCGCTGCACGATGGCACGGTCCGTTTCCGTCCCGCTCCGGATGTCAGCATCAGCCTCGACGGCGCACCGCTGCGCGAGGAGGTGATCCTGCAGCCGGAAGCTCGCGTAGCCGGCACGCAACTGCTCTACGACGAGGGCAAGGGCCGGATCAGTCTGGTCGTGCGCGGCGAACGGCTGGCCTTGCGCGTGCGCCACGCCGACGCACCGGCGCGCATCGGCTTCCACGGCCTGGAGTTCTTTCCGGCCGACCCCGCCTGGCAGGTGCAGGCGCGCTTCGTCGCTCATCCGCCGGGCCACACCCTGCCCGTCGTCAATCTCATCGGCACTGTCAGCGACAGTCCAAACCCGGGCTATTTCGAATTCGAGCAAGAGGGCCGCAGTTGGCGCCTGGAGGCACTCGGTGATCCAGCCTCGGGCCTGAACCTGATGTTTCAGGATGCGACCAGCGGCAAGGAAACCTATGCCGTCGGCCGTTACCTGCATGTCGATGCGGTCGCCGCCGATGGCACGGCATTGCTGGATTTCAACCGCGCCTACAACCCGCCATGCGCCTACACCGATTACGCCACCTGCCCGGTGCCGCCGCCGGAAAACCGCCTGGCGCGAAAGGAAGCCACGGGCAACGTCGTGCGCCTCGCGGTGCGTGCAGGTGAAAAAACCTATGCCCGCGCGCACTGAAGTGCGTGCACATCGGGTCAGTCCGGGGTCTGTGGCGAGCGTTGTCGAACCAGCAACTGCACGCCATTGCGGTCGCGAAAATCGTCGGTGGCGAGCTGGAAGGCGAGGTGCAGGCGAGGCGCAGGCGGTGAGCCGCCGAAGCCACCGAACTCGATTGCCTCGATCGGCAAGCCCGAGCGCGCGTGGCGCAGGTGCAGCTTGAGATGACCGTTGCCGACCACTCGCCAGTCGAGCAGTTCGAACGCATCATCGAACACCGGCTCGGGGAACGCCTGCCCCCACGGCCCACCGTCACGGATCTGCTCGGCCAATGCCCGGCTGAAATCCGCCGCGTCGAGTGCGCCGTCGCTCCACACTTCGGCCTGCAGCGTCTCGGCATCGAGTCGTTGCGCCGCCTGGACGAGGAAGGCATCACGGAAGGCATCGAGACGTTCGGGCAGCAGGCTGAGACCGGCGGCCATCGCGTGCCCGCCGAAGCGCAGGATCAGATCGGGATGCAGCGCCGCGACATCGGCCAGTGCATCGCGCAGGTGGAAGCCGGGAATCGACCGGCCCGAGCCGCGCAGCACGCCATCCTCGCCACCGGGTGCAAACGCGATCACCGGTCGGTGCAAGCGTTCCTTCAGACGTGAAGCCACCAGTCCGATCACGCCGGCATGCCAATCGGGCCGGAATACGCACAGCGCCGGTGCTGCTGCATCGGTGACGATGGCGTCGAGGCTCGCCTGCGCCAGGACCGCGGCCTGTTCCAGCATGTCCTGTTGCAGCGCGCGGCGCTCGTGGTTGATCGCATCGAGGCGGCGCGCGTGCGACAAGGCAATGGTCGCATCCGTGGCCAGCAGACATTCGATGCCCAGCGCCATGTCGTCCAGCCGCCCGGCGGCATTGATGCGCGGCCCGAGCGCGAAGCCGAGATCGGCACTGCCGATCCGGGCCGGCACGCGCCCGGCAACCTGCATCAGCGCGACCAGACCGGGCTGCGCCAGTCCGGCGCGCATCCGTCGCAGGCCGGCAGCGACGAGGATGCGGTTGTTGCGATCCAGCGGCACCACGTCGGCGATCGTGCCGAGCGCAACCAGGTCGAGCAGACCGGCGAGGTCCGGCTCGCTGCCCGCGGCCAGCATGCCGCTTCGACGCAACTGCGCACGCAGCGCGAGCAACAGGTAAAAGACCACGCCAACGCCGGCCAGCGCCTTGCTCGGGAATGCATCCCCGTCAAGGTTCGGATTGACGATCGCGTCGGCATCGGGCAGGCACGGACCAGGCAAATGATGATCGGTGACGATGACCCGGATCCCGGCGGCGCGCGCCGCGGCCACGCCTTCGAGCGCCGCCACGCCGTTGTCGACCGTGACGACGAGATCGGGTCTTGGATCGCCCAGGTCGGCCACCAATGCGGGCGACAGGCCATAGCCGTGCAGCATCCGGTGCGGCACGCGGTAGCGGACGTGGCGCGCCCCGAGCAGGCGCAGGCCGCGCACCGCGACGGCGGTTCCGGTCGCGCCATCGGCATCGAAGTCTCCCACCACGCAGATGCGCCAATCGCCGGCAATCGCCTCGGAGAGCAGGTGCGTCGCAGCGTCGAGTCCTCCGAGTGCGCCGGGCGCAAGCAGACCACCAAGACGGTGTTCGATCTCGCTCGGATCACGCACGCCACGCGCGGCATAGACGCGGCGCAAGACCGGATGCAGCGCCTCGGGCCAGCCGCTGATTTCAGGCACGGCGCGCCGACGGATGCGCGCAGTCGCATTCTCACCCACGTCGACACTCACGCCGGCAGGCGCCGGCGCCACACCCGCCAGCGTTGCCGATGCTGCCAGCGCAGCGCCATGCCATCGCCGAAGTCGAGCAGCAGCGAGCCCCGTCCGAGCGTTTCGAGCAGGGGTGCAAGCCAATGGCGGTCCAGCTCGACGGCATCGAGCCGATCCCGCAGGTCATGCAGCGCCATCGCCTGCATCGCGCCCGATCCGGCAGTGGCCTGCGCACCGACGGTGCTCGGATCCGCTGTCCGACAGGTGCTGCCCGCAGCCAGGCACAGGGCACGGATCAGGACGTCGTCGCTGAACACCCATGGATGCCTCGCGCGCACGTGCTGCGGCAGGCGTCCACCACCCCAGAACCAGAGACTGTTCACCGGCAGGCGACCGGCGTGGATGCGGATGCGATTGACCGGATGATGGTGCAGGATGACCTGGGCCTCGTTCAGCAAGCGGCGCCAACGCCGTCCCGCATCGCCCTCGGGCAGATGAGCAAAGAGATCGTCGCCGAACACCACTTCGGGCGGGGCAAACGCCGGCAGTTTCGCCTCGGCCGGCAGGCACAGGTACCAACGCCCGGGCAGCGGCGCGGAAATCGGGAAGCCCTCGTCGCCGAACAGGGGCTGGAGCGGACGCAGCAACGCCTCGGCCTCGTCCGCCGACAGCGCCAGTTCCGCACCGCAGGACAGTAGCCGGGCCGAAGCCATGTCGGGGCGCATGCTGGCCGGATCGGCACGCAGCCAGGTGTAGCCCATGGCATCGCCGGCATCGAGTTGGCGGGTCAGCGGCGCGACCGGAATGCCGCGCGGCAGGACATCGAAGGCCCGCGTCACGCGCGCATCGGCACCGGCTTCGAGTGCCAGCCGGTCGGCCCGGCATGCGATCTGCCACAAGGCCATGTCGGGCCGAAGCTGGCCACGCAAGGCCGGCCAGGGGGGCAGCCAGAGCGTGGTTTCCTGTTGCGTGGTGACGTCCACGTCGGACTTGGCAGGTCGCGACTCAGGCAACGTAGCGCACGGCGATGATTTCGTAGCTGCGCCGGCCGGCAGGGGCGTTGATCTCGACCACGTCGCCCTCGAAACGACCGATCAGGGCGCGCGCAATCGGTGCGCTGATCGAAATCAGGCCCAGGCGGATGTCGGCTTCCAGCTCACCCACGATCTGGTAGGTGACCTCGTTGCCATCGTCCTCGTCGGCCAGCTCGACGGTCGCGCCGAACACGATCTTCGCCCCGACGTTGAGCGTGGCGACATCGATCAGCTCGGCATTGGACAGGGCCGCTTCGAGCTCCTGGATGCGGCCTTCGATGAAGCCCTGCTGCTCGCGCGCGGCGTGGTATTCGGCGTTTTCCTTGAGATCGCCGTGCGCACGCGCCTCGGCGATCGCGGCGATCACCTCGGGACGCTTCACCGACTTCAGGTGTTCCAGTTCTTCGCGCAGGCGCAGCGCGCCGCGCATCGTGATGGGTACTCGCATTTCAGTCTCCGCTGCCGGCAGCCTTCAGCGCACCGTGCAATTCCTGCAATGACCTTACCTCACCCTTGCCCCGGTGGGCCAGCGAATCGAGCAGGGCAAGTGCGCCGGAGACCGTGGTCGAATAGGTCAGGCGCTGCTGCAGGGCCTCGCGCCGGATCGAGAACGAGTCGGCGATCGCCTGGCGTCCCTCGGTGGTGTTGACGATGTAGGCGATCTCGCCATTTTTGATCGCATCGACGATGTGTGGGCGTCCCTCGGCCACCTTGTTGATGCGTTCGCAGGCGAAACCCGCCTCGCGCAGCGTCGTCGCGGTGCCGCCGGTGGCGATCAGGCTGAAGCCGTGCTGCAGCAAGGCCTGGGCCAGCGGCAGCAGCCGTGTCTTGTCGGGATCGCGCACCGAGACAAAGGCCTTGCCGCGCGGTGGCGTGCCGATGTTGGCGGCTTCCTGTGCGCGCGCAAAGGCTGCATCGAAACTCGGGCCGACGCCCATCACCTCGCCGGTGGAACGCATCTCCGGGCCGAGGATCGGATCCACACCCTGGAACTTGGCAAACGGGAATACCGCTTCCTTGACCGAGCAGTAGTGCGGAATCACCTCGCCGCGCACACCCTGCGCCACCAGCGACATGCCCGCCATGCAGCGTGCCGCGATCTTGGCCAGGGCCACGCCGGTGGCCTTGGACACGAAGGGCACGGTGCGCGAGGCGCGCGGATTGACCTCAAGCACGTAGATCGTGCCGTCCTGGATCGCGAACTGGGTATTCATCAGGCCCACGACCTTGAGCGCGCGCGCCATCGCGGCGACCTGTTCGCGCATCTGGTCCTGGAGTTCCCGACTCAGGGAATACGGCGGCAGCGAACAGGACGAATCGCCCGAGTGCACGCCGGCCTCTTCGATGTGCTGCATGATGCCGCCGATCAGGACCTCGCCATCGGCATCGGCGATGACATCGACATCGACCTCGTAGGCCTTGTCGAGAAAGTGGTCGAGCAGCACCGGCGAATCGTTGGAGACCTGCACCGCGTCGCGGATGTAGCGCGACAGGTCGGCATCGGAATAGACCACCTCCATCGCTCGGCCACCGAGCACGTAGCTCGGCCTCACCACCAGCGGATAACCGATCTCGCGGGCCGCCGCGAGCGCTTCCTCGGCGGTGCGCGCGGTACGGTTGGGTGGCTGGCGCAGGCCCAGGCGTTCGATCAAATGCTGGAAGCGCTCGCGATCCTCGGCCAGGTCGATCGAATCGGGCGAGGTGCCGATCACCGGCACGCCCGCCGCTTCGAGCGCGCGCGCCAGCTTGAGCGGGGTCTGACCGCCGTACTGCACGATCACGCCCCTGGGCTTTTCCAGCGCGACGATTTCGAGCACGTCTTCCAGCGTCACCGGCTCGAAATACAGCCGATCCGAGGTGTCGTAGTCGGTCGAGACGGTTTCGGGGTTGCAGTTGACCATGATGGTCTCGAAGCCGTCCTCACGCAGTGCAAGAGCGGCATGCACGCAGCAGTAGTCGAACTCGATGCCCTGCCCGATCCGGTTCGGGCCGCCGCCCAGTACCATGATCTTGTCGCGCGTGCTCGGCTTGGCCTCGCACTCTTCTTCCCAGGTGGAATACAGGTAGGCCGTGTCGGTGGCGAACTCGCCGGCGCAGGAGTCCACCCGCTTGTACACCGGGTGCAGGCCGAAGGCGTGGCGCAGGGCGCGGATCGCGGCCTCGTCGGTGCCGACCAGGCGCGCGATGCGGGCATCGGAAAAGCCCTGGCGCTTGAGCCGGAACAGGCGCCTGGCATCCAGTGCCGCCAGTCCCTCATGTGCGATCACGGCCTCGGTGCGGACCAGGTCCTCGATCTGGCGAAGGAACCAGGGATCGATCTGCGACAGCGCATGCACCTCCTCGAACGCAAACCCGGCACGGAAGGCATCGGCGACGTGGAAGAGTCGCTCGGGTCCGGCCTCGCGTACCTGCCGGCGCAAACTCATGCGATCGTCCTCGGATGCAAGGTCGAGGCCGGTTGGATCGAGTCCGGTCTTGCCGGTTTCAAGGCCGCGCAGCGCCTTCTGCAGGGATTCCTGGAAATTGCGCCCGATCGCCATCACCTCGCCCACCGATTTCATCTGCGTGGTCAGGCGTGAATCGGCCTGCGGGAACTTCTCGAAGGCAAAGCGCGGCACCTTGGTGACGACATAGTCGATGCTCGGCTCGAACGATGCCGGCGTGCGCCCGCCGGTGATCTCGTTGCGCAACTCGTCGAGGGTGTAGCCGACCGCGAGCTTGGCCGCGACCTTGGCAATCGGGAAACCGGTGGCCTTGGAAGCCAGCGCCGAGGACCGCGAGACCCGCGGGTTCATCTCGATCACCAGCACGCGCCCGTCCTGCGGACTGATCGCGAATTGCACGTTGCTGCCGCCGGTGTCGACGCCGATCCGGCGCAACACCGCGATCGAGGCATCGCGCAGACGCTGGTATTCCTTGTCGGTCAGGGTCTGCGCCGGCGCCACCGTGATCGAATCGCCGGTGTGCACGCCCATCGGGTCGAGGTTTTCGATACTGCAAACGATGATGCAGTTGTCGGCGGTGTCGCGCACCACCTCCATCTCGAACTCCTTCCAGCCCAGCACCGACTCCTCCACCAGCACCTCGTGCGTGGGTGACAGTTCGAGGCCACGCTTGACGATCTCCTCGAACTCCTCGACGTTGTAGGCGATGCCGCCGCCGCTGCCGCCCAAGGTGAAGGATGGCCGGATGATGGTCGGATAACCGACCAAGGCCTGCGCCGCGATCGCTTCCTCCCAACTGTGGACCGCGCGCGACTTCGGACTCTCCAGACCGATCTCGTCCATCGCCGCGCGGAACAACTCGCGGTCTTCGGCAGTGCGGATCGCCTCGCGTCGCGCCCCGATCAGCTCGACGCCGTATTTCTCCAGCACGCCGTGCTCGGCCAGGTCGAGCGCACAGTTGAGCGCGGTCTGTCCGCCCATGGTCGGCAGGATCGCATCGGGCCGTTCGCGCGCGATGATCTTCTCGACCGTCTGCCAGTTGATCGGCTCGATGTAGACTGCATCCGCGGTATCGGGATCGGTCATGATCGTGGCCGGATTGGAGTTGACCAGGATCGTGTGGAAACCTTCGGCCTTCAGCGCCTTGCAGGCCTGCGCGCCGGAGTAGTCGAACTCGCAGGCCTGGCCGATGACGATCGGGCCGGCACCGATGATGAGGATGCTCGTGAGGTCGTTGCGCTTGGGCATGGCAGCACTCCGGACCCGCCAGCATGGGCGGGCGATGGGATCGGGATCAGTTCGGCTTGCGGCCGATGTGGTTGGCGAGGAAGGCTTCGATCGCGGTGTACAGCCGGACCTGGTTGCCGTGATCGTAGAAACCGTGACCTTCCTTCGGTTCGAAGATGTCCACCTCGGGCGCCTTGCCGGCCTTGGCCATGGCGTCCTTGAGCAGGTTGTATTGGGCCGGCGGCGTGCGTTCGTCCTTGCCGCCCTGCACCAGCATCACCGGGATGTGGATCTTGTCGACGTTGAAGGCCGGCGACTGGGACTGCTGCTCGACCGTCTCTTCCGGCTGCACCCGGCGCAGGAAGGCCTTGCCGGCATCGCTGCGCGGGATGTCGCCCTCCTTGAACAGCATCGGGATGCTGAAGACACCGGCATAGCCGATCGTGCACTGGTACTTGTCGGGATTGCGCACCACCGCCTGCAGCGCCGCGTAACCACCGTAGGATGCGCCATAGGTGCAGACCCGCTGCGGATCGACAATGCCCCTGGCCACGGCCCAATCGACCGCGTCGGCCATGTCGTCGATCATGCTCGTGCCCCAGTTGCGGTAGCCCTTGCGCTCGAAGGCATTGCCATAGCCGCCGGAGCCACGGAAGTTGACCTGGAGCACGGCATGGCCGCGATTGGCGAGGAACTGCACCTCCGGATCGAAGCCCCAGTCGTCGCGCACGCCGTGCGGGCCGCCGTGCGGGTGCAGGATCAGCGACAGGTTCTTGCCGTCGCTGTCACGCGGAATGGTGATGTAGCCATGCACCGAGGTGCCATCGCGGGCAGCAAAGGTGAACGGCTGCATCGGCGACATCGTCTCGGGCTTGATCCAATCCATCGCCGCAAGCAGGAAGGTGGCCTTGCCGAGCTTGCGGTCGAACAGGTAATACGCACCCGGATCGATGTCGCTGTAGGCACGCACGAGCACGAAACGGCCATCCCGGCTCATGCCGGCAAAGGTTACGGCACGATCGGGAAAGGCGTTGATCAGGCCCGCGAGCAGCTTTGATTCGGGATGATCCGGCGCAATGAACTCGTAACCTGGCGTGCCATCGGTGTAGTGCACCGCCAGCACGTCGCGGCCGTCGCTGCTGCGCAAAAGGCCATCGATATCGACATTCGGATTGCGACTGAGCACCTCTTCCGCGCCGCTTTCCGGCTCGATCCGTACCAGTCGCGTCGGCTCGCCGGCATCGCTCACCTCGAACAACACATGGCGTTCGTCACGCTCGAAGCCCAGCGGCGAGCGCACCGACTCACCCATCGGCGCGACGTGCACCGTCGTCCAGTCGTCGCCATCGCGGCGCAGGGTCACGGTCTCCAGCTTGTCCTCGTCCTTGCGCCCGATCGCATAACGCACCTGATGCCGGCTGTCGAGCACGAAATCGCCGAAGCGCAACGGCGCGCTCGCCAGGGTCACGGTCTTGCCGGTGTACACGTTCATCTTGAACAGGTAGGCCGAGTCGACCGAGCGCTGCACGATGATGGTGTTGGGATCGTCCCAGTCGATGTCCACGATCTGGTAGGTGCCGCCGTTCGGGATGTCGAGGCGCTTCTTGCCATCGACGTTGCTCAGGTAGAGATCGGGCGTGGAGACTCGGAAATCGAAGCGCCCGAGCTTCCTGGTGACGTACAGGATGAAGCGCTCGTCGTTGACCCAGCGCACCCGGTCGATGTGCCGGTTTTCGCCGTAGTCCCACTTGCCCACGAGCTTCATGCCATCGACCCGGAACGCCGCCAGCACGGTGCGATCGCCACGCGGCACCGATACCGTGATGTACTCGCCGGTCGGGGACAGAGAGACATTGCGGAACTCGGGATCGCGGAAGAAATCACCGATCGGAACGCTGCTGGACGCCTGCACCGGCGACTGGCACAGGGCCAACACTGCATACAGCGTGAGGAGGGCGAAACGCGGCAGGATCGACTTCATGCTTGTGCTCCAGCAATTGCGGCGCGTGCAGATTCCATCAAGGCGACGAAGTGCGCGAACAGCGCACCCACGTCACCCGGCCCGGGCGAAGCCTCGGGATGGCCCTGGAAACTGAAGGCCGGCGCATCGACCAGCTCGAAGCCCTGGTTCGTGCCATCGAACAACGAGCGATGGGTGGGGCGGGCATTGTCGGGAAGGCTCGCCTCGTCCACCGCGAAGCCGTGGTTCTGGCTGGAAATCATCACCCGGCCGGTGGCCAGCTCCAGCACCGGGTGATTGGCGCCGTGGTGGCCATGCGGCATCTTCAGGGTGCGAGCGCCGATCGCGAGCGCCAGCAACTGATGTCCGAGGCAGATGCCGAACAGCGGAATCCGCACCGCGACGAAGCTGCGGATCGCATCGATCGCGTAGTCGCAGGGCTGCGGATCGCCCGGGCCGTTGGACAGGAACACGCCATCCGGGCGCATCGCCAGCACCTCGCTCGCCGGCGTCCGAGCCGGCACCACGCTGACCCGGCAGCCGGCATCGGCCAGCAGGCGCAGGATGTTGCGCTTGACCCCGAAGTCGTAGGCCACGACGTGGAAACGTGCGCTCGGCGTGCGGAAGGCGTTGCGTGACAGATCGAGTGTGCCCTCGCTCCACTCGTAGGCCGAGGTCGTGCTGACCACTTGCGCAAGGTCCATGCCGGCCAGCCCCGGAAACGCTCGTGCGGCCGCAACCGCGGCGGCAGGATCGACATCCGGGCCGGCCATCAGGCAGCCGTTTTGGGCCCCGCGATCGCGCAGGATCCGGGTCAGCTTGCGGGTATCGATTTCCGCGATCGCGACCACTTCGCGCCGTCTCAGCCAGTCCGCCAGTTCGGTCTCGCTGCGCCAGTTGCTCGCCGGCGTCGGCGACTCGCGCAACACCAGGCCGGCCAGATGCAGGCTGTCGCATTCGTCGTCTGCCGGGGTGCAGCCGGTGTTGCCGACATGCGGATAGGTCAGGGTCACGATCTGGCGCGCGTACGACGGATCGGTGAGGATTTCCTGGTAGCCCGTCATGGCGGTGTTGAACACCACCTCGCCGACGCGCAAACCGTTGGCTCCGATCGAAGTTCCGTGAAACACGGTTCCGTCGGCCAATGCAAGGATGGCTGTTTGTGACACGAGACTCGCCTTGTGAGGGTGATTCCCCGCGCGTCGCGTCTCGACGCTGCACACGCCGGCAACCGCGATGTCTGGTATCTCTCGCGGCCGTGAGGCGTGATGGGGATGGGCGAGCGGAAATGATACCGGCCGCGCCGGAAGGCGTCCACAGCCAGCCGTGTCAGGATTCAGGTCTCGGGGTGTCGCCGCGCGCAACGATGGACGCCGCGCCAACCGCACCGACACGAATGAAAACGGCCGCCCGAGGGCGGCCGTTTTCGATGCAGCACTTGCGCTGGGACGCAATCAGAACTTGTAACGGAAGCCCGCCTGGATCGACCACTGCGAGACACCCGTGTTGACGCCGTCGTTGTCGGCGTTGGCCACGGTCGGAGCATCGGCGCGGACGAAGTTGTACACGTACTTGCCCTGATAGATGCCCTGCAGGGTGGCAACACGACTGTCGGCGAAGAAGCCGTAGTCGTAGATGTTGCCCCAGGTCTTGTCGATCATGTTGCCGATGTTCTGGATGTCGAGCCAGATTTCGCTCTTGTGCTCCTTGAAGAAGCCCGGCAGTTCCTGCGAGATGCGCACGTCGAAGGTGTTGACGAACTTCGCACGGAAGGCGTTGGCCGGGGCGTAGCTGCCGGCGTACTTGGCCAGTTCCGGGTTGGCCGCCAGCCAGTCGTTGAAGGCCGTCGCCATCGCCGCATTCGGCGTGAACACGCCCTGTGCGTTCAAGGTACCGAACAGCACATCGCCATCGGGCACGTAGAACAGGTCGTTGGCCTGACGTCCGTCACCGTTGGCGTCGTTCGTGAACACATAGCTGAACGGACGGCCGCTGCGACCTTCGTAGAACAGGCCGACGCTGGTGTCATAGTCACCGAAGAAGGCGTGCTTCCAGTTCAGGTTCGCGGTGAAGCGGTTCTTGATCTCGTAACGCGCCGTCTTGGCGATATCCTCGCCCGAGTTGAAGACGTAGGAGTAGTTGTAACCGGAGCCGGCGGTGGAGCTGGTCAGGCCGGCCGATTCGGTCGCATGGGTATAGGTGTAACCCACGTTCCACGACCAGTCATCGCCCTGCGAGAACGGCTTGGCCAGGGTGAAGGTGAGCTGCTGGCTGCCACCCTTGGTGGTGTTGTCGACCAGATAGACATTGCCGAAGCGTGAGTTGCGGCCGAAGCGCGCGTCGTTGTTGGTCCAGGCACGGCCGGTGGCTGCGGGGTTGTAGAAGATCGCCCGGCCATCGATCGGGCTGATGTAGCCGGCACCGAGGTTCAGGTCGCTGTAGTACAGACCGCTCTCGACGCTGGTCAGCAGCAACTCGGCCGAGGCCACGATGCCCTGCCAGGGCAGCTCGTGATCATAGGCAAGGTTGGCCTTCCACACCGACGGCAGCTTGAAGTTCTTGCCGATCAGGGCAGGCGTCTGCGTGCCGGCGCTGGCATTGCCCGGGGTCGGCTGGTTCCAGCCGTCGGTGGAGAACGGCAGGGCCGGGTTGTAGGCGTTGTAGATGCCATACAGCACCGAGTTCAGACCGGTGTTGCTGTAGGCATTGCCGACCCAGACCTGCGGCGCATCGCCCTGGAACAGGCCGACGCCACCCCGCAACTGGCGCTGGAGCTCGCTGTCGAAGGTGTAGTTGAAGCCGAAGCGCGGCTGGATGATGTAGCCACCGTCGTAGGTCTTGGTGTTGTCGTAGCCGAACACCTGCTGCACCAGCGGGTTGTATTCCGGCCTCGGGCTGGAATCGGGCTTGTCGGCACGCAGGCCGAACACCAGGGTCAGGTTGGGATTGACGTACCAGGAATCCTGCACGAACAGCGAGGTGTTCTTGCTGGTGTAGTTGGCCGGAATCGAGCCCGGCGAGGTTTCGGCGCGAACGGAGTAGCGCGACCACTTGCCCGCAGCGAAGTTGTCCAGACCCCAGAACACGTAGTTGCCCCAGTAGTCCTGGGCAAAGAAGTTGAAGATGTCGTTCTCGCTGTACTCGGCACCGAACTTGATGTCGTGATCGCCGAGCGACCAGGTCCCGGCACCGTAGTAGTTCCAGGTCTTGGTCTGGAGGATGTTGTTCATCGAGCTGCGCTCGGTGCCCATGCGGATCGCATCACCGCTGGGAGCCGCCTCGGTACCGCCGAAGTTGATCACGATTTGCGGCAGGTTGGTCGGGGTCACGCGCACCGCGGAGTAATCGCGGTAGGAGGCCTTCAACTCGGTCGAGAAGGTATCGGTCCAGTCGCTGAACAACTGGCCGACGTAGGTCTCGATGTTCTTTTCATGCAGGAACCACGAGGAACTCAGGGCCAGCATGCTGGCGCTGGAGCCTTCCGGGCGTACCTTGCTCTGCTCCAGGTTGCTGTAGCGGAAGCTGGCGCGCTGGGTCTCGGTGATGTTCCAGTCGATCTTGCCGGCGTACTCTTCCAGCACGGTGTTGGTGTTGGCGATTTCGGTACCGCCGGCGTCGAAGCCCCACACGTCGTGGGCGATCTGCTGGGCACGAGCGAGGTCAGCCTGGCTGAAATCGTAATCGGCCCAGTTGACGCTGACACCCGGGGTGAACTGCTCGTACTTCTCGTAGTTCAGGAAGAAGAACAGACGATCCTTCATCAGCGGACCGCTGAAGGTTCCGCCATAGGTCTGTTCCTTCTGGAAGCCGTTGAACTTGGAGCCATCCGGGTTGTTGCCGAACCAGTCACCGTCGCGATAGCTGCCATAGACCGAGCCGTGGAACTGGTTGCCACCGGACTTGGTCACGGCGTTGACGTTGGCACCGGCAGCGCCGGCGATGGTCACGTCATAGTTGGACAGGCTGATGTCGAGGGCTTCGATCGCTTCCATCGAGACCGGCTGGCGCTTGGTCGGCATGTTGTTGCCTTCCAGGCCGAAGGTGTCACTGGCCGCGATGCCGTCGATCGTCACCGAGTTGAAGCGCGGGTTCTGGCCACCGGCCGAGATGCTGCCCGAGGCGCGATCGATGAAGGCCACGCGCGGATCGATGCGCATGTAGTCCTGGATGTTGCCGTTGATCGAAGGCAGCGACTCGATCTGGTGCCGATCGACGCTGGTGCCGGCGCCCTGCTTCAGCGCCGAAAACACCGAGGCGCCGCTGGAAGCGACGACCTGGATGGCTTCCAGTGTGGTCCCGGCAGTGTCCAGATCGGCATTCAGCGAGGCGGTCTCGCCCAGCGACAGATACACGTTCTCGGTGGATTCACCCTTGAAACCGTCACGGGTGATCGTCACGGTGTAGGGACCGCCCACGCGCAGGCCGCGCGCAACGTAGCGACCCTGCGCGTCGGTGACGGCACGGCTGGTGGTTCCCGATGGGGTGTGCACGATGATGACTTCGGCACCGGAAAGCGCGGCACCGTCGTTGCCGGTCACGCGACCGGCGATGTTGGACGAGGTCTGCTGCGCGTAGGCCGGCGCGGCAATGAGGAGGACGGCGAGTGCGCCAGCGAGTCGCTTTACACGGAACTGTTTTTTCATGGGTTATGCCCTGATTGCCTGACGTATGGAACGTTCGGGTGCGAGGTCGCACCGTGAAAACCGGGAACGCGCCGGCATCGCTGCTCGATGACCGTCAATCCCTCGGACCTGGAACTGCTTGCGTGCGCCAGCCGGTTCGTTTCCGATCCGACCCGACACACTTTAACCATAGTTTAACCGCAATCGACCCGGATTTGGCTAGCCCCGGACAGCTTCCGTCCCTCACCCCATCCACGACGGCCACAGCCCTCCGCACGACGCGCGCAAGTCATTGAATTTCCATGACGACTGCATCTCCCGGATGCAGCAGAAGCCGGCCCGGCAACACTGGAGACTCAACTTCCGAGGTAGGCCCGCACGCCGTCCATCAGCATCTGCACCGACAGGGCCACCAGCAGCATGCCCATCAGGCGCTCGACCGCCGCCAGCACCTGGCGCCCCAGCAGCTTGTACAGAAAGGTCGCGGAAAACAGGATCGCTGCCGTCGCCGCCCAGGCCAGCAGCAGCGCCAGTGACCAGTCGCCCAGGCGGGCCGGCTCGTTGCTTGCGAGCAGGATCACCGCCGCCATGCCCGATGGCCCGGCAATCAGCGGAATCGCCAGCGGCACGATGAAGGGCTCGCCCTCGGGCACATGCCCGGTGACGCCGTCCTCACCCGGAAAGATCATGCGGATGCCGATCAGGAACAGCACGATGCCGCCGGCGATCGAAACCGATTCCTCGCGCAGGTGCATCGCGCCAAGGATCGCCTTGCCGGCAAACAGAAACAGGAACAGCACCGCCAGCGCAATCAGCAACTCGCGCGCCAGCACATGGCGTTGCCGCCTGATCGGCAGGCCACGCAACAAACCGAGAAACACCGGGACGTTGCCCAGCGGATCGAGGATCAGGAACAGCAGGATGGCGGCCGACAGCGTGGTCATGGAGATCCCGTTGGGCGTGGTCGGAATGCAGGACGCCCGGAGTCTGGCCCCGGGCGTCCACGCTCCGACACTGCGACCTTCTTACTTGAGACGGCTGCCCACGAACTCCCAGTTCACCAGATTCCAGAAGTGCTCCAGATACTTGGGACGGGCGTTGCGGTAGTCGATGTAATAGGCATGCTCCCAGACGTCGCAGGTAAGCAGCGGCACGTCATCGCCGGTGATCGGGGTGCCGGCGTTGGAGGTGCTGACCAGGCCGAGGGCACCATCGGGACGCTGCACCAGCCAGCCCCAGCCGGAGCCGAACGTGCCCAGCGCGAGCTTGGTGAACTCCTCCTTGAAGACATCGAAGGAACCGAAGGTCTTGGCAATCGCCTCGCCCAGCCTGCCCTCCGGGACACCACCGCCGTTGGGCGCGAGGCACTGCCAATAGAAATTGTGATTCCAGACCTGGGCGGCATTGTTGAACATGCCGCCCTGAGCCTTGCGCACGATCGTTTCCAGGTCGGCGTTTTCCAACTCGGTGCCCTTGACCTGGTTGTTGAGGTTGGTGACGTAGGCCTGATGGTGCTTGCCGTAGTGATAGTCGATCGTTTCAGCGGAAATGTGCGGCTCGAGTGCATCACGCGCGTAAGGCAGGGCCGGAAGTTCGATGGCCATCGTGTTCTTCTCCTTGGTATCGGGTGGGGTGGAGGCTGAATCGCCGCTCGCAGGCGCACGACACCAGCTACAATGGCAAGTCTAGCGCCGCGACGCTTCCCGTGCCTGCGGCCCGTTCCGGAGTTCTTGATGAAATGAGCGCGACCAATCGCATCCGCGCCTTGCTCGAATCAAACCCTGTCGTGCTGTTCATGAAGGGCACGCCGCACTACCCGATGTGTGGCTGCTCCGACCGCGCAGCGCGTGCCCTCGACGCCTGCGGTCAGCCCTACCTTGCCGTCAACGTGCTCGCCGATCCCGAGATCCGGGCGCAGTTGCCACGACTGAGCAACTGGCCGACCTTCCCGCAACTGTTCATCGAGGGCGAACTCATCGGCGGCAGCGACATCACCGCCGAGCTGCGCGAGCAGGGCGAACTGGAGCGCATGGTCGCGGATGCGGGCAAGGTGAATTGATGCCCGACACGACCGTCTCGCCCCCGACATCCGGAAGCCTGGCCCATCGATCCATCCTCGTCTGCGGCGCCCACGGTGGCTTCGGTGCCGCCGTGGCGCACGCGGCGGCGAGAGCCGGTGCCCAGGTCGTGCTACTGGGTCGACGCCTCCCCAAATTGACCCGACTCTATGACGCGCTCGTGGTCGAGGGCGCACGTGAACCGGCGATCTACCCGCTCGATCTCGCCGGCGCGACCCCCGACGACTACGAGGCCCTGGCGCAAACCCTGGCGCGCGAATGCGGCAGGCTCGACGCCATCGTGCACGCGGCGGCCGAGTTCAAGGGCCTGGCCTCGCTCGAAAACATGCCGCTGGAAGACTGGTTCACCGGCCTGCACGTCAACCTCGGCGCGCCCTGGCTCCTGACCCGCGCCTGCCTGCCGCTGCTGCGCCAGCAGGCCGACGCCAGCGTGCTGTTCCTGCTCGATGACCCGGCCCGCACCTCACGCGCCTTCTGGGGCAGCTATGGCGTGGCCAAGCAGGCCCTGCATGGCCTGATCGCGATCTTGCGCGATGAACTGGAGAACTCGTCGGTGCGGGTGCAGGGCGTTTTGCCTGGACCGATGCGCACCCTGCTGCGCGGTCGTGCCTTCTTCGCCGAGGATCCTGGCACGATCCCGCCGCCCGAAGCCTACGCGCCGACCTGCATCGAACTGCTTGCCGGCACGACCTCGGCGTCACGGGACGCGATCGTGCACCTCGCCCCGCGCGAGGTGGGAACGCCCAGACCGCTCGGCCTTGCGACCTTCGCCAACTGAGCGCGGTCCAGCCCAATCACAGGTCGCGCGCGACGCGGAACCCCACGCGCGCACTGGTGGTATCCGAGCTTGCGGGCATGCGGAAGGCGGAACGGGCCTGATCCGGCGAACTCGCCCACGAGGCGCCGCGGATCACGCGCTCCTTGCAGCCCGGATTGACCCAGGCACTGCCATCCAGCGGTGCCCGCGCATAGCCATCGTGCCAGCAGTCCTCGACCCACTCGGAGACATTGCCGTTGATGTCGTTCAGACCAAAACCATTGCTCGGGAAACTCGCCACCGGCGCCGGTCCCCAGTAGCCATCGCCGTAGCCGGCAAATGCATTTGCCCAATTGCGTTTCGAGGGTGACTGGTCGAGCGCACCGGTCAGATTCTCCAGCCTGCCTGCCGGCGTCACGCCATCCCATGGATAGGCGCTCGTGCTGCCGGCCCGCAGTGCATATTCGAATTCGGCCTCGGTCGGCAGGCGATAGACCTGTCCGGTTTCCTCCGCCAGCCATTGCGCGTAGGCACGGGCATCATCCCAGGAGACGTGCACGACCGGCTGGTCGTCGGCCGCGCGCTTGCCGGCGTAGTCATCCTTCCAGCTCACCCGGCGCTGCTCGACCAGCGCCCCGCCGCGCTCGTCGTAGACCATCGAATGCCGTGAACGCTGCGCCGTGGTGCGATATTCCGTGGCCTCGATGAAGGCACGGAACTGCGCCACCGTGGTTTCGGTGCGAGCCATGGCGAAGCCGCGCACGAAACGCACGACATGCTGCCGCGCCTCGTTCGAACGGTGACCATCTTCCCCGCGTGGGCTGCCCATCTCGAAGCTGCCAGCCGCAATCACCACCATGCCCGGACCCAGGCCGCCATGCGCCAGTGGATCGACCACCAGCATGCCGACATCGTAGATTCCGTAGCGCCGCACCCGCTCGATCTCGGCGCGCGCGGCAAGCCCGGTTCGCTCATCCAGCGCAAGCTCATCCAGACGCGGCAGCTCGGCTTCGGCCGCTGTCACGTCACCGGCCGCAAGTTCGGCGGCAATCCGCGATCTGAGCCGTTCGACCTGCTGCTCGCGGATGTCCACCATGCGCGCGGCAGCATCCTGCACCCGGGCCGAGTCGCCACGCACCTTGCCGGCATCGGCGAGGAGCGCATTCCCCCGGGCAAAATCACTCTCCGCCGCCGCGGCCAGCGCCGCCTCCAGCAGGTGGCGTTCGATCCGCTCCAGTCGCCACAGTGCCGAGGAGTGCCCGGGATCGAGCGCAAGCACGTCCCTCAGCCGTGCCACCGCCGTATCCGCACCCTCGCCAACCACTCGCCCCGCCGCCTCGGCTCGATCGGCCGCACGCAGCGCCGCGACAATGCGCTGGGTCTGCTGCATGTGCTGGGCGAGAGCCTGGATGCGTGCATCCGCCGGATCCCAGCGCTGCAGCAAAGGCAGGTCGCGACGTGCCGGCAGCGTCGCGTCATGCAGCAGCGCCACGACATCCCAGTCGATCAAACTCGCCACGACCTGTTCCGCGAGATCGGCCGGCACGCCCTCGCCCGATGCATGCTCGGACGCATCGCGTGCCTCCAGCAGGTGTTGCAGGGCCTGGCGCAAGGCCGCGCGACTGCCGCGCGCCAGCAGCGCCGACAGCCGCGTTGCCAGCGGCGAGTCGGGATCGAGCCCATCGACCTCATCCGGATCGAGCGCCGCATCCGACTCTTCTTGCGATGGCGTCGCGAGTGTATGCGACGTGCCTTGCGCCGCCACGGGCTGCGATGCTTCAACCGCGGTCTCGTCCGCCGACGCCGGACTGGCGGTGACGGCACGATCGCCTTCGCCACAGCCGAGCAGGAGTGCGCACGCGATCGCCAACAACCATGGTCTCGCCGCTCCCGACATTGCGCCCGTCATCCCCTTCATCGCCGTGACCGGCGCGTTCGGCACTCCGGCCGGAAAGGCAAAACGGTAGTGCAATCGCCGGACCCGCGGCAAGCTTCCCCTCGGCGTCGGCAAGGCCCGGCGCAACGCACCGTGCCACCATCATCCGCTGGCAAAGCGTGCATCCGAACACGGCGTCATTGCGGGGAACGAAACGCCGTGGCAATCCGGTGACCTTGGAAACCCAGCGACTGGATTGCTTCGCTGTGCTCTCCATGAACCCATATCGTAAGTCATTGAATGTGCGTGAATCTCATGAGGTCGCAGCAATCTCGTCTGGTATCGGGATCAGTTCCCTGCCGAGTTGACGC
>WBZR01000762.1_pt1 | contig 47212 bp, 41 predicted proteins | sample 5204231 | NCBI WGS metagenome assembly WBZR01 (sample SAMN12412403, study PRJNA552823) | activated sludge metagenome | isolation source: activated sludge from anammox sidestream of wastewater treatment plant... | place: USA: Virginia | collected 2017-08 | reverse complement strand
CGTCCCGGCGCGCGCTGGACAAAGGAGGGCGCTACCATGGTTGCCAAGGCTCGAGCCGCCTGGATTAGCCGCCAATGGGATGCCTTGCCGTTGGCTGCTTGATTCTACAGAATTTGAATGCTCCCCAGGAAGATTTTGGGCGCTGTTCTATTGTCTATAGGATAAAATATTGTCAAAGCGCCATAACTTCAACATGTCTCATAAAGCAAAAAAGTTGTTTATTATTTGCATCTTAGTGATTTCAACGCATTTTTCTTATGACCCTGCGTCATTTCTAATCCGTGCATTTGAAACCAATACAATCAAGGCTCAATTCTCTCAAGCCCAAAAAAATTGGAAAACGCTTGCCATTCAAAATTACAGTTTTGAAATTCAAGGGAACTCAGAGAGCATTTGCGCAGTGAACGCCATCATTGAAGTTAAAAATAATGTTGTTATAAAAGTACAGCCTTCCGATTCAAACTTGACTCTCCCATCAAGCAAATGGGCAGACCCTGATTGGGGCGATGAAGTTTTTTTGTGTAATTACAATCATTTCACCATTCCGCGCATGTTTGCCATGCTGGAGACGATTTTACAAGACTCCCCCCTCAGCGTCCTCAACATAAAATTTGACTCACAATATGGTTTCATTAGTAAATTTGAAGATGGCCTGTTTGCAAATAATGGTTGGCTTTCTTTTAGAAACATGAAAATTTATAATAAATTTCATGTGACCAACTTTCAGCCTCAATAATACAAAGCATAGATAGTTAGGTTATAATTTCTGCAAGCCCTGATAGTTCAATGGACAGAACAAGGCACTCCTAAGGCTTAGATGCAGGTTCGATTCCTGCTCAGGGCATAACCGGCGCGAAAACGCCGGTTTTTACTTCCTCTTGCCATACCCCAACTGCTTCAACATATACGGGTCGTCGCGCCAGTCTTTCGAGACCTTCACGCGCAATTCCAAAAACACTTTGCGCCCGCCCATCTCTTCGATCTCTTTTCGCGCGGCGGACCCGATGGACTTCAACATCTTGCCGCCCTCGCCAATGACGATTCCTTTTTGAGAATCGCGTTCGACAAAAATCGTCGCGGCGATGTAAGCCATTCCATTTTCGCGCTCTTTGAATTCATCTATTCTGACCGCCAGGCTGTGCGGCACTTCGTCGCGCAGTTTGATCAGGCACGCTTCGCGGATTAAATCCCCCGCGATTTCTTTTTCATACAAATCGGTGATCTGATCTTCGGGATAATCCGCCTCTCTCTCCGGGACGGCCTGAATCAGCGCTTCGGTCAGTTCGCCCAGCCCAAGCCTTTTTTCCGCGGAGACGCGCATGGCGCGTACGCCGCCGGGAGCAGAAATCAAATGAAGGTATTCACTTTCGCGCGCGGACAAATCGTCAGCGTGGACAAGGTCTATTTTGTTCAGAACCAGCAGGCGGCGGGTACGAGGCGAAATTTCCTTGAGGAGGGAAGAGATGAGGATGTCCTCCTCGGTCGGTTGAGTCGAAGCGTCCACCAGCCAGAGGATCAAATCCACGCCGGTGAGGGTTTCTTCGGCTTCGTAGTTCAGGAACTCGCCGAGTTTGTGTTTTGCTTTGTGCAATCCGGGCGTATCCACGAAGATGAGTTGGGCGTTTTGGAGCGTGAGGATGCCGAGTTGACGTTTGCGCGTGGTCTGCGGGCGCGGCGAGACGGCGGCGATCTTCTGCCCGAGCAATGCGTTGAGCAGCGTGGACTTGCCGACATTGGGACGACCGATGACGGCGATAAAGCCGGAGCGATGATTCATGCAATTTCCTTTACCAGATAGTATTGCCCGCGCTCGAAGCCGCGATCCAAATAATATTGGCGCGCGCCGACGGCGGCAATGACGGCGAGTTTTTTGAAACGGTTTTCTTTTGCAATCCGTTCCGCCTCTTCAAGCAGGCGCGTTCCCAGACCAACGTGCTGCGCCGCGCCCGTTTTTTCGACGCCCACGCCCAGCGACTGCCCATAGACATGCACTTCACGGATGAGCGCCGCGCCGTTTAAATCCGCCAGTCCGGTTTCGGGGGATTTCTGGGACGGCAAAGATAATCGAATGAACCCAGCCAGGGCGTCTTGCGCGGTGTTGAACGAGATGAAATGTTCCTCCGCTTCCCCGGCTGGATAGACGAGATCGCTCAACGCCAATGAAGAAATTTCGACCGCCCTGCCTTTCACTTCGCGGCAGCGGACGCACTGGCATTTTGTTCCGCGCTTTTTCATTTCATCGTGAACGTCCTGCCGCAAACTTGTGCGGCGATTCCCTTCGACGACGTTGTTGCCCGGTATGTCGCGGATGACGCGGTTGACGCGGCAGTATCTCGGAATGGACGGCTTGATATCGGCGATCAGTTCAACGAGTTCCTGAGTCGTATAAGGCTTGAACTCGCCGCGTTGCCAGTATTCATATAACTCTGCATTGGCAAGCAATTGATTGGGATAGATTTTAATCTCATCCGGGCAGTGGTCGTTCCACAGGCGCGAGAAGTCTGCGCGGTCCGATTCGGGCGTCGCGCCGAGCAGGTTGGGCATCCAGTGCAACACGATCTTGAACCCGGCGGCTCTCAGCAGCGCCACAGCCCTGCGCGTGGATTCCACGTCATGCCCGCGTTTGTTGACCTCCAGAATGTGATCGTCGAAACTTTGCGCGCCGAGTTGAACCTTCGTCACGCCGAGATGACGCAGCCATTTGATCTCGTCGGGGTTGATCTCGTCTGGTCTTGTCTCGATGACCAGTCCCACGTTGCGATGCCGAGCGGTTTCGTTGAGTGTGTGGATTGCCGGAAGATTCGCCACAGAGGACACGGAGTCCACAGAGATTTCATTTTGTTCTTCTCCGTGATCTCTGTGATCTCCGTGGTAAGAGCAATTCATCGCGTCGAAGCAACGCGCCACAAACCACTCCTGATAATCGCGCTTGTACGAAGACCACGTTCCGCCCAAAATAAGCAATTCGATCTTGTCGGTGGGATGACCGAGATTCTTCAAGGCGCGGATGCGCGACTCGACCTGTGTAAACGGATCGAACTCATGTTCGAGGGCGCGCATGGCTCCGGGCTCGTCGGGCAGGTAACTTTTTGGCATCCGCGCGTCGGTGGGGCAGAAGATGCACTTGCCGGGGCAGGGATAGGGCTTGGTCAACACCGTCACCGTCGTCACGCCGGAGAGAGTGCGCATCGGCTTCATGCGGATTTTTTCGAGCAATGCCGGGTCGGGTTCGATTTGTCCGGCTTCGACCTTTTGTTTGTATGCGGCGACCAATGCGGCTTTGTTCAAGTACCCCCCGCCCTCGAGCGGATGGCGCCGGATCAGCGTCATCACATCTTCGCCCTCGCGGATTTTGTTAAGCAGAAAATGCGCCAACTCCATTTTCTGCGGAGTCAGCGCGTTGATCTTCTTCCAGCGTTGTCGTTTTTCGGTAAATTCCATAGCGCGGTTGTACCGCAAACTTTAGTTTGCGCCCAGGCTCGCAAGAATATCCTCCCGGGTCAGGTAGGGGAAGTCGCGCAAAATTTCCTCCTCCGTCATCCCCGATGCAAGGTACTCCAGAACGTCATATACAGTGATCCTCACCCCCCGAATGCACGGCTTTCCACCGCGCTTTCCGGGTTCGATGGTGATGATGTTTTTGAATTCCATGAGACACTCTCCATTTCGGGGGGCAAAACTCATTATCAGCGCTTCGCGAAATGTCATTCTGAGCGGAGCGCACATGCATCGCGGTGCGGATGCAGTGCGGGAGAATCTCTCCTCCCGTCTGGGAGCCTTCCTGCCAAGGTAGAGATGCTTCTCTTCGTTCAGCATGACACGCCTTTTCGTGATCTGCTGATTATACGCCAGCCGATTTTTCTTCCTTCGCGCCTTCCTTCACTTCGATCCGAAAGTCCCGCTTCAACTCTTCGATGTCCTTCTTCCTGAACATCTCGGTATGCAAGCCGCATTCCACTTTTCCGCGCCCCGCCCAGCGACCGGCGCGGTCGTCGTCATCCATGCCGATGGCAACGGTGCAGGGAGCGCAACCCACGCTTCGATAGCCGGTTTCATACAGCGGGTGCTTCGGCAGGTTGTGTTCCTGCATGTAACGCGCAATATCCGTCTTCGTCCAGTTCAACAGCGGGTTGACTTTCAGCAAGCCGTCGGGTTGTAATTCCAAGATTTTTGCGTGGGCGCGCGCGGATGTCTGGTCGCGGCGGATGCCGGTGATCCACGCCTTCACGTCCTGCAATGCCTTTTGCATCGGCTGGACTTTGTGCAGGTAACAACACAGGTCCGGGTCTTCGAGCGGCAGGCTGCGGATGTGATTCCTCGCAAATACATCCCAATGGTGATCGCGGTACAGGTCCACAACGTTGATGCGCCATTCGGAGGCGATGCGTTCGCGGAACATGAGCGTATCCCAAAAGTGATAGCCGGTGTCGAGGAAGAAGACCGGCGCACTGCGGTTGATCCGCGTAACCATGTGCAGGAGCGGCATGGACTGGGTTTGAAAGGACGAACTCAGCGCCGCCTCGGGCCAGTATTCCTCCAACGCCCAGCGGATGATCTCCTGCGGGGTTTTGGTTTCGAACTCCTGCGAAAGTTTTTCGATCTCCGATGGAAGCATGAAGCGATTATACCTTTTAGGCTCTTCAGGATTAAGTGGGATGGAAACTCGTTTTACCACTGGGCGCACGGAGGGCGCGGAGATTTTAAAGAGTTTTTCTCTGTGGACTCTGTGTTCTCCGCGGTGAAAAAACAGGCAACCCCACCAATACCAAAGAGCCGCCTTTTGCGCCTTGTGCGCCGGGTATCATATAATCAACGCATGAATTCAGCCACAGCCGAACGCCTGCTCGAGATCAACCGCGAATTCTACGAACGCTTCGGCGCATCGTTTTCCGCCACGCGCCAGCGTTTGCAACCAGGCGTGAAGAAGATTCTCGATTCGATCAGGGCGGATGATTCCGTTTTGGATCTGGGATGCGGCAACGGGCTGTTCCTGCGCGAGTTGAGTCGGCGCGGTCACAACGCCCCGCTTCTGGGCGCGGACTTTAGCCTGTCCCTGCTTCGGGAGGCGGAGTCTGCGCCGGGGGTGGAGTGGCGCGAGGCGGATTTGAGTCGGTTATCAGTAAGCAGTGACACTTCGACCAGGCTCAGCGCAAGTCAGTTATCGGTAAACAGTCGGCAGTGGTCGGTGGTTACATGCTTTGCGGCGCTGCACCACATCCCAGCTGTTGAATTACGATTGAATATATTGAATACGGTTCGCGTGTTGTTGAAACCCGATGGGAAGTTTTATCTTTCGAACTGGCAGTTTTTGAACAGCGAAAAACTCAGGGAGCGAATCCAGCCGTGGGGGCGGGTTGGGTTGCGGGATGAAGATGTGGACGAGGGGGATTATCTGCTGGACTGGCGCGGCGGCGGGGAGGAAGGCTTGCGGTATGCGCACCAATTCTCGGCGGAGGAACTGCTTGGGCTGGCGAACCAGGCTCAAATGAAGGTCGAGGCGGGGTTTTTATCCGATGGAGAGAATGGGCGGCTGGGGTTGTATCAGATTTGGGGGCGGGGATGATTTATTCATCCGCTATGACGCGATTGCGCCCGGAGTTTTTTGCCCGGTAGAGAGCCGCGTCGGCGCGTTCGATGAGGGTTTCCAATGTGTCGGCGCTGCGAGCTTCTGCCACGCCGATGCTGGAGGTGATCGTGATGTTTCCGGCGTCGGTGATGAAGGGCGCTTTCATGACGCCCTGGCGCAGGCGTTCGGCGATTATGCGCGCGGCTTCGAGGTTGGTCTCAGCCAGGAGCATGACGAACTCTTCGCCGCCGTAGCGCCCGACCATGTCTGTGGCGCGCGAATTTTTCAAACAGCGTTGCGCCAGTTGATGCAGGACCTGGTCGCCGACGGCGTGCCCGTGCCGGTCGTTGATCTGTTTGAAGCGGTCAATATCGAACATCATTGCGCTGATGGGGCGGGCGATGCGGCGCGCGCGCTGAAATTCGAATTCGCCCAGTTGGTAAAGCCCGCGCCGGTTGTAGACGCCGGTCAGCGCGTCGGTGATGGCCTGGGTTTTGGTCTCCTGCATTTTGCGCGCGTTCTCCAAAATGACGGCGACCTGGTTGGCGAACTCCAGCGCCAGCGCGATCTCCCGTTCTTGAAAATCGTCGGGTTTGGCGCTGTCTATGGCGAGCAAGCCGATGATTTTGCCCTGGGTGATGAGCGGCACGCCCAGCCATGAGCGGATGTGGTCGTGCGGCGGCTCGGTGAATTTTTTATAGGATTGCCGGGCGTCGGCGAGGCGGTGGGGTTTGCCGGTTTCGACGACCGCGCTGTTGGGGTTGTCGGCGGAGAGCGGGAAGCGCATCCCAAGCACGTCGGCTTCGTTCTCCCATCCGCGTCCGCCGATGATGACCAGTTCGTCGTCTTCGAGCAATTGAACGGAGGCGCTGTCGTAGGCGACGACTTTTTTGAGCTGGTCGAGGACGTGGTTGACGGCGTTGTCCAGTTCCAGGTTTTCGGCGATTGCCATGCCCGCCCGGCGCAGGGTTTCGGAGGTTTCGGCTTTGCGTTTGGCTTCGTCCATCGCCTGAAATTTTTCGAGCGCCAGGGCGATCAGAGACGCGGCCTGTTCGCAGATCTGCACTTCTTCCGCGTCGAAGCGATGCAGGTCGTTAAACGAGATCAGCGCGGCGCCCAGTTTTGTTTGCATGGCGATCAGCGGAAGGACAATGACGGATTTGGAGGGAAATCTGCCGGTCACGCTTGGGGAGGCGTAGGGCGTGTCGGCGACGTTTTCGATGACGAGCGTGCGCCCAAGTTGGAGGGCGGATTTTGTAAACGTGCGTTCGTCGGGGTCAATCAACGTTTGCGGATAGGATTGCTGTAATTCGCCCGAAGCCGCGAATGGGATGGTGCGCTGGTTGGCGTCGTCCCACAGGGTGAGGAAGCAGCCGGATGCGCCGATCAACTCCGCCAGCCGCTCGGTTGTGATGTCGGCCATTTCTTTCAAACTGGCGGCTTGCAGTGAAACGGTGACGATCTCCTGAAGCAGCGTCAGGGCTTGCTGGCGGCGGATCAGTTTTTTTGCGGATCGCGCGCGCGTTTCCGCCGCGCCGATGATGTTGGCGGCGGTCAGGAATGCGTCCAGTTCCATGCCGGTCCACTCGCGTTCGCGCAGACATTCGTCGAACATGAGGAATCCCCACCATTCGGATTCGACGAAAATCGGCACAGCCGCAAGCGAGAGAAAGCCCATCTGCCTGAAAATATCCGCCTCGTGCGCGGGCAGGTCTCTCACCACGCCGTAGATCGGGCGCCCGGCCGCGAACAGGTTTGCCCAGCGTTCGAAGTTGACTGTTTTCAAAGGCACGTCTTGGAACGCGGGGTTATGCAGGCGCGCTTCCACCCCCGGCGCGGCCCATTCGTATGCCAGGCTCGAATAAATCGCGTCCCCGTCGCCCCTGCGGTTGACGATCACCTGAACGCGGCAGACATCCGCCGCCTCGCCCAGGCTTTGCAGGACCTCGCCAATGTGCTTTTCCCATTCCTGCGATCTCAAAAATTGCTCTGCCGCCATGTTGATGGCGGCCATGATCGAGCCGCGCCGTTGCAACTCGGTCTCTTTTTCCTTGCGTTCGGTGATGTCGTGCAGGGAGATGATCGTGTGTTTTGCGGCGCGGTTGGATAATGTGATCAAGCTGACGCTCGCCTCGAAGGTCTTCGCTTCTTTCCCCGCCCGAACCTGAATCTCCTTCCAATGCTCGTCCCCGTCCAGGCAGGGTTCCAGAGCCTGATGAAAAAGCGCCGCGACCTGTTTGAAGGGCTGTCCGATCGCCAGGTCTTCGGTGATTCCGATCATTCGCTCCGCCACCGGGTTGATATACAGGATGCGCCGTTCGTGGCTAAGGACGATCACGCTTTCCTTCATGTTCTTGAGGACGGTCAGGTATTCGAAGGTGAGGATTTCCGAAACGCGGTATCGCAAGGTGACCCATGCCAGCCCGATGGCGGAAGGCAGGAAGAACAGCGAGGTGAAGTCAATGTATGGGATGGGGCTGATCCCGAAGACAAACAGCGCGGTCCCGGCAAAGGAACAGAGCATAGCCAGTATGACAAGGCTGATGTGCAGGCGGTAAACGCCCGGGCGCTGTAAAAAGTCCATGATGAGAATGGAGCCGGCAAGCGTGAACAAACCGTACGAAAAGGTCGTGCTGAACCAAAAGACATTCCCGAAATGGACGTTCAATATCCCCAACCCGCCCATCGGGATGATGCGTTCCGAGTCCCACATCCAGCGGTGCAGCGGGTTGGTCCAGGCGAACAGCAGGGTCAGGGACGGGATCAGCCAGACAAGCGCGCGAGCGCGGGGAGTGAGCAGGTGCCCCCGTCCGGTGTAATCGAAGGCGTAGAAGAAGAGAAAAACCGGCATGCAGGCAATGCCGATGTATTCCAGGCTGACGGCGAACAGTTTGCCCGGCAGGGTCGGCAGAAAGACCTCCAAAGCGTACATCAACGCCCAGATGGACACGGAGAGCATGGTCCACGCAAACGGAATTACCGCCACAGCCGGGCGTTGCCGCCAGGCGTACAGCCCCAGCAGGACGTAGAAGATCGCGGCCAGGACAAAGATGAAGGGGATCAGCAATTCAAAACGTGGCATTTTATAAGACGATATTTCCGGCGGTTCGTGAAAACTCCAAATGGCGCGCTCCCCCCGGCGCGGCTGACGATTGTGCCGGGAGACCGCCGCCTCTCACTGGTGTGCGATGTTGATTTTATTTGCCAATGGAATTATTTTCATTATAAGTGAATGATAATTCGGACAAACTCTCATATTTGAAAAGGGCGCGCGTTCGTCTGTGGCGGTTTGTGTCGCGCCGGCGGGAACTCCGCTTGAATCGCATCGCGCCCGTGAAGGGCGCGATGCGGTCTGTCTTATATGATTACCCGCTGGGGGGCGACGATGTATTGCCACCAATTATTATGAATGCCGTTTTTGCGTCCCGCCGCGCGCGGGAGATGGTCGAGCCACCATCTATGGTGGGCGCGGATTTCGCCGCCGCCCCATTCGCTCGACGCAACCATGCGGACGTCGCCTTTGAAGTTGGGGAAGTTCAGCAACCAGTCGTAACATTCGCTTTTGACCGGAGTCTTGTTGCCCCAGTCGTAATCCGCCTGGCTGTTGGGCGCAAAGTGGACGTTGCCGCAGGCGGCTTTGCCGGGCGAGGTCTTGTCGTAGCGGATGAAACGCTTCCACAGGTTCGCTTCGCCGGTCAGTTTGCTGAAGGTTTTTTCCATGATGGACTCGACGCGATGCCCGTAGGACTCGTGCATCTCGCCCACGCCGCGCTCGTAGGAAAAACCCATGATCACAAAACGCCGTTTGCTGGCGGAGGTGTTCGCCAGCGGCGGGGCGTTGCACCAGAACGCGCCGGGCCCGCCCATGACGGATTCGTAGAAGCCTGCATGGGGGAAGCCGAAGATCCACACTTCGTCAATTTCGCTGCGCGCCACGCGCTGAAGGATGTTGAACTTTGTCAGGATGGCGTTATAGTCCGCTTCCTGAGGCATGTGCGGCTGGGCGGCTCCGGTCAACACCGCGTAAAGGGTTTCCGGCGTGTAACGAAAACCGTCGGTCTTGGCGGGGATTTCGTTCACGTCCAGGCGCTGGGCGATCTCGTAACGCGCCATGCCCTTGCTCGTTTCCAGAATGTCGGCGATGAAGCCGGTCACAAGGTCGGTAGTGTTCTTCCAGTTCATCTTCTGCGAGAGTTTGACCCCCGTCGCAGGGTCCATAACCGGGTCGTAGACGATGAGCAGAACCCTGCTTTTGGCGATCTGCGCGGGTTCTGCCGCGCTGTCTTTTGGGTAGGGCGCTGGACGGAACAGGTTGATGATGGCGGTAATGATGTCGGTCATGGGAGTCTCCTCGCTTTAGGGCATGTTGGCGGCCGTTTGCTTCTGCCGCCGAGCATATAGAAACCGCCTTGAGAAAAATCCTGTCAGGGCATGTTGGCGGCGAAATAGATCTGGCCGTCCACTGCAAGATATAACACGCGATTGGGGCTGACGGCTACGGCGGCGGCTGGCAAAGGCGGGATGGACCTCGCGCCCCGCGCCTGCGCCTGGAACTGGTTCTGCAACTCGAATGTGCGCGGCGCGAAACGCATGATATTGCGGTTTTCCGAATCGAGCAGAAGGATGGAAGGATCGGGCGGGGCGGCGAAGATCAACTGGGTGAAATGAGCCGTTGAAAACAAGTCCATGTCGGCATAGGCGGGGATGGGGTTGACGCGATTCAATGGGTCCTCGCATTCGGAAGCGCTTGCGTCCACGCGGCTGTAGTTACAACGCGAGATGCGCCCGTCGGCGTGCAGCAGGTACATTTCGTCGCCGAAGACGAGGAAGTCAATCACGTCCTGCGCGGGCGTCTGCTGTCCGAAGAAAAAATACGGGCGGTCCACAAAGGCGGCTTCCTTGCCGGGATAAACCCATACGGCGCGGGCGGGGGCGTCCAACACATATAAACTCCCGGCGTCTAAGGCGAAACCGGTGATGCGCGTCCAGTTGGTGTCGGGCGCGGGCAGGAGACCGGTTTGGGGCGTGCCGCCGGGCTTGCAATAAACGAGGTTGCCTGCCGCGTCCAGCGCGAGGACGGTCGCGCTGTAGATGTTCGTGATGGGCAGGGTCAGGATGTCCACAAAGGGACCGGCGTTGTTGTTGCTGCCCGGCCTGCAATCAAAAGTTGTGTCGAGTTCGAAGCCGCCCGCGCCGGAGGGGATGGCGCGCATCACTTCGCCGTTGGCGGCGTTGAGCAGGTATAGATCGTTCTCGGTGGCGGCAATGCGGCTGACTTGAATCCCCGGGTTGGCGCTGAATGCCGGGTTGAAATTCATGCGCACAATGCCGAGCAGCCGGTCGAGGTTCGCCTGCGCCTCCTCCCTGAGGGCAATGGTGTCGTTGGTGACGTTGTGCGCCTCCGCCCGGTCAACATTCGACAAAACATTCTCCCAGGCGATGCGCTGTTCGACGGGGTTCGTCAGCGCGAGCGCCTGCTCCTTCAATTGCAACGCCTGGTTGTAGTACACATCGTATTGTTCATTGCGCCCGTAGCGCATATACACGACCACGGCGACGGTCACGACGATCAATGGAATGAGAATCGCCATGAATCCCATCAAGGCGGCGGGCGACACAGGCTGGACATCCGCGGTTTCGTTCGAGGGCAGCAGGCGCGGCAGGAAGTTGCGAATCCGTTCGCCGAGCGCGGCGCTGCCGTGACGGAATCCCTGCATGATGTTGACGGCGGCTTTCGCGGCTTGCTTTGCGCCCGGCGAGGGTTCGCGCGGCGTTTCGATCTTCGGCGGCTCTGCGATCTGCGCAGGCGCGGCTTGTGTTTCCGGTTCTTCTTTTTCTTCCGCTTCATCCGCGAGCGCCCGCGGCTTCGCGCGCGGGATGGACGCGGGAAATTCGCGCGGCGTTGTTCTGTGCGGCAGGCTTGCAAGCGGATCCGCCGCCGGGTTTGAATAGGGAACTGCATCCCGCCCCTGCGGCGGAATCGAATAAGCCGAAGGCTGGAGGAGATGCGCCTCGGGCGTGGACTCAACCTCATTGATGGCTGGGGGGCTTGGGCTTAAGTCTGAGGCGGGCGGGGGCGTGGATTCAGGCTCGGGCGCAGACTTCACTTGCGGCGGAGAGTCCATCCCTTTTTTATAGAAATTGATCGCCCCGCTTCCTTCCACAGTTTGCATCAAGACAGCGTTGAGGTCTTCGTTTGTAAGCGAGATCAATCTGCGGCGCGTGGCTTCTAGCGACGAAGTTTTCGCGCCTTCGAGCGGCGCGACCCAGGCGTTGGGGACGCGCCCGCAAAAAAGCAGGCTGTCGTTCGCAGAGAGATGGGCTTGCGCGTAATGGATGTTGAGCGATTGACTCGAACCCAGACCCTTGCCTGAGATCGTCGGCTCGAAGATGTGCCGCGCCCCCTTCGAGCTGATCCAGTAGGCGTGCATGGGCCCGTTGATCGAAAAGATGCACTGCGATTCGCGCATGACAGCGAGCGTCATGAATGCCAGCGTGTATTGCCCCGTGCCGCTGGCGGTCATGTTGCGTTCGAGCAAAATTCTGTTTAGCGATTCGGCCGCGGCGCGCAGGGCGCTTGTGACGGCGCGCGGCGTTTGATAGTAAACATCCGCGACGTCTGCGGCGAGTTTGCGGTATTCCCCGGTCGTCACCTGGGCGTTGCCCGCCAGCAGAAGGTAGACGATCAGGCGCTCCTGGTCGCGCCCGCGCGCGGCGTTCTTCGGCGGTTGATGCGCCAGCACGCCGGGCATTTCGTCCTGTTCCGCGCCCTGAACGCGATAGATCGGTGAGAGGTTGATGTCGAGGGGCATGTAAGAGATTCGCTTGATCTGGCTTCATTATAACTGGTAACTTTCAGGCATTTCTTCCACACATCTCCGCGAATTTTTCGCTGATAAACTTCTTAAGAAGCGGCAACGCTGACACAAAACATTTTGAACCACTGAGACGCGGAGACACTGAGAAAACCACATAAAATCTCCGTGCCTCAGCGCCTCCGTGGTTAGGAATTGGGGTTTTACATGGATCAATGAAGACGCCAGCGCTTACGCCCGGCTCAAGCATGAGTGAATAATCAACTGGTACAATGACGATTATGGATTTTCAACTACTCGATAATTTCGATCAAATCAACGCCGGCGAATGGAACGGGCTTCTCAAGGAGTCCGTCAGCGACACGCCGTTTTCGCGTCATGAATATCAAAAATTATGGTGGGAGCGTCGCGGCGGCGGCGAATGGAAGGATGCCCGGTTGGTTTTGATCGCGGCGCGCGAAAACGAAAAACTCATCGGCATCGCGCCGCTCTTCATCGCGGAATATGAAAATCGGCCCGCCTTGTTGTTGAATGGAAGCATCGAGATTTCGGATTATCTGGATTTGATCGTCCGCGCGGATGACCACTCCCGATTCCTCTCCGGTCTTTTGGATTTCCTCGCCTCCTCCCCCGCCCTGAGTTGGTCGCGCCTCGATTGGTATAACCTTCCCGACGACTCTCCGACTCTCGCCGCCCTCAAAGCGGAGTCGGCGACCCGGGGCTGGACTCACCGCGAGGAGATCTATCGTCCCACGCCGCGCATCGCCCTCAACGGCAGTTTCGACGATTATCTCTCGCGCATCGAAAAGAAACAACGCCACGAGATCCGCCGAAAAATGCGCCGCGCCGCCGAATCGGACTTGAACGTGCGTTTCGTCCTCGTCGAGCGCTCAGCCGACATCGAACCCGAATTGAACGCCTTCTTCGACCTGATGACTCACGACCCGGGCAAGGCGCAGTTTCTCCATCCCGCCATGCGCGAACAGATGACTGACATCCTCCGCGCGGCGCACAATGAAGGCTATCTCTGGCTTGGCTTCCTTGAAATTGACGGCGTGAAGACCGCCGCCTCCCTCAACTTTGATTACAACGGAAAACTCTGGGGATACAACTCCGGCGTCAGCCGCGCCCACATGGAACTCTCCCCCGGCTGGGTTTTGCTCGGTCATACCATTCAGTGGTGCTGTGAGAACAACCGCCATGAGTTCGATTTCATGCGCGGCGACGAGGAATATAAATATCGCTTTGGGGGAGCGAATCGGTTCGTGATGCGGGTCGAATCGGGAGTCCGCAAATGAGGCTCGTCGCGCGCTTTTGACGCTTTGCCGATATTGAGATCGAAAAGCGGTAGCGGCTCCCGGTAAATGAAGGAAGTCGGAACGCCATTCCGACTTGCCGCCGTTATCATTACATTGGAGCCATTGCCCGCCGGTTATGAAGCGGAGATTAATCAGCCTGCTTTGCGCGGGCAGATATTTTTTATGTGGCAATTTCACCGCGTCGGGGGTAATATTTACCCCGTAACGGAGGCATTCATGCGAGATTTGACCAATGAAATCGTCGAACTCATCCGGCGGACGTCCTCATCCCTGCCGCCGGATGTCGAAAAACGGCTGAAAGAGTCCATTGAAAAGGAGGCGCCCGGCTCGGCGGCGCGCGGCGCGTTGGAGACGATCATGAAGAACATCGAACTCTCCCGCGCCAACTCCACGCCGATCTGCCAGGATACCGGCACGCCGATCTTCTACGTCCATTACCCGGTTGGTTGGTCCACGATCCAGTTGCGGAAGCAGATTCGCGCCGCGCTGGAGGAAGCGACGAAGAAGTCCTTCATGCGCCCAAATGCGGTGGATGCGATCTACGATAAAAACACCGGCAACAACCTCGGCGGCGACGATTTTCCATACATCCATTTTGAAGAGATCGAAGGCAATGACCTCGTCATTGAGTTGATGCTGAAGGGCGGCGGATGCGAGAACGTCGGGCGGCAATATTCCCTGCCGGATAATTCCCTCGGCGCGGGGCGCGACCTGGCTGGCGTCCGCAAGGCAGTATTGGACGCGGTGCAGAAAGCCCAGGGTCAGGGGTGCGCCCCCGGCATTTTGGGAGTTTCCATCGGCGGCGACCGCGGCTCGTCCTACATCAAATCGAAGGAAGTGTTGTTCAGTGAAATGGGCACGCGCAACAAAGACCCCAAACTTGCCGAACTGGAGGAACGCCTTACGAGCGAAGCCAACGAAATGGGAATCGGTCCCATGGGCTTCGGCGGCAAGACGACGGTTCTCGACACCAAGATTACCGGTTTGAGCAGATTGCCCGCCTCGTACTTTGTCTCGGTCTCTTACATGTGCTGGGCATACCGGCGAAGGAAGATGACCGTGAAGGGCGAACAGGTAATTTACGATTGACGATTGAAGACTTACGATTTTACGGATTACGCATCACGGATTAAATAATGCGTGATGCGTAACAATACCTTCGCCAATTTTGAAATTATACTGGGCGCGGTCATGAATTGCGGTTTCCTTTTAAACGCAAAGCCGCCAAGCCGCAAAGATTCAAGGGTTTTCCCTTCGCGTCTTTGCGACCTGGCGTTAAGAATTTCATTCGGCAAAAGCGCAATTTGTACCCGTGTTCAGTATACGTCTGTGAACCGCCATATATGGTGGTTCACAGACCGATCCAACCCCCATATATAGGGGCTTTGCGACCACTTGCGGATTTTGGCGAAGGTATTGGCGTAAGAGACCGTTTCTTAAGTACACGGATTTGACGGATTGTATGGCCTGGCGCGAATTTAATAACTCATGTTACGCACTTTTGCCATCCTCACGAACCGTCCACGAATAAAGTCACGAATTCGCGAATGTTGGCGCGCCTATTCGTTTATTCGTGAACATTCGTGGACGGTCGCCGACTCATCGGCAGGCGCATTTCCTAACCCGATGCCATCTTGCGTAAGGTGAGTTAATAAGAGGTTTTTTCCGTGAGAATCCGTGAAATCCGCGTAATCCGCGTAATCCGTGTCCAAAAAGGACTTAAGAAACACTCTCTAAGGAGTATGGAATGAAATACATCACCACCCCCATCAGCGAAGAAGCCGTCCGCAGTTTGAGGGTCGGCGATTCGGTCGCGCTCTCCGGTCGGATGGTCACCGGACGCGACGCCGCGCATAAATGGATGATCGAAACTTTCATTAAGAAGACCCGCGCCCCGCAGGGCGACGATATGCAGGTATATGAAGAATTGAAGAAACTGCTGAACGGCTCGGTCATCTACCACTGCGGACCCGTCGTCACCGGACTCGACACAAAGGAATATAAATTCATCGCCGCCGGACCCACCACCTCCATCCGCGAAGAGCCGTACCAGGCTGATGTGATGAAACATTTCAACATCAGGGGCGTGATCGGCAAGGGCGGCATGGGCGCGAAGACGTTAAAGGGCTGTCAGGAAACGCCCGGCGTGTACTTCCATGCCATCGGCGGCGCGGCGTCCTTTCTCGCCCAAACTGTGACGAAAGTGCATGGCGCGTTCAAAATGGAATTTGGAGTCCCGGAGGCGATGTGGGTCATTGAGGTCAAGGACTTCCCCGTTGTCGTCACAATGGACTCGCACGGCGGCAGTCAACATGCGGTCGTGGATGAGGCTTCGAAGAAGGTCCTGGGGGAGTTGTTGGAGAAGCCGTATTGAGAAGGGCAGTGAGTGGCGAATAGTGAGTGGTTGGCAGGACGTTGGAGGCGTCCTGTTGTTTTATCCCTTTCGTCCGCATCAATCTGTGGTTAAATAGAAACATGCTCAAAATCTACAATACGCTCACCCGTAAGACCGAGGAATTCCAGACTCTCGAACCCGGCAGGGTCAAGATGTATGTCTGCGGCGTCACGGTCTATAACGACGCGCATGTCGGTCACGCCATGTCCGCCATTGTTTTCGACATCATCCGCCGTTATCTTGAATATCGCGGATACAAGGTCAAGCACGTCATGAACTACACCGACGTGGACGACAAGATCATCGCCCGCGCCAACCAGCTTGGCGAAGACCCGCTTAAACTTTCGCAGCGTTATATCGAAGATTACGCGCGCGACCTCGCAGACTTGAACGTCCTGCCCGCCGCGTCGAATCCGCAGGTCAGCAAGACCATGCCGCTCATCATCGAGTTCATTCAGGGACTCATCCGCAAGGAAGCCGCATACGCCGCATCCAACGGAGACGTCTACTTCCGCGTGACAAGCGACGACGATTACGGCAAACTCTCCGGGCGCAAACTCGAAGACATGCAGGCGGGCGCGCGCATTGAAGTCGGAGAGCAGAAAGAACACCCAATGGATTTTGCGTTATGGAAAGCCGCCAAACCCGGCGAAATTTTTTGGGAAAGCCCCTGGGGCAGGGGACGCCCCGGCTGGCACATCGAATGTTCCGCCATGAACCTGGCTGAACTCGGCGAACAGATTGACATTCACGGCGGCGGCAACGACCTGATCTTCCCGCATCACGAAAACGAGATCGCGCAGACCGAAAGTTATACGGGAAAGGAATTTTCGCGTTACTGGATTCACAACGGGATGCTGCAACTCGGCGGCGAAAAAATGTCCAAGAGTCTCGGCAACATCGTCAGCATCAAGGAATTTCTTTCGAAGCGTTCATCCGACGCGATGCGCATGTTGGTCTTGAACGGAACCTATCGCGCGCCGCTGATGTTCAACGACGAGACGCTGGACGCGGCGGAACGCAACGTCGAACGCCTCAAGTCCGCGCTCAAGCCGGCCTCCCCCTCTGCAAGCGGAGTCGACGCCGACAGCCTCTCCGCCCTCTCCGCCGCGGTCGAATCTGCCGAAGCCAGATTTGTCGAAGCCATGGACAACGATTTCAATACGGCGGGCGCGGTAGCCGCGTTGTTCGAGCTTTCCAGGTTTATCAACACCGGGCGCGATAACGGCGCGACCGCCGGGCAACTCCAGCCCGCGCAGGATGTCTTCAAAAGGCTGGCGGGCGTCCTCGGCTTGAAACTCGAAGAGAAAAAAGGTTCGAGCGAACAGGAGGCGCAGGTCAACGCGTTGATCGCCGAACGAACCGAAGCCCGCAAACTAAAGCAATGGAAACGCTCGGATGAGATTCGAGATCAGTTGAAGGAAATGGGCGTGGTGATCGAAGACGGCAAGGACGGCACGACCTGGAAGTGGGGATGATTCGCCCCGGAAACGGACGATTCCTTTATCAATCTGCCACCAGCCGGTAGCCCGTCCCGCGCAAGTTGAGCAGGTATTGGGGGTTATGCGCGTCCTTCTCGATGATCCGGCGCAATTGATGGATGTGCCACTTGGCGAGTTCCTGGGCTTCGCGCAGGTCGGTTTGGTATCCCTGCGCTTCGGCGACCAGCGTCTGGTAATCCACCACATTGGGGGCGTGACGCGCAAGGACCAGCAAGTAGTCGAAGGAGGTGGACGGGATGTTGAGAGTCTCTTCGCCGCGAAGCGCGCGCCGGGCGTGCAAGTCCAACGCGATGTCGCCGCGCTTCAGAAAGCGCTCTTTCTCCACGCCGACGAAGGGGGAGGGTTGGGGCGTTCCGCCTTCGTCGAGTTGTTTCAATTCGTTTTGCAGGGCTTCGATCTGGAGCGCAATCTCGCGTTTGCGCTTTTCATTTTGGCGTTTTGCGAGAATTGCGCGCGCGCGTTCGACAATGACCTCGGGCTTGAGCGGCTTGAGCAGATAATCGGTCGCGCCGTGCCTCAGGGCCTCCACCGCCGAATTGACGTCCGGCTGGGCGGTGAATAGCACGACCGGCAGGGACGGATAATTGACATGGATGAGCTTGAGCGCGTCCATGCCATGTGTGCCGGGCATGCGCAGGTCGGTCAATACCAGATCGAAGGGCGCGGTTTTGAGGTAATCCAACCCCTGTTCGGCGCTTTCGGCGGTGGTGACTTCGAATCCGGCGCCCGCCAGGATGCGCGCCAGGGTCTTGCGCAGAGGGGCTTCGTCGTCAATGATCAAGATGTTGCCCGCGATATTCATGCCGCCTCCGTTGATATTATAGGAAGCCAGACCGAGAATAGGGTGCCGGTTTCGCCGGGTTTGTTCTCGGCGGCGATGCGTCCGCCGTGTTTGACGACGATGTCGTGCGAGATGGTCAAACCGATGCCCGTGCCGCTTTTTTTGTTGGTGACAAACGGCTCGAAGATGCGCGGCAGAATATCCGGCGCTATGCCCTTCCCCGTATCGCTGACAGACACCATAATTTCCCGCGCGCTCTTCAAGAATTTTGTGCTTACCGTTAACTTGCCGCCTTCGGGCATGGCTTCCACGGCATTTATCATCAAATTCAACACCACCTGGCGAATCTGCCCCTCCTGCGCCATCGTGAAGGGCAGTTCCGGGTCGGGGTGGAACTCGAAAGCGACCCCGTTTTTTCGCAAGTGCGTGGCGAGCAGGGCGTGAACGTTCTCGACGATGGAATTGACGAGCGTTGCCTGGAGGTTTTCCGCCTGGGCGGGGCGATAGGTGTCGCGCAGGCGTTCGATCAATCCCGCCATGCGCTCAGACTCGGCAAGCACGATTTCCAGGTCGTTCTGTCCCTGTTGGGAGATGCCCTTTTCTTCCCTGAGAAGAAAGAGGGCGTTTTGAATGGCTTGCAGGGGATTGTTCAACTCATGCGAGACAGACGCCAACAGGCGCCCCATGATGGCAAGCCGTTCGTTTTGCCTCAACTGGCTGCGCATGTTTTTTTCCTGTTGAAGCGATTTTTGCAGGCTTTCGTACAGTTCCGCTTTTTGAAGGGATGCCGCAAGATGATCCGCCACAATGCCAGTCAGTTGCAGGTCGCGCTTGGTTAAGGTGGCGGATTCCTCTTGTTGAATGTCCAATACGCCCAGCAATCGGCCGTCCGCTCGAATCGGCGCGGCCATTTCAGATTTGACGTTGGGGTGGAGGGGGTCATGAACATAAAAGATGACCTGTTTCACGTCGTTTGTGAGAAAAGGGCTGCAGGTCTCCGCCACATGACCAACGATTCCCGCCCCAGCCGCCAGGCGGTAATTGCGCTCGGCGGTGAATGTGCGGGATGCGCCGTTGCAGGCTTTGAGCGTCAGTTCTTTTGTCGCCGGGTCTATCAAATATACCTGGACGAGATAATAGCCGAAGTTTTTCGCCAGCAGGTTGACCGTGTCGTCCAGCAGTTCGTCCGCGTCGAGCGCCAGCAGCCCGCGACTGATGCTGTAGAGGGCGTTCGTTTCGCGCAACGATTGGCGGGTGCTGTCTATCAGACGGGCGTTTTCAATGGCAATGGCGGCGTGCGCGCCCAGCGTATGCAACAGCCGCTCTTCATTGCTTGTGAATGCGTGGGGCTGAGCGCTTTGCGCGCTGATCGTGCCAAGCGCCTGTTCGCCGCTGATGATGGGCGTTACCAGGAGCGAGCGAAAATTTACGGGCGCGCCCAGGTTCAAGAAGCGCGGATCGGTTTGCACATCCGCGATATTGATCGTTTCCCGCCGGGCAATGGCTTGTCCGGCGATGCCCTCCCCCAGTCGCATCTTTGCATTTCCATCCCGAATGTTTTCGAAACCGATCACCGCGGCCGGGATCAACAGATTGTTTTCGCTGTCGAGGCTGTGGATGACCGCCTGGGTCGCGCTGGGGATTAATTCCCTGGCGGAGGCGGCGATCAACTCCAGCACATTAGCCAGCCCGATCCTTTCCGTTTCGCTCAACGCGAGTTCGATGCGCGCCATGGCGTCTAATTCGAGCAGGCGTTTATTCAACTCCGCTTCCTTGGCGCGCAACAGGCGTTCGGAATCCCTGCGTTTTTTTATTTCGCCCCGCAGCGTCCCGACCGTCGCGCCGAAGAGCGCAAGCCCCAAGGCGCCGGGGATGGACCCTGCGCCGGTAAAGGAGAAGAAGGACGTTCCGTCGAAGGAATAGAACGCCAGGCGGTTCAACAGGACCGTTGCCGCCGCCGCCGCAATTCCCCCGTAAAACCCAAAGACCAGCCCAGCCACCGCGACCGGAAGCGCGCTCAAGACGGCGACGGCTGTTCCAAACCTGCTTTGCAGAAAATAGCCGGCCGTCAGGTACGCGCCGAAGCACAATAAAACCACCCCCCATTTCACAAACAACGGCCGGGCTTTAATGTTCATACCGGATATTTTACCGCCGTGTGAAAAGAGGGGCGTAATTCGTTACTCCCTTGCAAGGGATTATTTGGCGTATTCGGTCGCCCTCGTCTCGCGGATGACCGTTACGCGAATCTGGCCGGGGTATTGCATGGTCTCTTCGATCTTTTTGGCAATGTCTCTGGCGAGGCGGCTGGAGCCGAGATCGTCTATCGTTTCGGGCTTGACGAGGATGCGCACTTCGCGCCCTGCCTGGATGGCGAAGGCCTGCTGAACGCCGTCGAAGGACATGGACATTTCCTCCAGCGAACGGATGCGCTTGATGTACGCCTCCAGATCTTCGCGCCTTGCGCCGGGTCGCGCGCCGGAGATCGCGTCGGCCGCCTCGGCGATGACCGCTTCGACGGTTTCCTGATCCACCTCATGATGGTGCGCCGCGATGGCGTTGACGACGATGGGGTTTACGCCATAGCGCTTGCAAAACTCCGCGCCCAGCCCGGCATGCGTGCCTTCCTGGTTGTGATCCATGGCTTTGCCGATGTCGTGCAGGAAGCCGCCCAGTTTGGAGAGTTCGACGTTCGCGCCGATCTCGGCCGCGAGGATGCCCGCCAGTTTGGAGACCTCGACCGCATGAGCCAGTTGATTCTGCCCATAGGAGGTGCGGAACTTGAGCCGCCCCATCATCTTCAAAACTTCGGGGTGCAAGCCGGAGACGTTGGCGTCGTAGGCGGCCTGTTCGCCCGCTTCGTTGATGATCTTTTCCACCGCGCGGGTTTCGTCGCTTAATACTTTTTCGATATGCGCGGGATGGATGCGCCCGTCGAGGATCAATTTAGCGAGGGCGCGGCGCGCAATCTCGCGGCGGACGGAGTCGAAGCACGAGACGGTGACAGAATCGGGCGTGTCGTCCACGATTACATCCACCCCGGCGGCCTGCTCGAAGGCTTTGATGTTGCGCCCATTGCGTCCGACGATGCGCCCCTTCATTTCTTCGCTGGGCAGGGTCACGACCGCGCGGGTCACTTCGGCGACGTGTTCGGAGGCGACGCGTTGAATGGCGTCGGCGATGAGTTTGCGCGCGCGCTTTTCGCCCTCCTCGCGCGCCTCGGCTTCGATCTGGCGGATGATTCGGGCCATGTCGCCGCGCGCCTCTTTTTCGACGGCGGCGAACAAATCCTTGCGAGCCTCGTCCTGCGTCATCTGCGCGATCTGCTCCAGTTTCTTCATCTGGTCTTCGTACAGTTTTTCGGCTTCGTTGTGCCGCCGGTCAATTTGCGACTGGCGTTTGTTGAGGTTCTGCTCGCGCTGTTCGATCTTGTCGTAGCGGCTGTCCACTTCCGAGCGGCGTTTTTCGAGGCGTTCGGTGTCGCGGTTCAGTTCGATGCGCCGTTCCTTGATCTCGCTTTCGGAAGCCTGGATGATCTTGGCGGCGTTGTCCTGCGCGCCTTTGACGATCATATTCGCCTGCGTTTGCGCGGCTTTGACGATGTCGTCCGCGCGGTCCTGTCTGGCTTTGGCGGCGCGTTCCATCTGGTAGCGGTGAAAGAAATAACCTGCGGCGGCGCCGATGGCCAGCGCCAGGAATCCTGTCAGAATTAAGATGATCGGGTTCATGTCGTATCCTCGTCTTCGTAATGTGTTTCTTCCGTATGCGTCTCGTTCCAGATGCGCGTCACAACCGACGAGACGACGGGGTAGGGGAAGCCGCGCCTTGCGAGATGGTCGGAGAGTTTCCTGCGAAACTCGTTCCATTCCAGATTCTGCGACCGGCTCGGGGCGGGACGTTTGAGTCTGGTTGCCCACCTTCGGGCTGTTTCGTACGCCAGGGCTTCTTCGTCCACATCCGAAACGGCTTCCCGGACCGTTTCCTCGTCGAGCCCTTTCTGGCGCAGTTCCATCGTCAATGCGCGGCGGGAGCGCGGGCGGAAGGCGCTGCGATTTTCGACCCACGCCCGGGCAAACTCGCCGTCGTCCGCCAGCCTGTTTTCACGCAGGCGGCTCAATGTGCGTTCGATGGCGGCTTCGGAGTATTCGTGCTTTTTCAGGTTCTGTCGTATTTCCTTCTCGGAACGCGCGCGGTAACTGAGGAACAGGAGCGCCTGTCCCATTGCCCGCTCGCGTTCGTCTTCATTCTGTAATTGCGCGATCTTCTCGTCGCTGAGCGCGTCGCCGACTTTGAGCCACGCGGCGGCGATGCGCGCCAGCCCGAAGGCGAACTCCCCGTCGAGGTGGACGTTCACCCGATCCGGGTTCTTCTTTTGCGCGACGAGGGCGGTTATTTTTTTCATGGCAGTTTGTACGGCAAAATTAATTTTGCCGAACTTAAAACAACACAGCCGGGACGCCCGATGAACGGTCTCGGCTGTGGAAAATGTCTGGGTTGGGGCGCCCGCCTCAAAGTCCAGGAAGAGGCGAAGCCGGGTATGGGTTGAAATCCGCGAGGGGAATCCTGTCGCGCATCGCACAAATGGATTTCAGGGTGAAGCCAGTCGGCTAAATTTTATCAAGTTGTCGGACTTCACAAGTTAACTCCCAAAACCGGGGGAGGATCGTGCGCGAATTTTCCAGTCAGTTTCAAGCGGAGACCGCGCGAGGGGCGCGGAAACGTTCAAAAGTTTTCTTAATTATACATGAAATTTCGGCGATGACCGGGATTTGTGGGTATAATTTTTTTACGATTCGACGGGCGATTATCAGGAGGTATCATGGCCGATTTATACGAGAGGGGCGGGGGCGATATTCGCAATGCGCGGCGGTTGGTTGCGTTTGTGGGGGTGTATATCATTTTGGTCAGCCAGTTTTTGGTGTTCTCAAAACCGGTGGAGGAGACTCTGACGCCGCCTTATACCGGGCTGGCGCTGATCGGCATTGGCATTGTTGCGTTGGGGCAACTGATGCCCGCGCGCCCTTTTTTGCGGCGATTGTCGGATTCGACCGCGCTGGGCGACCGGGCGTTTTGGATTTTGGCTGGGGCGTCATTTTCCGCCCTGGCGATGATGGCGATGTATTTTTTTACGACCTATGCGCGGGTCAACTATATTCCCGTGGTGACGGTCTGGCTGTTGGGGATGGGGTGCTACATCTATGCGTTCAAACCCGGGCAGGACTTTTTTGATTTAAGCGGATTTTTGGACGCTGTCAGGAAGCGCCGCGTCGAGATTGTTCTTGTGGCGTTGTTGATGGTTGGGGCGGCCGCGGCGCGCTTCCATCGCCTGGGCGAGATTCCGCGCGTGCTGGATGGGGACGAAGGCGCCGTGGGGTTGATGGCGCAGGCGACCGTGGAAGGGCGCTTGAGCAATTCGTTTGCCATGTGGGATAACTTCGGCGCGCTTTACCTGCAGTTGATCAATGTTTCGATGAATCTGTTTGGGGCAACTCCCTTTGCCCTGCGCCTGTTGCCCGCCGTCGGCGGAACGCTGGCGATTCCATGCGTCTATTTGCTGGCGCGCGAGATCGGCGGGCGGCGAATTGGAATGTTGGCGGCTTTTCTGATCGCCTTTTCTCACTCGCATATTCATTTCAGCCGCATCGCTTCGGTGGCCTATATTCAGGGAACATGGCTGGCGCCTTTGGAATTGTATTTTTTGCTGAGCGGGATTAGAAAGCGGCAATCCTGGCGCGCGGCGCTGGGCGGCGTGATTTTGGCGGCGCATTTCTCGGTTTACCTCACTTCGCAGGTGATCGCCGGGATGTTGCTCGTCTTCACCCTGCTCCTGCTCTTTCTGTACCGTTCGTGGTTTAAAACCCGGCTGGCGCAGGCGGCCGCATTTTGGGGCGGTTTCTTCATCGCTCTCTTCCCCGCCGGGCTATACTTTATTATGCAACCCGGCGAGTTTACCAACCGCCTGGACAAAGAAGGCATGTTTCAATCGGGCTGGCTGCAGGCGACGATGGAGTCCACCGGGCAGGGCGCGGCGGAGATTTTATTCGGGCGCGTTGTACATTCTTTTCTCTCGCTTATTTATTATCCGGCGTTCGATTTTTACGGTTCCCCCGCGCCGGTGTTGAGCATGATCTCCACCGTCATGTTTCTGGCTGGGCTGGGGCTGGCGTTTTGGCGGGCTCGGAATCCCTCGTACCTTTTGTTGAACGGGTATTTCTGGGCGGCGACGATTGCGGTGGGCATGTTTGCGCTGCCGCCTTCCGCCGATTCGTACCGCATGTTGATGGCGCTGCCCGCCGCCATGATCATGGCCGCCATCGGGCTGGATGAAATCCTGCAAATGTTCGGCGTCTCATGGAACGCCAATCGCTTTGCCTATGGGGCGGGCGTTTCCATTGTGTTGCTCAGCCTGCTCGCCTTCAACCTGCAAACTTATTATTTGGATTTTGCCGGGCGCTGCCGTTTTACGGCGGACGTGGCGGGGCGTTTCGCCTCCTACCTCGGAACGCAGATTCAAGAGACCCATACCGATCAGAAGATATATCTGTTGAGCGACGCAATCTTCATTTACGGCACGCATCCATCCACCCCTTTCTTGAGTCACAGCCGCCCGGCGGTGAACTTCCCCGATCCGCTCGAAAACCTGACCGTGATTTCGGGCGAAGTGATCATTGCCCCGCCCAGCCGCATGGAGGAACTGGAACTTTGGGCGCGCGATCACCCGGGCGGCGACCTGCGCTACACCTACGATTGCAAGGACCCGATCCTGCTGATGTACACGGTGCCATAACGAGGTTCGTGCCGCAAACTTTAGTTTGCGCCTGCGCGCGGATAATCTGAAGTTTACAGTAATGCGAAAACCTTCGTGATGATTGACATAGTTTTTAAAGTACAACACCATACGAGGCATATTGGACCCACGCGAATATGAGATCATGTATCGCGCCGAGACGCGCCACTGGTGGTATCTGGGGATGGCCGTCATCACCAAAACGCTGCTGGAGCGCCGCGCCCGCCTGCCCCGCCGCCTGAACATCCTCGACGCGGGTTGCGGAACCGGCGCCGCCATGACCTCCTACCTGGCGGATTATGGCGACGTGACCGGCGTGGATTTATCCCCCCAGGCGTTGAACTTCAGCCGCGAACGACACGCCTCCCGCCTGGCTCGCGCCTCGGCGCTTAATCTGCCGCTGGCTTCCGCTTCCTTTGACCTGGTCGCCAGTTTCGACGTTTTGTGCTCCTGCCCCCCGCCGGGAGAACTGCAAGCCCTGCGCGAATTTCACCGCGCGCTAAAACCGGGAGGCTGGCTGATCCTGCGTCTGCCCGCCTACAACTGGCTGCGCGGGCGGCACGACGAGCGGGTCCACATCCGACAGCGGTTTACGAGCGGGCAGATCAAATCCCTGCTTCGGCAATGCGGGTTCATCGCCGAGCATCTTTCCTACGCCAATATGCTCCTGTTCCCGCTGGCGGCCGTCAAACGAACCGGCGAACGGCTCTTGAAAATCCGTTCGGAGGCTTCCGAACTTTCGATCCACTGGACGAACGAATGGTTCCGGCGCATCCTGACGTGGGAGGCGCCGCTCGTTGCCGGAGTGGGACTGCCCTGCGGGTTGAGCGTCTTTGCCCTGGCGCGAAAGCCGGGCGCGGAATGATGAGCGCGAAGATCGCCAGTCTCAGCGCCGTTTTCCCGGCATATAACGACGGCGGCTCGATTGCCAGCATGATCGCCGCGGCCGACATTGCCTGCCGCGCCCTGACCGACGACTTCGAGATCATCGTCGTCAACGACGGCAGTTCGGATTACACCGCCGACATCCTGAACGAGATGCAAAATCGCTACCCAAAATTGCGGGTGATCGCGCACGCGCGCAACCGCGGCTATGGCGGAGCCTTGCGCAGCGGATTCGCCGCCGCCCGCAAGCAGTGGGTCTTTTACACCGACGGCGACGCGCAATATAACCCGCTGGAATTATCCCTGCTGGCGCGGATGGTCGAAGATGGGGCGCAACTGGTCAACGGATACAAAGTCTCGCGCCACGATTCCCTGGCGCGAATCGTCATCGGACGCGCCTATCATTATTTGGTCAAGTTTCTTTTTCGCATCCGCATCCGCGACGTGGATTGCGACTTTCGCCTGATCCCGCGCGAGATTCTTCAACGCGTGGAATTGAAGAGCGACAGCGGCGCGATCTGTCTGGAACTGGTGAAAAAGATCGAAGATGCGGGATATGTCTTCGCCGAGACGCCGGTCAATCATTATTCGCGCAAATACGGCATATCGCAGTTCTTTGTCCCCTGGCGCGTCTTGCGGACGTTGAAGCAGATTGCAACCCTGTATTGGAGGCTGGTTGTCCGAAAGGAACACCTGCGGGCGGGGCAATGACAACCGGATGCGCAAGACCGAAGAGCGGCAAGTGAAAATTATGACAAAAGGAACTAGGAGATTTCGGCGCGCCGTGCAATAATTGGGCGTGTAAATTTTTGGAGGCCAACATGGCAAAATTCACCCGTGAAGACGCCCTGGAATATCATCGTTTGAAGGGCAAACCCGGCAAGGTGGCGATCGTGCCGACCAAGCCGATGGATACGCAACTGGACCTCAGCCTGGCGTATTCGCCCGGCGTGGCGGAGCCGGTGCTGGAGATCGAAAAGAATCCCGATGACGCGTATGAGTACACCTCGAAGGGCAACCTGGTGGGGGTGGTCTCGAACGGCACGGCGATTTTGGGGCTGGGGAATCGCGGCGCGCTGGCAAGCAAGCCGGTGATGGAAGGCAAGGGCGTGCTGTTCAAAAAATTCGCCGATATTGACGTGTTCGACATCGAGCTCAACTTGCACGACCCGGATGAGATCATCAAGGTTGTGGCGGCCATCTCGCCCACATTCGGCGGAATCAACCTCGAGGATATTAAAGCGCCGGAGTGTTTTTACATCGAGGAAGAGTTGAAAAAAATGCTGGATATCCCCGTCTTTCACGACGACCAGCATGGCACGGCCATCATCTCTTCGGCGGGGCTGGCGAACGCGCTGGAGATCGTCGGAAAGAAACACAGCGAGATTCGCCTTGTCATTTCGGGGGCGGGGGCTTCCGCCATCTCGTGCGCGGAACTGGCCATTCGCTGGGGCGTGAAGCGCGAGAACATCATGCTGGTGGATACAAAAGGCGTCGTTTACAAGGGGCGCAAAGAAGGAATGAACAAGTATAAGGAAATGCTCGCCGGGGCGGATAAAGGTCACAGAACGCTGGCGGACGCTGTGCAGGGCGCGGACGTGTTCTACGGGCTTTCGGTCGCCAACGTGCTGACGCCGGAGATGGTCAAGACGATGGCGGCGGACCCGATCATCTTTGCGATGGCGAACCCCGACCCGGAGATCAAACCCGAATTGGCGAAAGAGGCGCGCAAGGATGTCATCATCGCCACCGGTCGTTCGGATTATGCCAACCAGGTCAATAACGTGCTGGGGTTCCCCTTCATCTTCCGCGGGGCGCTGGACGTGCGCGCCAGGCAAATCAACGAGGAGATGAAGTTTGCGGCCTCGCAGGCGTTGGCGGCGCTGGCAAAAGAAGATGTGCCGGATTCCGTCATCCGCGCCTACGGAGGCGGGCCGATCAAGTTTGGGCGCGAGTACATCATCCCCAAGCCGCTCGATCCGCGCGTGTTGCTGTGGGAGGCTCCCGCCGTCGCCGAAATGGGAATGAAGACCGGCGCGGCGCGCAAGAAAATTGACATGGATGAATACCGCGAGCAGTTGGCCTTCCGGCAGGGGACGGGCGAGAGAATCCGTTACTTCTTTCGGAACAAAGCCCAATCGTCCGGCGGGAAGAAGCGCGTGGCGTTTGCCGAAGGCGAGGAAGGGAAGATCATCCGCGCGGCGTATCAGATTCAAGAGGAGGGGGTCGCCACTCCCATTTTGATCGGGCGCCCGGACGTGATTCGCGCGCAGATTCAGAATTTGGGCATTGCCTATCAACCCGAGATTTTCAACCACCAGGACTTTGCGCGGCATGAAGAATATGCCAGGGCTTATTTCGAACTGCGCGGACGCAAAGGCGTGACGCTGGCTGTGGCTCGCAAGCGCGTGCGGCAGGCGAACATCCTCGGCTCGTTGATGGTGAAAATGGGCGACGCCGACGCTTTTGTCTCCGGTCTGACCTATGATTATCCGGACGTCATCCGCCCGGCTCTGCGAATTCACCATACGGCGGCGGATGCAAAGCGCGCGGCGGGCGTTTACATCATGATCGTGGACGACAAGGTGTATCTCTTCACCGACGCGACCGTGAACATAGACCCGACGGCGGAAGATTTGGCGGAGATCGCCTGTCTGGCGGCGGATTATGCGAAGAAACTCGAACTGGATCCGCGCGTGGCTTTCCTCTCGTTCTCGAACTTTGGTTCCACGCCGCATCCTCTCTCGGACAAAGTGCGCCGCGCAGTGGAATTGGTGAAGCAGCGCCGCCCCGACCTGCGCGTGGACGGCGAGATGCAGGCGGATACCGCCGTCGGATCGGAGATCGTCGAGGAGCGTTATCCCTTCAGCGCGGTGAAGGACGCCAATGTGCTGGTTTTCCCGTCCCTCGAATCTGCGAATATCGCCTATAAACTGCTGGCGAGACTCGGCAACGCCAAGGCGATCGGTCCGATCCTGCTGGGCTTGGGCGCGCCGGTTCACGTTTTGCAGACGGGCGACGATGTGAACGCCATCGTTCAGGTCGCGGCGGTGGCTGTCATGGACGCGATGGGGAGGTAGGGCAAAGGTTGTTTCGCCCTCGTCCAGACTTCAGCGATAATGAGAAAGAACGTCCCGAAGGTTTCTATTTTGCCCTTTGACGGCTCGGAAAAATCTTCGGGGCGTTCGCTTTCCATAAATTCCAATGATTACTTCTTCCCAAAATTCGAAGATAAAACGCGTCCGCGCTTTGTTGGGACGCTCGAAAGAACGCCGCGAGGCGGGGGCCTTCGTGACGGAAGGCGCGCGTTTGGTGGAGGAAGCGGTCATTAGTAATTGGAGATTGGAGATTGTCCTGTACGATGAGACGCTGGGCGAGAGGGGAAAGTTGCAGGTTGAAGGTTTAAGATCGAAGGGTGTGGATGTGGAAGAAGTTTCCACAAGCGTAATGAAGACTGTCAGTGAAACCGAAACACCGCAGGGCATCCTCGCCGTTGTCAAAAATCACCAATTGCCAATTGCCAATCACCCCACTTTCATCCTCATCCCCGATCAGATCCGCGACCCCGGCAACCTGGGGACATTGCTCCGTTCCGCGGCGGCGGCGGGCGTGGATGCGGCGCTCATCCCGCCCGAGACGACGGATGCCTTCGCTCCCAAAGTCCTGCGTTCCGGCATGGGCGCGCATTTTAGATTGCCGATCCGTTCGATGGGTTGGGATGAAATTGAAAAAATTATATCCGGCATGAATGTTTACGCCGCAGACATGGACGGTCAGCCGTGCTGGGAAACAGACCTGCGCCAGCCTGTGGCTTTGATCATCGGAAGCGAGGCGGAAGGGGTGAGCGCTTCCGGGCGAAGGTTGGCAAGCGGAAAGATCAACATTCCCATGAAAGGGGGGACTGAATCCCTCAACGCAGGCGCGGCGGGATCGGTGTTGATGTTCGAGGCGGCGAGGCAGAGGATGGTGAATGGCGAATAGTGAGTAGTGAAGGAAGAGATGAAAATCCGCTCTATTACATACTTCTGCAATCCCGGATACCCCCTGAAAGAAAATGTCCTGCGCGAAGCGGGCAATTTTTTATCCGGGGCAAAATCTGCGTATGAGGCGGCGGGGTATGAGGCGCAGACCGTCCGCGTGGCGACGGTTTCGTTTGCGAAGTTATTGGGCGAAAAGCATGTTGACGAGTTGCCGAAATATGCCGAACGATTTTCAAGGACGATGATGCAATCCGGCGTATCCTATGCTTCATTGGGTCCCGCCCTGCCGAGACTGCCGCGCAGTTACCGGGTCATCCCGGAGGCGATTGCCGCGAGCGAAAACATCTTCTTCGGCGGCGTCCTGGCGGACGCGCAAACGGTTCACATGGCGCAGGTGAGAGCCTGCGCGGAGATCATCGTCAAATGCGCGCCGCTCGAGCCGAATGGGTTCGCCAACCTGAGGTTCGCCGCGCTGGCAAATGTTGGACCCGGCGCGCCGTTCTTCCCCGCCGCCTATTACGACTCAGAGTCGCCCGCCTTCGCCGTCGCCGTCGAATCCGCCGACCTCGCCGTTGACGCTTTCAGCAACGCGGACTCCATCGAAGAAGGACGAAATGCGCTAATTTCCGAAATCGCCAAACACGGGCGGGCAATCGCCAAAATCGCCCAATCGCTAATTGCCAATCACCAATCTCCAAAATTTCTCGGCATAGACTTCTCCCTCGCTCCCTTCCCCGACGACGCGCGTTCGCTCGGTAAAGCCGTCGAGAATATGGGCGTGCCGAAGATCGGTTTGCACGGTTCGCTTGCGGCAGCGGCGATCCTCACAGACGCCATCGAACGCGCGGACTTTCCACACATCGGTTTCAACGGTTTCATGCAGCCAATTCTCGAAGATCCGGTTTTGGCAAAACGCGCCGCCGAAGGGACGCTGACGATAAAAGACGCCTTGCTTTATTCCGCAGTCTGCGGGACGGGACTGGATACGATTCCATTGCCGGGGGATGTCGCTGCGGATGAACTCACGCCTCTCCTGCTGGACCTCTCCGCTTTGGCGCTGCGATTGAACAAGCCGCTTACAGCGAGGTTAATGCCCATCCCCGGCAAGAAGGCTGGAGACGCCGCCACATTCGACTTCGCCTTCTTCGCCAACGGACGGGTGATGGCGCTGGAGTCGAGTCCGTTGGCTGGGGCGTTGAATCATTCTTCGGGGTTCACGCTGAATCCCAAACGTCCGGGGTGAGGCGCGGGGAGCGCAATTTGCAAGCGCGGCGGGTATAATAAAGTTGATGAATAACGGAGGTCCGATCATGAAATTTCGCAAGATTCGCCGGCTGGCGGGATTCGCCCTCGCGGCTGCGCTTCTAAGCTCGTGTAATATGGGAGCCACCCCGCCGCCCACACAGGATGTCGGCGCGATCCAGACCCAGGCATTCGGAATGGTGTTGACCCAGGCGGCAGACCAGGCGACCCAGACCGCCGCCGCCGTCCCGCCCACGCCGCTGCCCACCAACACCCTTGCGCCGATCAACACGCCCACACTCTCGACTGCGAGTCCGTTTGGGATCCCCACCAACACGCCGTTTAGTTTCAACACTCAACAGCCGGGGTTCACCCCGCAGGCGGGGCTGGTTGGCACGCCCACAGGCACGCCCGGCGCATACAGCACTGTCACCACCAAAAACGGATGCAACGACGGCTGGCTTATCAGCGAATCCAACCCCTACGATGGAAAGACCATCCGCATTAACGAAGAATTCGTCAAAAGTTGGGAATTCGTCAACACCGGCTCCTGCGCCTGGGACGAAGGATATACCTTCGCGTTCGTCGAAGAGTTTTCCACCGGTCCAAGGTACGTCCTCCCGCCGAAGGATTACATCATCCCCAAGGAAGGACCCTTTACCAAACCCGGCGAATATCGCACCTTCTCCATTGCCATGAAAGCCCCGAACAAGACCGGCGAGTACACCTGGTATTTCAAATTGCGGGACGACGCGGGTCAATACTTCGGGTCGCTGGTCTGGGTCAAGATTATCGCCGTCGTGAATTAGAAAGCAGGGAATATATGAAAAAACTTCTCGCCGTTCTTTTGTCGGGGACGCTTCTTTATGCCTGCGCCCCCGCTGTCCCCATCGAACCGACTGTGGATGTGAACGTCGTTCGCACGTCTGCGGCAAGCACCGTGATGGCGGAGTTCACGCTCACTGCGGCGGCCTTCACGCCTACGCCGCAGCCGCTTCCTTCCGAAACGCCCACCCAACAATTCCTGCCGCCCACCGAAACGCCGGTCTCCCTCGCCACGCTCGACCCGACCCAGGCGGCGCTCACTCCCGATGCCCTGTGCGACGATTACTCCTTCGACCTCGCCACGCTCGACGTCACCATCCCCGACGGCACACCCATGACGCCCGGACAGGATTTCGTCAAAACCTGGAAGATCAAGAACACCGGCATTTGCACCTGGGATACCAGTTACAAAGCCATTTTCTCCTACAGTTCCCCGCCCAATGAACGGATGAGCGCCCAACCTGTCCCGCTTGCATCTCTCGTCGCGCCGGGGCAGGAAGTGGAAGTCTCCGTGCAATTCAAAGCCCCAACCACGCCGGGCGAATACAAAGGCTACTGGCAGATGGTCAACGGCAAGGGTATCCCCTTCGGCAAGAAGGATTTCATCCTCGTCGTGATCATCGTCGTTCAATAACTTGACCGGTCTGACCCAAGCCATAAAAGACAAAGCGCGCCAGCTGGGATTCATCCTGGCTGGCGTTACTTCTCCCGAACCCCCCGCGCATTACGATATTTTTCAGAATTGGCTGGATGAAAACCATCACGGCTCGATGGACTACCTCGCCTCGGAACGAAGCCGGTCACGCCGCGCCGACCCAAGCCTGATCCTCCCCGGATGCGAGTCGATTCTTATACTGGCATTACCTTACACAAGCGCAGAAGGCAGAAGTCGGAAGGCGGAATACAAAATTGCCGGTTATGCGTTGGGAGACGACTATCACGACATCATCCCCCCGCGCTTGAAAGAGATCGTCCGGTTCATCGAAGAACAGGTCGGGCATCCCGTCCCCAACCGCTATTACACCGACACCGGTCCCGTCCTCGAACGCGAACTGGCGCAACGCGCCGGTCTCGGCTGGATCGGAAAAAACTCGATGCTCATCAATCCGCAGGCAGGCTCGACCTTTCTGCTCGCGGAAATTTTTCTTGGCATCTCTCTCGAACTGGATAAACCGTTTTCGACCGATCATTGCGGCACATGCGCCCGTTGCATGACAGCCTGCCCCACGGATTGCATCCTCCCGGACCGCACCATAGACTCGCGCCGCTGTATCTCCTATCTCACCATCGAAAACAAGGGCGCAATCCCCGAAGACTTTCGCAACCAAACGGAAAATTGGGTCTTCGGATGCGACATCTGCCAGCAAGTCTGCCCGTGGAATCGATTCTCCCTCCCCTGCGACCCCGCGCTCAAGCCGTCCATCCCTCTTCCTGCTTTGCCCGCCGACCTGACTCTGACGCCCACCGAGTTTAACCGGCGCTTCAAGCGTTCCCCGGTTAAACGAGCGAAGCGCCGCGGATACCTGCGCAACCTTGCCGTCGCCGTCGGGAATGTTGGAGACGAGTCCGACCTTCCGTTTCTCGAAGAAGCCGCAAAAGATGAAGAGCCTCTCGTCCGCGAACATGCGGAATGGGCGATGAAACAAATCGAGCGCGGGGGACGCGCCTCCTCAGGATGACGCGGCGGGCGTTTCCCTCCGCTTCGTCAATTCCGCGTATTGCGGATTTCGCCTGATGTATGCCGCGACATAAGAACACATGGGGATCACGCGCAACGACCTTGACTTTGCGTACTCCAATCCCGCCTTTGTGATGATTCCCGCCAGCCCCCGCCCGCGAAGTTCGACCGGCACGCCGACGTGAGTCATCACGATTGTGTCGCCGTTTTCCATGTAATCCAATTTGGCGAGACGACCGTCCACCCAGGCTTCGAAGCGGTTCTCCGCCGGATTTTGGGCGATTTCAAATTTATCGGGTTCGATTTCCATTTCAACCTTGTTTCTGTTTCTTCCTCGCCAATACGGCGATGTACTCCATGATGATTTTCAAACCGGCGAAGACTGTGGATTCGGACGGGTCGAGCGGCGGGGCGATTTCCACAACGTCCAAACCGACCAGGGATAAATCCTGCGTGGATTTGATGAGCGTCAGCGCGTCGCGCGAGGTCAAGCCGCCGAATTCGGGAATGCCCGTGCCGGGCGCGGCGGACGGGTCGAGGCAGTCAATGTCGAGCGATATGTGAACCGCATCGCAGTCGTTGAGGATGTTGTAAACGCTGTCCGCCACGTTCTTCATGCCGCGCTCGGCGACGTCGGCGGCGGTATAGACGTGGATGCCGCCGTTTTCGATCAGGTCAATCTCCTGCTCCTCCCACGAGCGCAATCCCACCATGCAAACGTCGTACGGCTCGATGCCGAACTCCAAGGCGCGGCGCATGGTATTGGCGTGCGAAAGGCGCGAGCCGTCGAAGAAATCGCACAGGTCGGGGTGCGCGTCAATCCACAGCACGCCGAGGCGTTGATCCTTGTAGCGTTCGCGCTGTCCCTGCAAAATGGGGATGGTCACGGAATGATCGCCGCCGAGCAGGATGGGCATGTTCGGGAGCGAAGCCACGCGCTGGCGCACGGTCACAAAATCCGTTTCGGGATTGTGGATCGGGATGTCGCCCAGGTCGCATACGATCATATCCTTCAAACGGGTGCGGTCTTCGCTAAAGGGAGTCAAATGCCGCGACCAGTAGCGCAGGCGTTCGGGGGCGAGAGCCGCGCCTTTCCTCGCGCTCGCAAGTCCATCGAACGGGATTCCGATCACTGAAATATCCGCCGTCTCGGGCGTCGAATCCGGGCGGTGCAGGTCGCCCCAAGTACCGTGATTGCCTTCCTCTGTCATGGTTGTCTCCTTTTTGCCTCCAGCAGGCTCCAGGCAAAACCCGCGCCGGGGCTTGTCCTGAGTCTGGGGAAGGACGGCGCTAAACGCAGACACGCGCCAATTGTACCTGTTGACCCGCCCTTCATTTGCTCTTAAAATGAACTCATGCCAAAAATCTCGGGTTTTTACCTGCCCGATCACGACCCTCCAGTTTGAGCGGATACCCCCTTTATCGTTAAGCGCGCCGCGCCGGACGGGTGGATTTTGTCTGGGAAAAAGGATAAACCTGCTCGTTGGATGAGTCCAATTAATTCAGGCGCGACGCGCCCGTTGCCGTAAAATTATGGAGGAACCGTGAAAACCGAGTTTGTTTCAAAACGAGCCAAAATATACGCCGACGTTCCCGATGAAAAATGGAACGACTGGCGCTGGCAGTTGAGCAACCGCCTCAACTCCGTCGAAGAGATCGAGAAAGTCTTTCCGCTGACCGAGAGCGAACGCAAGGCGCTTCAAACGCAGGGCTTGTTCCGCGTGGATGTGACCCCTTATTTTATTTCATTGATAGACCCGGACGACCCCGAGGACCCGACCCGCAAGCAGATCATCCCGCGCGCGGAGGAACTGCAAGCCTTCACCGCCATGATGGAAGATTCGCTGGCGGAGGATCGTCACTCTCCCGTGCCGGGGCTGGTTCACCGGTACCCCGACAGAGTCCTGATGCTGGTGACGACCCAATGCGCGTCGTATTGCCGTTACTGCACGCGCTCGCGCATCGTCGGCGACCCGGGGCAGACATTCAAGCGCGAAGAATTTGAGATGCAGATCGAATATCTCAAGCGCACGCCGCAGGTGCGCGACGTGCTGCTCTCGGGCGGCGACCCGCTGGTGCTGGCGCCGAAAATCCTCGAAGAATTGCTCTCGCGCCTGCGCGACATCCCGCATATCGAGATCATCCGCATCGGCTCGCGCGTGCCGGTCTTCATGCCCATGCGCGTCACGCAGGAACTATGCGACATGCTGGCAAAGTATCATCCATTGTGGTTGAATATCCACGTCAACCATTCGAACGAGATCACAAAGGAACTGGCTGAAGCCTGCGACCGGCTGACGCGCGCGGGCATCCCGCTTGGGAATCAATCCGTGTTGCTGGCGGGCGTGAACGACAACGTCCACATCCAGCGTCAGTTGGCGCAGGACCTGGTGCGCATCCGCGTGCGTCCGTATTATCTCTATCAATGCGACCTGGTGGAAGGCGCGGGGCATTTCCGTACGCCGGTGGCGAAGGGCATCGAGATCATGGAGGGCTTGCGCGGACATACCTCCGGTTACGCCGTGCCGCAATACATCATAGACGCGCCCGGCGGCGGCGGCAAGATTCCCGTCATGCCAAATTACCTGTTGAGCATGTCCGATCACAAAGTTTTGCTTCGCAATTACGAAGGCTATATCACCGCCTACGAGGAACCGACGGACTACATCCCGGCGAACGCCGCCAAGTTCAAGGGACTCAAACGCCCCGAGCCGGGTCAAGCCGGACTTTTGGGACTGCTCGAGGGCGAGGAGATGTTCATCAAGCCCGAAGGGTTCGACGAATTGCATGACCGCGACGGAATTCAACACCGCCTGAAGGACGAGAGCAAGTGGAAGCCGCTGGGCATCGGTTCCGGCGAATCTGATTAACTCATGTTACGCACTTTTGCCATCCTCACGAACCGTCCACGAATAAAGTCACGAATTCGCGAATGCTGGCGCGCCTATTCGTTTATTCGTGAACATTCGTGGACGGTCGCCGACTCATCGGCAGGCGCATTTCCTAACCAAATGCCATCTTGCGTAAGGTGAGTGATTAAGACAAGAAGACCTGACAGGTTTTGGAAACCTGTCAGGACTGGATAAACAAGGAGATTTTCCATGCGTAAAAACATCACGATTGCGGCGGCGTTTGTCTTTCTGATCTCAGCCTGCCTGCCGGGACAGAACGAGGCGGAATTTGAAGCGCGCATTCAAACCGCCATTGCCCAAACCATGCAGGTCAATGAGCAGGTCGCGCGCAACGTGGCAGGGACGCTTACCGCCATGGCGCCTCCCGCTACACCCACGCCTGCCGTCGCCGAGACGCTCATTCCATCCGCGACTCTCGAGCCGATCGTCATCGTCACGGACACGCCCTTTCCCACGCTGGTCTTCCCCACCGATACGCTCGCTCCCCCCGCTGCGGTCAAGACCCAGCCGCTCTACTCCTGTTACATCAGCACCCTCAAACCTCGAAGCGGACAGGAGATGGGCCCCGGCGACAGTTTCGATATTGTGTGGATCGTCGTAAATACCGGCGTAAGGCGCTGGGATGCCGGCGTGGACGTTAAATATGCCGGAGGCGTAAAATTGACGAATCCCTCGCGCGTCGAGATTCCCGTGCCGATGGAGCCCGGCGACGAATATAAGATCGTCCTGACCGGCACCGCCCCGGTGGACAGTGGGTACAAATATATGTCCTGGAAGGTGGACGGACCCATCTGCTACGGCGAGGTGACGATCATGGTCAAGTGACCCGGCGAAGGGTTTGTCGTTATAATCAAGGCGCGGTTTGGCAGCCCTGCCGCCAGGAAAAAGGAGCAACCCCATGGCGTTTCGATCTCCCATAGGCTCTGAAGTTGAACGAAATAATATGCCTGTCAATATCTGGCCCGGTTCCTGGGTGGACGCCAATGCCTGGACGGGCAACAACCCGCCCAAATATATGCTGGGACCCGGCAACCCGGCATTTCACACCGGCGCGGACTTGAACCTGCCCGGCGACAAGGACCGCCTCGCGCAGATTTACTCGATCGGGGACGGGGTTGTGCGTTTTGCCCAGCTGGTTTCCAAGACCTCCTGGGGAAACCTGGTGGTGATCAATCATGGCACAGTGAACGGAAAGCCGCTCTTCAGCCGCTACGGTCACGTCGAGGATATCGTGGTTCAAAAGGGACAGGCCGTTAAAGTCGGCGACCCGATCGCAAAGGTTGGAAACCAGTTCGGCGTCTTCCCTTATCACCTGCATTTCGACATCTCCGTCACGAACCAGTTGGACAAAGCGCCCACCTACTGGCCCGGTTTGGACCTGCAAGGCACAAAACATCATTTTGTCAACCCGCGCAACTGGTTGCGCGAGAACTTTAATTCGGCGGCGGAAAAACTTCCAGACGGCGCATTCGCTTCGGGCGGAGTCAGCGGCGGGGCGGACGAGGGTAGAAAACCCGGCGATGTAAAACCGCTCCCGGTCTGGTATGTCATTGATCCGAATGGCGCGCAGGTTTATAAGAACCCGAGCCTGACTGCCGAAAAATCCACAATTCTTCCGCGCGGATCGAAGGTGACTGTGGATGTTCAAAACGGGCGAAAGGACGCCGAACTTATCTGGGGACCGATCGTCGGCGGAGAATATAACGGTCAGTGGGTTGCGATCCGCAGGAACGACGGCAAGGCGTCCTATCTTTCCACCAACCCGCCCCAATAATGGATGAGGATGCGTCAAAGTAACCGACTCTCATTGTTTTTGATCGCGGCGGTAATTACGTTTGCCTGCCTGCCCAGGTTGGGACCTGAACCCCTGCCCACCTTCGATGCGAACGCTCCGTTGACCGCCATCGTCCTGACGGCGGGAGCCGCCGCGACTCAAACTGCCCTGAATGCGCCGCCCACGGCGACGGCGACTCCCCTGCCGACCAAAACGCCGACGGATACGCCGACGCCCACGCCGACCTTTCTTTTCCTTATTCCCACCAGGGTCGTGGACCCCACTCAAATTCCATTGGGCGTATCCCAGCATGATTTCGATTGCCAGGTGCTTTCCGCCGAGCCGAAGGATTTGGTCGGCGCCTCGACGCGCTTCTTCGGCAAATGGGTCGTCGCCAATATCGGCGTTTCGGTTTGGGACATCAACTCCCTCGATTATCGCTTCACCAGCGGCGAGAAGATTCAACTGCAATCCGTCTACGACTTCCCGGCCACTGTCACCCCCGGCGCGACCGTGGAATTAACGGTGGACATGCAGGCGCCCGCCGCGCCGGGAACCTACACCACCAAGTGGAATATATACAGGGGCAATCGTTCGTTCTGCGATATGGAATTGACCGTCACGGTCAAATAGAAAAAATCCCCCGGCGGAAAACCGGGGGATTTTTTATTCGATGGGCTACGATACGGGGGGGAGCGGTTCGTCGCCGGAGGCGGCGGGTTTCTTGCGCATCATGAAGAACCACACCGCGACCGGGATGGCGATGAAGATGAGCGAAACGCAAATGGAGCCAATTCCCATTCCCATGGCGGCTGCCGGGTCGGAACTGCCGCCCACGTCAATATTCGCGCCGGGAACGAAACTGGCGAAGGTCGCGAGCGCTCCGTAGAAACACAGGAAAAGTCCGGGACATCCGCACAGGACGACCGAGGCAATGGTTGCGATCAGACCGGTATTCTTGTTGCTCATCTTGTATCTCCTTTTGTATGTTTTTTTTCGCTGTTGCGCAACTGCGCAAAATCGAATCGACAGGTTTTCGATGTTTTCCTGGCGGCTTGACGGTAAAAACGTCCAGAACGTACGGTAGAGAGTTTTTGGGAGTGGCTGCTTTTGTGAGTTTACCAGGGAATTTACCACAGAGCGCGCAGAGGTGTGCGCGCAAAGGTTGTCAGCGGCATACGCTCAAGCCGCCGTCCTGTGCGAAGCCCCCTGTGGGCGGCGGCGTGTTACGAGGGAATCCTGCGCCGGGGACGGCGCAGGGAGCAACCTGCCTGACATGTTTTGCGTGCGCACACGCGGAGAGGGTTCTTTTTCTGATATGAAAAAATACCATCTTTTTCAGGCGTTTCGGGGTGAAACCCTCATGAATACTCGTGGATTCTGTGTCCTTCGTGGTGAAAAAAATTTAGCCCGTTCTTTTAGTCGCTCCCGAGTTTTTAGTATCGCCGCCGGAACAGTTTGGGTATCCGATCAATCGCGGCTTCTGCCGCTGATGAGCGAGACGTAATACAGCAGTTGCATGATGGCGGTGACAAGCCCGGCCACATACGTCAGCGCGGCGGCGTTGAGGACGTTATTCACTCCGCGCATTTCGGCGTCGGATTGGATGATGCCGCTTTCAGCCAGCATCCTTTTTGCGCGGGACGAGGCGTTAAATTCCACCGGCAGAGTGACGAGGGCGAAGAACGCGCCGCCGGAGAAGACCAGAACGCCAAGCCAGGCGATCTGCGTCCATTGCAGGAAGAGACCGATCATGATGAGTATCCAGCCGAGGTTGGAGCCGATGTTGACCAAAGGCACAAGCGCGCCGCGGAATTTGAGCGGGAAGTATTCCTGCGCGTCCTGCTGGGCGTGGCCGAGTTCGTGCGCGGCGATGGCCAGCGCGGCGACCGAGGCGCTGTTTGCCACGCCCTGCGAAAGGAAGAGGGTTTTGTTGCGGGGGTCGTAATGGTCGGTCATTTCGCCGGGAACGCCTTGAATTTGCAGTCCATGCAGTCCGCTGGAGGCGATCAGGCGGCGCGTGGCTTCGTAGCCGGTGAAGCGGCTGCCCGCCGCCACGCGACTCCATTTTTTATACGCCGCCCGCACATACCATGACGTCAACGCCATGAGGATGAAGGCGGGGATCATGTAGATCAGATAACGGGAGTCGTAAAACATGTTTTCTCCTTTCGGTTACTGGCCAATCATTTCCAACAGAATTCGCACAGCCTCGTCCAATTGCGGGTCGCGGTCCGCCGCGCGGTCTTCCTCGGTCAGTTCGACGGGGTAATCGGGGGTCAGCCCGACTTCGTGGATGGTGTTGCCGTTGGGAGTCAGCCACTTTGCGATGGTGACGCGCACTGCGCCGCTCTCCCCGGTGAGCGGATACCAGATCTGCACCGAGCCTTTGCCATAAGACGTTGCCCCGAGCAGTTTGGCGCGTCCCGAATCCTGCAACGCGCCGGCTACGATCTCGGAGGCGGAAGCGGAGCCTTCGTTGATCAGCACGATCATCGGAATGTCCGTGTCAGTGACCGCGCCGCCGGGGATGACCTCGTAGGTGTCGCGCTTTCCGTCGCCGTATTGTTCGTAGAGGACAACGCCTTCGCCCATGAATTGCGAGGCGACTTCAACGGAGGTTTGCAGAAAGCCGCCGCCGTTGTTGCGCAGGTCGAGGATGACGGCTTTGGGATTCTGCGGCATCAATTCATCCAGCGCGGCGTTCAGTTCGGGCATGGTGTTGGGACCGAAGGTCGTCACCTGGATGTAGGCGATGTTCCCTTCGAGCATCTCGCCTTCAGCCGAAGCAATGGTGATGCGCGCGCGCACGATGGATACATCGAAGGGGGCGTCCCTGCCTTCGCGCAGGATGGTCAGCACGACGGTGGACCCGGCGGGTCCAAGCACTTTTCGGCGCGCGAGCTCGGCGTCAATGCCGGTCATGTCTTCACCGTCAATGGCAATGATCTTGTCGCCGGGGAGTAAACCCGCCGCTTCCGCGGGAGAACCGGGGATGGGACTGGTGACGGTCAGGTAATCCGTCGTCGTATCCACGTACGCGCCGATGCCTTCGTAGGAACCTTCGAGGCTTTCGTTTGCCTGTTTATAGTCCTCCGGGTCCATGTAGGAGGAATGCTGGTCGCCGAGCGCCTGCATCATCCCGTCAATCGCGCCGCGCATCAGGGCGACGTCGTCCACGGGCTGGTCCACATAATTTTCATGGACGAGGTTCCACGCCTCCCAGAACGGGGCGAAGAGGGTTTGCAGTTCTTCGGGCGTGGCGGCTTCCTGTTCGGGCGAAGCGGTGGCTTCCTGTTCGGGCGCTCCAGCGGACGGGGCGATCTCGGCGGGGAGGTTGTCGAAGGGGAAAATATGTCCGACGACGAGTCCGCCTGCAAACGCGCCAAGCGCGATGATGAAGACAAACAGCCCAATCAGGGCGACTTTCAGGGTTTTATTCACACGAGCCTCCAGTTTAGCTTTTACTTTGCATAATGATTAATACGCGCGAAGATACCAGCCGGTTATTAAGGGTTGCTGAATTCATTCGACTTTATCGGAAATTATTTTGGACGCGGACAAGCGCGGAAAACGCGGATTTATTATTCTTTTATCAGCGTAAATCCGCGTTCATCTGCGTCCGATAAGAGAACATTGACTTGTTTCCGATAACGTCCATTGTACGATTTGCGTAAGAACCGGGCGCTCATTCGGGCTGCTTCTCCGCGTCATCGCCGTTTTTGGTCAATTCGCGCACGCTGCGGCGCAGTTCCTCCATCTCGTCTTTTTTCTTCGATGGGTTCGCCTTCAGCGCTTTTGCGACGGTTTCCAGAAAGCCCCCGCCGCCAGGACGGGTTGCGCCGCGCGCGATGGCGTACATGATGAAGTTGGCGCCGATCACCAGCCCGATGAAGAGCGCCGCGCCGATCAGGGTTTTGTATTCTTCCATGAGTTACTGCCTTTCGAGAATACGCGCAAGTTGATTCCAGTCTGTCAAATGCGCGTCGGCGCTTTCGGGCGGAAAGGTCTCATGGCGCAGGATGCTGAACATGCCCGCCCTTCTCGCCGCGCCGGTCGTGTGCGGGAGGTCGTCTATCATCGCGCATTTCGACGGGTCGCTTTCCCCGGCGATGCGCATGGCGATTTGAAACGACTCGGGCATGGGTTTGCAGTAGGGGGCGACGGCGTTCACATCCACGATGCCTGCGAACAGGTCGCGCAAGCCGAGGACGGTCAACACTCTTTCGGCGTGATGAATGTCCGCGTTTGTAAAGATCAGGTTGCGGGTCGGGAGCGAGGCGATGATCGGGCGCAGAGTCGGGTCGGGAGTCAGGTAATCCTTCAGCGGCAGATCATGCACATAAGCCAGAAAATCCCGCGTGTCGAGGTTGTGGTATTCCTGCAAGCCGCGCGTGGTCGTGCCGAACTCGCGGTAGTATTTTTCGCGCAGTTGCGAGACCTGTTCAGCGGGGATGCCCAGCCGCCTGCGCATGTACTCGTTCATGCGTTCCTTGATGGCTTCCCACAGCCCGGCGCTGGAAGGGTAGAGCGTGTCGTCGAGATCGAAGAAGATGGTGGTAAATCGCATCCGGCGATTATAATCGCGCCATGCCCATTCGTTTGCTTCCCTCCGAAGTGTCGTCGCAGATCGCCGCCGGGGAGGTGGTCGAGCGTCCGGCTTCGGTCGTCAAGGAACTGATTGAGAATTCGCTGGATGCGGGCGCGAAAAATATTTTGATTTCAATTGCGGATGCGGGGCGGACTTTAATTGAAGCGGCGGATGACGGGGTTGGGATTCCCGCGGACGAATTGGAGTTGGCCGCCGCGCGTCATGCGACCTCGAAGTTGATCCTGTCCGAGGACCTTTTCCACATCCAGACTTTGGGCTTCCGCGGCGAAGCGCTGGCTTCGATCGGCTCCGTCTCGCGGATGACGATTGTTTCGCGGGTGGAGTCTGCAAAAGAAGGCGCGCGGTTGCGGGTTGAGGGCGGCGTTTCGGGGAAGGTCGAAAAGGTCGGCGCGGCGCGGGGGACGACGATTCGCGTCGAGAATCTTTTTTACAATGTTCCCGCGCGTTTGAAATTTTTGAAAACGGATACGACCGAACGCCGCGCAATCGACTCGCTGGTCACGCGGTACGCGCTGGCTTACCCGAATGTTCGTTTTAAAGTAACGGATGGAAAACAGGTCACGCTGCAAACGGCGGGAGACGGCGACCGGCGGGCGATCCTCGCTTCGCTGTACGGCGTGGAAGTCGCCAGGCAGATGCTGGAGGTCATGACGGGCGAGGACGGTCTGGCGCTGTCCGGTTTCATCAGCCCGGTTTCGCTCACCCGCTCCAACCGCAAAGAGATCACATTCTTTATCAACGGGCGCTGGGTGCAGGAAATTTCACTCAATTCCGCGTTGCTGCAAGCGTATCACACGCTGTTGATGGTGGGACGCTACCCGCTGGCGGCGTTGTTTCTCGACATGTCTCCCGAAGACGTGGATGTGAACGTTCATCCCACCAAGGCGGAGGTTCGGTTTCGATCTCAGGACAAAGTGTTCAGTTTCGTTCAACGTTCGGTGCGGAAGGCTTTGCTGGCGTACACACCGGTTCCATCCGTTTCGCCGCAGTTGTGGGGCGCGCGTTCGCGGACGGAAGAATTACCCGGCAGGCAGGCGGGGATTGACTGGTCGGTGGCGCATGATGAAATGCAGAATGCAGAAGGCGGAACGCAGAATGCAGAAGGCGGAATGCAGAAGGCAGAAGCGCAATTACCAATTACCAATTACCAATCTCCCAATTACCAACCCTCCTTCTCCACCGGCGTCCCTCTGCTGCGCCTCATCGGTCAGATCGGTTCAACGTATCTCGTCGCCGAAGGTCCCGACGGGTTGTATCTGGTTGACCAGCACGCGGCGCACGAGCGGGTGTTGTTCGAGAAGTTGATGGCGCAACACGAGAGCAAGAGCATCCCTTCGCAGTCGCTCCTTGCGCCGGAGGTTGTGACCCTGCCGCCGCAGTCCTCGAAAATATTGCTGGAACAACTGCCATTTTTGAATCATTTCGGTTTTGAAGTGGAGGAGTTCGGGACGAATACATTCCAGGTTCGCGCCATGCCGGTTCTTTTTGCGGGCGGAAGCCCGACGATGGCGCTGAAGGCTTTGGTGGAGGATTTTGAAGAGGACGAGAGTCCGCTGGCGGCGGAGGTGGAGGCGCGGCTGGCGGCGAGAGTCTGTAAACGGCTGGCGGTCAAGGCCGGGCAGGCGCTGACATCCGCAGAGCAGAGGAGTCTGCTCAACGATCTGGAGGCCTGCCAGTCTCCGCGCACCTGTCCGCACGGCAGACCGACGATGATTCATCTCAGCGTGGATATGTTGGAGAAGCAATTTGGGCGCAAAGGGGCGAGGTAGGGTTGGTTACTAAATTTGTTAGGTTCAAAATATTTTTGGAGCGATACGCTACAATAAGCGCATGAAGCGCCTGACCGATCTATCCAAGCGGGATTTGCGAACCCTTTTCGACCACATTCAGGCCGCGATTGCCCTGGTGGATCGGGAGGGAAACCTTGTGTCGTGGAATTCCGCGTTTGAGGCGGGCAAGCGAAAGTTTCCGCGCGCAACCACCCTGCAGGAGATGTTTCACCCGAAAGACGCGGAGGCGATCCGCTTAAAACTTGCCGGGGGGATGGCGGAACATTGGGCGGGCGAGTTTGCCGCCACCGATACGGATGCCGCCGCGCTGTGCGATTTCCGGTTGATGCCGGTCGGGGATCGGAACATGGTTTTCGTCGCGGAGCGAATCGAATCGGAGGCGGACGCCGAAAATATGGTGGGGAAACTTCGTAAACAGGTGACGCTGTTTCAGGTGGAAAGCGAACATTCGAAGAAACTGGCGCGCAATAAACAGATCGAGATGGAGGCGGTCATCGCCCAGGCGGAGGAAGTGGCGCATGTGGACGCGCTGACCTTCCTGCCGAACCGCCGCACGATCATCAAGGATATGCAAAGCGAAGTGATGCGCGCCGAACGATATCGCTCGTTGTTTTCGATCTCGGTCGTGGACATTGATCACTTCAAATCCATCAATGATACATACGGGCACCCGGCGGGGGATGAAATCCTGCGGCATGTGGCGCTTTACCTGCGCGACGCCATCCGCCACCCGGATGTGGTGGGACGTTACGGCGGCGAGGAATTTATCATTCTTCTGCCCAGTTCGGGCAAAGCCGCCGCCGCCGAACAGGCCGCGCGTTTATGCCAGGAACTTCGCAATAAAAAGATACAGGTGAAGGACGAGGAAATTCAGGTGACTGTCAGCATCGGCATTGCGGAGTATCGCAACGGCGAAGATTCGTGGCACAGCCTGCTTAAGCGGGCGGATAATGCCATGTTCACCGCCAAGAATCTCGGGCGCGATCGCTGGGTGATTGGGGAGTAGAAAAGTATCAAAACATCCGAATTTTGTCGCCCCGCATCTGTATTGCGATGGTGAGCGCGGCGGTATGAGCATATCCATGCACGGCGGCAAATTTGTTAAAAATGCGCGCCGGCAGGGAATTTATGAATGGTCTGCTTGAGCGAGCAGCCACGGCTCAAGGTCTGTAATATTTTCGGACAGGCGCGCCGCCGCTACAATCGGCAGCCATTGCTGATAGTCAAGCCGTCCCTGCGGACGCAGGCGGAAATATTCTTTGATATAGCCGGTATGGAACAGCCCGACAAAAATTCGTATGACAGGGTTGGAGATCTGTCTGGCGGCGAGCGCCCCCAGGAGAATGATGCTTGTTCGCGCCACATCAGCGAGCGGGTTTCCGTTTGATGCGTCAATCCAGTCAATGACGGTTGAGGTTACAGGCGATATTAAAATATTGTCGGGATGAAAATCTCCGTGACAAACCCTGTCGCCCGCCGGTAAGGAATGCAGGCGGTCGAGAAGGGATATCTTGGTCGCTGGGCGAAGGGGGGTGGCAGATAATATCTTGCGTTTTAATATTTCATGTTGCGGGGGTATGTTTGCGGCGCAAACGCATGAATGCATTTGGGCATGGAATTGCGCAAAAACACGGGCCAGCGACAGAGCCTTCCAGGGGGCGCGCTGAAATAGGCTCCGCATGGTATCGCCGCGCGCGCGTTGATAGACCAATCCGCGACGGCCGTATACTTGCGTCAATTCTTTAACCGCGGGCGACTGTACCCCACTGGCATATACTGCCTGCGCGATCTTCATTTCATATTCGATATTCTCAAGAGAAAACCAGTCATGGAATAATTTGAGAACATATTCATCCCCCCATTCGTAAATGTCCGCTGTGCGCCCACGAGCAAGCGGGCGATTTATATCTATGGGCGGGGTATTCATGAGGCGATTTGTTTTCAGTTTGCCTGGCGCAGGCGGCGTATCCGGTTCTTCCGTGGGGATTCTTTCCTGGAGGACGTCTGACAGGCAAGAATGCAGGCTATCGTTCGTCGAAACGACAGGTTAACCGGCTTTTCAAACGCTCTCCTACGCTTTCCCATTCGCCAGCGCCTCGCGCACCTGTTCGCGGTAGCCGACCGTGTTGTATGTGCAGAATGGGATCATGCGCCCGTCGGGGGTCAGGAATTCGACGCAGCATTTCATGGCGTTCTTGACGTTGAAGGTCCAGGGGTCCATAAAGTCGCGGGTGTTGATCATGAAGATGTGGCGCCCAAGATCGCGCGGGGCGTGTTCGCTTAATGGCAGATGGGCATGGCAGGAAACACAGCGCTGTTCGGCGCGGGTCGCTTCGAGGGTGGGGTGCG
>WBZR01000761.1_pt1 | contig 47270 bp, 33 predicted proteins | sample 5204231 | NCBI WGS metagenome assembly WBZR01 (sample SAMN12412403, study PRJNA552823) | activated sludge metagenome | isolation source: activated sludge from anammox sidestream of wastewater treatment plant... | place: USA: Virginia | collected 2017-08 | reverse complement strand
GGGGGGGGTGGGGGGGCCGGCGGGCATCAGCACCGGCGATGCGGGCGACGCCGCGGGCCGTGCGGGGACGCCCGGCAGGCTTGCCGTGCGTTCCCGCGCCGCCGCGGCGCCGCGCCGATGGTCCCCTGTCCCGCCGACGCCGTCCGCCGACCGGGCGCCTGCGGTGTCGTCCGCTGCCGGCGCGAGCATCGGGTCTCCGACCCGCGCGATGGCGGCTGCCCGGCCGGCCATCGGGCCGCCGGCCGGCCCGGGCACGGCGCCCTCCGCCGGGCCGGCGGTCGGATCGGCGTCGTGCCCCGGCCGTGCCGTGATGCGCCAGGCGCCGATGCCGATGGCGGCCACGGTGAGGCCTGCGGTGAGCCACCGGGAGAGCGCCCGGCCGTGCGACCCCGCCATCGACCGGCCGAGCGCTGGCGCCGGGTCGGGCCGGCCGGCCCGCGGGGGCGGCCAGGCGGTGTCGCGGTTGGCGACGGCCAGCAGCCGGGCCTCGAGGCCCGGGCGGGGCTGCGGGTCGCGGCGTTCGAGCATGAGGCGACGGAAGGCCGCCTCGTCGTGCCATGCGGCGGCGCAGGTCGCGCAGCCGCGCACGTGCCGGTCCAGCAGCCGGCGGGTCGGCGCGTCGAGCTCGGCGTAGACGCCGATCAGCACCTGGATCTGTGCGCACGTCATGGCCCGGCCGCCTTCCGATAGGCCAGCATGAAGGCCTCGCGAGCCCGCTGTCGGCGCTTGCGGGCGGCGGCGGCCGTGATGCCGAGCACCTCGGCGACCTCGGGGGCCGTGAGCTCGGCCTGGGCGAAGAGCATGAGCAGCGCGCGCTCGTCCGGCGCGAGCGCCGCCAGGGCGCGGCGCACGGGGTCGGCGGCGGCCGGATCGCCCGGTCCCTCGGCACCGCGCAGGACGTGCGCCAGGCGGTCGAGGCTGACCCACCGCACCCGCCGCCCGCGGCGGATGTGGTCGATGGCCAGGTTGGTGGCGATGCGGTAGAGCCACGCCTTGGGGTTGTCGAGCCCGCCGACCGTCGGCAGCGACGCATAGGCGCGCACGAACGTGTCCTGGACCACGTCCTCGGCCTGCTGGATCCCCGGCACGAGGCTGTGGACGTAGCCGATCAAAGGCGCATGGTAGGCCCGCACCAGCCCGATGTACAGCGTCTCGAGCTCGTCGCGCGCCAGCGCCGCCCCGCCCGCACCGTGGTGCGCGGCAGGCACCGCGCCGACGCGGGCCTCGGGGTCGGCCGGCTGGACGTGGATCAACGCGGGCCTCGCGGCGCGGGCCGGCACGGCCGGCGCGGGCGGTCCGTGCAGCGGCGGCCAGGCGTGCGTTCGGACATGATCCCAAGACGAGCCACGGCGCCGGAATGTGACAGCCGCGGGTCATGCGCCGTCGGTTGGCCGGGGCGCGGGCTCGAATCCCGCGCGACCGGAGGCAGAGGCCGGCGGCCCGCGCTCCCCGTGCGGGACGTGCGGCGTGGCGCTACGTGCGGTAGTCGTAGAAGCCCTTGCCGCCCTTGCGCCCGGTGTGGCCGGCGGCGACCATCCGCCGCAGGAGCGGTGGCGCGGCGTAGCGCGGGTCGCGCGTCTCGTCGTACATCGCGTCGGCGATGAAGAGCACGGTGTCCAGGCCCACGAAGTCCAGCAGCTCGAACGGGCCCATCGGGTGGTTCATCCCGAGCTTCATCGCGACGTCGAAGTCCTCCTTGGTGGCCACGCCCTGCTCGAGGCCGCGGATGGCGTCGAGCCCGTAGGGGATGAACAGGAGGTTGACGATGAAGCCGGGGTTGTCGGCCAGGCACACGACGACCTGTTTGCCGAGCGCCTGACCGAACGCCTTGACGGCCTCGAAAGTGGCGTCGCTGGTCTGCAGGCCGCGGATGATCTCGACGAGCGGCATGACCGGCACGGGATTGAAGAAGTGGGCGCCGACGACCTGCGCCGGCCGCCCGGTGGCGGCGGCGAGCCGCGTGATCGAGATCGACGACGTGTTGGACGCCAGGATCGCATGGGCCGGGGCGATCTCGTCGAGACGCCGGAAGATCTCGCGCTTGGTGTCGAGGTGCTCGACCGCCGCCTCGATGATCAGGTCGCAGTCCGCGAAGTCGGCCAGGTCGGTGGTGCCGCGGATGCGGTCGAGCGTGACGGCGTGGTCGAGGTCGGTGAGCTTGCCGCGCTCGAGGGCCCTGTCGAGCGACCCGCGCAGGCGCGCCAGGCCGGCGTGCAGCGCGGCTTGCGAGACCTCGCTGACGGTCACGGGGTGTCCGCGGCGGGCGCAGACCTCGGCGATGCCGGCGCCCATCAGGCCGCAGCCCACGACGCCGATGGTGTGCAGCGGGGCGGGGTGGTCGGGAGCGTGTTCCGTGGTCATGCCGATATGGTAAGCGTGCGGCATCGGGCGTCAAGTCGCCGCACGGCGCCCGCACGGCACGGCCGCGGGTGCCACGGCCCGGCGCGCCGGTGGACACCGCCTGGTGTTGTCACGGGCGACCGAGTCGCCCTATCATGATGGTTGTTTGCGGTTTGCGAACCTTGCCGCCGGATCTCCATTTGCCGCCACGCGCCATGCCGACCTCGAACCGCGGAACGAAGATGCCCACGACGACATCGACGCCACGCCTGCTCGCCGTGCTCGCCACCCTGACGCTCGTCGCCGGCCCCGCCGGCTGCCGGCTGCCCGACGGCACGGACCCGGCCGATGCCGCGCGCGACGCGGCGCGCGCCACGGCCCGCGCCGCCGCCCGGACGGTCCCGGCGGCCGGCGAGACGACGTCGGTGCCCGGCGACGCCGACGACCCGGCGATCTGGGTGCATCCGACGGACCCGGCGCGCAGCCTCGTCATCGGCACCGACAAGGACCACGGGCTGGTCACGTGGAGCCTCGACGGGCGCGTCGTCCAGGAGATCCCGAGCGGCGAGCCCAACAACGTCGACGTGCGCTATGGCTTCTCGCTGGGGGGCGCCACCGTCGACATCGTCGCCACCGGCAACCGCGAGACCTCGACCATCGACGTCTACCGCGTCGACCCCGTCGCGCGGCGGCTCGGGCTCGTGTCGGGCGACGGCATCGTCCCGCGCGACCTCGACGAGATCTACGGGTTCTGCATGTACCGCTCGCTGGTCCAGGACCGGTACTACGCGTTCGTCAACGACAAGGACGGCGACGTCGAGCAGTGGGAGCTGTTCGACGACGACGGCGCCATCCACGGACGGCTGGTCCGGGCATTCGACGTCGGGACGCGCACCGAGGGCTGCGTGGCCGACACCCAGACCGGCATGTTCTTCATCAGCGCCGAGCGGCAGTCGATCTGGCGCTACGGCGCCGAGCCCGGCGACGCCGATGCGCGCGTCCTGGTCGACGGTGCCGCCACCGATGGCCCGGGCGACCACCTGGTCCCCGAGGTCGAGGGACTGGCGATCTACTACGGCCCCGGCGGCGCCGGCTACCTCATCGCGTCCAGCCAGGGCAGCGACGACTTCGTGGTCTACGACCGCCGGCCGCCGCACCGCTACATCGGGCGCTTCCACGTCGTGGCCGACGGCGGCAGCGACGCGGTCACCCACACCGACGGCATCGCCGTCACCAACGTGGCGCTGGGCCGCGCCTTCGCGCACGGCCTCTTGGTCGTCCAGGACGCGCACGACGAGGATCCGTACAACAACTTCAAGCTGGTGGCCTGGCAGGACGTGGCGCGCGGGCTCGACCCGCCGCTCATGGTCGACACCTGGTCGTACGACCCGCGCAACCCCACTCAGGTGCGGTTGCCGTCGGCCACCACCAGCGGCCGCGCCACGTCGGCCTCGCCGGCCGCCTCGGCCTCGGCCGCCGCCCGGGCCCGATCGGCCGCGTCGAGCTCCGGCCCGAAGAGCGCCTCGAGCATGTTGAAGGCTGCCCGCTCCGGGTACCACAGCGGGATGTCGCGGCGGCCCTGAGCCTGCAGGCGGCGGCGCAGGTCGCCGTCGCGGATGAGGAGGTCGAGCGCGGCGATGCAGGCCCCCTTGTCGTGGGGGTCGACCATGAGGCAGTTCTCGCCGTGCCGGGCGAACACCGGGGGCCCGCCCTCGCGCGTCACCACCACCGCGGCGCCGCACGCCATGGCCTCCATCGCCGTCATGCCCATGCCCTGCCACGTCGAGACGTCGACGAAGACGTCGACCTCGTTGAGCAGCATCGGCATCTGCCGCGGGCCGAGCGTTCCGGCCAGCTTGAACGGGAACCCGCGCGGCAGCTCATCCCAGCCGGCATGCTCCGGCCGGACGCCGAAGACGACGAGCTCGACCGCCGGGCCGTGTGCGCGCGCGACGGCCTCGAACACCTCCATCGTCAGCCGCGGCTGGCGGAAGGGGGTGGCGGGGCGCACCATCGCGGCGATGCGCAGCGGCCGCGCCGGCCACTCCGGCCCGCTCCGCGGCCGCGGGCGGAACAGCTCGGCATCGTAGCCCGGCATGACGGCCGGGCACCGGATGCCCAGGAGGCGTTCGAGCTCCGAAGCGTTCCACGGCGTCATCGCGAACATCCGCAGGCCCGGCATGGCGGTGTACGACGCGAGCGCGGCGTGGAAGCGCGGGCTGCCGGGGGGGTAGAAGTAGGCCTCGAGGTCCTGGATGAAGTAGCCGAACACCGTCCCGGCGGCGCCGGCGCCGCGGGACGCCACGTCGAGCCATTCGACGGTCGTGTACATCGTTGCGACGAGCGCGTCCCACTCGGGCGCCAGCGTCAGCAGGTCTTCGGGCTGCCCGTAGATCACCGGCAGGTCGAGGTCGGGGTAGGCGGCTTCGAACGGCGCCTGGTGCGGCGCGAGGTTGAACAGCGCCGCCTCGACGCCCATCGCCCGCATCGCGCGCATCTCGAACATGGCGATGCTGGCGCCGCCTCCCGCGGCGGCCACCGGGAGCACGAACAGCACCCGTTTGCCGCCGAAGCGGTCGCGTCCACCGCGGACGATCCGCCAGCGGTCGGGCAGGTACGCCACGCGGGCGCCGATGCCGGCCAGCACGCGGTGGTCCTCGAGCGCCGCCACGCCGGCGGCGACGGCGTCCACGCCGTGCTTGTGCGCCAGAGCCCGGCCGGCGCGCTCGACCAGCGGCCGACGGCGTTCGTGGCTGTAGCTCCGGCTGGCGGCGTGGTGCACGTAGGCGTCGTCGGCGACGGCGAGCTGCCAGCCGGCGGCCCGGGCGCGCAGCGCGTAGTCGTTCTCCTCGCCGTAGCCGGCCCCGAAGGCGTCCTCGTCGAACAGCCCGACCTGCTCGAGCACGGCGCGCTTGACGAGCAGGCAGAAGCCGTTGAGGAACGGGACGCGCGGGTAGAGCCGCGCGCTGTCGTCGGCGACGAGCGCGGCCATCCGATCGGCGTCGATGCCGACGGGCAGCGGGTTCTCGGCCCAGTCGCCGTCGTGCTTGACCTCGGGCACCGACTGGTAGGTGGCGGCGTTCGAGAGCGGGCCGGCCAGGCCGATGGCGGGGTCGCTCTCGGCGCAGGCGACGAGCCGCTCGAGCCATCCGGCGGTGACGACCGTGTCGCTGTTGAGGAGCACGACGGCCCCGGCCGGAGCGCCGGCCGCGCCCGCCCCGGCGGCCGCGAGGTCCGCGGGGACCGCCAACGCGTGGCGCAGCCCGCGGTTGGCGGCACGGGTGTAGCCGCCGGCCGCGTCGGCGCGCAGGAGCACCGTGCCGGGGTGGGCCTCGGCGTGCGCGCGCAGCCAGTCGGCCGTGGGCGCCGCGCTGCCGTCGTCGACGAGGATCAGCCGCCACGGCGGCGCGGTGTGCCGCCGCAGCGCGGCGAGGCAGCGCTGGACGTCGTCGAGCGCGTCGTGGACGCACACCACGACGTCGACGGCCATGGTGCGGTCGGGGACGGCCGGCACCGGCGGTGCCGGCGGCACGTCGAGCCACTCCACGCGCTCGGGGTGTCGCTTCCGCCGCCAGGCGCGGAGCTGGTAGGCGCCGCGTGCGCGGGCCTCGCGCGCCACGTGGCCGGCGAAGAACGCGGGGCCGCGCGCCTGGACGAGGTGCTTCCAGCCGATGGTGGTGACGAACGCCGCCTCGGCCGGCCCGCCCGGCGGCATGAGGCGGCCGCGCAGGCGCTGGAGCCGCTGCACCAGCGCCCAGCTCGGCGAGGTCTCGAGCACGTGCCACCGCCCGCGCCAGGCGTTGAGCTGGTCGGCGAGGTTGTCGCGCTCGCGCGTGAGCTGGTTGACGCGCACGTCGAGCGCCAGCCGGTCGGCCTCGAGGCGCTCGACGCGCGCGCGCAGATCCTCGAGCTCGCGATCCTTGGCCATCAGCTCGCCGCGCTGCTCGACGGCCACCTGCCGCCGGCCGTCGGCGGCCTGGTCGAGCCGCCACAACGCCCGCTCGTAGCCGCCGACGACGCGGCCGAACACGGGGTCGGCCACGGGGGGGGCGCTCTTGCGGTAGCGCACGGCCCACGGTGTCAGGAAGCTGGCGTCGAAGTCGACGTCGCGGTAGAAGCCGTGGCGCGCGAAGAGCTCGGCCCAATAGGCGGGGGGTTGGACGTTGTGGTGGGTCGGCTCGCGGTGGTCGTACGGCGACGACGAGAACAGGATGTCGTCGGCGTGGGCGCACAGGTTGGCGATGGCGGCGGCGGCCTCGGCGGGCGGCATGTGCTCGACGACCTCGATGCACGTGACGAGGTCGAACCGGCGGCCGAACGGCGCGGTGATCGACGCCACGGCGAGGTACGGGCGGATGGGTTCGTACGCCTCGGCGATGGCATACGCCGAGACGTCGACGCCCCAGGCCTCGACGCCGCGGTCGCGCAGCGTCTCGACGAGGAACCCGAGCGCGCAGCCGGCGTCCAGCGCCGTGCGCGGGCGGATGCCCTCGACGATGCGGTCGGCGACGCCGCCGAAGAACCCCAGCCACACGTCGTCGCGCCGGTACGGCCGGCCGCAGCCGTGCGCGTAGTACGTCGCGTCGAAGGCGTCGGCGGCGGGGCTGTGGGGTGGCGGCTCGGGCATGGGGCGGGTGCGGGTCCGGGATGGCGGCAGGCGGGACAGCCGGCGGCGGTGCGGCGGGCCGACGGGCCGACGGGCCGGATTATACCATCGGCGGAGCGGGCCGGTCGGCAAGGCGTCGCGCGACGGCCGGGCGCCGGGGGCGGGGAGGGTGCGGACCCGCGCTACCGGGCGCTCGCGCCTGTTCCCGTGTGACGCGCACCAGGCGTTATACTCACGTCCCCGATATCACCCGCACGAAAGGCAGCCCGCCATGGCCCGCAAGCCGACCACGTCCGATCACCCGCCTGCCGCGCCCACGCCCCCCGTGGCCCCGGCGGCCGAGTTCGTCCTCGACGGCACGGTTGTCGTCGACGGGAGCGTGACCGAGGCCGTGCGGGAAGGCGCGTTCGACGGCGCCGCGCTCGTCGTGCCCGAGGTCGTGCTGGGCGACGTCGAGGCACAGGCCGCGCAGAACCTCGAGACCGGGGTCACGGCGCTCGACGGGCTGCGGCGCCTCCGCGAGGCCTGCGATGCGCGCGGCGTCGGCCTGTCGTTCGGCGGCGAGCGGCCGCGCGACCCCGGCCGGCTGCGGGCGGCCGGCATGCTCGAAGCGCTGGCGCGCGACCTGGCCGAGCAGCGCGGCGCCACGCTGGTCACGTCGAGCGCCGCCCAGGGCGCCATCTGCCGGGCCCGCGGGACGCCGGTGCGCGTCCTAGACCGCCCGCCGCTGGCCGACGTCGCGTCGCTCGGCCTGATGCGCTACTTCGACGCCGAGACGATGTCGGTGCACCTACGGGCGCGGACCCGCCCGCGGGCGAAGCACGGCACCCCCGGCAGCATGCGGCTCGACGCCGTCGGCGACGACGTGCTGACCGAGCGCGACGTCGAGCGTCTGGCGCGCGAGGTCGTCGGGCTGGCCGAACGGCACCCCGAGGGCTTCATCGAGTCCGACAGCGGCGGCTCGACGGTGGTGCAGCTCGCCGACCTGCGCATCGCGATCGCCCGGCCCCCCTTCGCCGACGCGGTCGAGATCACGGCGGTGCGGCCGGTGGCCCGGACACGGCTGGACGACTACCGCCACGCCGACCTCCTGCGCGAGCGGCTGCGCGCACGGCACCGCGGGGTGCTCGTCAGCGGCGCGCCGGGGGCGGGCAAGTCGACGTTCGTCCAGGCCATCGCCGACGACCTCGAGGCGGCGGGGTGGCTGATCAAGACGATGGAAAAGCCCCGCGACCTGGTGCTGTCCGACGAGATCACGCAGTACACGGCGCTCGACGGCGACATGGCCAACACGGCCGACGTGCTGCTCCTGGTCCGGCCGGACTACACGATCTTCGACGAGATGCGGCGCACCGAGGACTTCCGGGTGTTCGCCGACATGCGGCTGGCGGGGGTGGGGCTCGTCGGCGTGGTGCACGCGACGCGCGGCATCGACGCGCTGCAGCGGATGGTGGGGCGGATCGAGCTCGGGGTGATCCCGCAGGTCATCGACACGGTGGTGTTCATCGACGCGGGCGACGTGGCCGAGATCTTCGAGACGGAGTATACGGTCAAGGTCCCGACGGGCATGGGCGACGAGGGCCTGGCGCGGCCGGTGATCGAGGTGCGCGACCACGAGACGCAGCAGCTCGCCTACGAGATGTACACGTTCGGCGAGCAGGTGGTGGTGATGCCGCTGGGCGAGGGCGACCGCGACAAGGCGGTGTGGCGGCACGCGGCGCGCGGCCTCGAGGAGACCTTGGCGCGCCTGTGGCGGACGCCGGTGGCGGTGGAGGTGCGGTCGGACCAGCGCGCCGACGTGTTCGTCGACCCGTACCTGATCCCGGAGATCCTGGGCCGCGGGGGACGTGGGATCCGCGAGGTCGAGGCCGACGTGGGGCTGCGGCTTACGCTGCTGCCGATCCAGGCGCATGGCGGGCGCGGCGGGCGGCGCGGCGGCCACGCGGCGCGCGATGGCGGCGACGCGGGCGGGATCGATGACGGTGGGCGTGGGCGGTCGGGGTCAGGCCGCCCGTTCGAGCGGCGGGGGAAGCGCGGGCGGCGGTAGGGGGCGACGTGGTCGGGGTTGGGCGTGGGAAGTTATGGTGTGCTGTGGCGTCGGTCGCGGCCACTTTTGGCAGTAATGCATGGCATGGGCGTGTAGAGTGACGAGGCGACTTTCACAACATCGTGCCGCGGCGTCGTTGATCAGGACGTGGAAAGGAGGTGTTGGCAGTGGGGACGGCGTGTGCTAGCATGTGGCAGCGTGCGGGAGGGCGTTCTCAATCTAGGCGATGACAGGTGTATGCGAGATCCGTTGGTCACCGCAAGAGATCCACATCAGGAGTTGAGTCGGGCTCAGACGGCGCGATTGGAGGGCACCTCATGTTATCCTCTCAAGACGAGTCGAAATGGGGCAACTTGGTGTGCGCCGCTCAGGCAGGGGATCGGGACGCGCTTGCGCGACTGCTACAGCTGGGGATGATCATGGTCAACACCGAGGTGAGGAGACGTGTCCCCGAAGCGAGTGTCGAGGATGTGGTCCAGAACGTATGCCTGGCCGTGTGGGAGGCGCTCCCTCGACTCGAAACGCCAGGAGCATTCACGGCGTGGTTGCGGAGGATCACGCTTCGGGAGATCGCCGACCACTATCGGACGAGTGAGAGCGCCCTGCCCACTGATCTGTTGGCGGACAGCTTGCGCGGTGACGAGACAGTCGTTGATGGCGTAGAGAGTTGGGAAGTGGTAAGGGAGGCCTTGGCTGGGTTGCCGGAACACTACCAGGTGGTGCTGGTGTTACGCGGGATCGAGGCGCTGTCATTCTCAGAGTTGGGTGCAGAGATCGGGCTTACAGCGCAGGGGGCTGAGAGCTTGTTTCGGAGGGCAAAGCTTAAAATTCGATGCCGACCGACGGACTTGAACCCGCTTTCCCCGACTTAACCGATGTAGGAGATATGTGCGGCTCATTTCCAGGACTGTGACCTTGGTGCAGCCCTGTCATGTCTTCCGACAGAGCCATTGGCGGAGATCCGGAGCTTCACTTGATTGAAGTCACGGAATGGGAGGCACCCGATAATGAAGATCTCAACTTCGACCCGAATGAACTCAGTGATACTCCGAGGTCTAGGTATTCTGTGGATCCCAATTGTGATAGGAATGCCTGATTCCGTTCATGCACAAGGACCAGGCGCGCCTGAGGCAGCTCGGCAGCAGACCGTCGTAAGTGGTGGGATGTCCAATTCCGCTGATCTGCTGACCATTCGAGCTGAATGGCCGTTTGATGTTCAATCAGAGGTTTGTGCTGGAGATCAATCTGACTACTTCGTGATTGTGCGCGGCCAACATACTGATGGTGGCAATCAGACTGCATCCATATCCATGTTTGTCAGACGTGCCAATATTGGTGGGAGTACGGGAACGATCAATGGTATTTTCTCTCGTTGTGAGCATTGTGCGGTTGACAAGATGGGTTTCCATGGGGAGTACTCTGGAGACAGTTCCGCAACGATCAACTTCGACGATGTGAATTCTCGCTGGGGATTGTATGTCGATGATATTCCGGTTCGAATCATCTCCAGCGCTGACGCAAAGCTGCAAGCTGCGAATCTGGTAAAGATCGGCGGCAATAGTCTGACTCAGGATTCCGTATTAGGACCCTTCGCCCACGAGGCGAGCAGCATAAGACGCCAGTCGTCAGGTGCATGGTCGGCCTTTAGCCCATCCAACACTGCGGAGTTCCTGGTTCACCCACCTCCTGCGGGTCGTTACCATTCATTCTATTCCGGGATTGGCAGTCTCCTGGTGTTCACCGTTGGATCTGCATCCTGCGGCTGAGAGCGACTGTCATGAAATGAATGGCTTGCTCGATTTAAACCCCCTACTCGAAGGAGAAACACCATGAGCGGACACAGACCCTCAAGACTGCGCCTCCTCTCGACGGCCGTCATTGGCTGCACGGCGACAACTGCAGTGGCTTACCTGCAGTTCGGAGGTGTATCGCGTCCGGGACTCACCCTGGCCAGCAATGTCACTGCAACAGTACCGCTGACACCAACAGGTGGCGTGCCAACGGCAGACTATACACCTGATCCGAACGTCCTTCCCACGTTACCTTCATCGTTTTGGGATTCAACGTCAACACCGGCATTGGCAGGACTTGGATCCACGCCAACTCCTGTGCCGTCCCCAACACCTTGATCGCGATGTCATTTATCCGAAGCGCACGCCACGCAGGCATCGTAAGCCTGTTATCGCTGTCGGGCATGGCGGTGCAACAGCCTTCCTTTACCCGCGCGGCGAACCCGTGTTCAGACGGCTCATGCTCAGTGTTGCGACTTCGAGACTACACGAGCGACCACAGTCCGATTGCCGTCCGTGGACGCTGGTATCAGCCTCCGACATCTCGAGCAACCCAAGGCCTCGTAAAATACACGGTACGCTTGGTGTCATTGAATGACGATTTCACCACCAGAGCTTACCTCGAATTCGGCATCATTGATGCACCAGGTGCCCCGTCACCTGTAGTGTTCTCCAATTGCAGCCACTGTTTCGACCCAGCGTTCGGTCTTCCGCCCCCACCCGGTTGGCGCGAGTTGGGAAACCATGGACCCCTCACCAAGCCGGTGGAGTTCGTTTTGGCATTTGACCGAGGTGCATCGCGGTGGACCTGGACCTTGGATGACACGCTAGTGCGATGGGAACAATCTACCATCATGGGTACCGTTGTGCGCATCGAGGTCGGCGCTCAGACTGCGGTCCCCGGCGATGGTGCTGGCCTGGTTTGGCACAACCAAGTCCTAGTACTCACCGAGAATCAAGGTTGGGAGCCGTTTGAGCCAAACGAATCCAAAATGTCGCTCGTGCAGCATGCGGGCATGTATCGATCGCACTACTTACCAGATGGCTCAGTTGCAGTTCAGGGTAATGTGAATCAGCCGCAGTTAACAGATGGAGTCAGAAGGGGCGCGCAACCGATCCCCGTTGCGCGGTCATCGTCTGGATCCAGTTCATGGAGCAACATATCGGACATGGTCGACGGCGACAATACTCAGGAGGATCATGGAACCAGTCACATGGATGGCCAGATAGGAGGCGTGGCCCATGACATTGCGACAAGCGATGCCCGAGTCTACGTCAGCTCCGGGGTGGATATCATTGTTCTTGGGAGCCCGGGTCTGACACGGATCGGTGCCGTGAGAGCGCGATCAGGGTTGATTCGACGAATCAAGCTATATGGAGACTTGATGTTGGTGGGCACTGAAGGAGGAGTGGAGCTCTACAGGGTCACGGAAGCCAAGCTCCCGATCTTCCTGGGCGACATAGGTGGTTTACAGCCAGTTGTGGCCATTGCGTGTGCGGATCGACGCGCGTATGTGGCTGTAAGAGATGGGACGGTCCTGGTGGTCGATATCGGCAGACCGGAGTCTCCAAGCGTGATTGACAAGATCGAACAACGTGGAGAGATTCGATCGCTGGAGTTGCTTGACGACCTCCTCTTGATTGGAGTCACAATACCTGCTACAGATGGTGCCGTGGCGCGAGTGGTCGTTCTTGACGTTTCTGTTGTACCAGGCGCTGTCTCATCAGGCATGATACCTCTGAGTGCCGAAGTAACGTCGATCCAGTGCGGACGTGCCAAATGTTGGATTGGCGATGCGGGCGGGCGGGTGCATCTCATAGCGGTGACTCGCGATCGCACACCGCACCTGGATACTACCTTGGACGTGACGACACCGGTGGATGGACTGATCGAAGTGCGCGAAGGTCTCATTGCCGTTGCGGGGCGGCAGCGCATCGTGCTCCTCGAAGCCATCGGTGATACGGTCACGACGATCGACGCGCTGATGCTAACGGGCGGACGCAAGGCCATGGCTGTGGCAGACAACACAGTGGTCATCGCCCACGAAGCGGGTAGAGTCACGGTTGTCGATGCCACAGAACCTGGGCACCTCAGGATCATCGCTGACCATGACATGGTCGGACCAACAGACCGCTTGATTGTCGAGCAAGACAGTATCATTGGCATGTCATCAACAACCCTTCAAGCGATGCCCGCGTTTGACCCTGCGCACAGGCCGCTGTGGAAGCTCGAGCTGACCGGTTCTGGAACGGACATCTCCGCGGATGACGTCGAGTTGCTTGTGTCGGAGGGACTCCACGGCCTGTTCAGCCGACCCAAGCTGAGTCATGGTGACCTGGTGCGCGTTCCAGGAAGCGGGGGGACGCTCTCGACGGCAAGCGACGGTGACACGCTGCTGGCTGCAAGCGGACCCGCCGGAGTCAGGGTGTTCCGAAGGCGCTCGTCTGGTGCCCTTGAGAACACGGGCACGGGGTATGTCCCGGGATTGGTCCAGCATATCGTCATCTACGATGGCTTCGCGTATGCGGCCACGCGGTTCGACGGCATCCATTTGGTGGATTTCCGTGATCGAGCGGCGCCAGTTGATTTGGGACGCATCGGCGGTGCCGACAACACAACCCGATTGACCCTCGACGATGGGATACTCTACGCGGCTGAATGGAGCAATCGGATACGGTTGTTCGATGCGACATCCGCGACCGTGCCGCGTGTGTATGCCGAAGTACAGACCGCCGATCGTGTCAGGGACATTCAAGCTCATGCCGGCCAGTTCTTCGCCACGGCTGGCCGGGCGGGGTTGATTGTCGGCGGCCGCCGGAATCGGGACGTCACGGTATGGGAAGTTCTGGATTCGGCCGGGATGGCCGAAGGTCTCGCCATCGGACGTGACCGAGTATTCGTCGGAGACAGTGCCGCGGGGTTGGCGTGGACTGACTTGCGCACCGCAGCGTACTTGCCGCTGGTGTGGCGCCCGTGATGCGGGTCACGCGGTTGCTGGCGCGTGCTGCTGTGGAGTCGAAGGCAAGCGCATGTACGGCAACGACGGCGGTCAGATCAAGGCAAGGGCGCGCTCGGTGATGAACACGCGCACGGTGTGGTGACAGCCGTCATCAACCCGCCCGAATGGCCGCCCGGCTGACATCCTAGCGCCCGCCCCGCTTCCCGTTGCCGGCCGCGCCGTCGCTGCGCATGTGGCACTGCTTGTACTTCTTGCCGCTGCCGCACCAGCACGGGTCGTTGCGGCCGATGCGGCCCGCAGCCGGGGCCTCGGCCACCGCCGCCGCGGCCGCGGCGGCCGGCGCCGCCGCGGCGGGCTGCCCGCCGCCCGGCCGGCCGACATCCGCCAGACGCCCGCGGGCGACGCGGGTCGGGGCCGCCGGGCGCGGGCGGGGCGCCTCCGCCGGCATGGGCTCGGCGAAGAACACCGCGCGCACCGTGTCGTGCGTGATGTTGGCCAGGAGGTTCTGGTACATCTGGTAGCCTTCGCGCTTGAACGTCACCAGCGGATCCTGCTGGCCGTAGCTGCGCAGCGAGATGCCGGTGCGCAGCTCGTCGACCGCCGTCAGGTGCCGGATCCACCACTGGTCGATCGTGCGCAGCATCACGCTCCGCTCGATCATGTGCATGGTCTCGGCACCCAGCCGTTCGGTCTTCTGGTCGTAGACGTCGCCCGCCAGCGCCAGCAGGTGGTCGGCGATCTCGTCCGGCGACCACGCGCGCCAGTCCTCGGGGTCCTCGTCCTCGGGCAGCGGGAAGATCGCGCGGATCGCGTGCTCGAGGCCCGCCACGTCCCAGTCGCGCCGATCCTGCGACGCCGTGTAGATCGGCACCAGATCCTCGACCTGCTTCTCGACCATCTCCCAGATCAGCGGTCGCAGGTCTTCGGCGGCCAGCACCTGCGTCCGCCGCTCGTAGATGGCCAGCCGCTGCTTGTTGATGACCTCGTCGTACTCCAGCAGGTGCTTGCGCATGTCGAAGTTGTAGCCCTCGACCTTGACCTGCGCGCTCTCGATCTGCTTGGTCACCATGCCGCTCTCGATGACCTCGTCGTCGGCGACCCCGAGCCGGCCCATCAGGCTCTTGACGCGCTCGCCGCCGAAGCGGATCATGAGCTCGTCCTCCATGGCCACGAAGAAACGGCTCTCGCCCGGGTCGCCCTGGCGGCCCGCCCGGCCGCGGAGCTGGTTGTCGATGCGCCGCGCCTCGTGGCGCTCGGTGCCCAGCACGAACAGCCCGCCCAGCTCGACCACCTTGGCGCGCTCGGCCTGCGTGGTCTCCCACGCCCGCTTGAGCACGCGCGCCCACTCGAACGGGAACCGCGCGGTGGGGTCGCCGCCGTCGCGCAGCATCGACACCGCCGCGTCCCAGTCCAACCCCGACACGGCCGCCAGGTCGGGCTCGTTCTTCTCGCGCAGCTCCGCCTCGCGCCGCCGCAGCTCGGCCCGCGCGATGCCCTCGGCGTTGCCGCCGAGGAGGATGTCGACGCCGCGCCCCGCCATGTTGGTCGCGATGGTCACGGCGCCGCTGCGGCCGGCCTGGGCGATGATCTCGGCCTCGCGCTCGTGGTTCTTGGCGTTCAGCACCTCGTGCGGCACGCCCTTGCGGGTCAGCCGCTTGCTCAGCTTCTCGCTGTTCTCGACCGAGACGGTGCCGACCAGCACCGGCTGGCCCTCGGCGTGGCGCTCGGCGATCTCGTCGACCACCGCCCGCCACTTGGCGTCGCTCGCCGGGTACACCAGGTCGGAGGCGTCGATGCGCTGCGTCGGCCGGTGGGTCGGGATGCTCCAGACCTCGAGCTCGTAGATCTTCCACAGCTCCTCGGCCTCGGTCATCGCGGTGCCCGTCATGCCGGCGAGCTTCTCGTACATGCGGAAGTAGTTCTGGAACGTGATCGTGGCCATCGTCATCGACTCGCGCTGGACCTGCACCCCCTCCTTGGCCTCGATGGCCTGGTGCAGGCCCTCCGAGAAGCGCCGGCCGTACATCGGGCGGCCGGTGAACTCGTCGACGATGACGACCTCGCCGTCCTCGACGATGTACTCCTGGTCGAGGTGGAACACGGCCTGGGCCTTGAGCGCGTTCTCGAAGTATGACGTCAGCTCGTAGTGCTCCGGGCTGTACAGGTTGTCGATGCCGAGCATGCGCTCGATCTTCTCGATGCCTTCCTCGGTCGGCGTGACCACGCGGGTCTTCTCGTCGACCGTGTAGTCCTCCTCGAGCCGCAGGCGCCTTGCCATGTCGGCGAACCGCACGTACCACTCGGGCGCCTCCTCGGCCGGGCCGGAGATGATCAGCGGCGTGCGCGCCTCGTCGATGAGGATGTTGTCGACCTCGTCGACGATGGCGTAGTGCAGCGGGCGCTGGACGCGCTGGGCAAGGTCCCACACCATGTTGTCGCGCAGGTAGTCGAAGCCGAACTCGTTGTTGGTGCCGTACGTGACGTCGGCGCGGTACACCTCGGCGCGCGGCGCGGGGCGCAGGTTGTGGTAGCGGTCGTCTTCGGCGTGGTGCCCGGGGTCGAACAGGAAGGACGCCATGTTGGGGTTCTTGCCGATGTTCTGGATGACGCCGGAGCTCAGCCCGAGGAAGTGGTAGATCGCGCCCATCCACTGCACGCCGACCTTGGAGAGGTAGTCGTTGGGGGTGACGAGGTGCACGCCCTTGCCGGACAGGGCGTTGAGGTAGAGCGGCAGGGTGGCCACGAGCGTCTTGCCCTCGCCGGTCTTCATCTCGGCCACGGCGCCGTGGTGCAGCACCGCGCCACCGATGAGCTGGACATCGTAGTGGCGCAGCCCGATCGTCCGCCGCGACGCCTCGCGGACGACGGCGAAGGCCTCGGGCATGAGGTCGTCGAGCGACTCGCCGGCCGCGACCCGCTCGCGGAACGCGTCGGTCTTGCCGCGCAGCTCGGCGTCGGTGAGCGCGGTCATGGCCGGCTCGAGCGCGTTCGTGGCCTCGACGACCCAGCGGTACTTGCGGACCGTCTTCTCGGCGGGATCGCCGGCGAACTTGCTGATCAGGGACTTCAACATGCTTTCACCTCATTGACCCGGACCACCCGGCTGCGGCTGGCGATCCCGATGCGGCATGCCGCACCGGTGCGGCGCCGGCCAGGGGGCTGGCGCGGCGCTTCGGCGACGCACATTATAGGGGGGCCCCGTCAGGCGCCCAAGCGCTGCCTCGGCGACGCCGCGCGGTTCGACCGGGGCGGGCAGGGCAGGGAGGCGGGGTTCTAGCGGGATTCTGATGCGGGGGGAGGTTCACGGGCATCCCAGACCGCGTGCTCCCCACCGGGTGCGCGTCACCGCCCCCCGAGCGGGATCCACGCCCGCCGCCCGACGACGCCGGCCGGCGTTGCAAGCCAGACATTGCCGTAGGCGTCGGCCGCGATCGCGCGGACCTCGACGACGCCCTGCGCGTCGATGGCCGCCGTCGTCCAGCGGCCGTCGGGCGCCAGGACGCTGGCGCCGCGGTCGCGGGTGCCGAACCACACGTGGCCGTCGGCGTCGACGGCCACGGCGCGCAGGGCGTCGGACGCCAGGCCGTCGGCCGTGCGGTAGGTGCGCCACCGCCCGTCGGGCGTGCGCCGGCTGGCACCGTCGGCCGACGTGCCGACCCACAGCGAGCCGTCGGCGCCGACGGCCACCGCCCGGACGTCGTCCGACGCCAGGCCGTCGCGCGTGGTCAGCACGGTGAAGCGGCCTTGCCACAGCATGCTCACGCCGGCATCGCCGGTGCCGAACCATGCCCGGCGGTCGGGCTCGACGACGATGGCGCGCACGTTGTTCGAGCCCAGCCCCTGCGCCGTGCTGAACGCCACGCGGCGGCCGTTGGCCGAGATGCGCGAGATGCCGCCCGACGGCGTGCCGAACCACGTGTCGCCCTCGGCGTCGGCGAAGATCGCCTGGACGGTGTGGTCGGCCAGGCCGCTGTCGGCCGTGTAGTGGTGCCACCGGCCCGCGCGGTCGAGCATGCTCGCGCCGGCGCCGGCGGTGCCGAACCACAGGTTGCCGTCGCGGCTCTCGGCGACGGCCGTGAGGTCGTCCGACGCCAATCCGCCGGCCGAGCGCCGGACGATGCGCAGCCCGCCGTCCCACGCCCGGTGCGCCGCACCCGCCGCCGTGGCGATCCACAGCTCGCCGCGGTGGTCGACGGCCACGCCGCGCACGTCGTCCGAGGGGAGCCCGCCGGCGGCGGTGGCCGTGATCCACTCGGGCGGCGTGACCGGGACGCGGTCGACGCCGTGGACGACCAATGGGAACCAGCCGCGGGCCTCGACATCGGCCTGGGCGAGCACCGGCCTGGGCGCGAGCGCACCGGCGGGTGGGCGCGTCAAGGCGGCGAAGGCGGCGGCGGCGACGGCCAGGGCGACCAGCGTCGCGACCCGCGTGACGTGCTCGGGATGGCCGGCGTCGTCGTGCTCGGGCGACGCGACGACGGCTCGGGCGATGCGCATGCGGCAATCATACGCCCGCGTGGGTCAGATGTCGACCGGCATGCCGTCGGGTGGTGGCGCTTGCGTGTCGTCGTGGGGTCGGTGCCGCGCCACGGTCGGCTTGAACAGCCGCCGCATCCGCGCGCGGTCGGCGGGCCGGTCGAAGCGGGCGAACCGGCGGGCGAACCGGCGGCGCTCGGCGGCCTGGTCGGCGTCGAGCAGGCACGCCAGCCGGCCCATGGCCATCAGCGTGGCGGCCGGGGCGCGGCCCTCGGCCTGCATCCGTTCGGCGTAGGCGGCGAGCGCCGCCTGCTGCACCGCCGTGTCGTTGAAGGCGCCGAGGTTGTCCTGAAGCCGCTTGAGGTCGCCGACGACCGACCGGAGCTCGCGCGCGGGGTAGAGCGGTCGGAAGAGCTCGACGAGATACCGCAGCTTCTTGCAGGCGATCCGCAGCGCGTGCAGGGCCTCGGGCGGCGACGCGGGGCCGATCGCCCGGCCGCCCTTGCGCACGCGGCGGTAGGCCTTCCAGATGCGCTCGTCCGCCACGACGCCCACGGGTCGCGCGGCGTCCGGCGTATCGTCGGCCGCCGGTGCGGGGTCGTCGAGCACGCCCCGCCAGCCGTCGACGAGGGCTCGGTACCGTTCGCCGTCGAGCGCCGCGACCAGCCGCGCCTGCTCGACGGCCTGGTGGTCGGCCAGGAAGGCGTCGAGCGGATCGAGGTCGCCGCGCACCGCCGGCGGGAGGCGCTCGCGCAGCCCGGGCAGGGCCAGCCGCAGCACGTCGAGGTCGCGCTTGGGTCCGGTCACCGAGCCGAGCCACCCGAGCTCGCCGCGGTAGGGTTCGGCCGCCGCGGCCGGGAGCACGCCCTTGAGCTGCCCGAGGCCGGACCGGGTGCGTCGGACCGCGACGCGGAAGTCGTGCAGGTGCTCGGGGTCGAGGTCCTCGCGCACGCCGGGCTCGTGGGCGAGGAGGGTGTCGAGCAGCGCGCGGTAGAGCGACTTGACGGCGACGTCGGCCCGGTCGGCCGGGTCCGGCGCCGGCCACGCCGGTGCGGCGACGGGCGCACGACGGTCGCCCGTGGCAGCGGCGGTCGAAGGGACGGCGGCGGGGGCGTCGTTCGAGGCGACGGCGGCAGGGGTGACCGCCGCAGCGGGGGAGGCTGCCAGGGCGACGTCGGTGCCCGGGGTGGCGACGGTCGCTGAGATACCGGCAGCCGGGTCGGCGGCCACGCGATCGGTGGCCGGCGGAAGGATCGTGGCGTCGGCGTCGCTCATGGGGAAGGTCTCCGCGACGGGAGCGGTCGGGGCCGGATTCCGCGACCTGGGCGTCACGGCGTTACAATAGCACACCCGCCCGCCCGGTGCGCGACGCCCCGGTGCGCGATGCCGTCCCTACCGACTTCCCGTGAGGGCGCCCGTGCCAGCCGAATCCGATCCACGCCCGTCGGCGGTGCCCGGGGGGTGCCTTTGACGGGGCGCGACGCCCGCCGCGACGCGGCGTTCTGGGCCGTTGCCGCCGCGTCGACGGCCGCCGCCGCCGTGTGGCTGACCCGCCACATGTCGCTGCTGCAGTGGGACAACGACGAGGGGCTGTTCGCGATGGTCGGCCTCGCCGTCGCCGACGGCCACCGGTTGTATGCCGACGCGTGGATCGATCACCCGCCGGGGACGAGCCATCTCCTGGCGGCCGCATTCGAGGCCTTCGGGGCCACGCTGCCGGTGGCGCGCGGCGCGACCCTCGCGCTCACGCTGCCCGGGCTGCTCGGCGTCGCGGCGCTGGCCCGGCGGCTCGGCGGCCGCACGGCCGGCCTCGCCGCCATCCCGCTCGTGGTGCTGGCGCCGCACTTCTTCTGGCTGTCGCGGAGCATCAACCAGGACCTGCCGTCGATGGCGCTGGGCGTGTGCGCGGTGGCGGCCGTGTGGCGCGCGGCCGATGGCGGCCGGCGGGCGTGGCTGGCGCTCGGCGGCCTCGTGCTCGGGCTCGGGCTGTCGCTCAAGCTCAGCCCGGTCGTCTGCGCGGCGCCGCTGGCCTGCCTGCTCGGGGTGCGGGCGTACCGGTCGGCCGCGGCGGGCGGATGGGCCGTGACCGCGCCGCCGGCGCGGGCCGGACTGGCGCGCGACGCCATCGCCGCCGCCGTGCCGCTCGCGGCCGTGGTCGGGGCGTGGTTCTTGACCGGTCCCCCCGCCAAGGTCGCCTACGGCGTCTTCGGGACGATCGCGGCGGCACGGGACGCCTTCCCCGACCGATCCGCGGAGTACGCCGACTGGCTGGTGCGCGAGAACCTGCTGGGCGAGAACCTCGGCCTGACGCTGCTGGCCGCCGCGGGCCTGGCCTGGCTGGCGCGCCGCCGGCCGGCCGACGCGGCGGTCATGACGGCGTGGTGCGCCGCCACCGGGTGGTCGCTCGTCACGCAGCGGCCGATGTGGCCGAAGCACCACTGGAGCCTCGTGCTGTGGCCGCTGGGGATCCTGGCCGGCGTCGGTCTGGCCGCGGCGGCCAGGGCGGCGATCGGTGGGTGGCGGCTCCCGTGGCGCAGGCGGGGCGGCGAGGGCGGCGGCGGGCCGGCGCGGGCCCGCCGCGCCGCGGGCATGGCGGCCGGGACGGCCGTCGTCGCCGCCTGGCTCGCCACCGTGCCGGGCACGGCGGCGCGGCTGGGCGACCTGGTCGCCCCCAAGCAGTTCGGCGCCATGGCGTACGGCGCCCAGTGGCTGGCCGCGAACACGGCGCCGGACGCGCAGGTCGTCTCCGACAGCGGGATGGTGGCCTTTCTCGCCGGGCGCCGGATCCCGCCGTGGGTGGCGGTGGTGTCGTCGAAGCGCATCCGGATCGGCGACCTGACGGGCACGGACCTCGTCGCGGCCGCGGAGCTTCCGTCGGTGGCGGCGGTGCTGCTGTGGAACGACCAGCTCCAGGACTTCCCGGACTTCATGGCCTGGCTGCCGACGCGGTTCGTGCGGGCCGAGCGGGTCGGCGACGACCGCGAGATCTGGCGGCGGTTCGACCCGGCCGTCATCGGCACGCGGCAGCCGGCGACGTTCTACGAGGTCGCCACGCTCGAGGGGTTCACGCTGGCGGGGGGCGCGGCGGACACGGCGACGGCGGGCGCCCTGCCCGGCGCCCGGGCGCTGGCGGGCGCCACCGGTGGGGCGGCGGCCGGGTCGACCGTCGAGACGACGGCCGTGCGGGCCGGCGAAGCGGTGACGCTGACGCTCTACTGGCGGGCGGCCGGCGCGACGCCGGCGGACCTGACGGTGTTCGTGCACGTCGACGGCCCCGCGGGCCGCACGGTCGCCCAGGCCGACGGCCCGCCGGCGGCGGGCGAGTGGCCGTCGTCCGCCTGGGTCCCCGGCCAGATCGTCGTGGACCGCCGCGCCGTGGCGATCCCGCCGGATGCGCCGCCCGACACCTACCGCGTTCGCGTCGGACTCTACGACGCCGCGACGTCCACGCGCGTCGGCGCGGGCCGTCCCGACGGCACGCTGTGGCCCGACGGGGCGGTGGTCCTGGCGGCGCGAATCGCGATCGAAGCGTCGGGGCTGCCCTCTCGGTGACGCCGCGCGGTCGGGCCGAGCGCTGCTACACCGGCACCGGCGCCCCGCCCACCACGGTCGTGCGCAGCATCGTGCGCTCCTGGTCCTCCGGCGCCGGCGTGGCCGAATGCACCACCGCCGCATTGTCCCACATCAAGAGGTCCCCCTGCCGCCAGCGGTAGCGGAGCCGGAACCGGTCGGCCAGGCAGTGGTCGTAGATCCGCGCCTTGAGCGCCTCGCCCTCATCCGCCGGCAGGCCGAGGATGGGGCCCGTGAAGCTCGGGTTGATGAAGACCGCCTTCTTCAGCGAGTCCGGGTGCAGCCGGACCACCGGGTGCACCACATCCGGATTGGCGTCGCGCTGCGCGTCGGTCATCCGCTCAGGGTAGCGGTAGGCATAGTTGTGTGCCGCGCGCAGCCCGTCGAGCCGGTCGCGGAGGTCGGCCGGCAGGGCATCGTATGCCGCCGCCATGTCGGCGAACAGCGTGTCGCCGCCGTGGTCGGGCACGGTGACGGCGTACAGCAGCGTCACCCACGTCGGCGTCGGGCGGTACGAGAGGTCGGAGTGGAAGATGGGGTCCGGCGGGTTGGCCGCGCCCTTCGGGCTGCCGTCCGGCAGGCGCCAGTTCGAGAGCGTGAGGACCGCCGGGTGGTCGGGGTGGTGGAACTGCGTGAGCAGGTGCGGCTCGAGCTCGCCGAAGCGCTCGCTGAAGGCGACGAGCTCGCCGGCGCTCAGGTGCTGGCCGGCGATGGCCACGACGTGGTGGTCCACCAGGGCCTGCCGGATCGCGCCGAACGTCGCGTCGTCGAGCGGGGCCGACAGGTCGACGTCGGTGATGCGGACGCCGAAGGCGCCGTCGAGGGGCTGAACGCGCATGGGCATGGGGAAGGCCTCCAGGGCGGTGTGGGCGGTCGCCTCCATGCTACCGCGCCGCACCCCCGACGGCAAGCGCCCAGCGCTCGGCGTTCCACGTGTCGGAAGCGGCGGTGGGGTCGGGCGCGAAGAACAGCAGGTCGGCGCGGGCAGCCGCGACGTTGAGGCGCTGGAGGACCGGGAGCATCGGGACCTGCTCGGCGAGGATGCGCTGGGCCTCGAGCGCCGCCTGGCGCGCCGTCGCACGGTCGAGCGCGGCGGCCACGGCGTCGGCCGCGCGGTCGTACGCGGGGTCGCACCAACCGGTGTTGTTCTGCCCGCTCCAGGCGTTCTCGGGGCCGGGGATCTCGTCGCACCGATACAGGCCCGCCGGCGGCAGGTAGCCGGACTGCCAGCCGAACAACGCGAACCCGAACGACCGACCGAAGATCGGGCCTGCCGGCCCGTCCTGGAACAACACTTGCGCGGCGACGAGTTCGATGTCGACGGCGACGCCGATGTCCTTCATGTCGGCCTGGAAGAGCAGCGCCAGCGACTCGCGCGGCCAGCTCCCGTGGGTCGTCTGCAGCACGAGCCGTGCCGGCGTGCCGGCCGGGATCACGTGGTCGCGGGTGGCGCCGGCGGCGCTGGTGGTCACCGTGCACGTCACGTCGTGCTGCGCCTCGCGGGTGCCGTCGCCGTCGGCGTCCTCGAAGCCGAGGCTGCCCAGCAGGGCGCGCGCGCGGTCCGGGTCGTAGGGATGGGGGTCGGTGCCGGCGGGCGGCGCCGCCCAGTGGCCGGGCGGCGTCAGCCCCTGCCACACGCCAGTGGCGCCGCGGTTGACCAACGCCGCCATGTGGTCGCGGCGGGTGCCGTGCGCCACGGCGCGGCGGAAGCCGAGGCATGCGCCGAGCGGTGCCGAGAAGCGGTGCGCGGGGTCATGGCGCACCTCGTCGACGTTGAAGTCGATGTGATCCCACACGGGGGCGGGAACCCAGTAGAGCCGCGCGATGCCGGCCGCGTCGGCGGCTGCGAGGCGGTTGACGCTGATGTCGTACGACCGCGTCCGCGGCAGCACGTCGACGGCGCCGTCCAGGAGCTGGTCGAGCACAAACGGATCGTCGGGCAGGAACCGCAGCTCGACGGCGTCGAGCCGGGGCAAGCCCTCACCGCGGCGCCAGTAGAAGGGGTTGCGCTCGGCGCGGATGCGCCGGCCCGCGTCCCAGGCGGTGACCCGGAACGGCCCGTAGCTCAGGGGTCGCCGGGTGAACACCGGGTCGTCCAAGACGTCTGCGGCGGGCATGTCGGCCAGCGGCACGCCGGCGGCGCCGCGCTGGTGGCGGGGGAGGGGGGTGGCGAAGCGGGTGAAGTAGAGGGGATCGGCGAACCCGGGCCGGCCTTGCCACTCGACGGTGCGGGCGTCGAGCGCCGTGTAGTGGACGGTGCGGTCGCACGGGAGCTTGCTGGTCGGCGTGTCGGAGTGGCACGAGAGGCGCCACGACAGCACGGAGTCGGCGGCGTCGACGGCGACGCCGTCCTCCCACGTCAGGCCGTCGACGAGCCGGAAGCGGGCGGTGACCTGCACGAGCCGGGTGATGACCGCGGTCGCGGTGACGACCTCGCCGCTGGCGGGGTCGACGTACGGCTCGCCGGGCCGCACGGTCACGCGGGCCACCGTGGCGTCGCCGCGTCCGTCGTCGAGCCGCGGCAGCCGCTCGACGGCCGACGGCTGATGGTCGTGTCCGACGTTGTCGATCGGACCGTCGTACAGCAGGTCGAGCACCTGCTGGGCCGCGACCGTCGTGCCGCCGTACAGGTACAGCGAGTCGGGCTCGGAGGTCGAGCCGATGGCCACCTCGCCCCCCTTGGCCAGCGAGGGCCCGAAGTCGAGCCCCACGCGGCCGAGCGCGAGGGGCAGATAGGCGGCGTGGGGAAGGTCGCCCGTGGCGCGGGCTGGCGCCGAGCCGGGAGACCTGGCGGCGGCCGCGGTGACGGCGAGGCCGGCGGTGATCGCGATCAAGGCGTGGCATGGGCGTGCGTGGCCGGCGGTGACGGGCATGTCGTGCTCCTCGGTCTGGGTTCGAGGCAGTATACCGTGCCCGGGCGTGCGTCGTTCCGCCGGCTGGCCGCCGCGCGGGCGGCGGCTGGCGGCCGGAGGCCGTTGGGTAGAACGCGGATCCGGACGTGACCCCGAGGCTCGCGTTTCGGCGCCGTATCTTCGATGCCTACATTCCGTTATAAGCAAGGGGCATGCCCGATTCGCCAAGGGCCGCAGTGGAGCCACCGCCATGAACCGCTTGCTTGAGATCGATCTCACACCGCTCGGCCCCGATCCCGCTTCCGACCCACGGGCCCTCGCCGCTTGGCGCGCCGAGCTCGCGGCGGCGGCGAGTTGCCCTTGGCGCGCCAGCCTCTGGATGGCACGGCTGGAAGGGTTGCGGGCGCGCCTGGACGGCCTACGCCGGTGGCTCGCCGGCCTGACGCGCGCCCGGCGGCGCGCCTGGGCGCGGCGGCTGACGGCCGCGACCCCCGCGGCGCTCCTGGCGGCGGCCCTGGCCGGCGGACCGACCGCGCACGCGGCCAACATCGCGGTCGACGCGGGCGTCGTCGTCATCGCCGTGGACGGCGATTGCTCGCTGCGCGAGGCGATCGTCAACGCCAACGACGACGCGGCGACACACGCCGATTGCGCGGCTGGAAGCGGGCCGGACACGATTGTCCTGCCGGCGGCGAGCACGTTTACCGTGCCGGACGTCGACAACACGACGGATGGCGAGAACGGGCTGCCATCGATCACGACCGAGATCACCATCGACGGCAACGGCGCGATCATCGAGCGCGCCGCGGCGGACCCGGACACGTTCCGGCTGCTCCACGTGACTTCGACCGGCGACCTTGCGCTGGACGCGTCGACGGTCCGCAACGGGGTGGCGGACGAAGTCGGGGACGCGGTCGGCGGCGGCATCTTCAACTATGGTGGGGCGCTGGAGATCACCAACGGCAGCGTCATCAGCGGCAACTCGGCCGAAGCGGGCGGGGGTATCCTGAGCAATGGCGGCTCGACCGGGATCACCGGCAGCACGATCACGGGCAACTCTGCGGAATACATCGGCGGTGGCGTGTACGTGGGGGGCGGTTCGCTGACGATCGCGGACAGCACGATCTCCGACAACTCGGCCGATGCGGGCGGCGGGGTCGTGACGGTCTATGCTGCCGCCACGATCACCGGCAGCACGATCACGGGCAACTCCGCGATTCTGGTGGGCCCCCCCGTCGGCGGTGGAGGCGTGTTGGTCGCGTTTGGCACGGCCGCCCTCTCCTCGAGCACGGTCTCTGGCAACTCGGCCCTCATCGGCGGCGGGGTGCAAGCCTTCGCCGGCAACCTCGGCATCGACCACAGCACGATCGCGGGCAACAGCGCCTACTATGGCGCCGGTCTGGCGAACTTCGGCTTCTATGCCCCCGGCTATGGGACCACGACGCTGACCAACAGCACGATCTCCGGCAACTCCGCGGCGGCGGTGGGCGGCGGGGTGTTCAACGGGGGCCAACTGAATGCCCGCAATGCCACGATCACGGGCAACTCCGCCGGCTATGGCGGCGGGATCGCAACGGGGCTTCTCACTCCGTATGGCTCGACCGATCTCACCAACAGCATCGTGGCGGATCAGGTCGGCGGCGGCGACTGCTATGGCAGCGTCTTCACCAGCGGCGACTTCAACCTGGACAGCGACAACACCTGCAATCTCACCCAGGCCAGCGACATCCCCGGCGGCAACGCCGACGTCGGCCCGCTGGCGCTCAACGCCCCCGGCGCCACCGAGACCCACGCCCTCCTGCCCGGCAGCGACGCGCTCGACGCGGGCGACTGCAGCGGCGGCGCGGTGACCGACGACCAGCGCACCGTGTCGAGGCCGCAAGGGCCGGCGTGCGACATCGGTGCCTACGAGCGGGAACAGGCGGTGCCGACGCCCGTCCCGCCGACCGCGGCGAATGTCCTCGACTTCGCCGCCAGCCAGGACCTCTCCGGCCGTGTCACGCTGACGTGGGCCACGGCGGCCGAGTCGGACGTCGCGGGGTTCGACGTGTACCGCGCAGAGGGACTCCCGAGCCGATCGGGCGCCGTTGCGGAGCGATGGGTCAAGGCCAATGCGGCGCTGATCCCGGCGCAGGGCGCGGCGGCCGGGGGCGCGAGCTATCGGTACGTCGACGAGGGAGCGCCAGGCATCGCCGAACCCTTGCGCTACCGGCTCGACGTCATCAACAGCGGCGGCCCGCCGCAGTCGTTCGGGCCGATCGACGTGCTGCGTCGGCTGTTCCGGGCGGTGCTGCCGTGGGTGGGGCGCGGGGGATAGAGTCGAGGGCAAGACCGGACCCAACCGGCCCCCAACGCCCGCCTTGACCACCCCCGCCCCCCGCCGTACCATCCCTCCCGCCCGGCCAGCGGGCCCCGGTCGCCGACACGTGCGGACCGCGGCCGCCCGGGCTCGAGGTCCCGCGCCCATGACCACATCCGCGCCCGATCATCCCACCGACACGCTCCGCCCCGCCGCCGGCCGGCGCGCCGCCAGCCGACGCCGCGTCGCGCTCGCCGCGCTGGCGGTGGCGGGCATGGCGGGCCTCGTCGATCCCCACGGCCGGACCGGCACCGCGGGTCCGGCCGCCCTGCGCGCCCGCGTCGCCGCGGCCCAGGACCAGACCAGCGAGCCTCCGCCCGCCGAGCCGCCGGCCGAACCGACGGCGCCCCCGGCCGAGCCGACCGCCGCGCCGCCGCCCGCGCCCACCGAGCCGCCGGCGCCGCCGGCCGCGCGCGACGACGACGATGACGACGACGCGCCTGCCCCGCCGCCGCCCACCGAGACTCCGGTCCCCGGCGTGGTCACCCGCACCCCGCGCCCCACCCGGACACCGCGCACCACCCCGACCGTCGCGCCCACCCCCATGAGCGTGGGCGTGCTGCGGATGACCATCGAGACCGCGCCGCGCGCCGACCCCGACGACCCCCGTGCCACCGTCGTCGTCACGCTCGCCAATCGCGGCGTCGACCCTGCGCTCGGCATCACCCTCGACATCGACACCGCCGCCGGCTTCCTGCTCGACCGGGCCGACGCCGCGGTCGGGCAGACCGCGCGGGCCGGCGCCCTCGTGCGGTGGTACCTGCCGCAGATCGACCCCGGCGCGGCGCCCGTGCTGCGCCTGACCGGCACGCCGGCCGAGGTCGGCGGCCAGCCGGCCATGGTGTGCGCGACGTTGATCTCGGCCGGCTCGCCGATCGAGCACTGCGCCCCGGTCCAGGCGCCCGCCGAGGATGCCGGCACGCGCGCACGCGCGCCGTCCGCCGCCACGCTCCCCACCGCCGAGCCCGCGGGCACCCTGGCCGCCGAGGCGCCCGGCGCCCTGCGCTCCGGCTGGACGCTGTTCGTCCTCGGCCTCCTGGCCCTGGGGGTCTGGGGAGGTTTGCAGTGGCGCAGCCGCGGCGGGGCGGGGCCGCGGCGGATCGAAGATCGCGACGGCGCCGCCTGAGTCGCGGCGACCCGCCGGCCTACCCCGCTTCCGCGCCCCCCCGCACCAGCCATACCGGCCGATCGGCCTGGCGCAGCACGCCGTCGGCGACGCTGCCGAGCACCCAACGCCGCAGGCCCGTGCGCCCGTGCGTCGACATCACGACGACGTCCGCCCCCCACTCACGGCTGGACGCGACCAGCCCCTCGGCCACGCCGCCCGCCGTGACGATCTCGACGTCGATGTCCACGCCGATGCCCTGGGTGTCGAGCGCCTCGGCCACCGACTCGAGGTAGGCCGTGGCCTCCACCGCCTTCTGCTGCAGGAGCTGCGGGATCCAGCCGGCCGTCTCGGGGATCACCGTGGCGAAGCCCGGCACCACCGGCACGCGCACCAGCACCACCCGCGCGCCGGTGCGGCGCGCCAGGTCGATCGCGGTCGGCAGCGCCTGCTCGCCGGCGGTCGAGCCGTCGAGCGGCACCATGATGCGCTGGATGGGCGCCGGTGTCGCGGCCGCGTCCTCGGGCTCCGCCGCACGCACCAGGTAGACCGGCGCCGGCGAGGTGTGGACCACCTTGTCGGCCACGCTGCCGAGCACCCAGCGCCGGAAGCCCGAGCGCCCGTGCGTCGTCATCACCACCAGGTCCGGCGACGTCATCTCGACGGCGTGGAGGATGCCCGCCGCCACCGGGTGGCTCGGCACCACCGTCTGCGTCGTGAGCCCGGCCAGCACCGCGCGCCGCGCGACCTCCGCCAGGTAGTCTTCGGCCTGCGCGTGCGCCTCGGGCGGCTCGACCTCGTCGGTGATCCAGATCCCGGCGCTCATGACCGGCACGACGATGGTCTCGGGCACACGGGCCAGGATGATGCCGGCGTCCAGCAACCGTGCCAGCATCGCGGCGTGGGGCAGGGCCTGCTCGGCCGTGTCCGAGCCGTCGAGGGGAACCAGAATGCTGCGTGACATGCATGCTCCTTGGTGGCGGTGATCGCGCAATGATATCATGCAGGCTGCCCGGCGGCGCGCCCGCCGGCCGCGAACCACGAGAGGCAACCACCCGCATGCTGACCAAATCCGCCAGCGTGACCTGGCTCAAGGACATGACGTTCGTGGCGCAGATGGGCGCCCACCACCTCCTGGTCGACAGCGCGCCCGAAGGCCGGGCGAGCTACGGCCCGTCGCCGATGGAGCTGGCGCTCACGTCGCTCGCCACGTGCACGGCCATGGACGTGATCTCGATCCTCCACAAGCAGCGTCAGCCCGTGACCGGCCTCGTCACCCGCATCGAAGGCGAGCGGGCCGCCGACCACCCGCGCCGCTACACCCGCGTCACGGTGACCTTCGAGGTCCACGGGCGCGGCGTCAGCCGTGAGGCCGTCGAGCGCGCCGTCGCGCTGTCCGACGAGAAGTACTGCTCGGTCACCGCGACCTTCCGCGAGCTGACCGAGGTCGTGTCGCGGATCGAGCTCGTCGACGACGGGCCGGCCGGGTCGACGGCGCCGTAGCGGAAGGCGGCCCTCACCCCCCGACCCCCTCTCCCGATGCTGGGAGAGGAGGAGCGCCGCGAGGTGTCGGCACGCAATGGGACGGCCGCAGGACCATCCACAACCGTCCCTTTCCCAGGATCGGGAGAGGGACCGGCTGAGCGCCGCTCAGCCAGGGTGAGGGCCCGCAGGGGCGGAGAGGAGGTAAGGGCCCGCAGCGGCGAAAGCCCGGATCAGGCGCCGTCCGCCCGCGCGCGGCGCAGGCGCGACGGCCGCGGCCACGCGTCACCCAGCGCCAGGCCCGCCGTCGCCGTGAAGCCCCCGGCGTAGAGCGCCAGCCCCGCGGCCAGCGCCGCCTGCCCATACACCAGCGCCACCACCAGGCTGGCCCAGGCGTAGGCGGCCAGCGCGAGCTCGGCCCACAGCATGCGATCCACTCGGGGCCCCCCCGGCCCGCCGGCCGCGCTCGGCCGGTCGACGCCGACCGTGCCCGTCGTCCGATCGCCGGCCGGCGGCCCGGCCGGCAAGCCGTCGCCGGTCTTCGGCGTCCGCTCGAACACGCCCCGCCGACCGAACAACCCCTCCAACACCGCGACCGTGCCGGCGCACGACAGCCCGATGCCGAGCGCCATCAGCACGGGGTAGGCGACCAGCCGCCGCATCCGGCGCGGCCGGAGCACCGCCTGGGCGGCGGCGTTCATCGCCAGCGGGCAGAGCGGGACGAGCGCGAGGGCCGCCATGGCCGGCGGGAGGTGGGGGTGGTAGGCGGCCAGCAGCGGCGCGGCGAGCAGCAGCGCGAGCGTGACGGGGTGCGCGAAGTACCCGCACAGGTTGGTCAGCGCCTGGAGCCGCGCCGGCCAGGGGCGGTCGGCGCGCAGCAGGCGTGGCCCGAGCTTGCGGAGGACCTGGACGGTGCCCTTGGTCCAGCGCTGCTGCTGGCAGCGGAACGCGCGCATCGTGGCCGGCAGCTCGGCCGGCGCCACCACGTCCGGCAGCACCACGATCCGCCAGCCGGCCATCTGCGCCCGGTAGCTCAGGTCGACGTCCTCGGTCAGCGTGTCGGCCTGCCAGCCCCCCGCGTCGTCGATGGCGGCGCGCCGCCACACGCCGGCCGTGCCGTTGAAGTTCAGGAACAGCCCCCACCGGCTCAGCGCCGTCTGCTGCACCACGAAGTAGCCGTCGAGGCCGAGCGCCTGCGCCCGCGTGAGCCACGACGCGTCGCGGTTGAGGTGCCCCCACCGTGCCTGCACCGCCGCGACGCCCGGGCCGAGGTGGTCGAGGGTGTCGCGCAGGAAGCTCGGCGCCGGCACGAAGTCGGCGTCGAAGACCGCGATGGCGTCGCCGCGCGCGCGGGCCAGGCCGTGCGCCAGCGCGCCGGCCTTGAAGCCATGCCGGTCCGGCCGCCGGAGCACGGCGACGTCCACCCCGCGGGCGCGCCACGCCCGTACCGCGGCGTCGACCACCGCGCGCGTGCCGTCGGTGGAGTCGTCGAGGACCTGGATCTCGAGCCGGTCGCGCGGCCAGGTCAGGCGGCACGCGGCGTCGATGACCCGGGCGGCGACCGACGGTTCGTTGTAGAGCGGGATCTGGACCGTCACGCACGGCGGCTCCGCCGGCGGCGCGGGGAGCGGGCGTCGCGGACCCGACACGGCCCAGCCCAGCGTGAGGGCAAGCGTCCGGGCGGCGAAGCCGCCGAGCACCAGCAACCCGGCGGCGTACAGCAGCGTCAACAGGGCGGTGATCATCGTGGGGCAGGACCTTCGGGCACGGTTCGGCGGCGTCCCCCGGCCGCGGGCGGCTGCGGCGCCGCGCCGCGCTCCCCCGGGCGAACGGCGCGGGAGTATACCACAGGCCGCGAGTCCGGGCCGCTCCGCGCCCCGGGCAGGCGCATCGACATGGTCCAGGCGTTCGGACGACGCGGTCGCGCCACGGGATCTCGTCGTTGACGCCAGGTTTCGGTGCGGCTGCGTCGCCCCCACTTGCCACCGGCCGTCCCGGCTCCCATAATCGTCGGCGGCGGCCCACGCGGTCGCCGAGGACGGTCACGTACCGGACATCAGACACCCTGGCGGCGGCCCGGCCGGCCCGGCCCGACACCGCCGCCCACGAAAGCGAGGCTTGCGATGCGGCGATGGATGGCGGTCGGGCTGCTGGCGGTGGGCCTGCCGGCCCTGGCGGCGTGCGGCGGCGGCGCGGTGACGACCAGCGACGGCACGTCGGTGGCGGTGGACGCGCTGCCGGGCGAGAAGGCCCCCGGCGGCCTCGAGACCACGGCCAGCGGGCTCCAGACGGTGGTGCTGCGCGCCGGCGACGGGCCGCAGGCCGCCACCGGCCAGCGCGTGCAGGTGCGCTACGCCGGCTACCTCCTCGACGGCACCAAGTTCGACGCCACTGCCGAGGGCGGCGCGCCGTACACGTTCGTGCTCGGGCAGGGGGCCGTCATCGCGGGCTGGGAAGAGGCGGTGGCCATGATGAAGGTCGGCGAGAAGCGCAAGCTCGTCATCCCGCCGGCGCTGGGCTATGGGGCACAGGGATACCCCCCCGTCATCCCGGCCGATGCGACGCTGGTGTTCGACGTCGAGCTCGTCGGCGCCGAGTGACCTGACACGGCGAGCGAGACGAGGCCGCGGTCGCCCGCGGCCAGCCACAGGCGGCCGTCCCACATCGCCAGGCCGACGACGGCCAGCCCCCGGCCGGCAGCGCCGTCCAGCGGCGCCGGGGCCGCCGGCGGCGCCCAGGCGATCAGCCCGCCGCCGGCAAGCGCGGCGACGACGCAGTCGGCAGCGCCGCCCGCTGCGGCGACGACGGCAACGGGTCGGCCCGGCAGCGGCCCGCTTACGGCACGCACCACCGGCTGCGCCGGGGCCGCCACGTCGACGATGGCGAGGCCGCCGTCGGCGCCGACGACGACGCGCGACCCGTCGACCGCCAGGCTGGCGATGCCGGCCGGCACGTCGACCGTGCCGAGCTCGCGCGGGCGCAGCGGCTCGCCGCCGTCCGACGCGCCGACGCCGAGCACGGCGAGCCGGCCCCGCGGTGCGGCAGGGTCGTCGCCCACCACGACGAGGCGGTCGTCGACCGTGACCAGGCGTTCCCCGACCCACTGCCGCTCCACCCGGCCGACGACCTGCGGGGCGCGCTCCGCGGGGCCGGCCTCGACCACCGCCCAGATCCCGTCGCGCAGCCGGACCCACACGCGGCCGCCGACCGCGGCCAGGCTCGGGGTGTCGAACGTGAAGTCCCCGAGCGCGACCTCGCCGGCCGCGTCGATCGCGACCCGTCCGTCGGGGTCGCGCCCGCCGACGCGCGCGACGCCGAGCCGCAGGGTCTCGACCGGGTCCGCCGGGCCCGCGGGCGGCGCCACGCCGACGAGGTAGAGCCCTTCGTCCCCGGACGCCGCACGGGCGATCACGCGCCCCGGGGCGTCGACGGCCGCCACCGCCGCCGGGTCGAGCGGCCGGCGCGGATCGACCGCGAGCGCCCGCCCGGCCGCCACGACCAGCAGGCCGTCGCCGCGGGGCGCCGCCGCCACGTCGGTCACCGTGGTCGGCGTCGACCACAGCGCCGTCTCCGCCCATCCGCCCTGCGCGCCCACCGGCGCCAGCGCCGCCAGCCCGCGCGCCGCGTCGAGCACGAGGGCGCGTCGTTGCACCGCGGCGACCGCGACGCCGCCGAACGCCGGCGCCCCCGGCGCCGGGACCAGGCTCAGCGCGGGGGCGGCGATCGGCACCTCCCGCGGCGCGCGGGGGTCGCGGGCGTCGACGTGCCGCACGCCGTCCGCGGTGGCGATCCAGACGTCCGTGCCGTCGACCGCCACGGCGCGGACGTCGACCGCGACGTCGGCGCGGCGGCGCGCCAGCGTCAGGCTGGCGATCTCGCGCGGGGCGGCCGGGTCGCGCACGTCGGCGATCTGCAGGCCTGCCCCCAGCGGGTCGTCCTCGGCGACGTACGCCACGCCGTCCGCCACGGCCACCGACACCGCGCGTGCCGGCGAGCCGATGCGGCCCACGGCGCGCGGGTTGGCCGGGTCGCGCACGTCGACGACGTGCGTCCCGCCGTCCCCGGCCGCGATGAACGCCAGGCCGCCGGCCAGCGCGATGTCGGCCGGGCGGCCCGCGAGGTCGAGGTGCGCCGTCGCCCGCGGCGCCGCGGGGTCGGAGGTATCGACGACCACCATCCGCCCGCGCGCGCCGGTGCGGTCGGCGCCGCTGGCGGCGACGCCCTGCACGGCGGTGGCCACCGCCGCGTCGGCCGCGGCGCCGGGCACCCGCGAGGGCACCGACCCGGGCTCGACGATGCCGACGACATACGCGGTGCCGGCCTTGGCGGCGACGGCCCGTGCCGCCGGGGAGGCGACCGGTCGGGGGGTCGACAGCGCCTGGGTGGTCGACACCGCATGCGCCCGCGGCGCTCCACCGCGGTCCGCGACGGCGGCCGGGTCGCGGAGCGCCAGGACGTCGTGGAGCACCCCCACGGCCATCGGATCCGCCGGCCGCGCCACGTCGACCACCGTGAGGTCCGCCCCCGGCCCGACCACGACCGCGTGCCGGCCGGCCACCGCGACGTCGACGAGCGTTCCCGCCGCCGGCGCGGTCCGGCCCAGCGCGCGCAGCGGCCGGGCGCCGCCGGCCGCGCCGCCGACCGCCGCGCCGGGATCGCCGCCGGCGGCCTGCCCGCTGCCGACGTCGACGACCACCAGCCGCGGGCCGATCGCCACGTACGCACGGCCATCCGCCACCGCCACCGCCCGTGCCGCGCCGCCGAGCTGGTCCGTGGGCGGGCCGGCCGGAAGCGCCGCGCCCGGGGGAGCCACGGGCGCGCTGGGCATCCGGTCGGCCGCCGGCGCCGTCGGCGATGGCGCGAGACAGGCCGCCAACACGACGGCCGGGGCGATCGGGGCCCAAGCGCCGAGCGGCCGATGCCGGCGGGAGCGGGCCCGGCCCTCGGCCCCATGTCGTGCCGCGCCGGCGGTCACCGGGGCCGCTCCTCGGCGCCGTCCCCGCGATCTTCTCCCTCGCCCCGGTCCAGCAGGTCCGGCCACAGCGCCAGGCTGGCGATGCCCAGCGCCACGCCGAACCACAGCGTGGCCAGCCGGATCAGCAACGCCGCCGCCGTCGCCGCGGCCGCCGGCAGCCCCAGCAGCCGCGTCGAGAGCGCCACCAGCGAGCCCTCGGTGCCCCCGAGGCCGCCCGGCGTGGCCACCAGCGCCCCGAAGACCGAGCTCAGGCTGAAGATGAACACGGCCGTCAGCGTCGTGTGCACGTCGGCCGCGACGCCGACGCCGTGCAGGACCAGCGCGAACGCCAGCCCCTCGCAGGCCCAGCTCACCACGCCGATGGCCACGGCCACCGCCAGGTTGGCCGGCCGCAGGAGCAGGTAGCTGCTCTCGTAGAACGCGCCGAGCGACGCGGCGTGGCGCCCCACCACCGGCAGCCGGGCGCCGACGCCGAGCGCCCACGCCGCCAACGGGCGGAACTGGACGGCGCCGATCACGATGGCCACGGCCAGCATCAGCGCCGCCGCCGTCCACCGCAGCCGGGGGTCGTCGAACCCCGCCAACCCCACCCCGGCCAGGATCAGCATCGCCACACCGTCGGTCAGCCGCTCCGCGAGCACGATCGGCGACGTGACGCGCATCGGCGCGCCGCTGATGTTGCGAACCATGTAGCTCTTGAGCAGCTCGCCCGCCTTGCCCGGCGTCATCACCATGCTCATGCCCACGCCGAACACCCGCGTCCCGTCCCACCACGACACGCCCGCACCCACGAGGCGCAGGTACCACAGCCACTTGAGCAGGCGGCCCAGGTAGTTGACGAGCGTCAGCCCGAAGACCAGCGGCATCACGCGCCACGGGAACGCTGCCAGCGTGGCCCGCAGCGTCGACACGTCGCTGTAGACCGCCAGCCCGACGTACAGCGCCAGCGCCGCGGCGGCGAACACGACGAAGCGCCGGCGCAGGTTGCCGGCGGGAGTGCGCGCGTCGACGGGGCTGGGGGAAGGCACTGGGGTGGTCATCGGGAGGGCTCGGGGCGCCGGCGAGAGTTTACCATACGCCGTCCCACCCGGTCCCACCCGCCGCTGCCGCCGGGGGCGGCCGTCGCGCGGTCTCGCCCCCCGCATTCGCCCGCCCGCCGCAACCGCATTTGCGCCGGGGTGTTATAATTTCGGGTTTGTCGCACCTGACCCGCGCCCGCATCACCAGCTCTCGAGCCCATGCAACCCATCCGCGTCGTCGTCACCGGCCTTGGCGCCGTCACCCCGGTGGGGGTGGATCAACCGTCCACGTGGGAGGCCCTCGTCGCCGGCCGGTCCGGCATCGGGCCGATCACCCATTTCGACGCCGCCGGCCTTGGGTTCGAGGTCCGCGTGGCCGCCGAGGTCAACGCCTTCGACCCGGCCGTGGCCATCGACGCCAAGAGCGCACGCCGGATGGACCGTGTCACGCAGCTCGCCGTCGTGGCCAGCCGCGAGGCCCTGGCGGACGCCGGCCTGCTCGACGGCGCCAGCGGACGGATCGACCGCGCGTGGCACGCGCCCGAGCGCGTCGGCGCGTTCATCGGGTCGGGCATGGGCGGCATCGTCTCGTTCCTCGGCGAGCACGACGTGCTCACCGGCCGCGGCGCGCGGCGCGTCAGCCCCTTCACCATCCCGATGGTGCTCATCGACTCCATCCCCGGCACCGTCGCCATCCAATTCGGCCTCAAGGGGCCGAACATGGCGCACGTCTCGGCGTGCGCGTCGGGCGCCAACGCCATCGGCGAGGCCTTCGAGGCGATTCGGCGCGGCGCGGCCGACGTCATGGTCGCCGGCGGCAGCGAGGCCGCGATCACCCCGCTGGTCGTCGCGGGCTTCCAGAACATGGGCGCGCTCTCGAAGTGGCAGGGCGAGCCGCGGCTGGCCAGCCGGCCGTTCGACGCGGCCCGCGACGGCTTCGTGATGGGCGAGGGCGCCGGCATGCTGGTGCTCGAGCGCCTCGACCGGGCGCTGGCCCGCGGGGCCCGCGTGTACGCCGAGCTCGTGGGCTACGGCAGCACCGCCGACGCCGTGCATGCCACCGCGCCCGCCGAGGACGGCGAGGGCATGCTCCGCGCCATCCACATGGCGCTGGCCGAGGGCGGCCTGACGGCCGGCGACGTCGAGTACGTCAACGCCCACGGCACGAGCACGCCGCTCAACGATGCCGTCGAGACCCGCGTGCTGCGGTCGTTGTTCGGCGAGCGCGCCGGGGCCGTGCCGGTCAGCTCGATCAAGAGCATGGTCGGCCACCTCCTCGGCGCCGGGGGCGCCGTCGAGGCCGTGGCCACCGTGCGCACGCTCGAGACCGGCGTCGTCCCGCCGACCATCAACCTGCACACGCCCGACCCGGCCTGCGACCTCGACTACGTGCCGCACACCGCGCGCCGCCCGGCCGGCGGGGTGCGCGTGGCCCTGTCGAACGCGCTCGGCTTCGGCGGCCACAACGCCGCCCTGATCTTCAGCCGCGTCTGAGCCGCCCGACCGCCTCTGGGTCGTCGCGGTCGTCCGCGCGCGGGGGTCGCCCCGCGCCAGCGCCGGGAGCGGGACGTCCGCGCCCGACGGCATCCCGGCCGCCCCGGCCATCGCGAGAGGAGTCATGACCGTGTCGCGTTATGCCCATATCACCGGCTGGGGCGCCTACGCGCCGCCGCGGGTGGTCACCAACGACGACCTGTCGCACCTCGTGCCGACCACCGACGAGTGGATCCGTGATCGGACCGGCATCGTCGAGCGCCATATCGCCGACGAGGGCGAGTACACCAGCACGCTCGGCATCCGGGCAGGCCAGCGGGCGCTCGAGGTCGCCGGCCTCGATCCCGCCAAGCTCGACCTCGTGATCTGCGCGACGTCGACGCCCGACTACCTCATGCCCAACACCGCCAGCCTGATCCAGGATGGCCTCGGCGCCTCGCGGGCCGCGGCGTTCGACCTCAACGCCGCGTGCTCCGGCTTCGTCTACGCGCTGTCGGTCGGCGCCGGCATGATCCGCTCCGGCACCTACGACAGCGTGCTGGTGGTTGGCGCCGAGTCGATGTCGCGCGTCATGGACTGGACCGACCGCTCGACGTGCGTGCTCTTCGGCGACGGCGCCGGCGCCGTGGTGCTGCAGGGCAGCGACCGGCCCGGCGGCGTCCTGGCCTGCGAGATGGGCTCCGACGGCTCGGGGGGCGACCTCCTCACGGTCGGCCTCGGCACGCGCAACCCCATGACCCAGGACACGCTGGCGGCCGGCGACACGTTCCTCAAGATGAACGGCCAGCAGGTGTTCCGCTTCGCCACCCGCATCCTGGCCGAGTCGACGCGCAACGTCGTCGGCAAGGCCGGGCTCGAGCTGGCGGACATCGACCTCATCATCCCGCACCAGGCCAACACCCGCATCATCGAGGCGGCGGCCCGCAAGATGGACGTGCCGGCGGAGCGGCTCTTCTGCAACCTCGACCGCTACGGCAACACGTCGGCCGCCAGCGTGCCGCTCGCGCTCGTCGACGCCATCGATGCCGGCCGTGTGCGGGCCGGCGACCACATCGTGATGGTCGGCTTCGGCGGCGGCCTGACGTGGGGCGCGTGCCTCGTCGAGTGGAGCATCAGCCCGCGCGACCGTGCGTGGCCGCTGTGGTGGCGGGGTGTCCAGTGGACCCGCTACCGGCTGGCCGGGGCCAAGAGCTTCTTGCACCGGGCGGACCGGCGGCTGGCCACCATCGGCAGCCGGGTGCGCCGGCGCGAGCACGAGCGCGACAACGGCACGCCCGACGCGCACGCGCCGCGCGCCGAGCGCAACGGGCCGGCCAACGGCCGGGTGAACGGGCGCCTGTGACGTGAAACCTGCGTGCCGTTCTCCGGTCTGACTGTGCACAGACCGTCGTCAAGGAGAATGGCATGCAACGCAAGACGCTGATCACCCTCGCCCTGGCCGGCGCCCTGCTGGGCGTGTGCGGGCTGTCGGCGCTGGCGGCGTACAGCACCGTCGGCGCCCTGCGCGCGACCAACGTCCGCCTGCGGTGGTTCGAAGACGCCGCCACGTCGGCCCGCCTCACCGAGACCCTGCGCCTGGACGTCGGCCCCGGCGTGATGCTGGCCATCGACGGGTGCGGCGGCGACATCGACGTGCGCGCGGGCGGCGACGGCGTGGTCGAAGGCGAGCAGGTCGTGACCGGCTGGGGAGCCGACGCGGTCGCCGCGCTGGCCGCGGCCAAGGCGGTCGCCGTCCGCGTCGAGCACGACGCCTCGTCCGTGCGGATCACGTGCGACGTGCCCGACGAGGTCGTCCTGGTCGGCACGCGGCGCGGGCACGACGCGGCGAGCTTCACGCTGCGCGTGCCCGCGGCGGCCGGCCTCGAGCTGCGCACCGGCGCCGGGTCGGTGCGCGCCCACGGCACCGCCGGACCGGCCGTGCTGCGGTCGGGCTTCGGGGACGTCCACGCGTCCGGCATGCGCGGCGCCGTCGAGGCCCAGAGCGGCGCCGGCGCCGTCACGGCCGAGGACGTCGACGCCGGCGCGGGCGACGTCGCCCTCGCGAGCGACTTCGGCGCCGTGGCCGCGACCGCGGTGCGCGGGCGTGCGCTGCGCCTGAGCTCGCGCAACGGCGCGCTGACCGCCACGGGCCTCACGGCCACCGGGCCGGTCGAGGCCGAGACGGCGTTCGGCGACATCGACATCGCCGACGCCCGCGCGGCGGAGCTGACGGCGACCACGCAGAACGGCGCGGTGGACCTGCGCGGCGGCGAGGTGGCCGGCATGGTGGCGATCGACGATGCGTTCGGCGACGTCACGGTCGCCGACCTCGCCGCCGCGGCGCTGCGCGTCGCGGCCGGCCGGGGCAAGGTGACGCTCGACCGGCCGCGCGGCGCCATCACCGTCGACGGCGGGTTCGGCGACATCGAGATCACCGGGGCGGTGGGCGTGCGGTTGGACGTGGCCGCCTCCAACGGCGCCATCGCGTTCGACGGCTCGCTGGATCCGGCGGCCGTCCATCGTGTAAAGACCGACTTCGGGTCGGTGACGCTGGCGCTGCCGGCCGACAGCCGGCTCGACGTCCGCCTGCGCTCGGACTTCGGCGCCGTCACGTCCGACCTGCCGATCACCGTCACGGGCGCCGTCGACGGCGAGGCCCGAACCGGCACCGTCAACGGCGGGGGCGCCCACCTGGAGGTGACCACGCGCAACGGCGACATCGCCTTGCGCGTGCTGCCGGCGGGAGCGGGCGCGCCACCCGCCGGCTCCGCGACGCCGTCGCCCGCCGCCGCGACCACGGTGCCCCCTGCCGCCGCGATCACCGTGCCGTCCGCCGGCGGGCCGGGGCGGGCGGCGCCGCCGCCCCCCACCCCTCCGGGGATCCCGCCCGCTCTGGCGCTCCCCACGCTTCCCGCGACGGCCCGGCCGGGCGGCCGCCGCTAGCGGCCCGGCCCGTCCCCGCCCGACATCCCGATCCGACTTGAACCCAGGAGAGACCCACCATGCCCGACGAGATCATGGCCATGCTGTGCGCCGTGCCGATCATCGCCCTGCCGTTCGTGTTCTTCGGCTTCCTGCGCTACATGCGCTACAAGGAAACCGTCGCCCTGGCCGACCGCGGGCTGGTGGCGCCGATCAACGGCCAATCCAACGGCCAATCGATGCTGCGGTGGGGCATCGTCACGACCGCCCTCGGCCTGGCGTTGACGTGTGGGCTGTACCCCATCGGTTGGGCGATCAACGAGGGCTTCCTGTTCGGCTTCGGGCCGTGGATGCTCGTCGGCCTCTTGCCCACGGCCCTGGGCCTGGCGCTGCTGCTCATCGCGTGGCTGACCCGCAAGGGCCAGGACGCCGAGTCGGGGTGGCCGGGGCCGGGCGGCCGGGGGATCGGCCTTGCGCCGGCGGCCGGCGCGCCCGGGGCCGATGACCTCACGTCCGACGCGCCCGAGGCGGACATGCCGCCGACGGATGTCCCGGCGGGCAGCGCGGCCGCCGACCGCGAGCCGAGCGCGGAGGATCGGACGGCCTTCTGACCCGTGCCGGGCGCGCGAGGCGCCGGCGTGTCCCGCGGCGGCGCGGATCGGGCAGCCTGTCCGGTCCGCGCCGCGCGCTACCCCAGCCCCGGGACGATGAACCGCGTCAGGCTGACCCACGCCAGCCCGGCCAGCGCCGCGCTGAAGCCGACGACCGCGGCGCCCTCGGCCCACCGGGCGCGGCGGCCGGACAGGCGCAGCGCGGCGCCGGCCCACCGCCCGACCTCGCGGTAGCCCGTCGCGAACACGATGGCGATGGGCACGAGCGCCCCGAAGAGGTAGCGACCCTGATGCTGGACGAACGTCAGGTTGTACCAGCCGAAGGCGGCCAGCACCACGGCAAGGTTGACCGCGAGCATGCCGGCCGCCAGCCGGGCGGCGGGGTCGGCGCGGCGGAGGAAGCCGGCGGCGCCGAGAACGGCGATGAGGCTGGCGACCGCGAGCGCGGGGTAGACCGGGATGCCGCCGACCGCCGTGAGGAACACGCCCATCCACCCGAAGACGCCCCAGAAGCTCTTGAACGTGAACGCGGCCAGGCGCGCTGCATAATCGGCCACGCCGTGCGCGGCGATCCAATCGGCGGTCCGCGGCTGGCAGGCCGCGCTGCCGGCCGGGCAGGCGACGACGAGGTCGTGGGCCCGCAGCGCCAGCCAGTCGCCCGCACCGTACACGCGGGCGTTGCGCGCCAGCCACGGCAGGCCGACGAGCGCGCCTAGCCCCACGGTCTGGACGGCGGCGGCCGCGGCCGCGCGCGTGCCGAAGCGGTGCCCCTGCCACCAGCCGGCGGCCTCGGCGGCGACCACGACGGCGGCGGCCGGGGCCAGGACGGTCGCCTTGGTCCACACGGCCATGCCGAGCAGCGCCCCGCCGCCCGCGACGAACCACCGCACCGAGAGCCGGCCGGTCGCCCGCCGAAGCGCGACCACCAGCACCGCCGCCATGACCGCGTACGCCAGCGGGTCGTTGTTGACGGCGGCGGTCATGGCCAGATGCATCGGGAGGAACGCGACGAACGCCGCGGCGCCGAGGGCGACGAGCGGGTCGGGATCGACGAGGCGCGCGGCATGCCAGGCCAGCGCCACGGTGAGCGCTCCGATGAGCACGCCAAGCAGCCGCAGCCGTAGGACGATCCGCCACGGCCAGTGGCCGGCCGACTCGCCGGGGACGGGGTCGCCGCCCGACACGCGGTAGACGACCGCCGCCAGGTAGTAGTAGGCCGGCGGCTGATGGTCCTCGTAGTCGATGCCCGCGACGTCGGCGCCGGGCGGGAAGCCCGTGGCCTTGAGCCGTTCGACGCGGTCGAACGGGTAGTCGCCGACCTCGATCTCCGGCGGGTCGGGGCTTTCGTCGGCGACCTGGCGCACGTAGTTGAAGTGCGCCGGCTCGTCCGGCACCTGCCACAGCGGCGTGCGGACGGCGTAGCCCGCGCCCAGGCCGAGGTACGCCGCCACGACGGCGGCGAGGCCGAGCCCGGGTCGGTCCACCCTCACACCCCCAGCCGCTCCGCGATCACCGCGTCGAGCGTCGGCGTGCCGACGACGTCGAGGTCGTAGCGCACCCGCAGCACGGGCTTGTTGAGCTCGACGAGGCGCGCGAGGTCGATCGGGGTGCCGATCAGCACGAGGTCGGCCGGCACGCGGTTGAGCGTCGTCTCGAGGTCGTCGATCTGCCGCTCGCCGTAGCCCATCGCCGGCACCACGGCGCCGGTGGTGGGGTACTGGGCGTACGTCGCCGCGATCGACCCCGCGGCGTAGGGGCGCGGGTCGACGATCTCGGCCGCGCCCAGTCGCACGGCGGCCACGTGGCCCGCGCCGAACGCCATCTCGCCGTGCGTGAGCGTCGGCCCGTCCTCGACGACGACGACGCGCTTGCCGCGCACCGCGTCGGGATCGGCCACCGAGATGCGGCTCTCGGCGCGGACCACCGTGGCGCCGGGGTTGACGGCCGCCAGGCTCGCCTCGAGCAGGGCGAGCTGGTCCGGCGCGGCGCTGTCGACCTTGTTGATCACGGCGACGTCGGCCATGCGCAGGTTGACCGAGCCGGGGTAGTAGGTGCGCTCGTGCCCGGCGCGCAGGGGGTCGAGCACCACGATGTGGAGGTCCGGCCGGAAGAACGGCAGGTCGTTGTTGCCGCCGTCCCACACCACGACGTCGGCCTCGGCCTCGGCCGCGCGGAGGATGCGCGCGTAGTCCACGCCGGCGAACACGACGCTGCCGGCGTCGAGGTGCGGCTCGTACTCCTCGCGCTCCTCGATGGTCACGTGGTGGGCGTCGAGGTCGGCGTAGGTCTCGAACCGCTGCACGGCCTGCGCCGCCAGGTCGCCGTACGGCATGGGGTGGCGCACGACGGCCACGCGCCGGCCGCGCCCGCGCAGCGCCGCCACCACGGCGCGGGTGGTCTGGCTCTTGCCGGCGCCGGTGCGGGCCGCGGTCACGGCGACCACGGGGCGCGTGGACGGCAGCAGCGTGGCGGCGGGACCCAGGAGGCTGAAGTCCGCGCCGGCCGCCAGCGCCGTGGCCGCGCGCTCCATGACGTGGGCATGGCTGACGTCGCTGTAGGCGAACACCACGCGGTCGACGGCGAGGTCGCGGATGAGCGGGACGAGGTCCGACTCCGGGTGGATCGGGATGCCGTCGGGGTAGCCCGGCCCGGCGAGCGCGGCCGGGTAGCGCCGGCCGGCGATGTCGGGGATCTGCGTGGCGGTGAAGGCCACCACCGTCGTGCGCGGGTCGCCGCGGAAGACGACGTTGAAGTTGTGGAAGTCGCGCCCGGCGGCGCCCATGATCAGCACGCGGGCGGGGCGGTCGTGGTCGGGCGTCAAGCGATGGGCTCCTGGTTGGGGGGATGGCGGTGGGCGGGGTCGGCGCGGCGCGCGGGCGGTGTCACAGCACCCGTGCCAGCAGGCCGCCCGCCTCGTACAAGATGTACATCGGAACCATGACCATGAACATGGTGAACGGATCCGGCGTCGGTGTCAAGACGGCGGCCAGGACGGCCATGACGAGCATCGCGTGGCGCCGGTAGCGCGACATCACGCGCGGCGTCAGGATGCCGAGCTTGCTCAGCAGGAACACCACGAGCGGGGTCTGGAAGGCCAGGCCGATGACGAGCAGCAGGTTGGTGAGGAACGAGACGTACGTGCTGATGCGGAGCTGCGTCTTGATGAGCTGCTCGCCGCCGGGCGACAGGCTCTCGCCCGCCAGGAACCCGACCAGGAACCCGATGGTGCGCGGCAGCACCAGGAAGTACCCGAAGGCCATGCCCACCGCGAACAGCAGGCCGGCGCCGGGGAGGAAGAGGAACAGGTAGCGTCGCTCGTGCCGGTGGAGCGCCGGCAGGACGAACGCCACGACCTGGTAGAGGATGACCGGCGAGGCCACCACGAGGCCGAGGACCAGCGAGATGCGGAACCACGTCGTCACCCGTTCGAGCGGCTCGATGGCCTGGAAGGTGCAGTCGGGCTGGCAGATGCCCATCAGGCCGTCCATCACCCTCGCGCTGAACCAGAAGCTGAGGACCATGCCGAGGCCGAGCGCCACGAGGGCGTAGATGATGCGCGTGCGCAGCTCGCGCAGGTGGTCCATCAGCGACATCGCGGGCAGCGCCTCGTCGGGCGCGGCCCCGGGCGCGGCGATGGTTTCGGTCATCGGGCCCCCCCGAGGTCGAACGGCGCGATCCGCCGGGTGAGCCGGTCGACGTCGATCGGCGCGGCGGTCTCGCCGTCGCCGGCGGGCGCGATGCGGTGGCCGTCGTCGGCGACGGCTTCGGGACGGCCCTCCGCGGCGGCGCCTTCGTCTGCCGCCGGGGCGTCGGCGCCGCCGGCCGGGGCGGGAGCAGCCTCGACGACGGCGGCGGCGGGCGCCGCGACCGCGGCCTGGACGTCCGCCACGGCGGCCTGGATCGGGGCGGTGACGGCGCCGGCGATCGCGCGGCGCGTGTCGTGGAGCGTGCGCCCGGCGGCCTGCGCGGCGTCGCGGATCTCGGCGGTCGACGTGCCGGACTCGCGGGCGGCGGTCTCGAACTCGCGCATGATCTCGCTGGTGGCGGCCTGGCTGGCCTTGCGCACCTCGCGGACCAGCCGCCCGATCTGCCCGGCGATCTCCGGCAGGCGCTCGGGCCCGAAGAGCACCAGGAACATGATCGCGATGAACATGATCTCCCAGGCGTTGACGTTGAAGGGCATGCGGGCCTCCATCGCCCGACCCGCCGCACGCCGGCCCCAGGCGGGGTGCCGGCCGGCGGGTCGGCGTCACACGGTTGCGTCGACGCGTTCCAGGAAGGCGCGCAGCGCGGCGTTGTACGCGCCGGGCTCCTCGAGGTTGGCCAGGTGGCCCGCGCCGGGGATGGTGACGAGCCCTGCGCCCGGGATGGCGGCGGCCATCGCCGCGGCCTCGGCGGCCGGGACGATGACGTCGTCGGCCCCGGCCACCACCAGCGTCGGCACGGTGATGCCCGCCAGGTCGGGCGTGCTGTCGGGCCGGGCGGACATGGCGCGCAGGGCGTCGGCCACGCCGCGGGCGGGTTGGCGGCGCACCATCGCGTCGACCATCGACCGCACGTCCGCCGGCGCGGCGGGGGTGACGAGCTTGGGCACCATGGCGTCCGCCAGCGGGCCGACGCCGTCGGCCTCGATCGACACGATGCTCTGGTAGCGGCCCGCCCGGGCCGCCTCGCTGTCGGCCGCGGCGCGCGTGCACGTCAGCACCAGCCCGGCGACGCGCGCGCGGTGGCGCCGCCAGAAGGCGAACGCGATGTAGCCGCCCATCGAGAGGCCGTTGACGACGGCGCGGTCGATGCCGAGGTGGTCGAGCAGCGCCGCGAGGTCGTCGGCGTGCCCGTCGAGCGACTCGTGCCCCGCCCCGCCGGTCGCGCCGAAGCCGGCCAGGTCCGGCGCGATCACGCGTCGCGTGGCGGAGAGGGCGTCGAGCTGCGGCAGCCACAGGCTGTGGTCCAGCGGGAAGCCGTGGACGAGGAGCAGCGGCGGTCGGTCGCCGTGGTCGGCGAAGGCCATCGTCCGGCCCGCAAGGGTGGCGTGTCGCATGGGGTGGGTCTCCTCGGGATGGGTTCGCTTCGGGATGGTGTGGGTGCGGTCCGGGGGCGTGGCGGCGTCAGGCGGCCGGCCCGGCGGCGACGGCGGTGGCGATGGCGCGCATGACCAGGCCCCACAGGAACAGCGACGCCGCGCCGAACAGGATGGACTCGAGCCGCGGCGGGACGGCCCGCTGGGGCGTCTCGCGGGTGTAGGTGAAGACGAACGGCCAGATCAGCGCGGCCAGGACGCCGTAGAGGATGTGGACCCAGCGCAGGCTGACGAGGCCTCCGGTCTGGACCAGCAAGACGGCGCCGAGCACGGCCTGGACGATCAGGAGCATCTCGCCGACGACGATGGCGCCGAGGTAGTTGCCGTCGACGCCGCGGTTGCGGGCGAACAGCACGACGGCCCACACGCCCATGACGAACGTGAAGATGGCGGCGGTGACCGACAACCGGCCGTGGACGTCGGCGAGGCTCACGCCAGCGCCTCGGGCAGGGCGTCGAGGAAGGCGATGACGGTCTCGATGCCCTTGTGGAAGTGCTCGACCTCGAACTTCTCGTTGGGGGCGTGCAGGTTGTCGTCGGGCAGCCCGAAGCCGAGCATGACGCTGGAGAGCCCGAGCGCCTCGCCGAGGAGCGCGACGACGGGGATGGACCCGCCCTCGCGGGTGAACACGGGCGCGCGGCCGAACGCGGCCTCGTAGGCGCGGGCGGCGGCGCGCAGGGCGGGGTGCGCCCGGTCGATCATGGCGGGCTGGCCGCCGTGCAGGTTGCGGACCTCGACCTGGATGCCCTCGGGCGCGAGGCTCCGCAGGTGGGCGGCGCACTGCGCGGCGACGGTGTCGGAATCCTGGTCGGGCACGAGGCGCATGCTGAGCTTGGCGAAGGCCTTGGACGGCAGCACGGTCTTGGCGCCGGGGCCGGTGAAGCCGCCCCAGATGCCGTTGGCGTCGAGCGTGGGGCGGGCGCCCATGCGCTCGACGGCGGAGTAGCCGGCCTCGCCCCAGCTGCCGGCGGCGCCGGCGGCGCGGCGGAAGGCGCCGGCGTCGAACGGCGCGGCGGCGAGGCTGGCGCGCTCGGCGTCGTCGAGCGGGCGGACGGGATCGTAGAAGCCGGGGATGGTGACGCGGCCGTCGGCGTCGTGCAGTTGGGCGATCATGGCGCACAGGGCGTTGATGGGGTTGCGCACGGCGCCGCCGAACTGGCCGCTGTGCAGGTCGCGGGGCGGGCCGGTGACCTCGACCTCGAGGTAGCTGAGGCCGCGCAGGGCGTAGACGATGCTGGGCTGGCCGGGCGCGACCATGGCGGTGTCGCTGATGACGGCGACGTCGGCGGCGAGGTCGGCGGCATGGGCGCGCACCCAGGCTTCGAGGTTGGGGCTGCCGATCTCTTCCTCGCCCTCGAACACGTACTTGAGGTTGACGGGCGGGGTGCGGTCGGCGGCGGTGTAGGCGGCGAGGGCTTCGACGTGGGTGAGGGCCTGGCCCTTGTCGTCGGAGGCGCCGCGGGCGTAGAGCGCGCCATCCTTGAGCGTGGGCTCGAACGGGGGCGTGGCCCACAGCTCGACGGGGTCGGGCGGCTGGACGTCGTAGTGGCCGTACACGAGCACGGTGGGGGCGCCCGGTGCGCCGAGCCACTCGCCATAGACG
>WBZR01000760.1_pt1 | contig 47329 bp, 36 predicted proteins | sample 5204231 | NCBI WGS metagenome assembly WBZR01 (sample SAMN12412403, study PRJNA552823) | activated sludge metagenome | isolation source: activated sludge from anammox sidestream of wastewater treatment plant... | place: USA: Virginia | collected 2017-08 | reverse complement strand
AGTGAAGGCATGGGAATCAAATCGGAACCATCGATCCAAACGAATCAACTGGCAGTTCACCACCGATGATGCCCGCGTGAAGCTCCATCGGCTTTACCCGCAAATTGAAACATGACGGAGTACTAGGATCCTTGTGAACGCTGCTTCGGACTATTCAAGCGAGGCGCTTAATGAAGTGTCAGCGCCCGGCGCGACGCCAGACGGAGTCCTTGATCGTGGCGTCATCTGCTTCGCGGGTGAGGATTGGTGGTACCACAATCGCGGTCATTTCGACATGCAGGTCATGCGGCGTCTCGCACGATGCGTGCCGGTGCTGTTCGTGAATTCGATCGTTATGCAACGACCGCGCTGGTCAGAGGGCAAAAAGTTGTTTCGAAAGATTGCACGTAAGCTGCAGAGTATTCGGCGTGGCCTTCAGCACGTTGAGAATAGGTTTTACGCCTTCTCTCCGATCAGCGTACCGCTTCACCATCGCGAATTCGGGCGGGTCGCAAATTGCCTCGGTGTTCTTGCACAAGTCCGCTGGGCGGCGTGGCGCCTCAAGATGACGTCGCCTCTTGTATGGGTCGAATGTCCGGCCGCTTGTGACATCGCGCTTAGGCTTTCGCGAAGTGCACTGGTGTATCAGCGAACGGATCGACATGAGGAGTTTCGCTCCGAGGAAGGAGGTTATATCGATGTTCAGATTTCTCAATACGACGACCGACTGCGTCGAGAGAGCGACCTTGTGGTCTATGCGAGCGGCGCGCTTTTTGAGGATGAAAAGCAATCGGTGCGGCGTGCCTTCCTTTCGGACCATGGCGTTGACTTTGCTCGGTTCGCCAAGGCGGCACGCGACCGTGTCGTACCAGAAGACATTAAACATGTTCGAGAACCGATGGTGGGTTTTTTTGGAGCGATTGACGATCATACCTTCGATGTGCCATTTGCGACTCGGGTCGTGCAATTGCTTCCGCAATTGTCGTTCGTTTTCGTGGGTCATGCGTCGACAGACGTATCATCGCTGGCACGGCAGCCAAACGTAACCCTTGTCGGGCAACGTCCCTACGAGTTGATCCCCTCCTACGGGGCGGCCTTTCGTGTGGCAATCATGACATGGCGGCGAAATCGATGGATTCACTATTGCAACCCGGTGAAGCTTAAGGAATACCTTGCCCTCGGACTGCCAGTTGTTTCCACCCCCTTTCATCACCTGGGAAGATATGACGAGTGCGTAGCAGTGGCGGAAACTCCGGAGGCTTTCGCAAAGGCAATTAGTGAGTCCCTCGAACACGACGGCGCGGGCGCCATTGCAAAAAGACAGGATCGGGTACGAGGGTGCACTTGGGAGTCAGTCACTGCGCGTCTTGTAGAGGAAATCCGCTCGATTCCGGGCAGACGTTAGTGGTCGAAGATGCCAACTTCTCAATGGTATTTCAAGCGCCTTCGGTCGATGTCCCTGCCGGAGATCGCCTGGCGATCGCGACAAGAGCTTAGACGGCTTTCTGAGCGAGTGCTCAGAGCTGTCGGACGGCATGAACTCAGTGTTACGAATGTAATTATCGAAGACAAGGACGCAAGCGCGGTAAGCTCGCACGCACTCGGCGCGCATATGGGACTTGGAAAGGATGAGCTCGCAGGGCATTATTCTCCTTGCTGGCGGCAGGCGATATTGACACGGGTTGAAAAAATCCTCTCGCACCGCATTACGCTCTTCGATCTTGCCGATTGCGACCTCGGCAAGGAAATCAATTGGAACTACGAGTACAAGGCCGGCGTCCAAACACCTCTGGAGGCGTCTGACGCAGTCGATTACAGATCCTATTCGGTAACCGGGGACTGCAAATTTGTGTGGGAACTAAACCGGCACCATCACCTCGTTGTACTTGGAAGGGCATATCGGGTAACCGGCGACTTGAGATTCGCTGTTGAGATCGTGAAGCAAATCGAATCGTGGATGCGTCAGTCGCCCTTTGGTCATGGAATGAACTGGCGAAGCCCCTTGGAACTGGGCATCCGACTAATCAACTGGGTCTGGGCGTTGGAACTAATCCAACCGTCTGGAGCGCTGAGCACGGCGTTCTTAGAAAGATTACTCCGCATCGTGCACTTGCATATGTGGGAAATCTCGCGCAAGTACTCTCACTATTCGTCTGCCAACAACCATGTCATCGGAGAGGCTGCTGGCGTGTTTATTGCCAGCTCGTATTTTGGTAATCTGCGCGGAAGCGAGAAATGGCGAGGACTCAGCCAAGAAATCTTGGCGCGGGAGATTGAGGCTCAGACCTACCCAGATGGGGGCCATCGCGAACAAGCGATGGGCTACCAGCTCTTCGTCATGGAGTTTTTTCTGCTGGCTGGATTGGTGGCGCGGAATACCGGCAATGACTTTCAAGAAAGTTATTGGGAGCGACTGCGAATGATGTTCCGATTCGTCTCAGCCCATTGCGAGGCGGGGGGAAGTCCTACGTATTTCGGTGATTGTGACGACGGGTATGTCCTCGAACTCGGTGGGCGAGGTGATGCGGTAAAGAGTCTGCTTGATGCTGGAGGTCGCGTTCTTGGCGACACAGGGATCGCGATAGAAGACTCAATTAGTGAGCGGGCATTCTGGTTGCTGGGCCCAGACATCGAGGCTTCTGAAGAAGGGAACGGGACCTACCGCGACGAAGTACTCAGGTGTCATGCGTTTCCTGACAGCGGGCGATACCTGATTCAATGTGGACGCCGTGGGAACGCAGACTCAATCTCGGTAGAATTCGACTGTGGGGAACTCGGGTTCGGGCCGCTAGCTGCGCACGGACATGCAGATGCCTTGAGCATCACGCTTAGAGTTGGTGGAATTGACGTACTCGTGGACCCTGGAACGTATGATTACTTTTCCTATCCGGATTGGCGAGATTACTTTAGGAGCACGGAAGCACATAACACTGTGGTCGTAGATGGTGCGAATCAGTCAGAGATATTGGGCCCATTTCTGTGGGGCCGACGGGCGAGGTCAACCTGCATGGATTGGTCACCTGAGGCCAACGGGGGTAAGGTGATTGGACGGCACGATGGATACCAGAAGGGTAGAGTCCCAGTGATTCACGAGCGGGAAGTGCGCGTCCTAGGCCAAGTTCGGAGGATTCATTGTCTGGATCGGCTTCGCGGCCAAGGAATGCACCGAACCGCTGTGATGTATCACTTTTCTGAAGACTGCGATATTGTAGCTTGCAGCAAAACTTCATACAGAGTGCTAGTCGCGAGTTTGCCTGTCGAGATTGGATTAGAGTTCTCGGAGCCAGCAGTGCTCGTTTCGGCGGAAGAAGGGCCTGGACCCGGTTGGCTTAGCCGTAGCTACCACCGGCGAACCAGTGTGCCCTGTTTGCGTGTGTTCGCGGAATGGATTAACTCGATAGACGTTTCTACTTTTATATCAGTTGGGAAGCAGCGGTGATCAGACGTTGGAGTAATTGTCAAATCTCGTTGATGGCGCGGTAATCAGGCGACGTTCTTCTCGGCCTTTTCTCCATTGACGAACTTCACGCCGGCGATGACCTCCGGGAGCAGCGTCGCGCCGTTGAGCAGCCGCCAGTGTTTCGCGGCCAACGCGCAGAGCTTGAACACCATCGCCAGGCAGGCCACACGGCTGCCGTTGCCCTTGGTCCGCCGGTGACGCAGTCGCACCGTCGTGAACGTGCTCTCGATCGGGTTGGTCGTCCGCAGATGCCACCTGTGCTCGGCCGGGAAGTCGTAGAACGCCAGCAGCACGTCGCGGTCTTTGGTCAGACATGCCACGGCCTCAGGGAACTTCGCCTCGTAGTGCGCCGCAAAGTGATCGAACGCCGTGTCCGCATCCTCTCGCGTCGGCGCCATCCAGATCTCGTGCAGCTTGGCCTTGGCCCCGGTCTGCACCCGCCTGGGCATTTTGTCCAGTACGTTGACCGTATTGTGGACCCAGCATCGCTGCTCGCGGGTTTGTGAATAGACCTTCGGCAACGCCGCCCAGAAGCCCAGCGCCCCATCGGCCGTCGACCACTGCGATCAGCTCCTTGCGGCGCTCCGCCGTCGCCCCCATCAGCACCAGGATGCATTGCCGGTCTTCCTCCAGGCGAATGTTGAAGTGAATGCCGTCGGCTCAGAGGTACACATAATGCCTGGCCGCCAGCGAGCGACGATGCCACGCGCGGTACTCCTCTTGCCAGCCCACCATCAGCCGCGTGACGGTCGCTGCGCTGAGGCCCGAGGCCTGTGGATCAACCAACGCCTGCAAGGCTCCGCTGAAGTCGCCGGTGCTCACGCCTTTGAGACACAGTCATGGAATCAATTCCTCGATGGCCTTCGTCTTCCGAAGATACGGCGGCAGGATGGACGAACAGAACCGTTCTGCCGGCTCGCCCTTTGCATCCACCTTCTCGCCGGCCTCGGTGCGGCCGACGATCCGACGGTCCCACACCCGTGGCTGCGTCAGGTCCACCGGCGCGATGCCAGTCAACAGCGTTCGGCTGGGGTGATGGCCGTTCCTGACCACCTACTGCCGACCGCGGTGATCGCGCACCTCCGCGTAGCGTTCGATCCAGGCATCGACCTCGGCTTCGACGGCCTGGCCCAAGAGGCGCTGGGCCCAGTCTCGAAAAACCTCCGTCAAAACGTCCCGACTGGGGGCGGGAATCGCTGCGACCTTCTCGCTACTCTCGTGCATCGGCGTACTCCTCTGCCCATCGTGGGCGGCTCGGAACCTCGAACAAGTCCCGAGACTACGCCGCCATTTTTTATTCAGCCACCATCAACGAAACTCGGTTTTAGCTCTGATCAGATCGGCCCCTGCCGCTACGCAGTTAAGAAAACAGAATTACGGGCGTCCACAAGAGAACCGCGCTCGTTGATCTCCCCGACAAGAGTTGCTTGACTCCAATTCCGCATCCCGCCGAGACAAGTAGTCATTGACGCTCAAACGCGCCCAAATCTGCGCTCCCCAAGCGCGGCGCCCAGTCTTGGTCATGGTGAATGACGCTCTGAGGCGCCCGGTCAAGGTAAGGACTCAGAGGCTGGAGGCGAAAATCCCAAGTTGCGGGAGAAATAAACAACGGATCAGGATCAGTGGGCAGCACATTATTCGTTGCAACGACCCCGGCGGGAGGGCCATTTAGGGCCGCGGAGGCGGCGTAAAACAAGTTATTGCGAATACACAAGTCCACTGCTGATAGGTCGGGCTCTATAACGAGTGTGCTACTGCCAGCATAAAAAGTATTGTGTTCAACCAGGACATTACTGAATTTCTTGAATTTGGAAAGTCCCTCGAATCGCAGATTGACTGAACCCCCGGTTCCAAGCGCAAGTAGATTATTGATTATCGCGATATTTGAATACTCCTGATAAACTGCTCCGGCTTTACCAAATCCAGCAGCGTTGTATCCGCCAAACTTTTGGCCCTGGTGGTCGCCGTCAAATGCCTTATTGTTCCGAATGATGGCGAAGTTGCCCCAAGTATTGCTGGCCCAGAAATCGCAGTGCTGAGTACCTCCAACAGGTAGTTTATTGTTGAATATTACATTACCCGTCGCCAAGACGTTTTCGCCATCCCAATCAAATCCATCGGCGGTGAGGTCGTACATCTGATTCTGCCGGAGAATGCAATCACCCGCCGTTGCCGTGACCCCTAGGGACACGTCGTGAAAGTCGCAGCCCTCAACAAGAATAAACCGTGACCCAGCGTAAAAGCGCAAGGCGCTTTCGTTATTGTTGGCCTGAGTGCGGCCCCAGCCAATGAACTCGCAGTTGATGAACCAGAAGTGGGTCGCGGCACTGGAGATTACCGATCGTTTGACGGCCGCGGGGTTATTCAGGTCGAATCTGATGCCTTCAAATTTGATGTAGGACGATCGAAGAGTCAGGTTTGGAATCGTTTGTGCCGAAATCGTAACACTGTGCCCCAGGGCCGGTTTGATCGTTACATACTGATTGAAGCCATAGCCCGACTCATCGGGGAGATCGTAAACCCCATTGCGGGCAAGGATAGTATCGCCGCTGTCAGCGGCCAAGCATGCCTTGCGGAGTGTCGCGTATGGAGCGGCGCTTGATCCGGTGCCGGTTGTGTCGTTGCCAAGTGCTGCATCCACGTACCAAGTGTCGAAGATTTGGCTATTGGCGATACTAACCGCCAAGGGTGCCAGAGCATGAGAGGCACCCGCAGTCGGTACAGCGTTTGCAGACACGGTGTGAGGGCCGTCGGTGAAGGCGGTCGTATCCAGGGAAAGTACATATTCGAATTCACCCGTTGAGGGATTTACAGTTTCGGAGTCTACGGAGATCGCCGGAGCGCCGTCGACCTGGAAATCTATTCGGGAGATACCACTCGCGTGATAAGCAACGACACCCAAGTGCGACGTGCCCGTCAAGGTTGCGCCGTCCGGGAAGGCCCACACGGCAATCGCGGGAGAGGTGGTGGCGGCAGAGAGGCTGATAGTGCGGGTCGTGCTGCCAGTGCTGTTGGTGCTGATGGTGACGGTGCTGCTGTAGTTCCCTTCGGCAAGGGCGTTTGCGTCGGCGTCGATGGTGACGGTGAGCGTGGTGGAGGCAAAGGCGTTCAACGTTCCGCCGGCGCTGGAGAGGGTAACCCAGTTGCCGGTGGCGGAGGCGGTCCAGTTGATCGCGGTGCTGCCGGTGTTGGAAAGGACGTAATCAGTCGAGGACGGCAAAAAGGGCCCACCGATAGAGCCATTGGTCGTGAAATTCGTGCCTGGGGTGACGGCGAGGGCGCCAAAGGGGTTGACGGTGAGCGTGACATTACGGGTGGTGGTGCCGAAGCCGTTGGTGGTGTTGGTTATCGTCACCGTGTCGTTGTAAGTGCCCGGCAGGAGTGCATTGGCGGTGGCATTGATGAAGACGGTCAGCGTCCCGGTGCCCCCTGGAGCGAGGGTGGCGCCGCTACTGGAAAGAGTGACCCAACTCTGAGTCTTCGAGGCAGCCCAGACAATCGGCTGATCGCCGGGATTGGTGAGCGTGTAGGCGTTGCTGGAGGGCGAAAAGGGGCCGCCCTGGGTGCCGCTTGCGGCGAATGCGCCGGAGGGGTTGACGGACAGCGTACCCGGGTTGGTTGGCTGGGAATTGGCAGAGGCGACTTCGGCCTGTTTTTGTTCGCCGGTGGGCCCCTTGGAGCACTGATAATTGCCGAAGGAAGTCAGGGCGAGCGTCAGCGTGACGATATGCGTACCGCTCGAGGAAAAGGCGTGCTGTCTGATCATGTGCGTGCTTCCCGTCCCGCTTTCGACCACCCCGTCGAAGCCCCATTGGTAGGTGCCCTCGGGCAACGCGTGGCCCGATGGACAGAAGGCTCTGCCCTCCACGAGTAGCATGGGCGATTCGGAGAGGATGTCAACCTCGAAACGGACCTCCGGGTAGACGATCACACCGGCGGTGATGGTGTGCAGGGCGTTTTCGCTATCGCGAAGTTCGATGGAGAAGCTATCCGTGCCGACGAAGCCGGGATCGGGAATATAAGTGACAGCGAGGGCCCCATCGCGGGCGGAATCGGGCATCTGCAGGCTGCCGTGCTGGGGGGCAGGGTTGACGGTACGCGAGGCATTGTTGGCACCCTCGGGCAGATCGCTAAAGGTTATCGAAAGAGATTGGTTTTCGATGGTCGCGAAGTCTGCGGGGCCCTGGCCTGGGAGATTGAGGATTTCGGATCCTGCCTGGTCGCAAGCGAGATTTGGGACCGCAAGTAAGACGGTGAACAGAAAGAATGAGAGAAGGCGGGCTGGAGAACCAGGCCTAACGGCATCGCCATTGCGGGCAGAATGATCGCGGGAACGCGGCTGCGCGATGGATAAGAGGATGCATTGCCAATGGGCTGACCTGACCATAACGATAGCTCCCAACCATTTCCCCCCAATGGGCCTCTGTTCGGCACCGGATAGAAGCGTACGATTCGAATCACGAAAATGTGAAACGAAGAACGCGGAATTGCCTAATACCTATCACGATCGATAGGACTCAAGTCGATCCCGGCGAACATGCTGACGTGCGCAGGGCTGGGAAGGCCCAAAAAAAACACGAATTATTTTGAAAAATGATTGATTTCCCGGACCGGCTGATTTAAATTAGGGTTATCTGAAAGAGGACTCGGGCACTCTATGAAGCAAATCCGCACAAGTCTGATTGCCATCGCGGTTGCGTGCCTCACGTACGCCGGCGCTGCACGTGCGAGCCTGACGGAGGTGGTGACACCAGTCTGGCACTCGCCGACGGCGACTGATTTGGTGAAGAGCGCGACAATGGCCGGCGAATCCGGTGTCGACGATCGCGGGTGCCTGGGGGCGAGCGTTCGGCGGTATTCGGGCGAATTCAGAACGACGGGCGCAGACGAAGTAGGCGGCGTAGACCTGTCGGACGGAGCGGTGATTCGGATGCCGCCGCCGCCGGGGAGCCTGCAACTTGTGCTCAGCGCGGTGCTGTCGGCCGGGGCATGGCAGCTCACGCGGTCGATGAAGCAGTTGCACGTCGGCGTACCGGACTGGTATCACTCGGGTGGACCGGTACAGGTCTGCCACGCGACGCCGCTGGACCTGGCGGGCGGCGATCTCATTCCATGCATTTTCGAAACGCCGCACACCGCGGCGCCCGTTCGAAGCCAATGTTTTGAAGGGGAGATCTCTCCCGTTCTCCTTCAGCTTCAAGATGTCCTTCGCAACGTCGGACAGCGGGCCCCTCCGATCACGACCAAGTAAGACGTCCACCCTTTTCACTTTTCAACAGTTTGCTTTTGGACTTTTTTGATCTTGGTCTTTTTCCGGGTTCTTGAAATACCGGAATGAATCGGAGTGAATTAATCATGCAAAAGATTTTATTGATCGCAGCGCTCGTGGCGATTGTCGTGTCGCCGGCAGCAGCCGCCTTAAAGGTAACTGTAAGCAATCACCCTGATAGGGCTTCAAGTGGCGGCGTATTTACGGCGACAGATGCGAGCACGCCGGCGGGCAGCTTGCCTGACGATCTTGTGTTTGGTACATTTTGCATTGAGACGAATGAATTCTTAGGTCTCGGCAGCACATATTTTGTCACGATCAATACAGCTGCGGTCGATGGGGGCGTGGGTGGTGGCAACCCTGATCCGCTCGACTTCAAGACTGCTTACCTCTATCACACCTACAGAACAAACGCGAGTGCGTTGGATAGCTGTTTGAGCAGCGGCTCTTTCAAGACAAATGCTCAGGGAGGTAACGTGGCTGACCGCAAGCTTGCCACCGCTCAGCTCCAGGACGCGATTTGGTGGATTGAGCAAGAAGGCGGATCAAATAACGGCCTCGTGACCTGTGCAACTAATGCCGGCTGGACGAGCATTGGCAATGTGCGCGTGATGAATCTGTGGGGCGATGCTGCGCACACACAGAACCACCAAGATTTGCTTACCATCATCCCAGCTCCTGGTGCGGTGTTGCTCGGCATGCTCGGCCTCAGTGCGGTTGGTTGGATCAAGCGACGACGGAGCATGATCTAATGAGACCGTGCTGGAGCTTCTCGCTAGGAGAAGGTTGAGCAGTAGAACAGGTGAGCGTGGCTCAATTGCTAGTGAGATATCGGGGCGGGCTTCGGCTGTTGGGCAACACCTAGCGGCCGGGGCCCGGAACCCCGGAGAGCGGCTGGGCGCAAGGCCCGGCGCGAAGAAAACTCCGAATCGCCGCGCACAATGATGCACATTGAGGGCGGCTGGTCGGAGGAACCGGATGGGTCGAGGAGAGTCACAGCGCGGCAAGGCCGCGACGTAGAATGGACCCAATTTCTGGGAGCGGCATCGGAAAGTCGCTCAAAGGCCAAGCTGCGGAAACATGATGAATAAATTTTTCGTACAATTCGGGGCATGGGCCATCGCGGCGTCGGCAGCGCAGGGGGCGCTGATGACGACGATCCAGAACATCAACCCACAGCGAGCGGGTGGCGCCAACACGGCGGCATTCGTCGCCTTCGACGCGAGCACAGGCGGCGCGCGGCTCGGCGACGATGCCAGTTTTGAGACGTTCTGCCTCGAGACGACGGCGCCGCCAGTGGACGGCACTTTTTTTGTGCGGATCGAGACAGCGGCTGACAATGGAGGAGCCGGTGGACAAGAGCCTGATCCGATCTCGCCGGGTACGGCTTACCTTTACACGACGTTGCGAACCAACCCAAGTGCGCTTAATCCCTTCGTGACATCGTCGGCGAGCTTCACGGGAACGGATGAGCAGCGGCTGCGGGCGATAAGTCAGCTTCAGCAGGCTATCTGGCGGCTGGAGAACGAGAGCGGCGGGGTGGCTAATTCGCTATTCATGCATGCAATCGCGTCGGGTTGGACGGACATCGGTGCTGTGAGGGTGATGCAACTCTGGGATACCTACGACGCTGCCACGGGCACTTACGCAGGGGCACAGAATGATATGCTGTTCCTGCCGACGGCAATACCGGCACCGCAGGCCGTGCTTCTGGGGCTGATTGGGCTGGGGGCGATAGTCAGCTTAGGCCGCTACTACCGTGTATAATATTAGCGATCGGCCAAAAATTCCCTCACACTCTCTCTCAGGCGCCTCCTCCCTATTTGATACAATGGACTGAGAACCGCATCAGGCGGTTTGCGGTTGGTTTTGTCAGCGCGCCTGAGGGCCGTGAAGCGTCAGACGGCTTCGGACATTGGGGCGTTGGGGAGCCCGGACGTTTGGCTCGTGCGCTGTCAGAAGGACACGCCGGTGCCAAGGGAAGCAGGCCTGGCGCGTTGATCGCTGATTTGACAGTCGGCGGGCAGTCAGGAGGGATGGGAATGGCGGCGACCCGAAGTTCTTCGGGAAGGTCAGCGGGGTGCGCGGCTACCTTACTTGCAATCATGCTCTCGCTCTGGACGTATCAGCGAACAGCCGGTGACGTGCCGCGTTCTGAGACGGGAACAAGCAACCCTACTTGTCCAGGCGCGGAGAATTGTTACTGGGCACACGGGCTTCCGGGCTGCAATGACCCTGCATGCTGTGAACAGATTTGTTCAGTCGCGCCATTTTGTTGTTCAGATGGCTGGAGCACGGCCTGTTCTGACCTGGCGATCAACTTGTGCAAACGTCCTCCGTGCCAGACAGCGTGCGGCAAAGTTGGTATTGGCTGCATGGCGGGCACGGCGCAACATGCAAGTCGTCGACCGGTCGGGCGACTATTTTATTTTGACACTCCATTCTGCACGGCGTGGTTGATCGCAGCGCCGAACCTGGTGCTGACCGCAAGGCATTGCGTGGGGTCCGACATTAGCCAGATAAGGGTCGAATTCAATTACGAGTGCGCGGACTGCGACATTAGCTCTTTTCCTCGTCCAACCGAGCGTTACGCGGTCGTGGAAGTTGTCCGTGAGAGCGATGAATTAGATTATGCCCTGCTGCGACTCGAAGGCGATCCTGCCTCAAACTGGGGTGTCGCCCCGGTCTCCTACCAGTTGCCAATTGTCGGGACGCCGGTATATGAGATCCATCACGGCAACGGGTGGGTGAAGGGGTACGACGAGGGCATGATGACCTCGGTGGACATACCCGGGGCGTGCGGCGGCGGCTCAATTGCGATATCGATCGGGGTGGATGTGATCGCGACAGGCGGCGCATCGGGGGCGCCGATCTTCGACGCAGCAAATCACTGCGTGGTCGGGCTATGCCATTGCGGGCCCCCGTGCGAGCCGGGGCACGCAATACCCATGTCAGCGATCCTCACCGATCTAGCGCCGACGCTCCAAATGATTGGCGCGCAGACCGCGCCTTGTCATGGATGTGATATGGCGGGGGATCTCAATACGGACGGGGTGACGGACGGGCAAGATATCGCGACATTCGTTGTGGCAATCTTCGGTGAGGCCAGCGCGACCGAGATCTGTCGAGGAGATATGAACGGCGATTCGATGCTCACGCCGGATGACCTTGAGGGGTTTGCAGCACTACTCATTGGAATACCTTGGGCAGCGCGTTAAGAAATTACGTTGCGGCGAAGGCCCAGCGACTGGAACGACAACAAAGATCGAGACACAAGGTTCAAGGCAATCGAAAGCACTGCTTGCCGTCTCTCGGCAGCCGGATAGAAGGCTCTGGGCCATTTCGGCCGTGAGAATTGAAAAGTCGAAAACGGGCCGTGTTTAACTCTTAGTCAGAATCGGAGAAGAACAATGAGGACGCGAAGAACCGCGGCCGTACGGCTGCGCGTGCTCGGGTTTGTCGGCGTGGGGTTTCTTGTTGTCGGCGCTTCGGCGTACGGAATACGGCAGTGGCAGCGCGAGCGGCAGGTTGAAAGCGCCTTGACGGACGGTCTGGCCGCCTATGAAAAAGAGGACTGGGCGGAGGCGGGGCGGCTCCTGGGCCGGTATGTCGGGCGACGGATCGATGAATGCCAGGACCCGGAAGTGGCGGCCGTGTGCAAGAAGTTCGCGGAGGCACTGCTCTCGACGCAGCCGCTGGAGCTGAAGTATGTCCGGGCGGCGGTGTCGACCTATCGGCGGCTTTTGCGGGACGGGGGGTATGACCGGGCGATCTGCGATCGACTGGCGATGCTTTATCTGGCGACGGGGGACCCGGCGGAGCTGGAGTACGTTGCCAAGCTGGTTGCGGAACAGGAGCCTGGGGACGCACGGGCGGAGTTCTGGCTGGCGCAGGCGGCGGCGGGAAAGCAGGACGCAGCAAGGTCGACAAAACTCATCGAAAAGCTGCTGGCGCGGCTGGACGGCAAACCGGGCAACGACGAGGTCTATGTCGAGGCGTGCCTGACGGCGGCGACGCTGGCAGGTCCGGCGGCACTGGAGGAGGCACGGACGTGGATGGACCGGGCGTTGGCGCGAGAGCCGGGCGCGGCGAGCGCGCGCGTAGCACGGGCGCGGCTGCTTAGGCAGATGGCCGGTGCACAGCTTGGCGGGGAGCGGGATCGATTGCTGAGCGCGGCGGCGGCGGACCTTGCAGCAGCGGAGAAGGCGTCGGCAATGTCGATCCTGGCGCGGCTCGCGCTGTGTGACGAGTTGCGGGTGCACGGTGAACTGGATCGGACAAAGGCCCAGGTGGCAAAGCTGGCGGAGGTGTCCGAGGCGCAGGTGCGTGCGACGTATCTGGACGCGACGGACTGGCGGCTGGACCAATGGCTGCAGAAGATCCTACTGCTGGCGGCGGAGAATGACATCGGGGCGGCACTGGCGAAGGCGGAGCAGGCGTTGGTGGAGATCACGTCGCCGCAGCATCGGCGGACGCTGCTTCCGGTGGCCATGGAACTGGCGGCGGCGAATTCGAATGTGAAACTGGCGCGTGAGAAGCTGGAGGAATACCTTCCGCTGATCGGCGGCGGACGGTCGGAGGACGAGGCGCTGAAGGCGCAGGCCCGGGCGGTGGTGCTGATGGCCGAAGGCGACGCGTACGGGACGATAGAACTTCTGGAACCGCTGCAAGATATAAGCGTCTTCACATCACGGATGAGAGACCTTCTTGCCGGGGCGTACCAATCGACGGGGCAGCAGGGTCGGGTGGCGGCGCTTTATCGGTCGGCCTCGCCGGGGGAGTTGATGAATCGAAGCGCGGCCCTGGCCTCGGTGCAGGCGCTTCTGGCGGCGGGTCAGGTGGAGCGGGCGCGAGCTGCGATCGCGGACCTGGAGCGGCGAGATCCAGAGGACGTGTCGCTGAAAGTGCTGCGGATCGAGGCGGAGTTGGCGCTGGGGAGCACGGCGTCGGAGGAAGCAGCGAGCTCTGCGCGGAACTCGGCGATCGCCGTGCTTCGCGAACTGGCAGCGGCTCACCCCAGGGAATTGCGGGTGCAGACGCGGCTGGCGAGCCTGCTCGCGGCAAGTGGCCAGATGGAGTCCGCGGAGCAGATTCTCAAGGGCACGGTGGCAGCGCTACCTGACTCGGCGGAGGCCAAAATTGAGTTGGCCGGGTTTTACTTGCTTCGCGATCGGGGGGATGCCGCGGCGCAGGTGCTGGAAGATGCCCGCAAGGCGCACGCTGAAGCGGCTGATGTATGGCTGGCTTCGGCTGAGCTTCTGACACGAGAAGGAAAGCAGGCCGCGGCGAGGGCGCTCTTGGAAACTGCACTGGGCGCGGTCGCTGCAACTTCGCGGCCGATGATTACGCGGCGTTTGGGGGCGATGGAAGCGGCAGACTCCAAGACGCGGGAGGCGGGAATCAGGCGGCTAAGCAGGTTGGCGGAAAGCGACCCGAAAGACCTGGAGACGCGATCGCTGCTCTTGGGGATCGATGAGGTTCAGAAGGAGCGGGCGCTGGCGCAGCGGCTGGTCGACGAGATCAAAGCGGTGGAGGGAGAGCGCGGACTTCGCTGGCATCTGCACGCGGGGCAACTGGCGGCGAGGGAGATCGTCACGGCGGGTGGGGAGTCCGACGCGGCGGCCCGGGCTCAGGCTGAAACGATGCTTGGCTACTGCATCGAGGCGGACGCGACATGGCCGGCACCGGTCATGGTGCTGGGGGGGCTCTACGAGTACCTGAATGAGACCGAGGCGTCGGAGCGGCTGTATCGAAAATCGATGGAGGCGGCGCCGACGGAGGTAGTGGCCGATCGGCTGATCAGGCTTCTGGAGCGAGACCGGCGGTTCAAGGACGCCATTGATGTGATGGATCGCTATGCGACGGTTCTGGGGTCGTCGGCCTTCTCTTCGCGCCGACTCGCCCTCGCGGCGTCGACGAAGGACCTCGGACTGATCGAGTCGCAACTGGCATTGCAGGGGGCGTCGGGAACGATCGATCCCCGGGCAAGGGTACTCGCCGCAACAGTGCATTACGCGAGAACCCATGACGTGGGCGCGGCGGAGCGAGCACTGGGCGAGGCGAAAAAGGAAGGGGCAGACCCGGTGATGGTTGCGGCGGCGTGGGTTCGAATCCTGCGGAGCGCGAACCGGCTGGAAGATGCGCGGAAGGCGCTGGATGAATTGGTCGAGAATAAGGAGTCGTTTGACGCGCGTGTGCTGCGGGGCAGCTTTCTGGCGTCCATCGGAGACAAGAAGGCGGCCGAGCGCGACTACCTGGCCCTCAATGGACTGGCGACGGATGCGAGGGGCTTTGCCTACCTCGGACAGTTTTACGCGGACCAGGGCAGATTTTCGGAATCGATCGCGGCCTCCCAGGCAGGTCTTGAGAAGTTCCCCGACTCGGGTGACCTGAAGCGGGGCATGGCGAAAGCACTGGTGGTGCGGCGCGCGCCGGGCGATCTGGAGCAGGCAGCGAGAGTGATCGACAGCATAAGCACCAGTGAGCGAGACACCGGCATTTTGTTCGTAGAGGCGGTGATCGCGGAATTGACGGGCGGACCAGAGGCGGGACGCAGAGTGAGCGCGATCTTGGAGGCAGCGGCGAAGGACCCGCAGGGGACGGTGGACACTTATTCCGGACTGATCGGACTGGCGCTTCGGTCGGGAAATAAATCGATCGCGGAGCGACTGCTCAACGCGGCGATGCGGGAACACGGAGCAAACGAACCGTTGCTGCTGACGGCAGAGGCGATGCTGCTGATGTTCCGGGGCGAGGCGGCAGCCGCCTTGGCGCCGCTGCGAAAGGCGGCAGGGCAGGATGTGACGATTGCGGACATTTACGAACTCGCGCTGGTCATCGCGCCCATGGTCGGAGACCCAGCGTTTCTGGGGGAGTTCGCGACGTACGCGGATCAGGCAATCCAAGCGGCGCCGACATCGACGCGGCTTCGGCTGGCGTGGGCGAGGATCCTGCAACGGCTAGGGCGATCGACCGAAGCAGCGTCGGGACTGTCAGCCTACCTGGAGGGCGTCAAGGACAAAGAGCAGGACCCCGGACTGCTGCTGACGCTGGCGAACCTGCGGTGCGACGCCAGGCAGTACGACGAGGCGGAGAAGGCGCTTTCGCTGGTGGAGCAGGGACACAGCGAGGACCTCGGCGTCAAGGTGGCGCGACTGGACCTGGTCGGAGCGCAGGGACGGCATGACGAGGTGGCGGCGCTGGCGCGGGCAATGATCGAGGCCGACAAGGTCGGCGAGAACGAGCGGCAGATGTTTGTCATGCACGCGGCGCAGTACCTGGTCTCGGCGGGCGACGGCGCCACGATGGAAGAGGCGGCAAAGCTGCACGAGGCGCTGATCGCGAAGCAGCCCAAGGCGGTGCCGTCGCGACTGGCGCTGGCGCTGATCCACGCGCACGCGGGGCGAACGGAGGAAATGGTGAAGCTGTACCGCGAGGTGCTGGCGATCGACCCGGATCGAGACGAGGCGCTGAACAACCTGGCCTGGATCCTGCTGCAGGACTACAAGGACCCGAAGGAGGCGGAGGCACTGGCGGTGCGTGCAGTGGCGCAGAGTCCCAAGGACCCGACCTATCGGGACACGCTGGGCGAAGTGCTTTTGGCGCAGGGGAATCGGCCGACCGAGGCGCGGGCGCAGTTCGCGGAGGCGGCGAACCTGTGGCCGGCGACATCGCCGGAAAAGGCGCGAGCGCTACTCAAGTTGGCGAAGGTGTGCAAGGAGCTTGGCTCGAAGGAGGAGGCGATCGGACACCTGGAGACAGCCAAGCGGATCGATTCGGCGCTACGGTTGGCTTCGGTGGGGACGCCGCTGAATCAGAAAGAGCTGGAAGAGGTGGATGAAATGACGCGAGAGTTGACGAGCGGGTCGCATTAGTCCGTGGGGATATCGCAAATGAATCGCAGAATCATTTTGGCGCTGTTGATCGCTCAGATGCTGACCGGCGGTGGACGCGTGGTTGGTGGGGAATGCCAGTTGCCGTCGAGCACACGGCTGGCGGCCGGTGATGGGGCGACGGACGACTGGCTGGGCTGGTCGGTGGCGGTCGGCGGCGACACACTGGTCACCGGGGCCATTGGTGACGAGCCGGCGGGGGTCTTGTCCGGGTCGGCGTATGTCTTTTCGCGGGGAAAAGGCGGCTGGACACAGACGGCCAAGATCTCGCCGGGCGACGGCGCGGCGGGCGACTTCTTCGGGTACAGCGTAGCGATCAGCGGTGAGACGATTGTCGTTGGCGCACCCTTCGACGATGACGGGGGAACGGACCGCGGTTCTGCTTATGTATACGTCCTCGACAACGGAGTATGGATTGAGCAGTTGAAGTTGCACCCGGCGGATGGGGCGGCGTTCGACAGCTTCGGCATTTCGGTGGCGGTGGACGGCGACAGCGCGCTGATCGGGGCGCGGAATCACGGGGGCATGGCGGCCAGCGCGGGGGCAGGGTACGTGTTTGTTCGAAATGGTACGTCGTGGGCGCAGCAGGGAAAGCTGACGGCCTCGGACGCCGGCGCGGATGATCAACTGGGCTGGTCGTGCTCACTCTCGGGAGATACGGCGGTATTAGGGGCGCCGTTTGAAACCGAAATCGACGAAAACGCAGGAGCAGCTTACGTCTTTACACGAGCGGGAAATGTCTGGAGCGAACAGGCCAAGCTGACGGCGGATGACGCGGCGGCGGGAGACTTATTCGGGCATTCGGTGGGGATCAGCGGGGACACGATCATCGCTGGGGCGAAGGAGCATGACGCCGGCGGGGAAAATACCGGCGCGGCCTACATCTTTGTGCGGAGCGCGGGAGTATGGCTCCAGCAGGCAAAGCTTACGGCGTTAGATGCTGTGGCCGGGGACGAATTCGGCTACGCCGTGGGGGTGAGCGCAGAGCATGCGATTGTCGGGGCGTATCTCGACGACACTCCCGAAGTAAACGGAGGTTCGGCGTGCGTCTTTCGCCGGTTGGGAAGCAAGTGGACCCAAACGGAACAACTCACGCCGACGACGCCCGCGAGCGAGATGCTGTTTGGAGCTTCGGTAGCGATCAGCGGGCTGACTTGCGCCGTAGGGGCGTATCTCGACAGCCCCAATGGGCAGACGTCCGCGGGTACGGCGTATGCGATCGAGCAGGGGAGCGAGGATACCGACGCAGACGGCTGGGGCGACCCCTGCGACAACTGCGTAGCGATCGCCAACCCCGACCAGGCCGACTGCGACGGCGATTTCACGGGCGACGTCTGCGAAATCGCACTTTGCGCGAATGACTGGAAGTGCCGGGATTGTGATACGGACAGCGTGCCGGACGGATGCCAGGCGCTGATCGGCATCCCAACGTTCGCGACGGTGCTCCTTGGAACAAATCTGAATCCGGTCGATCGTTGCAAGTCGGACTTCACCTATGACGGGCTGATCGACGGCCGGGACGTGCAGGGGTACACGGCAGCGCTGATGGGAAACTGACGACGGCGGGAGCCGTCATACCCAATCGACGGAGCGACTGCGGGCGGTCTGCAGGCGGATGAGTTGGCCGACGGCAAGGGTAAGTGAGCGGACAAGCGCGGTGGCGAAGGGGAGGGCGATCAGCACGAAAGCAATCTGGGCGCGCGGGAAGAGGCTGCGCTGAATGATGAGGGCGACCGCCGACATGGTGAGGCCAACGATGAGCATCGACGAAAGAGTTCGCCGGATGCGCCAGGAGTGCGAGCGGCGGGCGGGCCGGTACCAGCCGACGACGGAGAGAACGATAGGCCAGACGACGACGACAGCGGCAAGCATCCGGAGGTGGATGCCCAGGGTGCTGCCGTAGCCTTCGACCTGCTCGGGCCAGGCGGTGTGCATGTAAAAGGCGCAGCGGGCATAGTCGGCGGCGAGGTAGGCAAGGATGATGGCGGCAACATCCATGGCGATCATTCCGGCGCGGCCGGGCATCCAGCCGGCGTATCGGTCGGCGTGGTGATCAGAGCGGGGGGGAAGAAACTGCTCGCCTATGAAGACGATAAGGACGAAGATGGACGAGATCAGCAGGAAGACGGCGTACACGACGAACAAGGCGACGGACTTGACGAAATCGGCGACTTGTCGGGTCATGGAGCGCTCCTGAGCCACGGGGTCACCGGTGAACCAGTTGAACGGGCGGCCGGACGGTCGGCGGGGTTTTACCGCGGATCTGCTTGCGGATGAATCGCGGGGCGGTGAAGCGGCGGACGGCGAGCGTCACCAGTGGAAGCAAGACGGCCACGAAGACAATTTGGGCGCGAGGGTAGACGTCGCGCTCATAAAGGAGCGAGGCGGCGCCGATAAACATGGCGGCAAGAAACGTGGCGAAGAGCATTCGAGACAGGATCCACGAGCGGGGCATTTCAATGGGGCGGTACCAACGGTGCCACGCCAGCAGCACCGGCCAGGCGACGGCCAGGAGGGCGGCAACGGTGAGGTGCATGGTGAACATACTGCCCTGGCCTTCGACGTGTTCGGGCCACGCGGTGCGCATGTAGAGGAAACTGCGGAGGACATCGGCGGCTAAATAGACGACAAACGCCGCTACACCGTCGCAAAGGACGGCAAGCAGAACGGTACGCGATGTTTTCGCAGGCTGCGGCATGGCCCTTGTACCCGAGAGGACAACTCGCTGGCTGCACTGATACTTGGGATTTTACGACTCCCGCACATGATTTACAAGCAGTGCACCCGGTTCTATGGCAGATTGCGCGTTGATGCAGCGTTGTATATCAGGAAATGTTCCTTGCGATTCACGTCCGGCAGAGGCGCCGGACGCTACGCAGATGCGCAAGCCGCTTTAGGCACGACCTAAGCTGCCGTCATGGAGCGGTAACTGTTATTCGGAACCTGGCAAGGTGCTGGGAAGCACCACGGGCAGTGGTTGGCTTGTGTTGCCGATGCTCTTATCCACCCCAATCAGTGCAGATGTAGCTGCCGATGAGGGCCCGACTCCAAGTGCAGGAACGCCTGGGACCAACTGTCCCGCCGAGGGAGATTGTTTTCTCGGTCGTGTGGCGCCGGGATGTGAGGACCCAGTCTGCTGCGCAGCCGTGCGCCGGCTCGCGCCGTACTGTTGCGTGGACTTCTGGAATGATTCATGCGCCTTTCTCACCCGGGTCATCTGCGAACGGCCGCCATGTGGCCCTTCATGCGGATAGCTCGATCCGGCGTGCTTGGCCGGAACGGCGGCTCACGCCAATCCGAGGGCGGTCGGGCGTCTGGTTCGCGGAAGCACCGATGTCTGCACCGCATGGCTCATTGCATCCCCAAACATCGCGCTGACCTGATCCGCCGCGGTGGCTTCGACGGCGACAAGACAATCGGGCTCGTCGATCTGACGGCCTTTATCGAAGCGCTACTACTGGCGACGCCTTGAATACTCACGAAGCTGGATCGTCCTAAGTCGCCGGGTGAGGTCCGACGCGCTCGTCACTTCAGGATGATGCCTTTGATGCTCTCTTTCAATCGGATAGGCCGGACATTAGTCTGAATGGCCTCCCCTTAGTTCTTTAAGCACGCCTAGTTTCTCACTCACATCTTCCGCGAACGGGTCGAGTTCATGGACCCGCTCGAGTTCGCGGATCGCATCTCCAAACTCACCCTTGATTTCATGGATTCGAGCGAGCCCGCGGCGCGCGCCGAGCTGGCCAGGATTAATGCGGACGGCCTCGCGAAAATGCGAGAGAGCCTCATCGAGGCGGCCCCGGGATTCGAGGAGGAGGGCGAATTGTTCGTGGAATAGGGGGTCGGCGGGGCGAAGGGCGAGGGCCTTCTCGAGGTGGACGGTTGCGGCGTCAGGATCGTCGCGGCGGGCCAGGAGCATTCCCAGGGCGGCGTGGGCGTCGGCGTTCGTTGGGTTCAGCGCGAGGCTCTTTGCGAGGTGCACCTTCGCATCGTCATCGCGGCCGGCAAGAGAAAGGGCGGCGGCCAACTGACAGTGGAAGACATCCGAGTCCGGGTTGATAGCGACGGCCCGGCGAAGCGAATCGGCGGCAGTGTAAGCGTCACCCCGACGGCACTGCAGCTCCCCGAGCCAGGCCAGGGTCTCAGCGCTGGACGGATCGAGATCGATGGCCTCCATGGCGCGGGCGATCGCTTGATCAGGCCGGCCGAGCCAGTCGAGCATCCGGGAAAGGGTCCGCAGCTCACCGGCATGACGCCTGGGATCGATGGCGGCGTTGACGGACTGCTCGGCCCGGGGAAGGACAGACGTGCGCCAATCGACGGGCAGAGCGACGATTGATTCCTCGGTGAGTACGCGGGCGATTTCGATGGCGAGAAGGCGATTGGCCTTCAGGTTGGGGTGGACGTGATCGACGAAGAAATCGGCCCCTGGAAGACCGTGTGGTGACGACTCGCGGAGGAGATTGTCAAAGTCAACGAGTGGAACACTTCGCTCGGCGGCGACGGTGCGGACGATCTGCTGGATCTTGGAGGAGGCGCGGAGGGGACAGATGTCTTCGTCGCGGGCGGCGACGTAGCGAGCCAGCGCCTCTGCGTAGAGCCCCTTTTTTGTGAGAGTCCGGGCAAGCTGAAAGAGGGTGTCGGCGTGGCGTGGGTCGAGCGACTCGGCGTTGCGAAGTAGTTCTAGCGCCTCGTCATAATTGCCGAGCCGCATCGCGGTGACGCCTCGCGCGTAAGCGTCCTTCCAGCGGGCCAAATTCTCCGGCGAAATGCGGGGATCGTTTTCGCTCTTGAAGGGGGCGAAGTCGCGAAGGTTGGACGCTGGAACCACGAAAACGATCCGAGCAGAAACTGATTCAGCCATATCGACGAAACGGTTCAAGGTGAATTGGAAGTGGGCGAGGACGCCAGCGGCGTTCGCGTCGTCGCGGTGATAGGCCGAAGGACCAACCACATTGATGGGGATGCCTTCGACATCGTCGGCAAGCACGTTCTGGGCCCCGGAAGCCGGTTTGAGCCGGGCGACGAGCTGGTCCGCGGCGGCGCCGATGTGGGTTCTACGGAGAGCGGCTGCAAGGTCTCTGAGAATCGGCGGAACGTTGAGAATGTCGGAGTACGTTCGCCGTTCGAGGAACTCGTTGTGGCCGACGTAGATGATAAAAAGATCGGGAGAATAGACGCACAATTCGCTCATGACATTGGCGACGCGGTAGCTGCCATAGCTGATGCCGCCGGCATTGATCACTTCATAAACTGTCGAAGAGCTCGCGGCGGCAAGAATCGATCTGAGCCAGCCGGAGAAAGATGAATCGTCGAAGAACGGACGACCGTAGGTGGTCGAGCCGCCCAGGGAGATGATCCGGAAGGCGTTTGCGGGTTTGTCGGCGGGAAAGCGCTGGATATTGAAGTGCTTGAGGCGAGCGGGGGCGGTCTCAATGAACCGATGGCCCAATGGATCAGCGACAGGGATGAAGTGCGGGCTGGTGGCGCTGAAGCCGACGAAGGGATCGCGATCGGCGGCGTCAGGCGTGAAACCACAAAGGGCGAGGACGCCCTCGAGCAAGGCGAGAAAGATCGCAAGCACAGTGAGACCGAGGCCCGCCTTTTTCCAGATGGGAAGCCGCCGGGCCGGCGCGGGCGAGGATTCGGGGATTGCGGGCGATGGAGCCATGCCACGACATCGGTGCGGAAATAGCCAAGTTTCCGGCAGGAGCAAGCCGCCTGCCTCGACCGAAGATCATTCTAACGTAAATGCGTGCGCAGAAATATGAGCTGCTGAATGTCAATACCTTCTAAGTACTCAATGAGGTGAAGACCCCCTTTGGGCGATGGCGCGTCCATTACCAATCGGTTCGGCCGCACAGCGCCTAGGGATATCTGGCCCCGAGGGAATTGAAAGGTCTCACTTTGAGTGAAACATTTCGCCGAGTACCAACTTGCCTTTCAATAACTAAAAAGACACGTTCCAGGTCCAAATTATGGGGGTTTCTCTTCTTGGTTCGATTCCACCCTATGCGATTGATGCTTCTCGGCTACAATCCCCGGCCCGAGCATCGTTGGCCGGCTCCTCGGAATCGCATAAGTGACGCGACGCCGTCGGGAAACTGAGATTTTCATGGCCGATCGCGCAGCCGCTCGCCTGGGGAATGGATGAAACATGTCTGATGATTGCGACGCGCAGATTGGATTACATCCTTCCAGGATTGCGCATAGCCCTCTGAAGTTCGGCCCGCGTAGCGAGTTTCAACCAGAATTGAAGCGACGCGTCGACCGCTACTTCGAAAAGACAGGGCTCAACCGACGAGACTGTCCGCGAATGTACCTGAAGACGGCTGCGATCCTTGCCTGGCTCGCGCTGTCGTTCGGCCTGCTGCTCTTTGCCCATTTCACGTGGTGGCTCGCCGTTCCCTTGGCGGTGTCCCTGGGACTGGCCGTCGCCGCGGTCGGCTTCAGTATTCAGCACGACGGCAATCACGGCGCCTATTCGGAGCACCGATGGATCAACAAACTGGCGTCCATGACATTGGACATGCTGGGCGGCAGTTCATACGTCTGGGCGCGAAAGCACAACACGATTCACCACAGCTACACAAACGTCGCGGGACACGACGATGACATCGACGTCGGCCTGCTCGGGCGTTTGTCACCTCACCAGAGGCGATTGAAGCTGCACCGCGTGCAGCACTTTTATCTCTGGGCGCTCTATGGGTTTTTGCCGGTCAAGTGGCACCTTTATGATGATTTCCGCGACGTCATCGTCGGGCGAATCGGCAGCTACCGCTTTCCAAGGCCGCGCAATTGGGACCTGGTGACCTTCCTCGGAGGCAAGACCCTCTTCTTCTCACTTGCGTTCGGTGTGCCCATGCTGCTGCATCCGTGGTGGTGCGTTCTGGCGATCTACGGCATTGCCTCATGGGTGCAGGGCGTGACCCTGAGCGTCGTCTTTCAGATGGCACACTGCGTCGAGGAAGCCGCCTTTCCACAGCCGTGTCCCGACACCGGGCGAATCGAGTCCAATTGGGCCGTGCACCAGATCGCGACGACCGTGGATTTTGCGCCGCGCAATCGGCCGCTCGCATGGCTCGTCGGCGGGCTGAATTATCAGATCGAGCACCACCTCTTTCCTCAGATATGCCACATCCACTATCCGGCGCTGGCTAAGGTTGTCGAGGAGCTGTGCGCTGAGTTCGGGCTGACCTATAAGTCAAACAGGACTTTTCGCGCCGGCGTGGCCTCGCACTTTCGCTGGCTCAGGCGCATGGGGATGCCAAATGTCGAGTTTGCCCCCGTCCTCGTGGCCCGGGCGTAAATCCTCACCCATGACCATGTCTTGGAATTTGCCCGATTGAGAAGACTAGCGGCGGCCGGACTTGAACCGGCGACCCAGGGCTTATGAATCCCTTGCTCTACCAACTGAGCTACGCCGCTGTGGGGGTTCCTAACGCACCATTTTTATAGGGGTTACGTCGGCCAAGGTCAAGCCCGACGGGCCGCTGGCGTAGGGCTCTCAAGTCATGCATACTGGGCGCAGATGACGACGCCTTAACGCGGCGCTGGTTCGTTTGTCTCGTCATCGAGTTTGCAAGGCGAAAAGAGGACGGAGCGGAGGTTGTGGCCATGACTGTAGGCGAATCGATATGAAATTGCTTGTCGTCGGCGGTGGGGGTCGTGAGCACGCCCTCTGTTGGAAACTCTCGAAGTCGCCACGGCGACCACAGCTCTTCTGCGCACCCGGCAACGCGGGGACCGAATCGCTGGCGACAAATGTGCCCATTCCCGCCGACGATATTGCCGGCCTTCTCGCCTTTGCCAGGAAGAATTCTATCGACCTGACCATCGTTGGACCGGAGGAGCCGCTTTGCGCGGGCATCGTCGACAAATTCCAGGCGGCAGGGCTTCGCATCTTCGGCCCCACAGCGAGTGCGGCGAGACTCGAAGGCGACAAGTCCTTCGCGAAACAACTCATGCGCGAGTCAGGCATCCCCACCGCCGAGGCGCGCATTTTCGGCCCGACCTCACAGGAACTCGCTCAGGCCCGCCAGGCCGGAAAAAGCTCCGACGAACCCATCGGCGATTGGTTCCAGCGCGGCATCGACATGGCCCGTACCTACGTCGAGACGCGAGACGAAGGCATCGTCGTCAAGGCGAGCGGCCTGGCCAAGGGCAAAGGCGTTTTTGTTCATCATGATCCCAAGGAAGCCATGGAGACGCTCGACCGGCTGATGGTGCGCCGCGAGTTGGGCGAGGCCGGCGATCGGATCGTCATCGAGGAATTGCTAAAAGGGCCGGAAGTCAGCGTGTTGGCCCTCGTCGACGGCAGCAACATCTACATGCTCGAATCCGCTTCGGATCATAAGCGTCTCGGCGAGAGCGACACCGGCCCCAACACCGGCGGCATGGGCGCGTTCAGTCCCTCCACCCACCTGACGGAGTCGGACTTGTCCCTCATCGAGCGCGACATCATGGTGCCGATTGTCGATGCCATGCGACGAAACGACATCGAATACCGCGGCGTACTCTACGCCGGCATCATCATGACCGCCGGCGGCCCCAAGGTGCTGGAGTTCAACTGCCGACTGGGTGACCCTGAAACCCAGCCCATCTTGATGCGGTTGGAGAGCGATCTATTGGAGGCCATCGAGGCGACCGTGGATGGCCGGCTCGATCAGATCGAGCTCCGTTGGAATCGTCGTGCCGCCGTGTGCGTGGTGATGGCGGCGGGTGGATATCCCGGCACCTATGAAAAAGGCGATGCCATTTCCGGGATCAAGGAAGCTGCGGCGCTCTCTGATGTGCAGGTCTTTCACAGCGGGACGACACACTTGGAGGGCGAGGTCGTGACATCCGGAGGCCGTGTCCTCGGTGTGACGGCATTGGGCGACACAATCAACCTCGCACGGGCAAAGGCGTATGCCGCGACCAATCTGATTCAATTCAAGGGTGCTCACTTTCGGGGTGACATCGCCATGCAGGCGTCCAGCAGATGAGTTCACGAGTAGTGGGTTAGAAAGTAGCGCGAAGGGAGTCGCGGATGTCCGGCGAGTTTCACGGCAAGCGTGCGATCGTCATGGGGCTGGGCCGATTCGGCGGCGGCATCGGCGTCACGCGCTGGCTCTGCGAGCAGGGCGCGAAAGTGCTCGTGACCGACATGGCCTCTGAAGACAAGCTCGCCGAAAGCCTCCAGTTGCTCGACGGTCTCGAATTCACGCGCCGCCTCGGCGGCCACGACCTGGCTGACCTGGACCACTGCGACCTGCTCGTCGTCAGTCCGGCCGTCGACAAGAAAAAGTCAGCCTTCTTTCAGTCGGCGATCGACCGCGGCATTCCGTGGACGAGCGAGATGAACCTGTTCCTCGAGCGTTGTCGCGGCACGCTCGTGGGAATCACCGGCACCGTCGGCAAGAGCACGACCACGGCCATGATCGGCACGATCCTCGACTCGGCGGCTCGCTCCTCCGACTGGGGCAACGGGAAAGTATGGCTCGGGGGAAACATCGGAAAGTCGCTGCTCGATGACCTGCCGAACATCGCCGCGAATGACGTCGTCGTGCTCGAGCTCTCCAGCTTTCAGTTGGAGGACGCCGTTGGGATTCGTCGCAGCCCGCACATCGCCGTCATCACCAATCTTCGCGACAATCACCTCGATCGGCACGGCACCATGGCTGAGTATGCGGAGGCGAAGTCTAATATCTTCCGCCATCAGAAACCGTCCGACCATCTGCTCATGCCGCTGGACGAAGACCTGTCGGCGTTTCCCGGCCAGTGGCGAACTCGGGAGAATCTGCGTTGGTACGGGGTGAATCGAGAACTGCGGGCGATGCGATTCTCTCGTTCCGCCGACTCGCATGGCGAACTGCATGAACTCGCCGCGAAGTTGACTGTGCCCGGCCTGCACAATCTGATGAACGCGGCCGCCGCGGTCTCCGTCGCGCGGCTGCTTGGTGTCAGCGACGATATATCGTGCCAGGCCCTTTCCGAGTTCGGCGGACTCCCGCATCGCTTGGAGTTTGTCGGCGAATTCGCGGGGATCAAATACTACAACGACTCCAAGGCCACGACCCCTGAGGCGGCCATGACTTCACTTGCGGCGTTTGAATCCCCGGTCATTCTCGTGGTCGGCGGCTCGGACAAGGGAAGTCCCTTCGATGAACTGGCCCGCGCCGTGGCCCATCGCGCGAAGGCCGCCATCTGCATCGGGCAGACCGGCCCCCGGCTGGCCGACGAAATCGAGCGATGCAAATCCGCCGGAGCCGGCGCTGTCGTCGAGCGCGCGTCCGACTTTCCATCGGCGCTTGTGCTGGCCCGAAGCCATGCCCGCGGCGGAGATGTCATCCTGCTGTCACCCGGCTGCGCCAGCTACGACTGGTTCAAGAACTATGAGGACCGTGGCGAGCAGTTTCGCCGGCTGGCTGGACAGTAATCGTCGCACATCGTTGAGGGGGCTTCGGCGAGTCTGCCGGTTCATATGCGGCGGATGACCTCCTCGTCGCGGAAGCGGACTTTCGGCTGCTTTGCGTACTTGTCGTCGGCTGCGCGGTAGCCGGCGGCGCAGGCCACGATGGTGGAGTAGCCCTCCTTCGGCAGTCCCAGCAGCTCGTCGTATTTCGCCGGCTCGATGCCCTCCATGGGGCAGGTGTCCACGCCGATCATAGCCGCGGCGGTCATGAAGTTGCCGAGGGCGATGTAGGTCTGCAAGGCGGCCCAGTGCTTGACGTTGAAGTTCGCGGCCGGGGTCACCAGTGTGCCGATCATCACCTTGCGATAGCCGGCGAGCGTCTCGACGCCGACGCCGCGCAGCTCGGCCGTGCGCTCCAACAGACGATCGATATCCGCCTCGGTCATCGTTTCGCGCGCCGCGAACACGACAAAGTGCGAGCAGTCGGCGGGCTGGGTCTGCTTCCAACTCAGGGGCACGAGCTTCTCCCGGGTAGCCTGATCGACCACGACGACAAACCGCCACGGCTGGAGGCCGAAGGACGACGGTGTGAGGACGAGGGCCTTTTCCAGGGCCGCCCAGGTGTCGGCGGGAATCTTTTTCGTCGGGTCGAATCGCTTGACGGCGTATCGCCAACTGAGCTGCTGAACGAGAGCCTGGGGGGTTGCCGGTTGCACGCGATGGACCTCCGTGGGTTGAGAGTTTTCCCGCCATCGGGGCGGGAAGAGGGGCATGATAGCACGCTGATGGGGCCGCCGAAACCGGGATGGCGAAGGCCATGAGAAGGGGCCGAGGGGCGGAGGGGCCAAGGGGCCAAGGGGCCGAGGGTAATGACGAGAGCATTGCACGCGCGCAACTCTTGCAAAATCGAAGGTGACAATAGGCGAAAAAAAAGGGGCCGAGGGATCGAGGGGCAGAGGGGTCCAGGGTGAAGACCAGCGCGCTGATCGCGCGCAAGTCCTGCAAAGTCGAAGGTGACATACGGTGACACACGCGATTTTTTTCGGTTGCAACTCTTGTGGCGGTCATGTGTTGGGGTGGTGCGACTTTTAGGTGGTTTTTTGGAAAGTGCGCGTGAGAATCGGAATCTGCATTTCGTGGATTTGTTATCTGCGTGCCGAGCATGCCGGTATCGCCTCCCGCATGTCTACACTTGCTCGCCGTGCGCGCCGTTTGATTTCATTCGAGAGCGACTGAGCCGACTGCAACCCCGGCCCGCAGGGCCAACGATGGTTGCCAGTGGCTTCGAGCCACTGGGTAGCGGGCATCCAACTCCTCTTCTTTTTCTTCACCGCCCGCAAGGGCGGACGCGGGCTGGTCATCCAAGGTCGTCCGTCCTCCGGACGGGGATTCGTTTGGGGGCTTATTGGTCCAGTGATTGAAATCACTGGCAACCATCGTACGCCCTGCCGGGCGAGGGCTTGGCGTCGGTTGAAGACGACGGCCGGTGGGCGGTATAATGGGGGGCGAGGGGGCAGGAGTGCCGCCGGGCCGCCCGTACGAGGGGATCACCGTGAAAGAGTTGAATGGAGCACCTTCGAGAATCCGAAGGGACCTGTTTTGTGTGACGACGGCGCTGGTGGCGCTCGCGTCAACGGCTGGCATCGCCTCGGCCGCTACGACACCGAGCTTCATGGGCCTCGGCACAACCTCGACCTGCCGCTTTCCCACCGTCGCCTTCGGCGTCTCCTCCAACGGCTCCACCGTCGTCGGCCGCTGCCAAAACAACACCGGCAACGGCCAATTCATCGCGTTTCGTTGGACGGAGGATACCGGTCTAGTCACGCTTGGTGATTTTGATGGCGGCGGTTTTGACAGTTCGGCAATCGCGACTTCAGCAGACGGCTCTGTTGTGGTAGGGCGTGGAACCTCTACGCTTTCAAATGGAAATGCTGAGGCGTTTCGTTGGACAGAGTCCACGGGCCTTGTGAGCTTGGGGGATCTTCCCGGTGGTAACTATTTCAGCAGCGCAACAAACGTTTCTGCCGATGGTTCCGTCGTTGTTGGATTTAGTGTCTCTGACCTACCGAACAGTGAAGCATTCAGGTGGACCGCGCAAGGTGGGATGATGGGGCTTGGCATTTCCCGTTCTCAGGCTATCGATTTATCCGCAGATGGTGAGGTGATTGCAGGGCATTCTGGGAGCCTTCGTCGCCCGTTTCGGTGGACAAACGCTACAGGCGCTGTGTCTTTGGGGCTGCCTTCCAATGGGTCCAATGCAGCATTCGTTGAAGACCTCTCGGCTGACGGTTCTAAGATTGTTGGGTTTTCTCGGAAGCCGACCGGCGAAGACCAAGCCTTTGTTTGGCGTGATGGCTTCGGGTACCAAGACCTCGGAATCCTGCCTGGAGATTTCGCAAGTATTGCAAGAGAGGTTAGCGATGTTGGGACCCGCATCGTCGGAGCAAGCCAAGGATCAGGACCACAAAAAGCCGTAATCTGGGATGGGGCAAACGGACTCCGGAACTTGAGAGAGTGGCTGGTTAGTGACTTTGGCCTAAATCTCACCGGCTGGCTGCTCACGGATGCCTTTGCCATTTCCTCCGACGGCAACACCATCGTAGGAGTAGGCATCAACCCCCAAGGCGAACAAGAGGCCTTCCGCGCCGTCATCCCCGAGCCAGCCACCGCCTTCCTAACTCTCGCAGCAATTGCAATGCTCCGCCCACGCCGTCGTTCACGCCCGCCCCGACTCTAATGGGCTGCGCTCCCAATTGAACCTACGAATTCCGCATATAAAGGTCGAATACACGGATTTCACCGAGAAAAGGTTCTACTGGCGTCCCAGTGTCTTCAGTTGGATTCAATCGAGTAAGCACCTTGCACCTGGCCAGCCATCTTTGATTTTTCAAACATCTACCCGCGCACATTGACCGGGGGTCAAGTATGAAGCGGGATGCGTTCGTCCGTCCTCCGGACGGGGATTCGTTTGGGGACGCATGGGTCCAGTGATTGAAATCACTGGCAACCATCGTGCGCCCTGCCGGGCGAAAGGACCCGTCGTCGGCGTAGCCGTTGGGCATCGCGGTCGTCGGTGCGGCCGTTGGCAATCGCGCGGGTATCGGTCTATCATGGCCTCCTCTATTAACCAGGAGCACACCGAGCATGGCTTGGCAGGCAATCGATCGAACGATACCGGTCATAGATGAGAAAGCCCCGCCCGTTCTGAGCGAGGCGGTCCGCGAGAAGATTCGCGGTTTCTTCCCGCGATACGAGACCAAGCGGGCAGCCCTTCTTCCGGCGCTGCACATCGTGCAGGAGACGCTCGGCCACGTCGGCTATCAGGCGATGAAGGAAATCGCCGAGGTGCTGGAGATCCCGCCGAGCCAGGTCATGGACACGATGAGTTTCTACACGCACTTCTGGGATCATCCCAAGGGCGTAAAGGTCGTCGTCGCCTGTCGCAGCCTCAGTTGCAATCTGCTCGGCAGCGATGCGGTCCTTCAGGCGGTCAAGGACGAGCTGGGCATCGAGGAACATCACACAACGCCCGACGGTACTTACAGTTTGCTCACGGAAGAGTGTCTCGCGGCCTGCGATCATGGGCCCTGTCTGCTCATCAACGAAAAGCTGCATAAGTGCGTCAAGCCGGAGCAGGTCGCCAAGCTCTTAAAGGATGCGAAGAACGACCAGATCGCCTTCCCGCGGAGCGAGCTTTTCTCGAAGCCTCCCGCGAAGGCGGCCGACCCGGACGACCTGCCGAAGACGTCGGACGTCAAGGAAATGCAGGACGCCTGATTCGCATCTGATTTTTCGGAAGCGACCTTATGCCCGAGACTCCCGAGCTTTCCGGTGGTGGATCGGCCTCCCGCGAATCCACCGCTGCGGTCGTGGGCTGCTTTCTGCTCCTGCTCGTCGCTTTGCATCTCGTCGGCTCGCCGCTTGTTGAGTTATCGCGATGGACCGCTGCGGCAGACTCCAACTCCGCCGTGGCCGAGGCCGTCGCCTGGCACGATGGCCGACTTACGCTGCCGACCCGCCTGCACGATACGGCGCTCTTCGAGGGGCGCATCTACAACGTCTTCCCGCCGCTCTTCACGCTTCTGTCCTATGCGGCGCTTGGGCTGGGTAAGTCGCTCGGCACGGCGGCGGGCCAGATCTACACGCCGTGGTATGTCATGCTGGTGGCACTGCCGCTGCCCTTCGCCGGCTACTGGGCCTTCAGGAAGGCGGGGGCGCGCGCTGCGTGGGCGGCGTGCTTCACCTTCTTCTGGATCGTCGGCACGCCGATTCTCCCGTGCCTCGTCTCGGCCCGAAATGGCGGGATCAGCCAGATCAATCATCTGCTCTCGCAAACCGGCATCATGCTGATCGCCGGTTCGATGATCGCGGGCAGGCGGCAATGGCCGGCATGGGTCGGGCTGGTCATCGCGGCGTGGTCGCGCCCGTTGGCGATTTTTTATGCGCTGGGCCTGGCGATGTCATACCGGCGGCACCCGTCCGCCTCCGGCAGGGGACGCTACATTGGCCTGGCCCTCGCCGTCGCAGTCTCGCTGGCCTTGCCGATGGGGCTGAGCTGGGCCAAGTTCGGCACGCCGCTCGACAGCGGCTACAAGTATCTCTACGAAGGTCGCGTCGATGAACTGGCCCGTGCCGGACAGCGCGCCCTGTTCAGCACCGAATTCCTCCCGCGCAACGCGTGGTACATGAACTGCGAAACTCCCTCGTGGCAGCTCGGCGGCTTCGGCCTGCGGCCCGACGTCAGTCCGCACGGGGCGAGCATCTGGATGACCATGCCCCTGCTGGTGTTCATCTTGATTGATGCCCGGCGGTGGTGGGCGATCCCCTCGCAGCGGGCGATCGTGCTCTCGACGCTGCCGATCATTGCGGGCCTGCTCATGTTTCACGGCACCGGCTACATCCAGCCCGGCTATTACCGATTCGCGCTCGATTTCATCCCGGCGTGGCTGGTGGTGATCGCGAGCCGATGCGAGGAGGGCGCGCGTCGCAAGGGCGTGACAATCGCGGCGATGGCGTGGTCGGCGCTTTACTTTAACATCGTCACCGGCATGTACGCCGCCTGAAATTTCGTCGTCGCACCGGCAAGGCTCCATGACGCACGCACACTCATCACCGACCGACCCGGCCTCGCCGCCCATCGCAAACGGCGATCGCGCGTCGCGGTGGCGGACGATCGCCTGTTTCGTGCTCATGCTCGTGGCGATCCAACTGGTGATGGGCCCCAAGATTCGCCTGTCGCAGTGGAACGTTCGCGCCGATGAAAACGCCGGCGTGCTCGAAGGTGTCGCCTGGCTTGATGGGCGGCTCGACCTGCCGAACCAGGGCGCCGACCCTTCGCACACGCGCATGCACGATACGGCCTATTACGACGGGAAGGTGTTCAACGTCTTTCCGCCGCTGGTCGGCTTCCTCACGGTCATCCTCTCGCCGCTTCACCGCCTCATGCTCGACGGCGCCGACGTCTGGCTGCAGACACCGATGGTGCTGCTCTTCTTCTGGCCGGTGCCGATCGTCGGATTTCTCGTCTTTCTAAAACAGACCGGCGACCCCGCGTGGGCCGCGCTGCTCACCGTTGGCTGGATGGGCGGAACGGCGCTGTTGCCCGAGCTCGCCGACGCGGGCTGCGGCCAACTGGCCCAGATGAACCACGTCGCATCGCAGGTCGGCCTGCTGATCTTCGCCGCCGATCTTCTCGGCAAACAGCGCATCTGGCCCGCGCTACTCGGTTTAGCGATCTCCGTGTGGACTCGGCAGATGACCTGTCTCTATGCGCTGCCGCTGCTCATTGTCGCGGCAAAGCAGCGCCGAATCGCGATGTGCCTCATCGGCCTCGCCGTCATCGCCGCGCCGCTGCTGACGCTCAATCAGTTGAAGTTCGGCAGCCCGCTGGACTTCGGCTATCGCCATATCTACGTCAATCGCGATTCGGAGGAGCTGGCCGAGCGGTGCAGGGAGCATGGCGTCTTCTCGCCGCACTTCTTGCCCGACAACTTCTATTACATGCACTTGGCCCCGCCGAGGATTGACGAGGTCTCGACGACGCGCGTTCACATCGTCGCCCCGCATCAGCACGGCGTGAGCATCTGGCTGACGACGCCGCTGCTGCTGCTCTTTTTGATCGACGCGAGGAAGTGGTATCGCGATGCGCGGCGGCGGTTGCTGGCGCTGGGCACGCTGCCGGTGATGGTGGGACTGCTTTGTTACCACGGGACCGGCTTTATCCAGCCGGGGTGGAACCGATTTGCCCTGGATTTTCTGCCGATCTGGCTGGCGATCATCGCGCCGTATTCGCGCGGCGGCTGGCGCGGCTGGTTCACGATCGGTTGCATCGCGTGGAGCCTGCTCTACTTTCAGACGCTGGTCCCCAACCTCGCGATGACCGGCGGCGGGCCATAATCATGCCGTCCCGCATTCCGCTTAAGGAATCGCGGCGCCGACGAACCCCGCGATGTCCAGCCCGTCGTAGCTCTGGTCATCGTTGAGATCCGCCTGATCGATGCCGCAGCCGATGGGCGGGACGTAGCTGATCGGGTCCAGCAGGGCATCCACGAAGAGCGGCAGGTCGTTATCCACGTCGACATCGCCGTCGCAGTTCATGTCGCCCGGAGACGTCGGCGCATTGATGAGGAAGCGCAGCGTGTCGGGCAGTCGAAGTGCCCAATAGAACTCGTTATGCGAGTGGCCCGAGGCCTCGATGGAAAGCAGGTCGTCGCCCAAGACAAATCCCTGTCCGATCGCGATGTCTCGCATCGCTCGAAGATTGCTGATGCCGGATTCAGACGTGCCCATGTCCTGATAGAAGTGGGTCAGCGTCGCCGGCGGCGGGTTGGCCGCGGCATAGTTGAGCATCGCCTGATTCGCCCACCAATAGGAGGGTGACACGCCCGCGATGCGTCCCCACACGTTGCCGTACGCGTAACCCGCATACACTGTGACCAGTCCTCCCAGCGACGAGCCCGCCATGTAAGTGTTCGCCGGCCCGGTGCGCGTGCGGTAGCGATTGTTCACCTCGGGGATGAGCACGTCGCGTATCGCGTGAAGATAGGTATTGGCGCCGCCGCCCGCGCAGGGGTTGCCAGCGGGAATGGCGGGCCACGGCGTATATTCGGTGCACCTTGCGGCGTTGTTCTCGATGCCGACGACGATGATCGGCTCGATCTCGCCGTTGCCGATGAGCATCTCGCAGGTCTCGTCCACTTTCCATTCGCCGGCGAAGCTGGTGTTCTGATCGAAGAGGTTCTGCCCGTCGTGCATGTACAGCACGGGGTAAGACTTCGTGCTCTCGAAGTAGCCCGGCGGCAGATAGACCCAGCAGCGCCGGCCAGCGAGGAACGGGGCGTACGTAAACGACTCCACATGCCCGACGATCGTGGGTTGCGGATCGGCCCAGTTCGCGACGACGAGGTTGAGCGTCTGCACGCCCAGCGGCGTATGCGTGCGATTGGCGATCTCCTCGCCGTTGGGTCCTTTCTCGACGGTCCCCCAGCTTCCGCGCGTGAACTTGTATTGAATCTGCACGCTGTCCGGCAGGCTGAGCGTGATCTCCCATCGCCCGTCGGGAAGCTCGGTCAGCGCATGAGCCGGGCCACCGGGATTCCACCCCTGAAAGTTCCCGGCGATATAGACCGTGTCGCTCTCCGGAGTCCATGCCGGGACCGTGACGCGGAAGGTGACGGTCGCGCCGATGGCGGCAGCGACATTGAAGAACGACGCCGCGAGACACACGGCGACCAGGGGGAGGTATGAAAGTTTACGCACAGTTTCACTCCGGGAGCATTTCGTGGACGGACAACCAAGCCGATTCTAGCACAAAGCGATCGTCGGTTGCACGTCATGGTGCCGCCTGATCCGCGCCTCGGGACGGGGTCAGGGCTTTGGACAGGAAATAGCGATCGTGCCCGGTGGGGTAATCGGGCAGAACGCCGAAGACGCGGTAACCGTTTTGCTCGTAGATGGGGCGGGCCTGGAAGCTGAAGGTAGCGACCCAGGAAGAGTAGAATATCCCTAATTCCCCCTATGAGAGTGGCAGGCCGCAGTGCACGCACTTACGGGCGAATCCGTTGGACCGGAGAATTCCCTTCATAAAGAATTGATTGCGGCAACGTGGACACCTGCTCCACGAAAACTTGACGCCATAAGCGAAGGCCCCGCCGAAGCCAGCGAGCAAGAGCACCGCCATGACCCACTGAAGATTCGTTCGGCTCAGGCCGGAAGCGATTTCAGTCAAGAAGGCCGCGAGCGGAGTCACGAAAAGGAGCAAGAAACTGCGGCGTCGATCACGGCGAATTATTGCCAATTCGGCGGAATAAGTCTCGAACTCTGTTGGCATGATTATCGCTTAGTCCACAATCGCGATGTTGGAATCGCGGTGCCACACTCTGGACAAATGCCAGACGTATTTCCTCGCAAATCGTAGCTGCACCGCCGACATCGCGCTTGGGGCAAACGCCGATTCGCCCATACCTTTGCAAGGACGACTCCAACGATACCAATAGCTCCCATACATAATGTTGGAATCGTCACGGAATTTTGGTTTAAGCTCTTCGACACAGAGATCCCAACGTCTAGCGTGTTTTGAATGGCGAGCTCAAGGCCGAGTGCTTCTTGCGAACAATAAACCCCTCTTGGATAAGGATTGACGGCACTTGATGCCCAGATGTCGACCGAAAGCAAACCGTTGAAAGCAAGAATCGTTAATTGCCCGACACAGATTGCCAAGTATCTCTGCGAGCTGGCTGCCCAGAGAAGAATGACAGCGGCCACTTGAAGCCAGCTTAGGCGGGCAAGTAATCTTGGGCCCAGGAGTCGGGGGGTCTCTTCGCTTCTCGGGCTGCAATTCGCGTTATTCACGACGTGCTCGTTCACGAGCATGGCCGCCTAAAGTCGCGGCCATGCCACCCGGTGACCCTCGACCATGCGCCGTGCCTTTCCGTAGCATATCCCGCGCATGGGCGAGCTTTCGCCTGAGCGGAGAATCGACCAGCCCGGCAACCCGCCTCGATTACGGGCTCAACTCAATTGCATCGACGCCTTCGGCGAAGAAGGATCGGCAACATCAACATCATAGCCGGTTGAATTCCCACGCCGCAAGCGCCGCACGGAAGGGGTTGTGCTGCCGCTCCGCCGCACGGGTCGCCCATGTTGTTGCTGTCGACGACACCGCAGCCGCAGACGCCGGGCGCGCTTTTGCCCGGGTCGTTCGGGCAGCCGTCGCACACATCGCCGACTCCGTCGGCGTCGGTATCCGCCTGGTCTGCGTTGGATGCGTTGGGACAGTTGTCGAACGCGTCACAGATTCCGTCGTTGTCGCTGTCGAAATCCGCGCAGTCCGTCAGCACGCCCTGAAAGGTCCCGCCGAGTGTCTCGCAGTCAGTCTGAGTGCGCAGGTCGCACGGCGCATCCGGCCGGCAGCAGGCGCCGATCTCGCAGATCACGTTGGTGGTCACGGGCGCGGATGTGTTGTTGGCCGGGTTCGGCTCCGGCGCCGGCGTGCTGACCTCTGCGGAATTGTTGATTGACGGCGCACACGCTGCACCAAGCGTTGCGCTGATGCCCACGATCGCCGATGCATCTGCGTCGATTGTTCCCAGCTCGACCGTTACGACATTCCCCGCGCCGACCGTACAGGTTCCCTGGCTGGAGAAGCACGAGACCTCCGTGAGACAGTCAGGCAGGTCATCGACCAGCATAACCTCGCCGGCGGCCCCCGGCCCGGCCTGCCGAACGATGAGCAGATAAATGACGCTGTCGCCGCAGACGCCGTCCGCGGGGCCAATTTTTTCCACCGTCAGATCGCCGCACCCGACCAGCGTGCCAAGTGTGGAGACGTTGTTACCCGGGTTGGGGTCATTCGTGGTGGTGGTGGCGCTGACGACATTCTCATACGACGGCGTGCAGCCGACCGAAACGGTCACGTTGAAGACCAGGCTGGCGCTGGCCCCCGTGTTGATCGTGCCGAAGTTCGTCGTGATGACGCCGGCGCCTTGACTCGCGCTGCCCTGAGTAATGCTGACAAAACCAGCGAAGGCGACACAATCCGGCAGATCGTTCGTCATGACGACTGTGGACGCATTGTCCGGACCGTTGTTTGTGGCCGTCAGCGTATACTGGACGGTATCGCCGCAGACCACGTCGGCCGGATCGATGGTCTGACTCGGGAAGATGTCGGCGGACTGCGCCCGAACGCCTGATGCTGCCGACAATACGAAGACCGCAATGGCCGCCGCACAGGATGGGCCCCGCAGGACTGAAAAAGGTCTCTCGAACAAATGTGAGGCGTCAATGCGCTGCATGCGGTTCTCCTGTGCTGGCGTCCGATCCGTCAGGTGTTCCCGATACGGGCGGTCATTCTTGACCATCATCGATGGCAACGGGCGCCCCTGTAAGGCCACTGTTTTTTTCTCCGAGATTTCCCAGGTGGCCTTTGGCCGTCTACGCCGATGCGCGACATTCCACCATCATACCGCCTGACCCTCCGGGTTATGAACAACGTTCATCCGATTTTCAAAGTTATCGGTACCGCTCGAAATTGGCTGGGGGTATCCGGGACATGCTACTGGCGGCATTGCGGACATGCCACTTTTTGAAGGCCTCTCCCATGCTCAGTGCAATCGTGCGATCAGCCTCGTCCAACACTTCACGCCAATCATGTCTCACGATGAATCAAACAATTCAAGCTCCCACCCAAGGCGCGCACACGGAGCAAGCATTCACGAATGGAGTTCAATCCCCTTATGCCTCGCGAGGGAGCGCGCGATGTCCACTTCCAAGCCCTCGCCCCCTTCGTCCCTTAAACCCTTAGCTCCTCCCGGTGTCAGGCCGTTTTCACCCAAAAACCGCCGGATTTTCGAATTGCCCCAACACATGCCCGGCACAAGCGTTGGCACAATCCCCGCGAGGTTTGTGTCACCTTATGTCACCTTGGGTTTTGATGCGTGTCGGTCGAAATCCGGAGCAACTGGTCGATGCCGAACCGCCCGGGCTGAAGACCGGGGCCCTTCTTGCGGGTCGGGGCACATTTTCGCGTCGGGCTGCGAAAGTTTTTTCAGAGGAGGTCTATCTAGAAGGTGAAGATCAGATTCGTCGTGACCCGGTGTTCGAAGATGTCGTTGTTCGACGTGGACTGCATGGGGAATTCCCACACGGCGCCCCAGGAGACGTGCTCGACGATGTTCCAGCGCGCGCCGATGCCGCCCCAGAAGGCGGCGTGGCCGGCGACCTTGCTCGAGCCGATGTTGGCGTAGTCCAGACCGCCGATGTCGAAGGGCAGGCGGTCGCCGTTGCTCAGGTAGTGGACCCCGTGGAACTCGATCAGCGGGAAGAAGACGTTTTCGAGTAGTTCGTAACTCGTGCTCAGGTTGTAACTGAGTAGATAATTGCCCTGGTGCTCGTCCATGGCGATGCGGCCGGCCACGTCGGCGATGAAGTGCCACTTGCCCCAGCCTTTGTAGGCGGTGATGAAGGGCGTCAATTCGTCCACGTTGCCATTTAGCGTTCCGGCGTGGCCGTTCGACAGCCGCCACCTGAGCCCGGTGGAGAGAAGAAAGTCATTCTCGGGATCGGCGTAAAGGGCATACTTGAGGCCGAGGGCGAGGTCATTCCAGCCGCTGTCGTCTTCAAGGATGGGACTCTCCAGGTGCGAGTAGCCATCGCCGGTGACCATGAACTGCAGGCGCTCCGTCAGAGCCAACCGAAGCTGGAGGAGGTAGACATTCAGATCGCCGCCCTTGAGCGCCGAGCCCTTCGGGAACTTGTTATAGAAATAGACGAAGCGAACGTCGGAATTGATGAACGGGTCTTCAAAGTACAGCGGCGAGCCCACCGGTCGCGGCTTATCTCGAAAGTTCGGATTTCCATAGAGGAAGCCCTTCCACAGCAGGGGCTCCGGCTCGGCGGCAGAGTTGGAGGATTTTGATTCGTCGACAAAAACTCTGGGGCCTGTCGGCTGCTCGTCTTCGGGCGATTCATGCAACGCCAATGGCTCGGAAGTAACGCGGCGCGACGGATCGGGGGCGGACGTTCGCCAGGGGTCATTCTCGGGATGCGAGGAATACTGCTGGGCCTGAGACGATTGAGCCAAGAGACCGAACAATCCGGCTGCCAGAATCGGGAGGCGGCAAATTCGGTGTGATCCGTCAGCCCTGAACATGGGGGGGCTCCAAACTTCCTGAATCAGGCTTGCACAATATGGATAATATCGGACTGCCGAGAGTGAAATGGGAGGGAATCTGCGATCCATGCGGCTTGAATAGCTCGGTTCGGATTCGTTGTTGCGCGATCAGGGTCACTGGAAGACGGGAAGGGCCAGGGAGCCTCGGTCGGCAAGGCTCTTTTCCGCGGGGAAATCGTCCGCTTCCGGGAGGTGCGCTCCGCCGTCCAAGTACCAGACCATAAGCTTTCGGTCGGCATCACACTCAGCGGTGTCGGGCATCCTCCAGTTCGGGTTCCATTGTCGTCGCTGGGCCAGGGTGCACTCGCTGCGGAGGAGAATACGTCCGGCGCGACGAGCGATGATGACGCCGTCGTAGAGGACGATCTTCCCGATGTCGGTCATCGCGGCGACCAATGGCTTGGCGCGGCCGGAGATTCGACCGCTGCTGCCCAGGCCGCGTGCGAGGACGACGGCCTCGTCGAGACTGGTTCGCAGATGGGCCATTCCCTGGAGCGGGACGCAGTGGAAGAGGTAGTGAGACTCGATGCCTTCATTTCGCAGGACATCGTAGAGGTCGATCAGGCTTTCGAGGTTGTCATTGACGCCGCGAAGCAGGACGTTTTGGGCATAGACGCGTACGCCTTCGGCCGTGATTTTTCGAAAGGCGTCGGCGACCTCCGGGCAGAACTCGACGGCGTGATTGATCTGCGTGGCGAGCTCCAGGCGGAGCGAGGATTTATTGCGGAAGATGTTCAATACGCGATCGTCGATGCGGCGCGGGTCCTGAGTCGGAATGCGCGTGGCGACGCGGGCGATCCTGATGTTCGGCGCGTGTTCGATGAGGGCGCGAAGGAGATAGTCCACGCGATCCGGGACGAGCAGAACATCGCCGCCGGTGATGAGGACCTCGCGAAGATCATCGCGCTGCGACGGGCTGCCGCAGTAGCGGGCGATTTCGGTCAGCTCGGATTCGGACAGGTTGTGTCGAGGATAGTTGGCGCGGATGCAGTAGCGACAGTGAGCCGCGCAGGCCAGGGTGGGTTCGATGACGAGCGTTCGGCGATAGAGACGTTCGATGCCGGGGATGGGGTGCGCGTGGGAGCCGATGTCGACCTCGGCTTCGTAGTGGCGCAGGTTGGCTTCGGAGGTGCCGATGTCTTCTTGTTCCGTGCGAGCGTATTGACGAGAAAGGGCCTGGAACTGGCCGGACTCTTCGCCGAAGCGCAGCTTGAGATCGAGAAGCTTGTCGCGCAGGAAGGGCGTGGTTAATTCACGGAACACGCGTTTGGACATCGGCGGTTACAACAGCCTCCGGCAGCGCTACGACGTCACTGTGACGCACGCCGCGTGACGACGAAAACGACGGCGGTTAACAGGAATATCGGTGGACAGTGCGGTGCGGGCTGATCTATTCAATCGTTGAGGCCGCTTTGCGAGTTTGGCTGCCGGAAGATGACGTATTTGTAGGCAGATGCGCAGGACTTGCCGAAGCGCGGCGGGGGTTGTCAGCGGCGTCGGGTTGACCCGCTGGAGAACCTGCCGATAGTCCCAGCGTAGACACCATGAAGGTCGGGTTGCGGAGCCATCGATGCCATTTTCAATCATTCAATTCGGCTCAGTGCTGATCGACGTCTTGATCGTCTGTTCGGTATTGGGTGTCGCATTGCGGCGGGATCATCGAGTTGAACGTTCGCCATATGGCATGAGACATGCGATTGCGATGGGTTTGATTCTGGGGATCGTGTTCGTGATCAAGATTCCGTGTTCCCGGCTGCTCGGGGTGAACGCCTTCGGGATGCTGAATCTGCTGTACCTGGACCTTGCGATTGTCGTTCCGGGTACGGCGGCGGTAATTCTGATTCTCGCGTCGGTCGGGAAAAACGCGGGATTCCGAATCTCGCGGACGCTTCGGATCATTTGTCTCCTGGCTTTGTCGGCGGCGCCTATCGCGGTTTTCTCCAGTCTTATCGAGCCGTATCGGTTGGAGGAATTGCAACGCGACATTCTTGTGTCGGACGCACGCGGGGGAGATTCGCCGATCGACATCGGCGTCCTTGCGGACATTCAGACCGATCACGTCGGTGAATATGAACGGGCGGCTGTTTCCCGGCTGATGCTTCATCGCCCCGACCTCATTCTCATAGCCGGGGATTTATTTCAGGGATCTCGGGATGAGTTTGAAGGGCAGATGTCCGCGATCAGGGAGATGCTGACGCCGCTTGACGCGCCGGGCGGCGTTTTCTTTGTGATGGGGGACGTCGACTGGTGGAGGGAGGATCAGGTTCGGCGGGCGCTGGATGGCACGCGCGTCCGGCCGCTGACGGACCAGATTGTGCGCCTTCGGGTGGGCGATCGGAATGTCACGCTCGGTGGGATCAGACTCAATTATGCCGACGAGGGGTCGAGGCGGGTCATTGCGGAATTGGAGACGGCGCCTGGCTCGGACGATTTGCGCATTCTATTGGCTCATCGCCCGGATGTTGCGTTTGAACTCAGCCAGGATTCGCGGATCGATCTGATTGTGGCCGGACATACGCATGGCGGGCAGGTTTGTTTTCCGTTTGTGGGGCCGCTCATCACATTGAGTGATGTTCCGCGGGAAGTTGCAGCGGGTGGGCTGCACGAGATGTCCGGCAACCAGATTTATGTGAGCAGGGGCGTTGGGCACGAGCGCGGTCAGGCGCCGCGTATCCGCTTCCTATGTCCGCCGGAGTTCTCAATTCTGACGGTTTTGAATCGGCCGGCCGCGGTGGCGCACGCGGATCGATAGGCGTCCGGTCTTTGGGGGGAAGGCCGATGATGCCGCGCTTATGCATCGGACATCGCTCCCCGTTATACTGCCCGAATTGGAATGAATGATCGTCGGGGGCAGCCCCGGTCACGACACAATCACGAGGCGAAGGCATGAAGACGAATACACTGATTGCGGTGGGAGGAATTGTCTTGTCACTCACGATGGCGAGCCTCGCGGACGAGGGAATGTGGCCGCTGAATCACCTGCCGCGCGAGCAGTTGAAGGAGACTTACACCTTCGAGCCGAGCGAGGCGTGGGTGGATCACGTGCGGCGATCGTGCGTGCGCGTCGGGGCGGGCGGCTCGGCGTCGTTTGTCTCGCGGGACGGTCTCCTGATGACGAATCATCACGTCGCGTCGGATTACATCTCCGACCTGAGCGACGAGTCGCACGATTACATCAAGAACGGCTTCTATGCCGCGACGCGCGACGCGGAGCTCAAGATTCCTCACGCAGAGCTGGACGTGTTGATGTCGATCGAGTCGGTGACGGACAAGGTCAACGCGGCCGTTACGCCGACGACTTCGGCGACGGAAGCCCAGGCGCTTCGCAAGAAGGCGAAGGCCGAGATTGAGAAGGAGGCGAAGGATCGCACGGGGCTGACACCGGAGGTCGTTGAGCTTTACCACGGAGCTCGTTTTGATCTGTATCTCTACAAGCGCTACACCGATGTCCGGCTGGTCTTTGCGCCGGAGTCGGGGATCGCTTTCTTCGGCGGCGATCTGGAGAACTTTGAATACCCTCGATACAACCTCGACGTCAGTTTTCTTCGTGCTTATGAAAATGGGAAGCCTGCGGAGACGCCGGACTATCTCAAGTGGAGCCCCGTGGGTCCCAAGGAGGGCGAACTCACTCTCATCGCCGGTCATCCGGGGCGGACGCAGCGACTTTACACCGTCGAGCATCTGAGGTTTCTGCGCGACGTTCACGTTCCGCTGATCCTAAATGCCTATAACGAGCGGGAAGTCGCGCTGAATCAGTTTTGCGGCCGGAGCCCGGAGAACAATCGGATCGGGCGTGACGATCTCTTCGGCATCCAGAACGGGCGCAAGGCATACAACGGCATTTTCGAAGGTTTGATCGACCAACAACTCATGAGCATGAAAGAGGCAGCGCAGGCGGCGCTGAGTAAGTTCATCCATGAGAGCCCGGCGCGCCAGAAGAGTTACGGCAGCGCGCATACCGATCTGGCGAAGGCGCTGGACGAACTTCGCAGCTATTACCCGGAGTATTTTCTGCTGGCCAATCGCCGGGCCTCGCTTTGCCGGCACTTTTCGATCGCGCTGAAGCTGGTGCAAAGCGCCGAAGAGCGCGGCAAGCCGGACGGCGAACGACTGGAAGAATATCGCGATGCGAATCTGCCATCGCTGGAGCTCGATCTGTTTTCCGAGGCGCCGATTTACGCGGCGCTGGAGCAGTTTCGATTTGCGGACGGCATGATCCGGCTTGCCCGGGTGCTGGGTGGAGAGCACCCGGCCGTCAAGACGGCACTGGGGGGGATTGATGCCCAGGGTCGCGCGGCGGCGCTGTTGGCCGGGAGCAAGCTGAAGGACGTGGGGTATCGCAAGCGACTTTATGAGGGCGGGGCGAAGGCGATTTCGGAGAGCGATGACACGATGATCAAGCTGGCTCGCGAGATGGACCCGATCATTCGCAAGACGCGCAAGCGTTACGAGGACGGCTACGAGAGCACGGAGACGGGGGCCTATGCCAAGATCGCCCAGGCGCTTTTCGATATGCACGGCGACAAGGTGTATCCGGACGCCACGTTCACGCTTCGTCTGGCGCTGGGCACGGTGATGGGCTATGAGGAGCCGGGCCGAACAGTCCCGGCGATGACGACCCTGCGCGGGCTTTTCAAACTGGCGGCGCAAAAGGAGAACCAGCCGCCGTACGATCTTCCGCCCCGATGGGTGGAGAAGAAGGATGCGCTCGACCTGTCGGTGCCGTTTAACTTCGTCTGCACGAACGACATCATCGGCGGCAACAGCGGCAGCCCGATCTTCAACAAGAACGCGGAGATTGTCGGCATCGTGTTTGACGGGAACATCTACGGACTGGTGTGGGATTTCCAGTTTGATCAGAAGCGCGCCCGGGCGGTCGGCGTTCACAGCCGGGCGATTATTGAGGCGCTTCAGAAGGTATACGAGGCGGATTCGCTGGTGAGCGAGATTCTCGGGAAATAAGCTCCCGAGTCGTCGACGCATTCATACTGATCAGTCGTTCCGCTCCGGTGACTTGCGTCCAGCGGTCTTGAACCATCTTTGAGATTTGGGCGCGTTTCGTGCGAACGGTTCACTCTTGTTCACACATGATTAGACAATACGCACGGGCCGGAGGCCCATGCCACCCTATGGGGCGAAACCGCTGCGCCAGGGAATGACCCGCCGCATCAAATCCCGCAACGTCGCGCCGGCTTCAAATGTGGTCGAGCGCTTCGGAAAGCTCCGACATCAGATCGTGCCAATCCTCGAGGCCCACGCTTAGGCGCACTCCGCCGGGTACGAGACCGTGTTCTGCCTTGCGCTGCGGCGGCAGGGCGGCGTGGGTCATGCTGTATGGGCACTCGATGAGCGTCTTGATCTGACCCAGTGAAACAGCCAGGGTGATGCAGTAGGAATTGGCGGCGATCCAGTCGATGAGTCGCTCGCCGGGATTGTCATTGTCAGATTTCCGGCGAAGGACGAAGTAGATCATCGAGCCGGGGGCGAAGTGGCCTCCCTCGTCGACCATCTGTTTCTTGGCGAGTTCGAACTGCGGGAAGTTTGCCAGTCCGGGGTATCTGACGTATTCGACCTTCGGATGATTCTCCAGGAAGCGGGCGATGTGATGCGCCGTCTTCTGGTAATTTGCCATGCGGGCAGCCAGTGAGGGCAGGCCGTACACAAGGGGAGGCCAGGCGCTCTTAGGCGACAGCGAGGCGCCGAAGTCCTTGCGGTACATGACGAGCGAATCGTGCAAAGACTTGGGCCCGGCAACGACGCCGCCCAAGTCGGTGCCGAAACCACCAATGGCCTTGGTGAGCGACTCGACGACGACGTCGGCGCCGAGGGTCACGGGCCTTTGGCAGAATGGGCTGGCGAAGGTGTTGTCGACCACCATCCAGACACGATGTTCGGCGGGGCGATGGCGGTTGATTTCGTCGAGGGTCCGCCGTGCCGCGGCGATGTCGATGAGCTGCATATCGGGATTGACCGGCGTTTCAAAATAGAGGATGCGGGTGTTTTCGCGAATGTTATTGGCGATGGACTGAGGATCGACGAAGTCTGCAAAGGACGTTTCGACGTTGATTCGCGGGAGCCAGTTGGTCATCAGGGAATAGGTGCATCCGTAGATCGTTCGATGGCTGAGGATGTGGGCGCCGGCGGGAGCGAGGATGCCGAGGGCCGCGCTGATGGCGGCCATACCCGTTGCGAAACAGACGGCGCACTCGGCTCGCTCGGCGACGGCGAGATTTTCCTCCAGCATGCCGCGCGTGGGCTCATCGAGGCGGTCGTAGATGTAAATGGGGCCGCGCTCTTTGCTGTCGGGGGAGAGGTGGCCGAACTCGACGAAGCCCTGGGCGCCGCGGCTCGCCGAATCGAGGCGAAAGGTTGCACTGGAGGTCATCGGGGGAACCACGTGGTGGTCGTAATCCCACTTTCGCGAGCGGCCAATGCCGTGAATCAGCCGCGTGCGGACGGCGCGATCGGATTCGAGCGGATAGGACTTGGCGTCGGGTTCATTCGTATGTCCGAATTCTTCTTTCATCATGGGGACCGTTCCTCTTCGTCATTTGCACTGGCCAGCGGGGCATAGGCAGCTTGGCGGACGTCCGACATTCGGACCCCGTACTCGTGGCGAAGATGTCCCAGACGGGTGTCGGCCGCGACCGACGACGGAAGCCCCAGCCGATCACGCAGCAACTCAACCGGAATTTTCGCGGATTCCGCGAGTTGTCCAAGCGTCATGGAACCCCGAATTTGCAAATCAGGGGTGCGTTGTCCGGCGGCCGGTTTGTGGTCTTCAACGGCGCGGGCGACAGAATCCCGTTGTCCATTTTGGCCTCCACGGGTCAAAGGGCCATCACTCACCATCTGTGATGCCCACCATGTCAAACCGGCGAGCACCACGGCGATACCGCCAAGAAAGGCAAGGCCCACCAGATTTCGTTTGACGGCGGAGGTGGGACGGCTCGACGGATTGGAACTGAGCAGTCTCTGCGTGAGTCCGCAGACCCATGCCCAGTGGAGTGCGATATGAAGGACGATGATGGCAAAGAGTCCGGCGGCGAGCCAGAAGTGCAGGTCCCCCCAATCATGTCGCGTCCAGTCCCACAGTACGCGACCTCTGCTGCCCGGTGGAAGGGCGAAGCGCAGGATGAGGCCCGTGGCTGTCATCGCGAGGATAACGGCGAGGGTCAGTAAATCCACGATGTAGTTGACTTTTCCGCGATGCATGGGATACCTTCTCGGCCGCGCACCGACACAAGCAAGAGCGAGGGCGTCGAACGGGGCGCGGCTTTAACTGATTGTCCCCTTGACGCGCAGGGCCGACAGAATCAGGTCGGCGGCCTGCTGAACGGTGAAGCGCTCCATGTTCAGGAAGATGTCGCAGCGAGCCGGATCGTTAACTTCCTTGCCGAAGTGATGCCGGATGAACCGGGCCCGCTCATGCTCGATTTCCTCGATTATTCGGGCCGCGCGTTCAAGAGAGACCTGCTTTGATTTTGCATACGAGGTGACGCAGAAATCTCTTCCGGCTTGTATTCTGACACGCAGGCCGACTTGCTGCGGTAGAATCAAGTCCGCTGCCCGTCCGAGGAAGATTGCGTGTCCCTTTCTCGCCAGCGAGAGAATCGTCTCTGAAAGCCTGTTGAAATAGTCGTCCAGAACGCCGCGTCCGCCGCTCATGCCTTCTATGAGGCTTTCCAGCCAGTTGAGGTCCCGTTCATCCATGGACTCGTAGAGCTGACGGCGGCAATCGTCGTTGCCCGCCATGGCCTGGAGGATTTCCCGGTCGAACAAGGGCCAACCGAGCTTCAGGCTGAGGAGCGTGGCCACCTCGCGACCGGGCAGGCCGACCGCGCGAGAGATGGCGATGAAGTCGGCGACCTGTCGATCGCCCGATAGCGGCACAACGCCCCGCCGAGTCTGGGCAAGCTCCCAGTTTCGCATTTGGCGTTCGACAATCCGGTCGATACCGGGAGACTGATGATGTACTGAACCGGCCATGACGTACCTCCGCAGGATGGGGACAGCAAATCTCGTGCCTGACGCGATAAGGTGGTTCCCAAGGGGCCTAAATGTCAAAAGATCATATGTAGCCGGAGAGCAAATGGCCGCCGTCTACGCGTACCCATCTGGCACTATGGGGGGATAAACCCCGCTTCACGGCTGCCAGGTCTGG
>WBZR01000695.1_pt1 | contig 47393 bp, 41 predicted proteins | sample 5204231 | NCBI WGS metagenome assembly WBZR01 (sample SAMN12412403, study PRJNA552823) | activated sludge metagenome | isolation source: activated sludge from anammox sidestream of wastewater treatment plant... | place: USA: Virginia | collected 2017-08 | reverse complement strand
CGACGTCCGCAAGGAGGCCGCGATGGTGAAGCTCTACGCATCCGAGATGGTGAACCGGGCCGCGTACGAGGCGATCCAGATCCATGGCGGGACCGGGTGTCTACTCGAGACCGGGCTCGAACGCGTCGCTCGTATGGTGCGCGTCTACACGATCGTCGAGGGTACGTCCGAGATCCAGCGCATCGGCATCGCGCGGCGCCTGCTGAAAGAGCTGGCCGCGTAGGCGCGCGGCCGCGCGGCGCGCACGTCCGCTGCGCGGGCCGCGCCGTCACGAGCGGCGTTTCACCCCGAGCGCCAGTAGGCCCAGAAGCCGAAGGCGCAAGCGCTCAACAACAGCAGCGCCTCGCAGCAGGCGATCAAGACGATGAGCCGCTCGCCCGTCCGGGACTTGCGGTCGTCGGGGTCGAGCAGGAAGTTGCCCACTCCGGACTCGACTCCGAGCCATCGCGATAGTCGGCGTCGCATGCGTTCGTTCCGGTCGATCGCGAGGACGGCGCGGGCTACGATGCCATCGCGCGAGGAGCGGGTCCGTCGTCGCCACCCGCAGACCAGCTCATTGGTGTGCGGTGGCCGAGGCCCGCAAGTCCGCCGCCGGCTCGTAGGCGAGAATCTCGACCAGGAGCACGCGGCGGCGCGTCGTGCCGACCGTGCGACGGTAACGGATGAGTCGCCCCGTCTCGGGATCGAACTCGGCGCGGAGATCGACTGCCGGCGTGTCCCCGACGGCCTCGATGCCCGTCCAGCGGAGATCGGTTTGCAGCAAGTCGAAGATCCCCTGCACGGAGTAGTCGTCGCGTTCGGGATCGGCTGCGCCGAGCGTTCGGCCGTCGAGGATGCGCTTCACGAGCACGCCGCCGGCCACCTCCACCTCCCACATCTCCACCGGAGCGCGTGGCGGCCGCACCCGCACGACCGCGCGGTAGGAGTCGGAAGCGTGTGCCTGCCAGCGCTGGCGGGCCGCCGCCAACAACGCCTCGGTCAAGGGCTGCATCGGGGGCGGCCCGAGAAACGAACAGCCGGCGAGCAGGAGCAGGACGGGTCCCCATACCGTCCTTGCTCGCCGGCTGATCTTCGCGTGACCAGGGCATGCCGTGCCTGAGTCGGTCACGCGAACCTCCGCGTTACTTCAGAGCGTGCACGATCTCTTCTTCGTGCGCGGCCCAGTCCTTGTCGTAGACCGTCCACTCGCCTTCCTCGAGCTCGAGCTCGCGCACGAGCTTCAGTCCCCGCGAGAGGATGAACCACAGCATCGGGAGGAGGCCGCCGAAGAGGAAGATTACCCCGCCGATCGTCCGCAGCCAGGTGAGGATCACCCACACCGGGCCGGTGACGAACTCGTTCGTGCGGGCGTACCAGAAGCCGTGCGTGACGACGGCGGCCATCTGATAGAGCCCTACGGGGAAGAGATCGAGCGTCATCATCAGCACGAGGCCGATCTGGAAGGACCAGAAGCTCGTCTTGATGAGTTTCTCGTTCCAGGAAGCGCGCGGGAAGAGGTGCTGGCAGCAGAACAGCACGCCCGCGAGCGCGATGTTGCCCTTCACGCCGAACATGGCGGCGTGCGCATGGTTCCCGGTCACGTACGTGCCGTGCTCGAAGTAGTTGACGATCGGCAGGTTGATGAGGGAGCCGAATACGCCCGCGCCGACGATGTTCCAGAAGTTACAGGCCAGCACGAAGAGCCAGACGCCCTCCATCACGAAGGTCTGCCTGCCGGCCGCCTGGTGCTCGGCGGCGCGGAGCTTCTCGTTGCGCATGCGCCACGCGTCGAGCGTCATCAGCAAGAGCGGCAGCACCTGCATCGTCGAAAAGACGCTCCCGAGCGCAATGATCCCGGTCGGCTTCGCGATCCAGTAGAAGTTGTGCGAGATGCCGACCACCGCCGTCACGACGAACATCATCACGGCGAGGAAGATCACCCGCTCCGCCATGGCGCGGTTCATCAGGCCCATCTGCACGAGCAGGTAGGCGACGATGCAGGTCGTGAAGACCTCGAACGTCACCTCCACCCACATGTGGACGGTCATCCAGCGCCAGTAATCGGTGATGGCGAAGTTCTGATACGGCGTCGCGCCGAGCCCGAAGAAGAGGAACAGCACCATGATGCCGCTGCCGTAGAAGAGCCAGGCCGGCACCGACCACATGTTCGCCTTGGTGATCCACGGTCGGACGCCGCGGAAGATGATGCCGATCCACAGCACGAAGGCGCCGAGCATCATGATGTGCCAGAGCCGGCCGAGCTCCATGAACTCCCAGCCCTGACTGCCGAGCCAGTAGGCGGCCGAGTCGGTCAGGTACCCCATGTGGCCGAAGTAGATGCCGAAGAGGACGCCCGCGCCGACCGTCACGGAGAGCGCGAACAGCAGGTTGATCAGGAACCGCTGGCCCTTCGGCACGCGAGAGAGGCGCGGCAGGAAGAAGATGGTGTAGCCGACCCAGCACATGAAGAACCAGTAGATCTGGAGGATCGTGTGCCATGCGCGCACGACGGTGAAGGGGAGCGAGAGGCCGAGTACTTTCACGATCGCCTCGCCGGGTCCGCCGCTCACGAAGTCCTCCGCGCTCAGGATGCCGGCAAGCACCTGCACGAGGAACAGGATCAAGGCGAACGCGAAGAACTTGTACGTGGCGCGCTGCGTGGGACGCACGAACTCGTAGCCGCGCTCGAGCTCGTATGTCGTGAGGGTACCGCCCTTGGCGCCGTTGAACGGATCGCCGGGGAGATCCTTCATCTGGCCGTAGACGTAGAGCACCAGCATCGCTCCCGCGAAGAGCACGAGGATCGAGAGGAAGCTCCACACCACGGCCGGCGTGGTGGGGAAGTTCCCGGCGTCGGGATCGTAGGGCCAGTTGTGCGTGTAGCTGTAGGTCTCGCCGGGGCGCTTCGCTCCGGAGACCCAGCCGCCCCAGAAGAAGAACGCGGTGAGGGCGCGCAACTCGTTCGGGTCGGTGATGTAGTTCGCCAACCGGAATCTCGCCGGGTACGTCGGGTCCGTGAACACCCGCGTGTAGTGCGCCTGGAGATCCTGGTACGCCTGGATCTGGGCGTCGTTGATGCGGATGACGCCCGCCGCCTCGTCGTAGCCGTTGTGCTTGATCTCGCGCTGCACGCGCACGGTGATCGCGTCACGATCGGCTTGGGCCGCCTCGGGCGACGGCTGGTTCTTCGCCGATTCGGCCTCGTAGAAGGACCGCATGGAAACGACGGTCCGGTGCAGGGCCTCGGCGGTGAAGTCCGGTCCCCGTTCCGCGCCGTCGCCCCAGAACGAGCCCCACGACATCAGGCCGCGGAGATGGAAGAGCTCCTGTCCGCGCGCGAGGTCCGCGAGCGGGATCACCTCCTTGCCGGTGGTGGCGGACACGAACGGAACGCGCGGCGGTGCGCTGCCGTACGTCCACGTTCCGAGGGCGACCAACCCGAGCACGCTGACCGATGTGACGATCGCGAATTGGGTCAGCCAGTTCGGCTTGGCGAGCAGCCACTTGCCGAGGTTCTGCCGTGTCCGGGAGTTCCAGGTTCGTGTTCTCACGTTGGCGTTCATGTGACGATCCTCCTCACGCGTGGGTCACGTGCCGGGGCCTACGGCGCGAACGCCGTAGGCACGTCGGCGGCGCCGTTGAAGAAGCGCTGCAGGCTTTGGTTGTACCGATAGAACGCGTCCACCTCGAGTTGATCGGGGCCGGTGACGCGCATCGGCTCATCGGGAAACGTCAGGTAGTTGAGCGTGTGGGTGAGGTCGGGTCCGGCGTTGGCGCGGGTGTTCTCGATCATCTCGCGCCAGGTATCGAGCGACGCCTCGAGCACGAAGTGCTCGGGGGCGGCCTCCGCCACGCTCGCGAGCTTGCGCACCGAGCGGGCCTTGAAGCCCTCGAAGCCGACCTCGTAGAGCTCCGTGCCCGTGGGCGCTTCGACCTGCACCACCATCGTGCACTCGAGGGGACCGAGCTCTCGATACCCCGCTTCGTCCTGGTCCATACGCTGCGCGAGCGCCTGGAACCACTGCGTCGAGGGAAAAAGCGTCGTGTTTGCCATGGCTGGGTCTCCTCCTAGGCGGCGAGATCTTCGTAGGGGATCTCTTTGGGAATGGTCAGGCGCGGCTCACGATCGAGGCCCGCGATCTCGAGGCGGCGCAGGTACTCTTTGACCTGCTTCGCGTAGATGAACGCCATGCGCTGGGCGCCGAGCTCGATGTTCGCGAGCCCGCCGCCGGCGAGGATGGCACGCGGCTCGGACGTCTGCGGCTCGAGCGTCAGCGTGAAGATCGCCTGCTCGCCGAGATCGAGGATCTTGTGCACCTGCTCGGCGCGGTCGGGATTCCGCTCGAGGAAGTACTTCAGATGCTTCACGCCGTACGCGACGTGGCGCGCCTCGTCCTGCATGCAGAGGCGGAAGATCGCCTTCTCCACCTCGGTCGGGGCCAGGAACTCGCCCTGGCGGAAGAGCGTGAGGACGAAGCCCTCGCCGAAGATGTGCATGAGGGCGCTCGCGGTGGTGTAGTCGGGCGCCTCGAGGATGGTCGCGAGGAGTTCCTCCTGGCCGGGCGACGCCATCATGAGGCCGCCGCCGTTGGCGAGCGCGCGCTTGCGGAAGACGTCGAGGTGGCGCGCCTCGTCGAAGATCTGGCTCGCGAGGAAGAGCTTCACTTCGTGGAAGTCGTGGTTGATCCGGCAGAGCCACTTGGCGGGCATGTCGCCCGCAACGAACTCGACCTCGGTCAGGCCCGTGCACATCTGGCAGACCGCGCGCTCGATGTCGTCGGGGAGCTTCTGGAGCTTGTCCCACGGGACGTCGGTGATCGAGTTCCACTGCCGCACGACGGCCTCGTCGTAGAGGAGCCCGGCGTTCTCCGCCCAGACCTCGGACATCTCGTTCATGGTGTACATCGGGAGGGACCGGGTACCGGGAGGCACTTCGCAGCCGCGCGGCGCCATGCTGCCGTGCGTCGAGCCGTGCTCAGGCACCTGTCCGTAGTAGCCCGTCTCGATGTCGCGCATGCGGAGCCCCGTGGGGCCCGGGGTGACCTGGTGTCCCCATCCCGCGGAATTGGCGTGCATCCACTTCAGATCGAAGTTGCCCTTCGCCATGTCCCGCATGCGGTCGAGTCCGACTTCGACCGCGGGGGTGTATTTGCCTGGTGGGTACTTGCTCATCGTGGCCTCCTGTTGGGGTGTGCGTTGCCCGTCGTCGCGGCGCGCCGCCGCCACGACGGAAGCTCCTCGTGAATCAACGTACAGCTCATGGTGCGACCTTCCTACCGGTTGGACGGCTAGAATGGATGACATCGGTCATGACTCGACATGATCGTTCGTGCGCTTCAGGAGCGTGCGCGCGGTCGTCGGTGCGTCGGCGTCGATCCACGTCGCTGCGAGGGGGTCGCCGCCGCGCGCGTTCGCCGCGATCTCGGCCAGCGCCGGCCCGCGTAGCTGCTGCTTGATTCGGGCGTAGGCTCCGCGCGGCAGGGTCGCGAGGTCGGCCGCGACCGCGAGCGCACGCGACAGGACGTCGCCCGGCGCCCGCGTCTCGTCGATGAGGCCGAGCGCCTCGGCCGCGCCGGCATCGATCCGGCGGCCGAGGAGTGCGAGCGTCCGCGCCGCTGCCGGCGTGAGTTCCGCCCGCACGACCGCCATGGCGGCGGCGGGGAACGGGATGCCGACGCGCACCTCGGTGAGTCCGAAATGCGCGCCGCGGTCCGGGCCGACGCGATGGTCGCAAGCGAGCGCGAGCACGAGCCCCGCCGCGATGGCGTGGCCGTTCACGGCGGCTACCGTCGGCACCGGGCAGGCGTACAATCGGGCGAGTACGCGATTCGCGCGATCGAGCATCGCGCGTTGCTCGGCGGCGTCGTAGCGGGGCACGACCTTCAGGTTCAGGCCGGCGGAGAAGCACCGGCCGGTGCCGGTCAGGATGATCGCTCCGGGCTCCTCGGCGAGCGCCTCGTCGAGCGCGCGTTCGATCGCCGCCGCGACCTCGAGGTCGAACGCGTTCACCGGCGGGTGGTCGAAGCGGAGGACGACGATCTCGCCGTGTCGTTGCGTGGCGACGCTCATCACGCCGGCCCCGTTCCGGACGACGCGCCCATGCCGCCGCCGACGCCGTGTTCGGTGCGCCGGATGATCTCATCCTGCATCTCGGGCGTGAGGTCTCCGAAGTAGGCGCAGTATCCCGAGATCCGGACGAGCAGGTGCGGATGTTGCTCGGGGTGGGCGCGCGCCTCGCGCAGGACGCCGGCGTCGAGCACGTTCGTCTGGAGCTGCATGCCGCCGCGGCGGAAGTAGGCGCCGAGCAGGGCGGCGAAGGCGGCGCGGCCGGTGCGCCCGCGAAGCGCGTGAGGATCGAAGCGCGCGTTCAGGTTGGCGCCGTTCCGGACGCTCTCGAAGTCGATCCGGTTCACGGAGTTGAAGAGCGCCGTCGGCCCCGCGCGGTCCATGCCGTCGGCGGGAGCGATGCCCGACGCGAAGGGCGCGCCGCGCCGGCGGCCGTTTGCCGAAGCGCCTGTGCGGCTGCCGAAGTACTGATGGGTCGTCATCGAGTAGAGCCCGGTGGTGTAGGGGCCGCCGCGCGTGTTGGCGTGCGCGCCGAGCGTGCGGGTGAACACCTCGACGACATAGGCGGTCCACGCGTCGGCCTCGGGTTGGTCGTTGCCGAACTTGTCGAGCCCGCGGAGGTACGCGCCCAGGTCGGCATCGGGGAGGTCGCGCTTCAGCTGATCGACCAGCGCGGGTAGCTCGATCCGCTGCTCCGCGAAGACGGCGCGCGCGATCGCGTAGAGGCTGTCGCCGGTGTCGCTGGCGCCGACGCCCTGGACCCCCGACCCGTTGTAGACGGCGCCGCCGGCGGTCGAGCACGTGCCGCGCTCGACGCACCCTGCGAGCAGCATGCTGGTGAGGGGGGTCGGATGGAACTTCCGGTGTGCGCGCTCGACGGCCTGCAGATCCCGCACCAGGCGTTCGACCTGAAAGGAGAGCTGCGTCTCGAACGCCGCGCGCACGTCGTCCATGGTGCGTAGCCGCGAAGGATGCGGCGTGCGGGCCCCGCTGCGCCGGCGCGTTCCGAAGCGCCGGCCCTCGTTGAGCGCCAGCTCGAGGACGATCGGAAGATTGAACAGCGACGCGTCGGTCGAGCCGAAGGTTCGACCCGGCGCGACCGGCTCGACGCACCCGCAGACGGCGTAGTCCTGCGCGTCGTCGGCGGTGTATCCGTTCGCGCGTAGCGCCGGGACGATCACGGCGTCGTTGTAGAGCGCCGGAGCGTTGGCGCCGCCGCAGAGCACCTCCGCTACGCGCTCGACGTAGGGATGCGGCGCCCCCGCGTGCAGGCGGGCGTGGAAGTTCGGCTGTCGCATGCGGAGCTCGTCGGCGATCTCGAGGATGATGTAGGTGAGCTCGTTGGTCGCATCGCGCCCGGCCCGATCGGTGCCACCGATCGTGACGGCCTGGCCGCTCATGAGGCCGCCGTGCATCCGCGTCGCGGTGTCGGAGAACACCGGGACGACCTCGCAGAGCTTGATCGAGAAGGCGGCCAGCCATTCCTTGGCGCTCTCGCGATCGAGCACGCCGCGCGCGCAGTCGCGCAGGTAGTAGGGCAGCAACAGCTGATCGAGGCGCCCCGGGCTGATGCCGTTGTCGAGGCTCTCGAGATTGACGGCGATCTGGGCGAACGTGATCGACTGCACCGCCTCCGCGAACGAGCGTGCGCCGAAGCGCGGCACGCGGCGGCAGGTCGCAGCGACCAGGGCGAGCTCGGCGCGCCGCGCCGGGTCGCTCTCGCGCGCGGCGAGGCGTTCCGCGGCATCCGCGTAGCGTTCGCCGAAGCGGGCGAGGGCGTCGGCGACGATGCCGACGCCCTCGAGGAAGGCCCATTCCTCGGAGGCGGTTCCATGGCGCCGCTGCACCGCGCGGGCCTCCTTCGCGATGCCGCTGGTGCCGATGGCGATCAGATTCGCGTAGTCGGGCACGATGTGGGCGATACCGGCGAGCTCGTTCAAGATGTAGTGCCGCGGCGCGAGCTGCTCGCGCAGGAAGGTCGCCTTGCTCCACGGCGAGCGGTAGACGCGAAACCCCAGCATGCGCGGCGCCCAGAACGGCACGATGCGTTGCAGGGCCGCGATCTCGTCGCGCGCCACCGCCAGCGGGTTCACGCGGCGGTGGGGAAACGTCGCGATCTCACGCAGCATCGCTACGCCGTGTAGCTCGGGATAGATCGCGCCGCCGACGCGCTTCGACGAGAAGTTGCCGACCACGAGCTCGTCGGGGTGGATGCGAACGCGTTTCCTCGCGAGGACGAGCGCGAGCGCCTCCGCGGCCTGGATCGCCCGCGGCTTCGCCCGGTTGGCGCGATTCGCAAAGTACTCCGTCCAGAGGAGCGCGCGCTCGGGGCAAACGGCGGGGGCCGCCTGTTGGACGGCGTCCTTCAGGCGCGCGATGCGCGAGGACGGGATGGCGGCGCGGCGGAACTCAGTCGCAGACGACGACATCGATGCCTTCCTTTCCGAAGCGGTGCGTGAACGGCGCGAGGGCGGCCGGATCGAGGCGCGGACGGCCGAGGGGCGCCAGGATGGGAGCCAGGCGCGAGAGCTTGGCCTCGCCGAAGTCGTGATACGGGAGGCAGCGCAGCGTGCGGTGCCCGTGGCGCGCGAGGAAGCGAGCCGTCGCGCGCACGTTCTCGGGGTCGTCGTTCAGCCCCGGGATCACCGGCATGCGCGGCTCGACGGCGACGCCGCTCTCGGCGAGGCGGGCGAAGTTTTCGAGGATGCGCTCGTTGCCCGCGCCGGTGAGGCGCGCGTGTGCCGCGCTGTCCATGTGCTTCAGGTCGAACTGGACGAGGTCGATCCAGGGGAGGAGGGAGACGGTCTGGTCCCAGCCGAAGAGGCCGCACGTCTGCAGCACGACGTGGATGTGCTCGGCCGCGAGGCGGGGAAGCAACGCGCCGAGATATGCGGCGTGGAGCGTCGGCTCGCCGCCCGACAACGTGACGCCGCCGCCCGACTCCTCGAAGTAGTCGCGGTCCTTCACGATCTCGCTGACGAGCGCCCCGACCGCGTAGCGACGGCCGATCAGCCGGAGCGCGTCGTGGTGGCACGCGTCGGCGCAGCGTCCGCACGCGTCGCAGCTCGTGAAGTCGATCCGTTGCTCGGGCCCCGACAGGATGGCGCCGCGCGGGCAGGCCGCCGCGCAGCGCTGCTCCCCGGCGCAGCGATCGGGATGGAACGCCATCTCCGGCTCGCGTCGGATCGCTTCGGGATTGTGGCACCACGCGCAACGCAGGAGGCAGCCCTTGAAGAAGATCGTCGTCCGGATGCCGGGGCCGTCGTGGAGCGAGAAGCGTTGGACGTCGACGACGGCGGGGATCACCTCGCCCATCGCCGATAAACTACCGATCGGTAGGATGGACGACATGACGGAGGTCAATGTGGAGGCTGACCTTTGCGGATCACGCAGCCGGTGGGGGCACGCCGACCCGGCCCGGGCACAGCGTCACGGTGTAGGTGCAGGGCTCACCGAGGGTGAGCGGGCAGCCCTCGTCGCAGGGGTGCACACGCATCCGACGCCGGGACCCTGCGGCCACCCCGCGATCGGGGCGGCGACGCCGCACGTCGTGCGCCGTCCAGCAGGATGTCAGAGCGTGACGCGCTGTGTGGCGATGGGCATCGCGTGGGCGTGGGACACGGCGGTCTCCCGGATCGATCTCTCCGAAGGGCCTCGCGCCGCGTGTGAGCGCGGTGCGAGGCGTTCACGCCGTCGTATGGCCGCGGTCAGCGACAGGAGAACGTGCCGCCTTTGCGGCTCCATCGACAATGCGGGCGTGGCGTATCCGCGTCTCCGAAGCGGCGCGCGACGCATCGCTGCGGCGCCGCGCCGAGGACGATCCGCAGTTCGAGGGCGTCGTCGCCCGGCGCGAACGGGCTCGAGCGGTCGCGGCCGCGCAGGGCGACCTCGACGCGTCCGGGGGCCGATCGGGAGAGGCGGATCGTCGCGGTGCGGACGCCGCCGTGGACGCCTTCCGGGTCGCGGTACCGCCACGTCGCGCCGTGGCGATGGCTGCTCCACCCGACGTCGGTCAGAGGGTCGCGGACGCCGCCGGGGATGACGATGGTTTCGCGGAGGGTGCCGTCGCCGGCACGCAGTTCGACGCGGAGCCCGTGCGCGAGCGGGTCGAGCCCCTGCATCGAGGAGAGGGGGAGATCCGTCGTGGCGCGCAGCGCGAGCGTGCCGCGGTCGGCCGTGCGCGCGCCGCCGAGAACGATCCGCGATTCGGTGGTGAGGTTCCCGCCCGCGAAGGCTGGCAGGCAGCGGCCGTTCGGCGTGCAGACATCGGTGGTGCACGGGTCGCCGTCGTCGCACTCGCCGTCCGTCCGGCAGACCGGGGCCTCGACCGTCGTCGTGGCGCTCGCCATCGCGATCGGCGCGCCGCGGCCGGTCGCGATCCAGAGATCGTGCAGCGTCGTCCCGGTCGCGTCCGTCACGTTGCCGTCGCGGAGCGCCTCGATGTAGTGGCGCGGCGTGTTCTGGTAGTAGAGCGCGACCGCGGCCTGTGTGGCGCCGAAGGGGATTGCGAAGCGGACGTCGTCCCAGTGCTGCCCGTCCGCGTAGGTCGCGCCCACCACCGGCGCCCCGGCGTCGGCGTACGCCGCGTTCGCGAAGCCGCGCGGCGGGATGCGGTTGTCCTTCTCGATCGTGTCGGCAAGCGCCATGTGGGTGGTAGGTCCGGTCGGGAGCCCAGTGAGCGCCGCCGCCTCGTCGCTGAGACCGACGTGCATCTCGTAGACGACGGTCGACGACTCGTCGAGTTCGGCCGTCGCCTCGTCGTAGCGGCCGTGCTCGCCGACGAGCGCTCCGGCCTCGTCGCGGAACTCGACATTCAGCCATACGCGCCGTCCCTCGATGTGGCCGGTCGGCAGCTTGTGCCCGGTCTCGTTCGTCACCCGCACGACGAGATGCGTGCCGTCCTGGGCGAGCGTGAGCGATGCGGCCCGCTCGAGCATGGCGACGGCGGCGTCGCGTCCGCGGGCGAGCGCGGCCTGGTCGACGTCGGGATCGAGGCGGGTCTGCTCCGCGATCAGGTCGAGCACGGGCGCGGCGGCGCCCGCGAAGTCGTGGAGGGCGAGGTCGCCGCGGACGGTGCCGTAGACGCATCCGCGGCCGACCGCGCGCGGCATGTGGCAGTCCTGGCAGGTCGACACCACGCCGCTGCCGACGCCGCCGAAGCGTCCGCCGAGGTCGACGCCTCCGGCGGCGAAGGCGCTCAGCTTCCATTCCGTGTAGGTGCGCTCGAGCGGGAACTGCGCGCCCGGATCGTGCGTCGGGCTCTCCATGCCCATCTCGTTGTAGCGGTAGGTGCCGTCCGATGCGAGGGTGACGGCGAGGTTGCCGACGTCGTGGCACGTGCCGCAGAACTCGCTGCGCGAGTGGAACGGCGACGCGATCCACGCATGCATCGCGAGCGGGTCGGTGCGCGGGCCCCGGCGCGTGCCGCTCGGGTCGAGCACGAACATGGCGTTCCCGTAGTGCGCGGGGATCGCCGCGAGGCCCGCCAGCACGCCCGCATCCGCGCCGGGGCTCGTACCGGGCACGAAGATCGGATCCACCATGCTGTGGCAGAAGTGGCAGGTGACGCCCTCGCGATCGGTCGCGTCGAGGAGCCGGCCGTCGGGCTCGTCGGCGTGGCCGGTGACGATGCTGAGCGGAACATGGCAGCGCAGACAGTAGTAGCCGACAGTCGGCACGTCCTGAGTGGCGGTCGTGAGCTGCGCGAAGAAGAGCGGATCACGCCCGGCGTGGGCCATCAGGCTCCCCGACCAGCGCGCCACCGGATCCACCGCGTCGTCGTAGCGGCCATGGCAGGAGGCGCACTCCGAGGGCTCGAGGAGCACGTGCGGCGACACGTCGCCCGTCTGCGTCCCCGGAACGTGAAAGTCCTCGCAGAGCGGCGGTACCGCCGCGCAGGTGCCGGCCTCGCATGCCGAGCCGCCGCCGCAGGTGCTGCCCGGACCGCACGCGGCGCCGTCCGGAAGCGACGCGTGGATGCAGCCATCGACGGGGTCGCAGGCGTCGCTCGTGCATGGATTGTGGTCGTCGCAATCGGGCGCGGAGGCGTCGGTGCACACTCCGAGCAGGCAGTGCGCGGCGCCATTGCAGACGGTGCCGTCGTCGTCGCACGACGTGCCGTCGAGCGCCGTCGTCCGGACGCAGCCGGTCACGAGGTCGCACCGGTCGTCAGTGCACGGCTCGCCGTCGTCGCAGTCGAGGTCGTCGTGGCACGCGCTCACGAAGGTGGCGGTGAGGGTCGTGTCGCCGGCGGGCACCGTGACCGCATGCGCGCGGAGCCCGCCGTCCGACCACGCCGCGAAGAGCCAGTCGACGCCGTCCTGCGTCTGGGGCGCCGGTGCCTCGACGGGGAGCGTCGCGCCCACGACCGCGGTGTGGACGAAGGGCGTGGCCGCCGTCGTCGAGCCGGCGACCAGCGCGAGACCGGGCGGTGTGGAGGCGAGGGTGAGAGCGATCGTCTCCGGGTCGAGGGTCACGCTCGCGGTGTGCGTGAGGCCGCCCGAGTCGGTCGCGGTGAGGCGGAGCACGAGGCGCGCGGGAAGCTCGCCTGGGTCGGGAGCGACGAAGCTCCCCGAGGACACGCCGCTCGCCGTGGCGACGGGTTCGCTCGTACAGGTGTCGACGCAGCGCTCGAGGAGGAGCGTCCACGCGAGCGCCGAGGCGGCGAGCGTGCCCTCCTCGGGATCGGTCGCCGCGCCGGCGAAGTCGATGGGCGCGCCGACGCGCCAGCGCAGGGTCGCGGCAGGTGTCGCGATCTCCGCGGTCGGTGGCTCGTTGGTTGACACCCAGCGAACGCGCCGCACGCTGCCGCCGTTGAAGTCGACGTAGAAGAGATCGCCGTCGGGGCCGGTGTCGAGGGCGATCGGCGCGGCCGCGCCGTCGACGAAGACCGCGCGCGTGGCCGGGTCGGGCAGGCCGTCGACGCCGGCGCGCATCGACCAGATGCAGCCGCGGGAGAAATCGGCGAAGAAGAGCGCCCCGTCGTAGGTCGCCGGGTAGCCGCCTCCGGTGTGGAAGGCGAGGCCGGTGATCGCGGAGTTTCCGGCCCCGCACTGCTCGTCGGGCGTCATGGGCTCGCCGTGCCGATACGCGAAGTAGGGGGGCGTCGTCGCGGTCGGGCTCGCGTAGAGCCCGTCGCAGCGTGCGAGGCCGGCCGCCTCGTAGAGCGGTTGGCGGTCGGCGCCTTCGTAGCACGGCCACCCGAAGTTCGGCGCGACGGGATCGGCGGCGTTTGCGACGCGGTCGATCTCCTCGATCGTGTCCCAGCCGACGTCGCCGATCCAGAGATCCGCGGTGCCGGGTCGGAAGGCCATGCGATACGGGTTGCGGAGGCCGAACGCGACGATGCGGCGGTCGGCGGGCGCGAGCGGATCGACGCGCAGGATCGTGCCGTTGAAGCCGAGCGGGTCGCCGGCGCTGAGGGTGTCCTGGCTACGGAGCGCGCCGCCCTCGGCGCCCGGCGGGGCCGGCGTCGCGCCGCCGCCCGTCGGATCGCCGCAGGGATTCAGCGGGCCGGGCCCGTACTGCCCGTAGTCGACGCCGTTGAAGCTCGCGCCGTCGCCGGCGCCCAGGTAGAGCGCGCCGTCGGGCCCGACGACGAGACTCCCGAGCGAATGGCTAGGGTACTGCTGGCACCAATCCTCGAGGAGCACCTGCTCGGGGCCCGCCTGCCCACTGGCGTCGAGGTCGAGGCGCGCCAGCCGGCCGCCGACGACGCACCCGGCGCCGAGCGGATCCGGGCAACCGTCGGTGGTCGCGCCGGCCGATCCCCAGCGCGGCGGGGTGCCGCCCGGGGCGGCGTCGAGCGTGTAGAGGACGAAGATCGACGATACGGCGGGGAAGGCGGGGTGCAGCGCCAGGCCGAGGAGGCCGCGGTCCCAGAAGTTGTGCACGTTGGTCCGCAGGTCGGCGACGGTCGTGGGCGTCGCGTCCGCGAGGTCGTCGAACACTTTCACGATCCCGCTCTTCTCGGCGACGAACACCCGTCCGTCGGACGCGAAGCGCACGGCGGTCGGCTGCTCGAGTCCGCCGATCGCGATCGACTCCTCGAAGCCCGCGGGTAGGGTCGTCGCGTCGGCGTGCGCGTCCAGGAGGCAGAACAGGGCGGTCGCCAGGAGTGCGCCGCGACGGAGAGGGGGCATGATCTCGCGACATCCTAATGGTTATGCGCGTCGGGTGCGAGGCGCGAACACACCGAGATGACGTTCATCATGGACGATTCATGATGCTCGCCGGATCGCGTGCGATGGGTATGCCGGCGGACTCTCCGAGTGGTGCGAATCCGCCGGAGCGATTCGTGGCGTCGGCGAGAACGGCCGCCCGTTCGAGCTACGGAATCGGATGGCATCGGCCTTGCTGTGCGTAACGTCGCGGCGTACGGCGACGGTGACGGCGTTCACGGTCACTCGCGTGGTCCGGCGCTCGGGAGGACGGGATGAATCGCAAGCTCTCGCGTCGTGATTTCCTGCGCATCGCCGGGGCCGCGGGGCTCGGGACGGTTGCCGCACCGGCCGGACTCTTCGCCGGGTACCGCCACCTTGCGCCGGTCGCGGTCGCCAACCCGCTCGCGGCGTATCCCGTGCGCGAGTGGGAGCGGCTCTATCGCGACGTCTTCCGCACCGACGACAGCTTCACGTTCCTCTGCTGTCCGAACGACACGCACAACTGCCTGCTGCGCGCGTTCACGAAGAACGGTGTCGTCGTGCGCATCGAGCCGACCTACGGCTACGGGAAGGCGACCGACCTCGTCGGCCACCAGGCGAGCCATCGCTGGGACCCGCGCTGCTGTCAGAAGGGACTCGTGCTGGCGCGCCGCTTCTACGGCGACCGGCGCGTGAACGGGGCCTTCCTCCGGAAGGGGTTCAAGGAGTGGGTCGATCGCGGTTTCCCGCGCGATCCGGTGACGGGCGCCGCGCCGCCTGAACTCATGCGGCGCGGCATCGACGCCTGGGTGAAGGTGCCGCACGAGGAAGCGTACGCGTATCACGCGAAGACGCTGATGAACGTCGCCGAGACCTACTCCGGCGACACGGGCAAGCAGCGGCTCCTCGCCCAGGGTTACGATCCCGACATGGTGGAGCAGGTGGGCGGCGCGGGGACGCGGGTCATGAAGTTCCGCGGCGGGATGGCGAAGCAGGGCCCGGTGCGGATCTTCGGGTGCTTCCGCATGGGCAACTCGATGGCGCTCCTCGACCACCACGTGCGCGGGGTGTCGCCCGACGACGCCAAGGGCGCCGGCTCGTGGGACTCGTATTCGTTCCACACCGACCTGCCCCCGGGACACCCGATGGTGACGGGCGAGCAGACCAACGACTTCGAGCTCTTCGACGTCGAGAACGCGAAGCTCGTGATCGCCTGGGGCATGAACTGGATCACGACCAAGATGCCCGACAGCCACTGGCTGACCGAGGCGCGCTTGAAGGGCGTGAAGACCGTCGCGGTGACGGTCGAGTACTCGGCGACCGCGTCCAAGTGCGACGACGTCATCGTCATCCGCCCCGGCACCGACCCGGCGCTCGCTCTTGGCCTGGCGCAGGTGCTGATCGCCGAGAAGCGCTACGACGCCGACTTCGTCCGCCGCTTCACCGACCTGCCGACGCTCGTGCGCATGGACACGCTCGAGCGCCTGAAGGCCGCCGACGTGTTCCCCGGCTACACCGAGAAACCGTGGAAGAACTGGGCGCAGGTGATTCCGACCGGGCAGAAAGCCCCGCCGACGCCGCAGCAGAACGGCGTGTACGTGCCGGAGGCTCTGAAGGCCGACTTCGCCGACTGCGTGGTCTGGGACGAGCAAGGGAAGCGGCCGGTCGCGGTCGGTCACGACGACGTCGGTACGCACTTCGACGCGCTCGGCGTACGGCCGGCGCTCGCCGGCGCGTTCAAGGTGAAGCTCGCCGACGGCAAGACGGTCGAGGCGCGGCCGGTCTTCGACCTGACCGCCCAATACCTCCGCGCCAACATGCGGCCGGACCAGGTCCGCAAGATCACTTGGGCGCCGGCGGAAGCGATCCGACGGCTCGCGCGCGACGTCGCGGCGAGCGGCGGCCGCACGCTCATCGCCTGCGGCATGGGACCGAACCAGTTCTGGAACAACGACAACAAGGACCGCGCGCTCTTTCTCGTGCTGGCGCTCGCCGGGAGCCTCGGCCGCCACGGCGGCAATATCGGGAGCTATGCGGGCACCTACAAGAACACGCTCTTCTCCGGGATCGGTCGCTTCACGGCCGAGGACCCGTTCCACATGCAGCTCGAGCCGGCGGGCGAGATCAAGACCAAGTACTACTTGCGGCCGGAGTCGATGCACTACTGGGCGAACGGCGAGCGCGTAATGAAGGCCGGCACGAAGAAGATCACGACCGGCGCCCATCTACCGACGCCGACCAAAGCCATCTGGCAGGTCAACTCGAACTCGAGCCTCGGCAACCAGAAGGGCTTCTACGACGTCGTCTTCAACACGCTGCCGCGCGCCGAGTGCGTCGTCTACAACGAGTGGTGGTGGACGGCGTCGTGCGAGTTCAGCGACATCGTATACGGGGTCGATTCCTGGATGGAGTTCAAGTATCCGGACATGACCGCGTCGAACACCAATCCGTTCCTGCAGCCCTATCCCGTGACGCCGGCGCGCCGGGCCTTCGCGACCGTGTCCGACAACGAGGTCTATCTCGGCGTCGCCCGCGCCCTCGGGAAGCTCACCAGGGACGAACGCTTCGAGCAGGCGTGGCATTTCATCGCCGAGGAGAAGGCGGAGGTCTACCTGCAGCGTGTCCTCGACGGTTCGGCGCCGATGAAGGGCTGGAAGATCGAGGAGGTGCTCGCCCGCGGCAAGGAGGGCGTGCCGGTCCTCGTCAATACCCGCACCTATCCGCGTCTGAACTCCTGGGAGCAGGTGCAGGAGTCGAAGCCGTGGCATACGAAGACCGGTCGGCTCGAACTCTACCGACCGGAGGTCGAGTTCGTCGAGGCGGGCGAGAACCTCGTCGTGCACCGCGAGCCCGCCGACGCGACGTTCTACGAGCCGTGCGCGATCGCGGCGGCGCCACATCCGGCGATCCGTCCGAAGCGGCCGGCCGACTGGGGGATCGCACCCGACGCGCGCGACCACAATACCAGGCAGATGCGCAACGTCACCTTCACCGTCGAGGACCTGGTGCGCACCAAGCATCCGCTCCGCGATCAGGGATGGGATCACGTCTTCCACACCCCGAAGTACCGCCACGGCGCGCACACGATGCCGATCGACACCGACTTCATGGCGGCGCTCTTCGGTCCCTTCGGCGACATGTACCGGCGCGACAAGCGTATGCCGGGTGACGGCGAGATGTACGTCGACATCAATCCCGGCGACGCGCGCGCGCTCGGCATCGCCGACGGCGACTACGTCTGGATCGACGGCGATCCGAACGACCTGCCGTTCCGCGGCTGGCGCGACCCGGCGCGCGCCGAGCAGTACGCGGTTGCGCGCTGCATGGCGCGCGCCCGCTACTATCCGGGAACGCCTCGGGGCATCACGCGCATGTGGTTCAACGGCTACATGGCGACGCCGGGCTCGGTGCGCGGCGCCGCGAGCCGTCCCGACGGCCTCGCCAAGAATCCGGAGACCAACTACCAGGCGCTCTTCCGCTTCGGCGGCCACCAGAGCATGACGCGCTCCTGGCTGAAGCCGACGCACCAGACCCATTCGCTGGTCACGCGGAGGTCGTGGACCAACGAAGTGACCAAGGGATTCAACGTCGACGTGCACTGCGTGACGAGTGCGCCCCGCGAGTCGCTCGCGCGCTTCACCAAGGCGGAGGACGGCGGCATCGGCGGCAAAGGCCTCTGGCGGCCGGTGACGCTCGGGCTCCGGCCGGGCGCCGAGAGTACGGCGCTCCAGCAGTACCTGCGGGGCGGCTTCGTCGCCGTCCGCAAGGCGTGAAGGAGAGGCGATGCCGAAAGTCTACAATTGGCAGATCGGGCGCGAGATGGACTACCCCTACGAGGGGGCGCGGCCGACGAAGCAGTTCGCGATGCTCTTCGACACCAACAAGTGCATCGCGTGTCAGACCTGCACGGTCGCCTGCAAGACGACGTGGACCCCCGGCCGCGGCCAGGAGTACATGTTCTGGAACAACGTCGAGACCAAGCCCTACGGCTACTATCCGCTCGGTTGGGACGTGAAGATCCTCGAGCAGCACGGCGTCCAGGACGTGAGCGGCCCGGTGTACAAGGGCAAGACGCTCTTCGAGTCGGCGCCGAGCGGCGAGCGCATCCTCGGCTATCTGCCGGAGGACCTCGACTACGCGCACCCGAACGTCGGCGAGGACGACTCGCTCGGCGACATGCAGCAGGGCGAACTGCTGCAGATCCCGCACATGCAGTGGATGTACTACCTGCCGCGCATCTGCAACCACTGCACGTATCCGGCGTGTCTCGCGTCGTGCCCGCGCATGTCGATCTACAAGCGCGAGGAGGACGGCATCGTGCTTCTCGATCAGACGCGTTGCCGCGGCTACCGCGAGTGCGTGAAGGGCTGCCCATACAAGAAGACGTTCTTCAACCCGATCACGCGCGTTTCGGAGAAGTGCATCGGCTGCTACCCCGCGGTCGAGGGTGGCCGCCAGACCCAGTGCACGATCACCTGTATCGGGAAGATCCGCCTGCAGGGCTTCCTCGGGAAGCCCGACGCGATCCGCGAGGACAACCCGATCGATTACATCGTGCACGTTGCGAAGATCGCGTGTCCGCTCTACCCGCAGTTCGGGCTCGAGCCGAATACCTACTACATTCCGCCGGTGCACGTGCCGCCACGGTACCTCGTGCAGATGTTCGGGGTCGGCGTCGAGCGTGCGGTCGCGGGCTATCGTAAGGTCGCGGACGACGAGAAGCTCCTCGGCGCGCTGCTTCTCTTCGGCGCGACACCGATGATCATCCACCATTACAAGGTCGAGGCGGGGGTCTCGATCGGCTACGACGAGCAGGGCGCCGAGCTCGTGCGCGTGCCGCTCAGCGAGGCGATCCACGTGCGGCCCGCCTTCGACGAGAAGCACCAGGCCTACCGTACCAACATCACGTGAGGGAGCCGTCCATGACGACCCGAAGGAGAACGAGGCTGGCGCTCGCTGCGGCCGCACTGCTGCTCGCGGCGAGCGAGGCCGGCGCGCAGGTGACCGAACTCCGCGTCGTGCGCGTCCGTGAGGAGGGGCCGTTTCGCGACCCTGCCGCGGCGTTCTGGAAGGAGGCGCCGACGACCGCGGTGACGTTGCTGCCGCAGGCGATGACGCTGCCGAACAACCTCAAACCGGCGGTCCAGTCGCTGCAGGTCAGAGGCGTGCACGACGGGGAGTGGATCGCGTTCCTGCTCGAATGGCCGGACACGACCAAGAGTGACCGTATCGTCGTCGATCAGTTCGGCGACAAGGTCGCGATCGAGTTTCCGGCCGAGTTCAAGAAGGACGCGCTTCCGAGCCCGATGATGGGGAATCCGGGCGGACGCGTCGAGATCTGGCAGTGGCGCGCCCCGTTCCAGCAGGATCTCGAGCGAGGCCGACCGCAGGTCGCCAGCGACCTGTATCCGAATGCGCACGTCGACGTGTACCCGGACGAGCTCCTGCGCGCGATCGATGCGCGTCCCTACATGGGTGCGGTCGGCGTCGACAACTTGATCACGCGCGCCGACAAGAGCCCGGTGCTCGAGCAGATCGCGGAGGGCTGGGGGTCGCTCACGATTCAGCCCGACGACCAGCAGGCGGACGGGAAGGGGGAGTGGGCGGACGGCGGGTGGCGCGTGGTCATGACGCATCCGCTCGTCGGAGGCGAGACCGACGTCCGGTTCGCGCCCGGCGGCGAGACGGCGGTCGCGTTTGCCGTGTGGGACGGCGGCAGCCGCGAGGCCGGACCGCGGAAATCGTGGTCCACCTGGGCCGCGGTGAAACTCGCCGAGTAGCGCGATGATGACCGCGGCGAGTTCGTTGCAGGAGATCCGGCGCGATGTCGCCGGCGCGCTCGTGCGCGCGGGCGTGCTACGGACGCTGGCGCGCGGGCTCGATGATCCGTCGGGCGCGTGGCGGGCCGAGGTCGCCGACGGCTGGCGCGTGCTGCTCCGTGGGACCGGGGAATGGCCGGAGGATCTGCGCGCGTCGTTGGTGCGTGCGCTCGCGAGCCTGGAAGCTGCGACGGACGATCTGCCGTCGGAGCACGTGCGGCTGTTCGGGCCGGCCGGCCGCGCCACGCTCACCGAGACGTCGTGGGGCGACGCGGGCCGATTGCTCGGGAAGGCGGCCGCGCTCGCCGACCTCGGCGGTTTCTATCGCGCCTTCGGCGTCGAGCCGTCCGCGGCGAGCCCGCGGCCCGAGGATCATCTCGCGTTCGAGCTCGAGTTCCTGAGCGTACTCGCGCTCAAGGAGGCGTGGGCGCGGAGCGGCGGCGAGACGGAAGCGCTAGCGATCACGCGCGACGCGGCGGCGAAGTTCCTCACCGACCATCTCGGGACCTGGGTGGACGCCTGGTGCGCGGCGCTCGTCGAGCAGGGCGCTCCCGGCTTCTACGTGGCGCTCGGCGAAGCCATTCGCTGCACCGTTCGCGCGGAGTGCGATCGGCTCGCGGTGGTTCCGCACCCAGTCACGGCGCGTCGCCTCGACGACGCGCTCGGCGACGAGGCCTTCGCGTGCCCCCGCGCCGGCGCGGCCGACCCGCCGGGCTGACGCGACCGCGCGCGCCGACATCCGGCGCCCCCGATCGGCGGGCACGGCGCCAGTCGAAGGTGACATCGGTCAGGCCACTTGCCGGCGTGTGGTCATCGCGGTGCGACTGACGATCCCTTCAACCTTGAACCATGACGCAATCACACGTTGCGCTGCCGGAAGATCCGGCCGGCGCCCCCGCCCCGAAACGACGGCTCCGCCAGCGTACGCAGACCCGTGCTCGCCTCGTGGCCGCGGGGCGGCGGGTGATCGCCGCCCACGGGCTCGACGGCGCTGCGGTCTCCGACATCACCGACGACGCCGACGTCGGCGTGGGATCCTTCTACAACTACTTCACGTCCAAGCGGGAGCTCTTGAACGTCATCGTCGCCGAAGCAGCGGCGTTGCTCGGCGAGGTCCTGCACCAACGCACGCGCGCGATGGCGGATCCCGCCGCCCGGGTGGCGGTCGCGGTCCGCCATGTCGTACATCTCGCGGGGACCGACCCGACGTGGGCGTGGTTCGTGCTCCGCGCGACCGACGCCGTGCCGCGGCTCACGGCGAGCGTGACGGCGCCGATCGAGCCGCACGTCCTCGCGGGGATCGCGAGCGGGCGCTTCACGGTGGACGACCCCGAGCTCGCGGTGAACGCGATCGGCGGGATGATGCTGCACGTGATGCGGGCTCGCCTGCTCGGCCGGGTCGGTCCCCAGGCCGACTGCATTGCCGCCGAGCACGTCCTGCGCACGCTCGGGCTCGCGCCCGCCGTTGCGCGCGCCGTCGTGCGAGGCGTCGCGGAGGCCGTGGAGGACAGGGAGATCGTGGCGTGAGCGTCACGGCTCCCCCGGCCCCCGTACGGGCGGCCGGCGTGCGCGTCGCGCGCGATCTCGACGTCCGTCCGATCCTGACGCGTGGCGAGGAGCCCTTCGCGACCATCATGCGCGCGACCGAAGACCTCGAGGACGACGAGGCGCTGCATCTGATCGCACCCTTCGAGCCGCGTCCGCTCTACGACGCCATGCGCCAGCGCGGGTACACGGCGCACACGACCGGCGACGGGAGCGTCTTCCACGTGTGGTTCTATCGGGAGATTCCGTGAAGGCGACTACGAAGCGCCGTCGCTAAGCGTCATCAGTTCGGATGACGTCCGTCATGTGTTGCCGTCCGACCGTTCGGTAGTTACTGAGCATGCGCACTGCCATCAAGCCTCGCATCGCGGACGGACAGCGGGCCGTCCAGCCGGGTGACGGAAGACGATTCGGCACGCGAGAAGCGATTCTCGCCACAGCGACGCGCTCGTTCGCCGAGCGTGGCTACCATCGAACGAGTCTCCACGAGGTCGCGGAGGAGGTCGGTATCCAGAAGGCCTCGATCTTCCACCATTTCGCGAGCAAGGAGGCGCTGTATCGCGCTGTCCTCGCGGAAGGCCACGGCGAGGGCGAGGCCATCATCCGCCGAGCGATCTCCGGCGACGGGTCGTGGTGGGAGCGGATGCGCGCGTTGCTCGACGCGTACATCGACCTCGTCGCCGCTCGGCCCGAGCAGACCAAGATCCTGCTCCGGCAGTCGCTCGGCGATGCTCCCGAAGGCTTCGACGGCGGACCGGACTCGGACCGTCTCCTCGCGCTCGTCACGTCCTTCCTGAGCGAAGGGCAACGCGCCGGGGCCTTCGCCTCCTGCGACGGGCTCGGCTTGGTGCTCGGCGTGATGGGGATGATCGTCTTCTTCTTCACGTCGGCGCCCGTCGTCGCGTCCGGATGGAGCGCGGAGCTCTCGATGGAAGGCGTGGAGGCGATCCGCCGCCGCGTGACCGCGATCGTCGAGCGCGTGCTCGTTCAGGCGGTCAGATTGCCGTAGTGCGCGAGGCGCGTGAGGCGCTCGAGATCGAGGACCACGATGCCCTCGTCCTCGATCGCGATCATGCGGTTCCGTTTCAGCTTCGCGAGCAATCGGATTGCGGTCTCCGTCGAGACGCCGATCATGTCCGCGAGCTCGCGGCGTGAATAGGTGAGGCGGATGAGGCGCGGCGCGCCGTCGTTCGCGTCGGCATCGTCGCAGGCACCATCGCCGAGGCGTAACAGGAGGTCGGCGAGGCGCGCGTCGGCACGCTTCAACGCGAGCTCGCCCGCCTTGCGGCGGGTCGCGGCGAGCGCTCGGCTGAGCGTCGCGATCAGTTGCATGCTCGTCTTCGGGTGGCGTTCGAGGAACTTCACGAGTCGCTCGCGGGGGAGGAACGAGAGCTGCGCTTCGGTCAGGGCCTCCGCCGAGGCCGAGTAGGTGTCCTCGTCCGCGAGCCCGAGTTCACCGAGGATCGTACCCGGCGTGGCGATGTCGAGGATGAATTCGCGACCGAAGCGATCGGACTGATAGAGCTTGACGTTGCCGTGACAGAGGACGTACAGGCCGCCGGCCGGCGTGCCTTCGTGGAAGACGACCTGTCGCGGCTTGTAGAGGCCGGTCACGGTGCAGGTCTGGAAATCTCCGAGCTCCTCCACGGGGAGGTCCGCGATATAGGTGTGCGCTCGGACCGTACACTGCTGGCAGGAAATCCGCCTCATCGTGATGCCCTCCAGTATACGGGTTTCGCAGGATCGTGAATCTCGGAGACGACGCGTTCGCACCGCTGCGAACGCGGCCGCGCGAACGGCCACCCAGATCGCGGAGGAGCGGTCATACGTGGGAGATCCTCATGATCATTAGCAATCGTCGAGCCAATTTATGCCACTTGCCTTGCGGGCCGCGAAGGGCGGGGGATATAAGTGCCGCGTCTTTTTCCTGCACGGGGGGATCCTCACAGCATGAGCCAATTGCACGGCGGGCGCATCGTCGCCAAGGCCCTCAAGAACGAGGGTGTTTCGCACGTCTTCACTCTCTGCGGCGGACACGTGATGTCGATCTACGACGGCTGCCTCGACGTCGGCATCCGGGTGGTGGACACCCGCCACGAGCAGACCGCAGCGCATGCCGCCGACGGCTGGGCGCGGGTGACGGGCGAGCCGGGCGTCGCAATCGTGACCGCCGGCCCCGGGCTTACCGACGCGGTGACGGGTGTCGCATCCGCCTGGCGTGCCAATATCCCCATGCTCATCATCGGGGGGCAGGGGCCGCGGAGCCTCCAGGACATGGGCTCGCTGCAGGACATGAACCACGTCGATCTCATGCGGCCCATCACCAAGTGGTCGCACTCGATCCCGGAGGCGCGCCGGCTCGGCGAGTACGTCAGCACGGCGTTCCGGATCGCAACGACGGGCGTACCGGGTCCGGTGTTCCTCGAGATGCCGGTGGATTTCCTGTTCGACTCCTATAGCGAGGACCAACTGGTCTTCCCGACCGGCTCCCGCAGCGGCGCCGGAGCCTCTCCGGACCCGGGGTACGTCGACCAGGCGATCGAGCTCTTGAGCAAGGCGCAGAAGCCGGTCGCGCTCGTCGGGAGTCAGCTCTTCTGGTCGAAGCGTCGCGACGCCTACCTGCCGTTCGTCGAGCGGTTCGGCCTTCCGGTGTACGTGAACGGCCAGGCGCGGGGCTCGCTGCCGCCCGACCATCCGAACTTCTTCATCAAGACGCGCAAGGAAGCGCTCCGCGGCGCCGACGTGATCTTGATCTTCGGCACGCCGCTCGACTTCCGGCTGGGCTACGGCCGGGCGAGCCATTTGAATCCCGAGGCCAAGCTCATCCAGGTCGATCTCGACGGCGGCGAGATCGGACGCAACCGCCACGTGGACGTCGGCATCCCCGCCGACACGGGCATGACGATGGCGGCGCTCACGGCGGCCGCGACCGGCATGACGAAGGGTGGGAGCCCGGCGGTTCGCGAGTGGGTGAAGAGCCTGCGGATCAAGGAAGTCGAGCGCGCGGAGCAGATGCGCGCCGAGATGGAGTCGGACGCGTCGCCGATCAACCCGCTCCGGCTCTGCAAGGAGATCGACGGCGTGCTCGACGACGATACGATCGTCATCGGCGACGGCGGCGACTTCGTGGCGACGGCGGCGTCGGTGCTGCGCATCGCCAAGATCGGCCAATGGCTCGATCCGGGACCGCTCGGGACGCTTGGCGTCGGACCGGGCTATGCCATGGCCGCGAAGCTCGCCAAGCCGGGCAGCAAGGTCGTCATCGTCTACGGCGATGGCGCGTTCGGGTTGAACGGGCTCGAATACGAGGCGTTCGTACGGCAGAAGATCAACGTGGTGGGGGTGATCGGGAACGACGCGGCGTGGATGCAGATCCGCCGGGGCCAGATCGAGCTCTACGGCGAGGAGCGATCGGTCGCCACCAAGCTCGACTTCACCCACTACGAGAAAGTGGCCGAGGCGGTCGGGGCCCACGGCGAGTACGTGGAGGAGCCGGGGAAGATCCGTCCCGCGCTCGAGCGCGCGCTCGGCTGCGGCAAGCCGGCGCTCGTGAACGTGCGCCTCGGGGTGAGCGAGTTCCGCAAGGGCGCGATCTCGATCTGAAACGCGGGGCGGTATGGGTGATCTGTCGGCGGGCGTGGTCGTCATCGGAAACGAGATCCTCTCGGGAAAGGTCGTCGACACCAACTCGCCGTTCCTGGCCGCGGAGCTTCGTCCGCTCGGGGTGACGCTCCGGCGCATCGCCACGATCCCCGACGAGCTGCCGCTCATCCGCGAGGAGGTCCGCTCGCAGCACGCGTCGTTCGACCTGGTGTTCACGTCGGGCGGCGTCGGTCCGACGCACGACGACGTCACGATCGAGGGCGTCGCGCTGGCGCTCGGACGGCGGGTGGTCGTCCATTCCGACATCGCCGACAAGCTCCGCGCCTTCTACGGCGACAGGATCAACCCCGCGCGACTGAAGATGGCCGAGGTGCCCGAGGGCGCCGAGCTGATCACCGATACGAGCATCAACTTTCCGACCATCAAGGTCGAGAACATCTACATCCTGCCCGGGATCCCGGAGATTTTTCGCGCCAAGCTCGAGGGCTTGAAGCCGCGCTTCAACGCCGACCCCTATTGTCTGAAGATCGTCTACACGCGCGTCGGCGAGGGCACCATCGCCGAGCACCTGAACGACACGCTCCGGCAGTTCCCCGAGTTGCTGCTCGGCTCGTATCCGAAGATCAACCATCCCGAGTACATGGTGAAAATCACGTTGGAGTCGAAGGACGCCGGCTACGTCGGGCGCGCCTTCGTGCATCTGCTGACGGTGCTGCCCGAGGGTAGCGTGGTGCGGACGGAAGAATGAGGAGGGACCAATGATGCGAACGAAGCGAGGTGGACGAGGACGGATGATGGTGGTCGCGGCGGCGCTGGTGGCGCTGCTCGCGGCGAGCGCGCGGCCCGCATGCGCGGAGGAGGAGGAGAATCGCTTCGCGACGGACTTCGGCTACGGCATCGGCGCGTTCTTCACGAACTTGATCTACATGCCGACGAAGTTCGTGTACGCGACGCTCGGCGGCATGACGGGTGGGCTCGCCTACCTGCTGACGGGCTTCAAATACGACCTCGCACGCCAGATCTGGGTGCCGTCGACGGGGGGCGACTACGTCGTGACGCCGTCGATGTTGAAGGGAGAGGATCCCATCTATTTCAGCGGGGAGACCGTGCCGAAGCGCGAGCGCAGCTCCGCACGCGACGAGGAGGATCTCGGGACCTCGGAGTCCAAGCCTGCGGCGGCCGGCAAACCGGCGTCGTACTGATCGCGCTCTCGGCGCTTGTCACCGAAAATCGTTTCTGCCACTACGACGCCCCGAGAAGGAGGGCTCATGATGAAGACATGGTTGATCGCCGCGAGTGTGGTCGCCGTCCTCGTAGCCGGCTGCTCGCCGAAGCTTGAGGAAGGGGAGATCCTCGAAAAGAAGGGCGATACGTTCACGATCCGGCTCGAAAAGAAGATCGACGAGCCGGTCGACAAGGTCTGGGAAGCGTTCCAGCGTCCCGAGGACATCGAGAAGTACTCCGAGCAGTATCAGCAGTCGAAGCTCGTGAAGTCCGAAGGCGACACCAAGGTCGTCGACTACCGCGTGTCCGCCCTCGGCCAGGTGAACGCCTTCACGATGGAGCTGAAGGCGAATCCCGCCGAGAAGCGCATCGACCTGAAGACCCTGGAGAGCGCCCTCGTCGACATCACGGGCTCGTACGAGATCAAGCCGGCGCCGGACGGGAAGGGCACCTTGATCGTCTACAAAGCGACCCAGAAGGACAAAGCCAACATCCCCGTTCCGGTGAGCGTGCAGAAGACCGCGATCAAGGATTCCTTCGACAACCTGATCGCCGGCATGAAGAAGGGGATCCAGGCGCAAGGCGGCGCCTCGTAGCTCTCGTCGCGGCGACGTGACGCGAGGGCGGTCGGGCGCCGCCCTCCATGATCGCGCCAGTGAAGGTCACGCACGCCACATTCCTCGGCGCAGCGACGGAGCCGGGACGGTTCCCGGATCCGTCGGTTCCGGAGGTCGCGTTCGCCGGGCGATCCAACGTCGGGAAGTCGTCGGCGATCAACCGACTCGTCGGTCGCCGTGGCCTCGCCCGTACGAGCTCTACGCCCGGCCGCACCCAGCAGCTGAACTTCTTCGGGATCGACGATCGCCTCGTGCTCGTCGATCTCCCCGGCTACGGGTATGCCAAGGTCTCCAAAGCGGTGCGCGACGCCTGGCGTCCGCTCGTCGAGAGCTATCTCGGGACACGCGGCGTGCTCGCGGGCGTGGTGCTGATCGTCGACGTCCGGCGCGGGCTCGAGGAGGAGGAGCATCAGCTGCTCGATGTCCTGGCCGCCCTCGACGTGCCGGTGCTCGTGCTCGCGACCAAGATCGACAAGCTGAACCGCGGCGAGCGGACGAAGGCGCTCGGAGCCCTCGCGGCGAGCGCGCTTCCGGTGGTGCCGTTCTCGGCGGTGACCGGCGCCGGTGTCGCCGAGGCGTGGACGACGATCGCCGGCTGGACGCGGTCGGGCGCCGGCGCCGGGGCGCGGCGGGCGCGCTGACGCCATGCCAGCGGTCGTCGTCGTGATCCCGGTTCGCGATCGGGCCGGGATGGTCGTCGAGGCCGCGCGTTCGGTTCTCGCGCAGACCTGGCGCGATCAGGCGCTCGTCGTGGTCGACGACGGCTCGACGGACGGATCGGCGGAGGCGGCAGAGGCGGCGCTCGCCGGCGCGCCCGCGGGATCACGGGTGCTCAGGCGCGCCCACGCCGGCGTCGCGGCCGCGCGCAACGCGGGCGCCGCCGCGGTGGACAGCGCCTGGATCGCGTTCCTCGACTCCGACGACCTCTGGGAGCCCGCGAAGCTCGCGGCGCAGATGGCGTGGCTCGCCGCACACCCGTCGCAGCGGATCGCGCAGACCGGCGAGCGCTGGCTCGACCGCGGGCGGCACCGGAACCCGCGTGCCTGGCATCGGAAGGAGGAGCGCATCTTCCCGCGCTGCCTCGAACGCTGCCTCGTGAGTCCGTCGGCCGTCGCGATCCGACGCGATTTCTACGACGAGCTCGGAGGATTCGATGCGAGCTTCCCCGTGTGCGAGGACTACGAGCTCTGGCTCCGCGTCGCGCTCCGCGAACCCGTCGGTTTTCTCGACGCGCCGCTCGTCGTGAAGCGCGGCGGACACGCCGACCAGCTGTCGCGCTCGACCTGGGGGCTCGATCGCTGGCGGGTGGCGGCGCTCGTGAAGCTGCTCGCGACGACGTCTCTCGCCCCAGTCGCGCGTGCCGCGGCGGTTGACGTGCTGCGGGCGAAATGCGCCGTGCTCGCGGGCGGCGCCGCCCGACGCGGGCGCGATGCCGAGGCGGCGCGCTATCGGCTGCTGGCGGAAACGGCGGGAGCGTGCTCCGAGGAACGCCATGACGCGTGACCAGCTCCTCGCGGCGCGCACGAGCGCGTGGACGGACGACGAGCGGGCGGCGCTCGTCGCGATCGTCGCGACGCTCCGTCCGAGCGCCCACCACCTCGGCGACGCGCTCGACTGGCTCGACGATCTGGCGGCGCGCGACGGCGGCCGGCCGGCGAGCGCGCTCGACCGCCCGGAGCTCCAGGCCGCGCTTGCGGCTCCCGGCTCGGCGCCCGACCGCTGGAAACGCTGGAAGGAGGCGCTCCGCCGTCTTCGGTACCCTCGGCTCGCCGCGCGGGAGCGGGCGTTCGCCGCGGCGGTGCGCGCGCTCGACCTCGGGCGGAACGTCGCGATCGCGCCGTCCCCGGCGTTCGAGGGCGGCCGTGTCACCGTCACGATCCGCGCGGCGACGGTGGACGAGCTCGTGGCATCGCTCGATCGCTTGGCCGAAGCCCGTGCGGCGGACGACCTCGCGCGACTCTTCGCGCTCCTCGACGCGTAGCGCCCCGCGCTCGCTCCGCCCGCGTGACGCCGGGTGCGAGGCTCGGCGGGGCCGTTCCACGGACCGGCCAGCCGGCGCGCGTCGCGCGGTCGCGTCCGGTCCCGGCGCTCCGCCGTGGCGGCTCTCCGGGCCGCGTGCTACGTACCCCGCGTGTTCACCCCGGACGCCGTCCTGATCGAGCGCGGCGCGGAGGAGACGCCGATGGCGCGACGCTGTCGCGAGCGGCTCCCCGACGTGCCGTTCACCGTCGTCGAGGATCGGCAGGCGGCCCGGGTCGCGATCGGCGACGACTTCGCGGCGGCGAAGCGCCGGCTCGTGCTCGCCGAGCATCGCGGCAGCTTCCTCGGGCATTGTCCGGCGGGAACGCGCGGGCTCAGGTGCTGCAACTACCTGATGATGAACTTCGCCACGAACTGTCCGATGGACTGCGGATATTGCTTCCTCCAGGAGTACCTCGCCGAGAACCTCCCCCTCACGGCATACGTGAATCCCGGGGCGGCGCTCGCCGAGGTCGCGCGCGTGCTCGACAAGCACGGCGACCGTCGTTTTCGCATCGGCACCGGCGAGCTTGCCGACAGCCTCGCTCTCGATCCGTTGACCGACCTCAGCGCGGACATCGTCCCGTTCTTCGCCGCGCGGTCGAACGCGCTCCTCGAGCTCAAGACCAAGACCGACGCCATCGACGGCCTCGTCGCGCTCGACCCGAAGGATCGCGTGGTGGTTTCCTGGTCCCTGGCGCCCGAGGCGGCGGTGGCGCTCGCCGAGCGCGGCACGACGCCGATCGCCGCGCGGCTCGCGGCGGCCCGCCGCGTGGCCGCGGCGGGGTACAAGGTCGGCATCCACTTCGATCCAATGATCGAGCACGCCGGCTGGGAGGAGGGCTATCGGGATCTCGTCGCCACGCTCGCCGCCGCGCTTCCGGCGGCGCGCGTCGCGTGGGTGAGCATGGGCGCGCTCCGGTTTTCGTCCGGGCTTCGCCGCGCGGTGCGCGCGCGCTTCCCGGGCTCGCCGCTCCTTACCGGCGAGCAGGTGCGGAGCGCCGACGGCAAGTGGCGCGACTTCCAGCCGCTCCGCGTCGCCATGTACCGGCTCGTCCGGAGGTACGTGGAGGAAGCCCTTCCCGACGTCCCGCTCTTCCTCTGCATGGAGACGCCGGAGGTGTGGCAGCGCGTCTTCGGCGCGGCGCCGCTCGGCGAGCAGGCGCTCGGCGCGCGCCTCGCGGCCCGCTGATGGCGGCGCGCGAGCCCGGCATCGGGATCTTCGACTCCGGCGTCGGCGGCCTGACCGTCGTGCAGCGGATGATCGAGGCCCTGCCCGGCGAGCACCTCGTCTACCTGGGCGACACCGCGCGCTATCCGTACGGGACGAAGTCGGCGGCCGTGGTCTCCCGGTACACGCTCGAGAACGCGAAGTTCCTGCTCGATACCGGGGTGAAGCTGCTGGTCGTCGCCTGCAACACGATGTCGGCCGTCGCGCTCGACGTGCTCCGCGCCGCGACCGACGTTCCCGTCGTCGGCGTGATCGAACCGGGCGCGCGCGCCGCTGTCGGGACCACCCGCAACCGCAAGATCGGCGTCATCGGCACCGAGGGCACGATCGCGAGCGGCAGCTATACGCGCGCGCTCCGCGCGATCGATCCCGAGCTCGAGATCTACACCCGCGCCTGCCCGCTTTTCGTGGCGCTTGCGGAGGAAGGGTGGATCGACAACGCGATCGCCGAGCAGGCCGCGGCGATGTACCTCGCGAGCCTCCGACAGAGCCGCATCGACACGCTGGTGCTCGGCTGCACGCACTACCCGCTGCTGGCGCGCACGATCGGCGCGTACCTCGGCCCGGAGGTGCAGCTCGTGGACTCCGCGACCGAGACCGCGCGCGAGGTCGCGGCGCTGCTCGCGGCGCGCGGGCTGGCGGCGCCGTCGGGACCGGGTTCGACCTCGTTCTTCGTGACCGACGTGCCCGACCGCTTCATCCGGATCGGCAGCCGCTTTCTCGGCAGCGCCGTCGATTCGGCCGTCCGGATCGAGCGGTGAGACGGGCGGCGCGCGCCGCCCGTCAGATCCCGCCCGGCGGCGCCGCGACGTTCGACGGGCAGGTCTCGTCCTCGCTCGCGTCGCCGTCTTCCTCCGTCAGCGCGTCGGTGAGCGTCGCGACGTCGTCGGCGAGCGAGCGGAGATCCTCGCCGATCGCGGCGACCTCGCGCGTGAGCTCGGCGAGATCCGCGGAGAGCGCGCTCACGTGGGCGTTCAGCGAGACGACGGCGAAGGCGATGACGATCGCGCTTGCCAGCATGGCGACGACGAGGGCCGCCGTCTGCTTCATGGCGTCTCCTCGAGCGGCGCGCGGACCAGCGGCGACGGCGTCGCCACCGAGGTGAGCCAGAGCTGGTGCACGGCGCGGGTGGCGCCGACGTGGAGCAGCCGGCGCGCGCCCGGGCGATCCGGGAAATGGGTGCTGCTCGCCTCGACCAGGATCACGTAGTCGAACTCGAGGCCCTTCACCTGCTCGATCTCCGTCACCTCGACTCCGGGCGCGAAGGTGAAGTCCTGGTTGACGACCTGGCGGGCGCGCGGCACCTCGCTGTGGACCAGGCCTTGGGCGTAGAGCGCGCTGAGCTCGCGCGACGGCGTCAGCACCGCGACCGACGCGTTGCGCTCGCGCTCGGCGAGCTCCCGCAGGGCATGAGCGAGGAAGGCGACGCAGGCGCCGTGGTCGGCGAAGCGGAAGAGCTCGACCGACGGCCCTTCGCGCACGGTGCGGAGCGGCGTGTCGTCCTCGCGGAGCGGACCGAGGACGCCGACCGCGAACGAGGCGACCTGGCGCGAGCAGCGGTAGCTCACCTCGAGCGTGTCGACCTCGGCGCCCTTGAGGCCGAGCTGCTCGAAGAAGGTCGCCCACGAGGTGAAGCCGGTGTTCTCGAGGAGGTGCTGCTGGGTGTCGCCGGCGAGCGTGATGCTCTTGCGCTGGTCGAGGCAGCCGAGGAGGACCTGGACCTCGAGGGGCGAGAAGTCCTGCACCTCGTCGACGGCGACGTGGCGATAGCGCAGCAGCGGGCCGCTCTTCGCAGGAAGCGCGCCGACGCGGAGCTGCCAGGCGCGTAGCAGGAGCGCGTCGTCCTCGGCGTCGAGCTCGGCCTCGGCCGTGCGGTCGCCGCCGAGCCAGGCGGCGAGCTTCTCGTGCTCGCGTCGCATCCAGTCGAGCGCCCGCCGGAGCTCCTCCGGGCCGAACGCGTCGGGCGCGCTCGCGGCGAGCGCAGCGTGGATGCGCGGGGCGTGCGTCGAGACGCTCGCCCAGTCGTCGACGACCTGCGCCGGCGTCGCGGGCCCCGGGGTGTCGGCGATGTGGGCCGCGAGCGCCGCCAGCATCGCGGGGTGGAGCTTCAGCCGTTGCACCACCGCCGGCGTGTCCTCGCGGCCGTCGGCCGGAAGCATGGGCAGTACGCGGCGCCGGATCTCGCGCGCCCATTCGTGGAAGGTGCGCACGAGCACCTGGTGCACGCCGAGCGCCGGCAGCACGTGGCTCACGTAGTCGCGGAGCGCGGGCGAGAAGACGACGACGAGCGTGCGGTCGGAGTCGATCTTCGGGTCGTCGTAGGCGAGGTAGGCGATGCGGTGCAGCGCGACCGTGGTCTTGCCGGAGCCGGCGGCGCCGCGGATGACCACGAAGCCCGACGTCGGCCGGGTGATGAGCGCGAACTGCTCCGGGTCGATGAGGCCCGCGATGTCGGGGAGGTGCTTGTCGGCGCGCGCGGGGCCGGCAGAGGGGTCGCCGAGCCGTCGGGTCGAGCCTTCGCCGACTGCGTGAGCGCGGAGCGCCGCGCCCTCGCCGCCGGCGAGGCGGGCGGTCTCCGGCGCGATGCGGCGCCAGCCGCCGGTCGCTTCGGGGGCGCGTTGGAAGATGCCCTCGGGCGCGTCGACGCGTTGGAGCCGGCGGTCGCGGATCGTGACCGTGCGGCGCACGAGGACCTCGCCGCTCCGCTCGCGGCCCGCGATCTCCTCGTCGAAGCGATCGCCCTGGCGATACCGGTAGAAGAGGCGCGACACCGGTGCGTGGCGCCAGTCGACGATGGCGACCCCGCTACCGAGATGCGTGCCCTTGCCGAGCAGGATGTCCTGGTCGCCGTTCTCCTCGCGTAGGCGGAGGTGGCCGAAATACGGCGAGTCGGGGCTGACGCGCGGCTGGGCGCGCGACGTCCGCAGCTGCTCGAGCAGCGCCGAGTGACGATGCCATTGCTCGAGGAGCGCGGGCCGGTCCTCCGTCTTGGTGCCGTCGCGGAGTGCCTCCCGCAGCCGTTCGAGCTCCTGCACGAGCGCGCGCTCCGACGGCGTCGCCGTCGCGGCGCTCCCGGGAGCCTCGAGCGCTTTCCCTACCCGTTCCAGAAGGTCGAGCTCTTCGGCGACGATCGGCGGCGGTCCGGCAGCGGGCATGGAGGATCAGGTCTAGCAGGACGGGTCGGCGCGAAGGAACCGGGGGTGTAGGATGCCGCGCGTGTCGAGCTCCCCGTCGCGCTACCGACAGGATGCCGCATCCGACTACCGCCATCGGTTCCACGCCGGGAACGTCGGCGACGTCTGGAAGCACTGCGTGCTCGTCGAGGTGCTGCGCCGCACCGCCGCGGCGCACGACGGCATCGTGTACGTCGAGTCGCATGCCGGCGAGGGGTGCTATGTGCTCGGACCGACCGGCGAGTGGACGGAGGGCATCGGCCGTCTCTGGGGCGCGGACGGGGTTCCCGTCGCCGACGACGCGGTGGGACGCTACCTGCGCCTCGCCCGGGCGCTCGCGAGCGGCGAGGCGCGGCCGGACCGGTATCCCGGCTCGCCGCTGCTTGCGCGCGCCGCGCTGCCCGAGACGGCGACGCTCGCGCTCTGGGAGGCCGACGCGGCGTCATGCGAGCGGCTCGCGACCGCCCTCGCTCCGAACGAGCCGCGCGTCGCCATCACCTGCGGGGACGGCCTCGGCCCGCTCTCCGAGGCCGTCGCTGCGGCCGAGGCGCGCGGCGCGGGCGTCGTCGCGCTCGTCGATCCGCCGTTCACCCGGAAGTCCGACTGGCTCGCGGTGCCGGACGCGGTGATCGCGGCGGCGGCGGCCTCGGCGCGCGCGACGCTGCTGCTCTGGTATCCCCTGAAGAGCCTGACCCGCCCGAACGCGATGATCGCGCGCTTCAAGGCGGCGGGTGTCGCGGCGAGCGTCGCCGAGCTCGTGACGACGCCGCTCGAGCACCAGCGGTCGCGTTTGAACGGGAGCGGTCTCGTCCTGGTGCGGCCGCCGGACGGCGCGCTCGCCGCGATCGCGGCGGCCGCGCCCATCCTGGGCGCGCGGCTCGCGACCCGCCCGGGCGCGTGGTCGCTGCGGCTTGCCTCGTGGTGAGTCGTCGAGCCCGTGATGCACCGGGCGGCACCGCGGTCGGGCTCCGCCCCTGCCGATCTCCCGCCATGCATCTCGAGGCGGCGCAGGCTTTCATCCGCCGGCAAGAGTCATGCCGCGAAGCGATCTATGTCGCGGCAGCGCCGGCGGCTCGTGTGCTCGGCTCGTGACCGGCTGCGGATCGGGTCCGCACCGTGGAAAGGAGTTCCGCGGATGAAGATGATGAAGATCTCGAAGCGCGCGTACGTGCTCGCGGCAGTCGCGGTTACGATGGTCGTACGGACGACCGGTGCGGCCGCCCCGACCTGGACGACCACCTTCTTCTGTACGCCGATGAACGTCGCGATGTTCGCCGCGCAACGCATGCACGTGCGCTGCACGACGGGCGGCTCGCCCGGCGGGAACATCGTCTACTTCGCGTTCAGCGCGAAGAAGAAGGACGCGGCGCCCATGCTCGACCTCCTGCTGTCGGCGAAGGCGCAGGGCAAGCATCTCATGATCTACTACAACCCCGACGATCTCTCCGGACAGAAGATCGGCTGCGCGACCAACGACTGCCGGCTGATCGTCGGTGCCGAGCTGCGTGACTAGGCCGATCCGGGAGCGTCCCCGCCGATGAAGACGCGGCATCGCGCCTCGCGCGCCGCCTGACGGACGGGGATTCCGCGGCCGGATCCGCCGCCCGCTCGGCGCGCGTACGACGTGGACCTGGCGAGGAATGCGGGCTAGGGTGCGCGCGCATGATCGACTATCGCACGCACGGCAACGTCGCCGTGGTCACCATCAACCGACCCGACGCCCGCAACGCCGTCAACACCGAGGTCGCGCGGGGGATCGAGGAGGCCATCGACGCGATCGAGGCCGACGACGAGATCTGGGTGGGCATCCTGACCGGCGCCAGGACCGAGAAGGGCCACATCTTCTGCGCTGGCGCGGATCTCAAGCAGATGGCCGTGGACCCGGGCGGCATGATGACCGCGCGCGGCGGCTTCGCGGGCTTCGTGAAGCGCGAGCGCGCCAAGCCGATCATCGCCGCGGTCGACGGCCCGGCGCTCGCCGGGGGCACCGAGATCGTGCTCGCGTGCGATCTGGTGGTCGCGTCGAGGACCACGGTCTTCGGCGTGCCCGAGGTGAAGCGGGGCCTGATCGCCGCAGCGGGGGCGCTCTTCCGATTGCCGCGAAAGCTCCCCCGCAACGTCGCCATGGAGCTCGCGCTCACCGGCCGCCTCGATTTTCCGGCCGAGCGGGCCCACCACTTCGGCCTCGTGAACGTGCTCTGCGAGGAGGGCCAGGCGCTCGAATCGGCGAAGAGGCTCGCCGCCCAGATCACCGAGAACGCCCCGCTCGCCGTCCGCGAGAGCCGACGGGTGCTCCTCGAGTCGATCGACCAGCCCGATGAGGCCGCGTGGAGGATGTCGGCCGAGGGGATGGCCCGGATGTTCGGCACCGAGGACTTCACCGAGGGATTGCAGGCGTTCGCCCAGAAGCGCGCGCCGCAGTGGAAGGGACGATAGCGCCGGCGCGCGCACCGGGAGCGATGACCTCGCCCGTCACCTTCGACCTCGCCGGCGAGGTGGCGCTTGTCACCGGCGCGACGAGCGGCTTCGGACGCCACTTCGCGGAGGTGCTGAGCGCCGCCGGCGCGACCGTCGTCCTCACCGGACGCCGCGTCGATCGCCTGGAGGCCCTGCGCCAGCAGCTTGCCGCCGCCGGGCGGCGGGCGCACGCCGTCGCGCTCGACGTGACGAGCGTCGCGTCGATGCGGGCCTGCGTCGCCGAGGCGGAGCGGCTCGCGGGGGCGATCACCGTGCTCGTGAACAACGCCGGCATCAGCGTGCAGGCGACGGCCCGCGACCTCCGCGAGGCGGACTGGGACGCCGTCATGGACACCAACGTGAAGGGCGTCTTCTTCATGGCCCAGCTCGTCGGGACGGGGATGATCGAGCGCGGCATCCGCGGCCGCATCGTGAACGTCGCGTCGATCGGCGCGGAGCGGGTCCTGCCGGGGCTCGTCGCCTACTGCGCGTCCAAGGCGGCGGTCGCGATGATGACCCGGGGCCTCGCGCGGGAGTGGGCGCGCTACGGCATCGCCGTGAATGCGATCTGCCCCGGCTACGTGCAGACCGAGATCAACGACGCGTGGTTCGAGACCGAGGCCGGCAAGAAGCAGATCGCCGGCTTTCCTCGCCGCCGGCTCGCGATCGAGGCGAGCCTCGATGCGCCCCTCCTCTTGCTGTGCTCGCGCCACGCCGAGTTCGTGACGGGATCGCTGCTCACGATCGACGACGGGCAGCGGCTCGGCTGAACCCGATGCGTTGTCCGCGCCGCGCATGTCGCGCAGGGTCGCCGCGCTGACGCGCGCCGTCGCGGCCGCGGCGCGGTGCGGAGCGCTCCGGCGTTGACCGCGCCCGCGCGCGGCGCGCTCGGCCTCGCGCTCGCCGGCGCGTTTGCGGCGAGCGCCGGCGACCTCGGGCTGCTCTGGGTCGGGTGGGCGGGCGATGGTCGCTTCGGGCTGGCGGCGTCGCCGCCGGGCGCGCTCCTCGTCGGCCACTACCTCGGCGTGTTCGGTATTCCGCTCTACGGCCTCGGCTATCGTGCGCTCGGCGCCGGCCTCGTGGGAGCCTCGGCGCGCGCGGCGCGCGTCGTCGTCGTGCTCGGCGCCGTCGGAAGCGTCGTCGGCGCCGTCGTGCACGGCCTGACCGGTGTGCTGGCGCAGGTCGCCGTCCGCACGTCCGCCGCGACCGCGCCCGACGCGCTGCTCGCGCTGCCGGAGGCGGCGTTCCTGCTGCCGCTCTGGCTCGTCGTCGGCGCAGCGCTGGCGGTCGGCTCGATCGCCTTCGCCGTCACTGTGGCGCGCGGGGGAACGCGCTTCCCGCGGCCGTTCGCGCTCTGCAATCCGCTGCTCGTGGCGCTCGCGATCGCGGTCGCATCCCTGCCGTTCCCGCGGCTCGCCGCGTTCGCGATCCCGGCGGCGCCGAACCTCGCGCACGTCGTCGTGTTCGGCGTGGCGCTCGCGGTGTGCCGGCGCTGACGAGCGTCCGGGCGGCTTCAGCGGCGCGCCGGCGGCCGCGCGCCGCGGGCGCCTGCCGCCTCGATGAGCGTCGCCGCGAGCGCGCCGAGGAGCGCGCACGCCATGTCCTTCTCGGCGTCCCAGGGGTCGCCCTGGGTGCCGAGGAACGCGGTGCCGGCGGCGGGATCGACGACGCGGGCCGTCAACCACTCGACGATCTCGTAGAGGGCGCTCCAGAGCCCCACGGCCGCGGCGCTGAAGTAGCGCGTGCCGAGCTCGCCGGGCCGGTGATGGCGGCCGCGTCCGAAGCCGAGCTCGCGGATCGGACGCAGCATCAGCGCTCCGAACGCGAAGTGCACGAAGCGATCGTAGTGGTTGCGGCCGAGCGCGAACGCGTCGCGGATCCAGTCGCCCACCGGCACCTCGGAATACGTATAGTGGCTGCCGACGGTGTGCAGGATCGCGAAGACGGTGCCCTGGACGTAGGCGCGGTCGCTGAAGCGGAAGCGGCGCGAGCTCCAGACGACGAACGGGACGGCGACGAACGTCGGCAGGTTCTCGAGGAGCCAGTCCGCGCGGAAGCGCGGCGCGATCGCGAGCGCAGTCCAGGCGGCGAGGAAGACGGCGAGGCAGAGGGTCGGGACGAGGTCGCGGTGCCGCGTGCGCGGGCGCCGGGACGCTGGCAACCGGCGGGTCACGCGGGGTGGAGATCCAGGCAGCCGATCTCGCGCGGCGTGAAGAGGCGAATCGGTTGTCCGGTGAAGCCGAGCCCGTTGCTGACGACGAGGGTCGCGCCGCCGGAGCGGAACGTGCCGCGATCGTAGCGCGTGATCAGTTCGGCGAAGTTCCGCACGCGCCGGCCGACGAGGCCCGGCACGCCGATCTGGCCGCCGTGGGTATGCCCTGCGAGGACGAGGCGAGCGCCGAGCGCGGCCGCCTGCTCGAAGCAATCGGGGCGGTGCGTGAGCACGACGAGCGGTCGCTCCGGGGGCAGGTCGGCCGTGAGCGCGGGGAGCGCGGGGTGTTCGAGCACCCCCCGCGCCCAGTCGCGCCCGAGGTCGTCGAGGCCGACGATCGTGAGGCGCGCGCCGTTGCGCTCGACGTCGACCCGCGCGTTCCGCAGCACGGTGAACGGCGTGTAGGTGCGGAAAGCCTCGGTCACGGCCGCGGCGCCCGCCGCCACGTCGTGGTTGCCGAGCGTCACCAGGACGCCGTGGCGCGCCCGCAGGCCGGCGAGCACCGGGAAGAGCTCGGCGCAGGTGACGGCGCGGTCGACGAGATCGCCGGTGATGCAGACGAGGTCGGGAGCGAGGGCGTTCACACGCGCGACGTGCTCCGTGAGCTCCTCGCGATCGAGGTAGGCGCCGAGGTGGAGGTCGCTCAGGTGAACGATGCGGAAACCGGCAAGCGCAGCCGGCAGGCCGGCGACGGAAATCGTCGTTCGGGTCGTCGCGAGCGCACGGCGTCCGTAGGTGAAGCCGAAGACGAAGAGGGCGGCGACCGCAATCAGGGCGATGTCGAGGCCGGCGTCGAAGACGGGCTGCCAGCGCGCCGGATCGGCTGGCGGCACGATCGATGCGAATGCCAGACCGAGCGGCGCGGTCGCCCGCAGGGCCAGCCATGCGAGCTCGGCGCCCGCGATCACGACCGCGGCGAACACCGAGGTGAAGGCGAACGCCGCATAGACGGCGAGGATCGGATCACGGGGGTGCCTCAGGAGGCGTCGCGTCAGGATGAGGTTCAGGGCGTAGAGCCCGCCGATCCCGAGCGGGTGGTGCGCCGGGGCGATCGTCACCCCGGATCGCCCGAGCACGCGGGCGATCACCGTCCACTCGCCGAGGGTGATCGCCGCGAGGAGCAACCGAAAGAAGAGCCGGAAGAAGCGGAGCTGCAGCCGTTCTCCGAGATCCGTCGCGTCCGCGGGCGGGAGCGTCGCGGAGGCATGCCTGGTCATACGGTCGACGTATCACAGGATCGCGGGTCGCGTCGCCGATCCGCCGCGCCCGGCTTTGCGGCACCCGGACGTCTGGGTTATGAGTCTCGGTTCATGCTGAAGACCCTCGTCCGGAAGATCGTCGGCACGCGGAACGAGCGCGAGATCAAGCGCATGCAGCCGATCGTGGCCGAGATCGCCGAACTCGGGCGCGGGCTCGCCGAACTCACCGACGAGCAGCTCCGTCACAAGACGATCGAGTTCCGGGAGCGCCTCGACAACGGCCAGGAGCTCGAAGACCTGCTGCCGGAAGCGTTCGCCGTCGTACGCGAGGCTTCGGGCCGCGTCCTCGGGATGCGCCACTTCGACGTCCAGATGGTGGGTGGCATGGTGCTCCACAGCGGCAAGATCGCCGAGATGAAGACCGGCGAGGGGAAGACGCTGGTCGCGACCCTGCCGGTCTACCTGAACGCGCTCGCCGGGAAGGGCGTGCACGTCGTCACCGTGAACGACTACCTCGCCCGCCGCGACGCCGAGTGGATGGGCCGCCTCTACAAGTTCCTCGGCCTCTCGGTCGGCGTCATCCTCCACGGCTTGAACGATCGGGAGCGCCAGGACGCCTACAACGCCGACGTCACCTACGGGCAGAACAACGAGTTCGGCTTCGACTACCTGCGCGACAACATGAAGTTCGCGCTCGAGGATTACGTCCACCGGACCTTCCCGAAGGAGGCGGTCGACGCCAAGGGCAAGACCGTCCAGAAGCTCTTCAACTACGCGATCGTCGACGAGGTCGACTCGATCCTGATCGACGAGGCGAGGACGCCGCTCATCATCAGCGGCCCCGCCGAGGAATCGACCGAGAAATACTACGTCATCGACCGCGTCATCCCGCGCCTCCAGAAGGAGACGGACTTCACCGTCGACGAAAAGACGCGGAACGCGATCCTCACCGAGGACGGCATCGCCAAGGTCGAGCGCGCGCTCAGCGTTCCGAACCTCTACGACCCGGGAGAGATCGACACGCTCCACCACGTGAACCAGGCGCTCCGCGCCCACGCCATCTACAAGCGCGACGTCGATTACGTCGTGAAGGACGGCGAGGTCCTGATCGTCGACGAGTTCACCGGCCGGCTCATGCCCGGCCGGCGCTGGAGCGACGGGCTCCACCAGGCCGTCGAAGCGAAGGAGAACGTCAAGATCGAGCGCGAGAACCAGACGCTCGCCACGGTGACGTTCCAGAACTACTTCCGGATGTACGAGAAGCTCGCGGGCATGACGGGCACCGCCGATACGGAAGCGACGGAGTTCCACCAGATCTACGGACTCGAGGTGCTGGTCGTACCGACCCACCGCGACATGATCCGCAAGGACAATGCCGACGTCGTCTACAAGACCGAGCGCGAGAAGTACGACGCCGTGGTCGAGGACATCCGCGAGCGTCACGAGAAGGGCCAGCCGATCCTGGTCGGCACGATCTCGATCGAGAAGTCGGAGCACGTTTCCAACCTGCTCAAGAAGGTCGGCATCAAGCACCACGTCCTGAACGCCAAACAGCACGAGCGCGAAGCCGAATTCGTGGCCCAGGCCGGCCGCCTCGGTGCGCTCACGATCTCCACCAACATGGCCGGCCGCGGCACCGACATCGTCCTCGGCGGCAACCCGGAGTTCATGGCGGCGCACGAGGCCGGGACGCGCGATCCCGAGGACCCGGCGTTCCAGGCCGCGCTCGCGAAGTATCGGGCGCAGTGCGCGGCCGAGCGCGAGCAGGTGCTGGAGGCCGGCGGCCTCCACATCCTCGGCACCGAGCGCCACGAGAGCCGCCGCATCGACAACCAGCTGCGCGGGCGGTCCGGCCGGCAGGGCGATCCTGGGAGCTCCCGCTTCTTCCTCTCGCTCGAGGACGATCTGCTCCGCATCTTCGGCGCCGAGCGCGTCCAGAAGATCATGGAGCGTCTCGGCATGGAGGAGGGCGAGCCGATCGAGCATCGCTGGATCAACGCGGCGATCGAGAACGCCCAGAAGAAGGTCGAGGCCCACAACTTCGACATCCGCAAGCACCTCCTCGAATACGATGACGTCATGAACAAGCAGCGCGAGGTCATCTACGCGCGCCGGCGCGAGGTGCTCGCCGCCGCGAGCTTGAAGGACGAGGTGCTCGAGATGGCGGAGGAGCTCTCCGACGGGCTCGTCGCGACCCAGCTCTCGAAGGACGAGGCCCCCGACCAGTGGGACTGGAGGGCGCTAGACGACGTGCTCTTCCGGCAGTTCAGCCTGCGCGTGAACCTGTCGGAATCGGAGCGCGACGGGCTCGCGACCGAGGACGCGCAGCAGCTGGTCGTCGACCGCGTGCGCGCGCTCTACGAGGAGAAGGAGCGGACGTTCACCGCGCCCGTGCTCCGCCACCTCGAGAAGGTCATCATGCTCCAGGCGATCGATACGCTCTGGAAGGACCACCTCCTCGCGATGGACCACCTGAAGGAGGGCATCGGGCTGCGCGGGTACGGACAGAAGAATCCCCTGCAGGAGTACCAGAAGGAGGGATTCGACATGTTCCAGGACCTGATGAACCGGCTCGACGCCGACATCGTCGAGAAGCTCTTCACGGTCCAGCTGGCGCGCGAGGAAGACGTGGAGCGGATGGAGCAGCGCCAGCAGCAGCGCCAGGCGAAGATGTCGATGACCCACGGTGGAGAGCCGGCGGCGGCGCCGCCGGAGATCATCCGGCGCGACGCGCCGAAGGTGGGGCGGAACGACCCCTGCGTGTGCGGCAGCGGCCGGAAGTACAAGAAATGCTGTGGCGCGGCGCACTGAGCGCCGCCGGTTCGTCGCGCCGGTGAAGCTCGAAATCCGCGAGACGCCGATCGCCGTTCCCGGGTTCCTGTTCGCGGGCGTAGCGTGCGGGATCAAGCCGTCGGGGAAGCCCGACCTCGCGCTCGTCGTGTCCGACGTGCCGGCGGCGGCGGCGGGGGTGGTCACGCGGAACCGGGTGAAGGCGGCGCCCGTGCGGATCGTCATGGAGCGCCTCGGGCGCGGTCGGGCGCAGGCGGTGGTGATCAACAGCGGCAACGCCAACGCCTGCACCGGGGCGGCCGGCATGCGGGTCGCGCGCGCCGCCTGCGCGCAGGTCGCCGCGGGGCTCGGGATCGACGCGCGCGCCGTGCTGCCGTGCGCGACCGGCAAGATCGGCGTCGTGCCGCCGGCGGTCCGGATGCGGACGGGCGTTGCGGCCGCGCTCGACGCGCTCGACGACAGCGGCTTCTGGCGCGCCGCGCGCGCGATCATGACGACCGACGCGTTTCCGAAAGCGGGAGTGCGGCGCGTGCGGGTCGGCGGCCGCATCGTCACCCTCGCCGCGATGGCGAAGGGCGCCGGCATGATCGCTCCCGACATGGCGACGCTGCTTGTCGCGATCGCGACCGATGCCGCGATCCCGGCGCCGGCGCTCCGGACGTTCGTGCGAGCGGCGGTCGCGACGTCGTTCAACGCGATCACCGTCGACGGCGACTGCAGCACGAACGACACCGTGCTGATGCTCGCCAACGGCGTCGCGGGGAACGCGCGCTTCACTCCCGCGAGCGCGGACGGCCGGCGCTTCCAGCGCGCGCTCTCGGGGCTGCTCGGGGAGCTCGCCGACCTGGTGGTCGCCGACGGGGAAGGTGCGACCAGGCGCATGCGGATCACGGTCGTCGGCGCGCGGACGGCCGCCGACGCGCGCCGCGCCGCGCGCGCGATCGGCGAGTCGCAGCTCGTGAAGACGGCGCTCTTCGGGGCCGATCCCAACTGGGGCCGGATCGCGTGCGCGGCGGGCTATGCGGGCGTGCCGCTCGATCCCGACCGCCTGAGCGTCGTGATCGCCGGCGTGGCGGTCCTGCGCTGCGGCGCGCCGGCGGCGCCGGCGGTCGTGGCGCGCGCGGCCCGCGGCATGCGCGCGGCCGCGGTCGAGCTGACGGTCGATCTCGGGACCGGCGGTCGCGGAGCGGCGGCGCTCACGGCGAGCGACCTCACGCCCGCCTACGTGAAGTTCAACTCGGACTACTCGACGTGACGGAGAGGAGGAGCGGACGTGACCGGTGAGGATGCTCCCGCCTGGAAGCGCTGTAACACCTGCAAGAAGCCGATCGCCTTCGGCGGCGGCTACTTCAGCTGCAGCGTTTCGACCTGCAGCCGCAAGGGCACGGACTTCGCGTTCTGCTCGGTCGCGTGCTGGGACGCGCACGTGCCGGTGCTGCGCCACCGCGACGCGTGGGCCGAGGAGGCGACCGCGCCGACCGCCGCCGAATGGGCGGCGCACCGACGGGCGGAAGCGGAGCGGACCGCCGCGGGGTCACGCGCCTCCGCCTCGGCGACGCGGAGCACGGCGCCGCCGTCCGCGGCTGCGACCCCGGTGCCGATCCCGCGAGATGTCCTGATCGTCGTGTCGAAGCTCAAGGCCTACGTCCGCGCCCGGGCCGGCATGCACACCTCCGACGGAGTCCTCGACGTGCTCTCCGAGCGCGTACGCGCGCTCTGCGACCGGGCGATCGACCAGGCGCGCGCGCACGGGCGGAAGACCGTCCTCGATCGCGACTTCGACTGATGCCTCCGCCGGTCCCGGAGCGGGCCCTCCGCCAACCGCGTTACCTCAGCGTCCGTCGCTCGCCGCTCGCGGGGCTCGGCGTCTTCACGACGCGGGCGATCCCGAAGGGTACGCGGCTGCTCGAGTACCTCGGCGAGCGCATCTCGCACGACGAGGCCGGCGAGCGCTATTACGCCGCGAAGGAGCCGGACGCATTCGTGCTGCTGTTCACGGTGAACCGGAAGGTGGTGATCGACGGCGGCGTGGGCGGGCGCGCTGCGCGCTACGTGAACCACTCCTGCGATCCGAACTGCGAGGCCGACGAGATCGACGGGCGCATCTTCATCACCAGCATCCGCGAGATCCCGGCCGGCGCCGAGCTCACCTACGACTACAACCTGGAGGCGCCGTCGCCGCTGCCGCGGGATTGGCGCCGCCGCTACGCCTGCCGCTGCGGCGCGGCGCGCTGTCGGGGCACGATCGTCGTGCGGCCGCGGCGCCGCGCCGTCGCCACGACGCGAAAAGGGAGGTCCCGATGAGCGATCCGTATCAGTGGCTCGACGCCGTGAGGCAAGCCGAGCTCGTCCGCGCGGGAGAGGTCACCCCCCGCGAGCTCGTGGAGGCGGCGATCGCCCGCGCCGAGCGCGTGAATCCGGCGCTGAACGCCATCATCACCCCGCTCTACGAGAAGGCGCGGGCGACCGCGGTCGACCCGCGGCTGCCCGCGGGGCCCTTCCATGGCGTCCCCGTGCTGCTCAAGGACATCTTCGGCTACAGCGCCGGCGACGCCTACCACATGGGGATGCAGGCGCTGCGCGACGCCAACTTCCTCGCGCCGCACGACACGCACCTCGTGACCAAGCTCCGCCAGGCCGGGTTCGTCTTCCTCGGCCGCACCAACGCGCCCGAGCTCGGCACGATCCCCTCGACGGAACCGTTGACCTACGGGCCGACGCACAATCCCTGGGATCCGACGCGCTCGCCCGGCGGGTCGAGCGGCGGCTCGGCGGCCGCCGTGGCGGCGGGGGTCGTCGCGGTGGCGCACGCCAACGACGGGGGCGGATCGATCCGCATTCCCGCGAGCGCCTGCGGCGTCGTTGGCCTCAAGCCGTCGCGCGGCCGGGTCTCGTTCGGTCCCGATCTCGGCGACGGCGTCGGCGGCCTCGCGGTCGAAGGCTGCGTGAGCCGGAGCGTGCGGGACACGGCAGCCTTCCTCGACGTCGTCGAAGGGCTCATGCCGGGCGATCCCTACGCGGCGCCGCCGCCGCGGCGGCCGTATCGCGAGGAGGTGCACGCGGACTCCGGCACGCTCCGGATCGGCGTCATGGTGCAGGCGCCGGCCGGGGCGACGACGGTCGATCCGGAGTGCGCCGCGGCCGTCGGGGATGCCGCCGCGCTGCTCGCGGACCTCGGACACCGCGTCGAGTCGTCGCATCCGACGGCGCTCGACGACATGGAGACGTTCCAGCACTTCAGCGTCATGTTCGCGACCTCGACCGCGCGCATCCTCGACGCGGTCGGCCAGCTCATCGGACGCACGCTCGGCGCGGAGGACGTCGAGCCCTTCAACTGGGCCCTCGCGGAGATGGGGAGCGTCGTGAGCGCGCGCCAGTATCTGGGCACCACCGACTGGCTGTTCGGCTACACGCGGCGCGTGGCCGACTGGTGGGCGGGGGGCTTCGATCTCCTGCTCACGCCGACGTTGCCGGAGCCGCCGTGGACGCTCGGCGGCTTCCACGGCGTCGACCCGATGATGGCGGGTCTCCGCGCCCAGGCGCTCTGCGCGTTCACCGCTCCCTTCAATATGACGGGGCAGCCGGCGATCTCGCTGCCGCTCGCCTGGAACGCGCGCGGTCTGCCGATCGGCGTTCAGCTCGTGGCGGCCTATGGACGCGAGGATCTGCTCGTGCGCGTCGCGGCGCAGATGGAGCGGGCGCGGCCGTGGGCGCACCGACATCCGCCGATCACGGCGTAGCTCGGCGGAGGGATCGGGTCATTCCCCTATCCGGGTGACCCCGCGCCCGTTCCGCGAGCCGTCGGCGGCGACTTGCGCCGAATCGGATCGGCAAACGACCCGTGCGATTCCGATCGACGCGGCGTTGGCGGTCCGTACTGCGCCGATTCGAGTCACGAAGGCCGGACGCGGGCTGCCGTTCGGGTGCCGGTCGGAGGCATCGTCATCGACGCGGCCGGCGCGGATCACTCGAAGGGGCTACGTGCTTTGGCTCGTTTGCCGGATTGATCCTGACGACGACGCGTAGGTTATTCGTCCGACCTCCCGCGCTCGCTCGACCGGAAGGCACTTCCGTCTTCGGTCGGCGCGCCCACACCCAAGGAGGTCCCGACCCATGCGCTTCCCCCTCTTCCGCCCGCTGGTCATCGGCGTCGCGGCTTGCGTCGCGGCGCTTTCGTCGCTCGCGGCGGCTCCCACGTTCGCCGCCGTCATCTGCGTACCGAACATCGGCATCGACGGATCCTGTACCGGCTCCGCCGCGACCATCAACGCCGGCATCGGCGCGGCGAGCGCCGGTGACACCGTCCTCGTCGACGACGGTACCTACGTCGAGTTCGTCGTCGTCGACCGGAACGTGACGCTGGTCTCGCTGAACGGCCGGGCGGCCACCACCATCGACCCGCCCTCGACGCCGACCGGGACGCTCGGCACCATCAAGGTGACGAGCGGCACGACCGGGGTGCAGATCGGCGCGCCGGGCAAGGGCTTCACGGTGCACGGCATCGACAACCTCTCGCCCGGCCTCGAAAGCGCGGCCATCTACTTCCAGGGGAACCACAGCAGCGCCAAGGTGCTCGACAACGAGATCGTCGCCGCCGGCGATGCCGGCCTGCAGACGGAGTACGGCGCGACCGTCAGCGGACTCGTCATCTCCGGCAATACGTTCTCGGGTCAGACCTTCACCGGCGCGAATCCCGCGGACTTCGGCTTCGGGAACCAGTTCACGACGCCGAACGTGCCCCGCCAGCTGGTCGCCGTCGGCTGCGGCGGCGGGTGCCTCACCACCTCCAGCACCACCTTCACCAACAACCTCGTCACGGGCGCGGCCGGCGGCTGCAATTCCGGCGGCCAGGAGCAGGGAAACACGCTGGTCACCATCGACTCGAACGGGGCGACGATCACCGGCAACGACTTCAGCGGTACGACGAGCCGATACGCGACCAGTCTGCGCGCGCGCGGCGCCAGCACCACGATCTCCGGCAACACCTTCGACAGCAGCGGGCTCGTGGCGAGCTGCGCGACGCCGATCGTGCCGATCGCGACCGGTCACGTCTACGTCCAGAACACGGGGGAGACGGTCGGGACCGTGGCGGGGCAGAACACGTTCGACAAGGGTGTCTACGCGAACGGCCCCGTCGGCACGATCGGCTTGAGCATCCAGAGCGCGCACAACGCGGTGGCGCCCGGCACGACCGTCTCGGTGCTGCCGGGAACGTACCAGGAGAGCCCGAATCTCACGAAGTCGCTTACGCTGCAGGCGACCGCCGCCACCTGCGGCGCGACCGTCATCCAGCTGCTGGCGCCGTGGCCGGCGCCCCC
>WBZR01000215.1_pt1 | contig 47398 bp, 44 predicted proteins | sample 5204231 | NCBI WGS metagenome assembly WBZR01 (sample SAMN12412403, study PRJNA552823) | activated sludge metagenome | isolation source: activated sludge from anammox sidestream of wastewater treatment plant... | place: USA: Virginia | collected 2017-08 | reverse complement strand
GAGGCGGAGGCGTCCGGCGCGTGCCTGCTCATGGTGGACATCGATCATTTCAAGCGCATCAACGACGCCCATGGCCACGTCGTCGGCGACAAGGTCATCCGCGCGGTGGCGCAGGTGCTGAAGAACGGCGTGAAGGGCAGGGACACCGTTGCGCGCTACGGCGGCGAGGAGTTCTCGGTGCTGCTGCCGGCCACCCCGCTGGCGGGCGCCTGTGCGCTCGCCGAGCAACTGCGCCTGATGGTGGAGCGCGGCCGCATCCGTCGCGCCGACAATCGCGAGGCCGTGGCGTCGGTCACCGTCTCCTTCGGGGTGACCGCCTTCCACGCGGGTGAGCCGATCGAGGAGTTCGTGCAGCGCGCAGACGTGGCCCTGTACGCCTCCAAGCAGAACGGCAGGAACCGGGTCACGGCGCGGCCGTTCGGCGCCCCCTCTGCCGCCGCCGTCGCCTGAGATCGAACGCGCCGGCGCCCGGGGAGCCGGCGGGCGGGGATCACCGCGCGAAGCGAGGGGTGCTGGCATTGAAGCGGGCCGATCGCGCCCCCACCTTCACCCGCATGGCCTCCGCGATTCCTCTGCATTGGCTGCACGGGCCGGGCGGGCGGCCGGACTCGGCGGACGCCTCACGCGGGCACGGTGAGCTCGAGGCGTCGTCATCCGGGGGACCGGGCGACGGTGCCCTGCTCGATGCGTACTCGCGCACGGTCAGCGAGGTGGCGCGGCGCGCGCGCCCGTCGGTTGCGCATGTCACCGTACACAGGGACGGCCGCGAGGCCGGCGCCGGTTCCGGCTTCGTCTACACGCCCGACGGATTCCTGCTGACCAACGCCCACGTCGTGCACGGCGCGAAGGAGATCCTCGCCGCCTTCGCCGACGGGGCGGAATATCGCGCTCGGCTCATCGGCGAGGATCCGGACACCGACACCGCGGTGCTGCGGCTGGAAGGCGGCAGCAGCGTCGCGCTGCCGCTCGGCGATGCGCGCCGCCTGCGTCCCGGGCAGATCGCCGTGGCGGTCGGCTCGCCGCTCGGCTTCGAGTTCACCGTCACCGCCGGCATCGTGAGCGCGCTCGGGCGCAGCCTGCCCGGCTTCGGCGGCCGGCTGATCGAAGACGTCATCCAGACCGACGCGGCGCTCAATCCGGGCAACTCCGGCGGGCCGCTGCTCGACAGCGCCGGGCGGGCGATCGGCGTGAACACGGCGGCCATCCCCTCCGCGCACGGCCTGGCGTTCGCCGTGTCCATCAACACCGCGCAATGGGTCGCCATGGAGCTGATGCGTCACGGGCGCGTGCGCCGCGCGAGCCTCGGCGTGGCCGGCGGCATCGCGCCGTTGCCGCGCCGCTGGGTGCGCGAGAACGACTGGCCGGCCGCGACCGCAATGCGGGTGCAGCAGGTGATCCCCGGTTCCCCGGCCGCCGGCGCGGGTCTGCGCGCGGGCGACTGGATCATCGGCGCGCAGGGCGAGCCGGTCTCGCAATTCTCCGACCTCATGCACTGGCTGGGCGGCAGCGCCGCCGGGCAGGTGCTGCCGCTGAAGATCCTGCGCCCGCGCGCCGGGGTGCTGGAGATGCTGCACGTGCTGGTGACGCCGACGCTGCGCTGAGCCGGCGCCACACACGCTGCCTCGACCCGGCGGGCGCGGAACGCCCGCGCAGTGCTCTCCCTGCGCAGCGGGAATCCTCCCCGATACCTCGCGCGAGCCCGCTGATACCGTTACATACTGGGTCCGCCTCCCGTCGTTTGCCACGATTCCAACAACCGGCACGCGCGCGCCTCGCCTCGCGCCTGATGCGGCCATTCGACTCATGTGTTCCGGAGGGGGAGAAAGTCATATGAAAACCGCGATGACGCTTCTGAGTGCGGCGCTGTTCGTCTTTCCCACCGCCAGCCAGGCGGGCGTCACCGAGGAGAGGCTCGCGGGCACGCGCGCCGGCTTCTACAAGCGGCCGCTGCAGGAGGGCGCGGTGGTGCTGGTGCTCGGCGCCGGCAACCCGCGCGTGCTTTCCTGTATGCTGGCCCGGAAAAGGGGGACGGCGCACTTGGCGCCATCATCGCTTCGATGCGACTGGAACCGACGGGAACCATGGTCACGCCGCCGACGCCCGGCGAGCTCACGGCGCGCGCCGTCGTCCTCGGCGCGGCCATCACGCTGGTGTTCACCGCCGCCAACGTCTACATCGGCCTGCGCGCGGGGCTCACCTTCGCCTCCTCGATCCCGGCGGCCGTCATCTCCATGGCGCTGCTGCGCGCCTTCAACACCGGCAGCATCCTGGAGAACAACATCGTGCAGACCGTTGCCTCGGCGGCCGGCACGCTGTCCTCGATCATCTTCGTGCTGCCTGCGCTCGTCATGGTGGGGTGGTGGTCCGGCTTTCCGTTCTGGTCGACGTTCGCGATCTGCGCCTTCGGCGGGATCCTCGGCGTGATGTACTCCATCCCGCTGCGGCGCGCTCTGGTGGCGCGTTCGGCGTTGCCGTACCCGGAAGGCGTCGCCGCCGCCGAGGTGCTCAAGGTCGGCGCGGGGCGTGGTGCGCGCGCGGCGGACACCGGCCGCAGCGTGCAGGTGCTGGCGGTGGGCGCGCTGGCAGCGGCGGCTTTTGCGGCGCTGGCGGCGACGCGGCTGGCCGCGACGGAGTTCGCGGGCTACCTGCGCCTCGGTGTCGCGGCGACAGGCGCGAGCGTGGGCATGTCGCTCGCGCTGCTCGGCGCGGGTCACCTGGTGGGCCTGTCCGTGGGCCTCGCGATGCTGGTGGGCGTGCTCATCGCCTGGGGCGCGGCGACCCCGCTCCTGACCGCGCTCATGCCCTGGGACGGTTCGGCCACCGAGGTCGCGCAGACCGTCTGGCGCACGCAGGTGCGGCTCATCGGCGCCGGGGCGATCGCCGTGGCAGCGATCTGGTCGCTGCTGCGCCTCGGTTCGAGCGCATTCGGCGGGTTCGCCGCCGCCCACCCTTCGCGTGAGGCCGCCGGCACCGCGATGGAAGGCGGGGCGCGCACGGACCGCGACATGCCGCGCGCGGCCGTGCTCGCCATCGGCGCCCTCAGCCTGCTGCCGCTGGCCTGGCTGCTTGTCGCCTTCATCGGCGACGGGCCGCTCGCGGCCCTGCGCCTGCCGCTGCTGCTCAGCGCGCTCGTCTTCGTCCTGATCGCCGGCTGGTTCGTCGCCGCCGTGAGCGGCTACATGGCCGGGCTCATCGGTTCTTCGAACTCGCCGCTTTCGGGGGTGGGGATCCTGGCGGCGATCGCCGCCTCGCTGCTCGCGCTGCTCGCCCTGCATCGTCTCGGTGGGGAGTCCGCGCCGGCCCTGGTCGCCTACACGCTGCTGGTGGTGGCGATCGTCTTCGCGGTGGCGACGATCTCCAACGACAACCTGCAGGATCTGAAGACCGGTCAGCTCGTGGGCGCCACGCCGTGGCGACAGCAGGTCGCGCTCATCTTCGGCGTGCTTGCCGGCGCGGTCGTGATCCCGCCCGTCCTCGATCTGCTGAACCAGGCCTATGGGTTTGCGGGCGGACCTCCGGGCCAGGCAAGTGCCGGGCAGGCGCTGCCCGCGCCGCAGGCCACGCTCATCGCGGCGCTCACGCAGGGCGTGCTCGCGGGCGAATTGCAATGGGAGCTCATCGCCGCGGGCGTGCTGCTCGGCCTCGCGCTGGTGGCGCTCGACGAATGGCTCGGCGCGGCAGGGCGCCTGCGCCTGCCGCCGCTCGGCGTGGCCATGGGCATCTATCTGCCGATGGCCACGACCACGCCGATCGTGCTCGGCGCGCTGCTCGGCTGGCAGTACGAGCGCCGCGCCGCGCGCGCCGCCAATCCGGCGGGCGCCAGGCGGCTGGGCGTGCTGCTCGCCTCGGGTTTCATCGTCGGTGAGAGCCTCTTCGGCGTGCTGCTCGCCGGTCTCATCGTTGGCAGCGGAAGGGAGGCGCCGCTCGCGGTGGTCGGGCAAGACTTTCACGCCGCCGCGCTCGCCGTCGGCGCCGTGGCCTACCTCGCGCTGAGCGCGGGCCTGTATGCCTGGGTTTCGCGCCACTGGCGACGCGCCGCGGGATAGCCGCCCCGCAGGGCCGGCCGGCATCCTTGGATCCGCCATGACGCGCCCCCACATTCACGGTATCTTTTTCCCCTGCAACGCGGGCGTCGGCGACCGGCTATGGATTACAAGGACTACTACCAGATAATGGGCGTGGCGCGCGGCGCCAGCCAGGAGGAGATCAAGCGCGCCTATCGCAAACTGGCGCGCAAGTTTCACCCGGACGTCAGCAAGGAGCCGAACGCCGAGGAGCGCTTCAAGGAACTGCAGGAGGCCTACGAGGTGCTCAAGGATCCGGAGAAGCGCGCCGCCTACGATCAGCTCGGCGCCCGCTGGAAGGCGGGACAGGAATTCCGGCCGCCGCCGGACTGGGGGCGCGACTTCGAGTTCTCCGGCGGTTTCGCCGGCGGCGGCGAGGAGGCGGATTTCAGCGACTTCTTCGCCTCGCTGTTCGGCGCGGGCAGCCCCTTCGCACGGGCCGGCCGCGCGGGCGGCGGGCCGCAGCGCGGCTTTGCGCCGGGCGGGCAGGATCATTTCGCGCGCATCGAGATCTCGCTCGAGGACGCCTACCGCGGCGGCGCGCACACGATCGAATTGAAATCACCGGAGCTGCAGGCCGACGGCCACGTCGTCGTCAAACCGCGCGCCCTGCGCGTCACGATCCCGGCCGGGATCGCCGAAGGCCAGCAGATCCGCCTGGCCGGCCAGGGCAGCAGCGCCATCGGCGGCGGACGCCCGGGCGATCTCTATCTCGAGGTGGCATTCCGGGCCCACCCGATGTTTCACGTCGAAGGCCGCGACGTCACGCTGACCCTGCCGGTGGCGCCGTGGGAGGCGGCACTGGGCGCGTCCGTGCCGGTGCCGACGCTGGGCGGCGCCGTGGACATGCGCATACCGCCGGGCTCGCGGGCGGGACAGAAGCTGCGCTTGAAGGGCCGTGGCCTGCCTGGACCCGGCGGTAGCGCGGGCGATCAGTACGTGGTCCTGAAGGTCGTGCTGCCGCCTGCCGACTCGCCGCGCGCGCGGGAGCTGTATGAGCAGATGAAACGAGAGCTCGCGTTCAATCCACGCGCCGACCTGGAGAGAGGCCGATGAACGTTCAGGAGATCACCGTGATCGAGATCCTCGATGAGACCGGCGCCCTCGGCATCGTCGAGCTGGCCACGTGCGCCTGCGTGGAGCAGGCACGCGTCGTCGAGATGGTGGAGGCCGGGCTGCTCGAGCCGCGGGGCGAGACGATCGAGCAGTGGCGTTTTGCCAGCCGCGACATGCGCAGGCTGCGCGCGGCGCAGCGGCTGGTGGAGGACCTCGGTGTGAACCTCGCCGGCGCCGCCCTGATCCTGGACCTCATCGAGGAGCGCGACGCGCTGCTGCGGCGGCTGCAGCAACTGAACACCCTGCTCGCCGGGACCTGAAGCGATCGGCGGCGCAAAAAAATGCCTGCCCCGTTTCCGGGGCAGGCGGTAATACCGAACGGCCGTTGCCGCTTGCCTAAACCTGCGAGACGCGCGCGTCCCTGCCGGCCGTCGCGGCCGGCTCCCACGACTCCAGGCGGATCTTCCAGGTGCCATCCTCCTGCCGGTCGAGGATGCGCATGAAATCGCCGCCGCCGTAGGCGCGCTCCCCGTAGGGGTTGGTCACCTGCACCGACCATACGCCGGACTGGATGAGGGCATTGCCGCGGACGTCCGCCGACTCGACGCGGACATAGATCTGCTGGCCGTCGGCGATGCGCTGGGCCCAGTAGTCCTTGATGGCGGCCTGACCCTCGATCGGGGCGGCAGCCGGCGGCACAACCAGCGCGCCATCGGTGTAGCCCGCGGCCACGGCTCCCGCGTCGCCCAGGCCGAAGCTGTGCGCCCAGGCGGCGTTGGTCTTGTTGGCCAGCGCATAGGCATCCATCACCGTCGGCGTCTCCGCCATCGCCACGCCCACCGACAAGGGCACCGTCAACATCATCGCTACCGTTCTCATGGCTCTATCTCCTAAGGTTGTCGACTCTGGATTCCTGCGGGGTCGCCTGTACCGCCTGCGTTGTCCCGACTGTTGAGTCAAATCTAGTGCGCTGCAGCATGCGATTCAACGGGCCTGCCGTGCACATACTGTTGCCTGTACGGGCGCAAACGGGTTGCGCCGCCACGGAGCAACGCGCCCGCGTTTCCGGGACCGGTTTCCCTAGGCGCTGCTCGGGGTGCCGCCGGCGGCGGGCAGCTGACGGAGGAGCAGCTCCTCGAGCTCCTCCGGCGGCATCGCTCTGGCGAAGAGATATCCCTGTCCGTACTCACAACCGATGCGCAGGAGCAGCGCCCGCTGCTCCTCGGTCTCGACGCCCTCGGCGATGACCTTGAGGCCGAGCCTGTGCGCCATCACGACGATCGCCTCCGAGAGCGCGAGATCGTCGGCATCGGTGGCCAGGTCGCGCACGAAGGAGCGATCGATCTTCACGTAATCGATGTGGAATTTCTTCAGGTAGCCGAGCGCCGAGTAGCCGGTGCCGAAATCGTCGATGGCCACCTGCACGTGCGCGTCGCGGAAGCCGAGCAGCCTGTTCTCGACCTCCGCCTCCGCGTTGAGCAGTATTCCCTCGGTAATCTCCACCACCATGCTCTCGCCCGGCACCTGCAGGTCCCGCAGCAGGTCCCGCCACGTCTCGCGGTGATTGGCACCATCCGCCCGGAACTGGACCGGCGACTCGTTGACGCTGACCTGGAAACCCTCCGGCAGCAGCTCGTGCCAGCGCTTCGCCCAGCGCGCAGCCTCCCTGAAAACCCGGTCGCCGATGGGGCCGATGAGGCCGCTGTGCTCGGCCAGCGGCACGAACTCCATCGGGCTGACCATGCCGCGGACGGGATGCGTCCAGCGCAGCAGCGCCTCGGCCTTGCGGATGCGCCCGGTCGCGAGCTCGACGATGGGCTGGAAGTGCAGCGCGAGCTGGTTCTCCGCCATCGCCTGGCGCAGATCGTTGACGAGCCTCAGCCGGTGCAGCGCCGCCTCCTGCAGCGCCGGGGTGAAGTAGCAGAACCGGTTGCGGCCCCGCTCCTTGGCCGCGTACATTGCCTGGTCCGCGTTGCGGATCAGCTCGTCGACGTCCTTCGCGTCGCTGGGATACAGCGTGATCCCGATGCTGGCGGTGACGTACGCCTGCTCCTGCTCGAGCTGAAACGGCTCGGCGAGCGTATCGACGATCTTCTGCGCCACGGTCTCCACGTGGCTTATGTCGTGCGAATTGCCGAGCACCACCGTGAACTCGTCGCCTCCCAGCCGCGCCACCGTATCGGACTGCCGCACGCAGGCGGCAAGCCGGCGCGCCGCCTGCCGCAGCAGCGCGTCGCCGAGCTCGTGGCCGAGCGTGTCGTTGACCTCCTTGAAACGATCGAGATCGATGAGAAACAGCGCCACGCGCGTGCCGGCGCGGTTGGACTTCAGCACCTCCTGCTCCAGGCGATCGCGGAACATGCGCCGGTTGGGAAGCCCCGTGAGCGCGTCGAAGTTGGCCTGCTTCCAGATGGTCTCGTCGGAGCGTTTCTTCTCGGTGATGTCGGAGTACAGCGCCACGTAACGCTGCACCGTGCCGGCCTCGCTGGCGATGGCGTTGATCGTGAGACGGGTGGCTTTCACGTCGCCGTCCCTGCAGCGATCCCAGAGCTCTCCCTGCCAGCAGCCATGCTCGCGCAGCGAGCGCCACATCTCCTCGTAGAAGGCGCGATCCTGGTATCCGGTCTTGAACAGCCGTGGATCCTTGCCCTGGATCTCCGCCAGGGAGTATCCGGTCATCCTCGTGAACGCGGCGTTGACGCCGATGATGCGGTTCCCGGAATCCGTGACCAGCATGCCCTCGCTGCTGCTCTGGTAGACCTGCGCCGCGAGCTGCAGTTCGGCTTCGACACGCTTGCGTTCGGTGATGTCCTCCACGATCGACCAGATGTATTTCTCGCCGTCGCTGCCGGTGATCAGCATCCCCATGAGCTGCACCGGCACGCGCCGCCCTTTGCTGTCGATGTACTCCTTCTCGTACGGACCGTACCGGGAGGTGGTCGCGAGGGAATCCAGCTGACGGGCCTCCATGTCCGCGTATTCCTTCGGAGTGAGGTCCCAGTAGGTCAGCCGGCTCAGCTCCTCGAGCGAGTACCCGACGATCTTCAGGAAGGCGGCGTTGGCCTCGATGAAGGTGCCGTCCATGGCGTTGCGCGCTATCCCGAGCGGGGACATCTCGAAGAGGGCGCGAAGCTTCTCCTCGCTCATGCGCAATACCTGCTCGGACTGCATGCGCTCGGTGATGTCGATGACGGCACCGACCAGGAATCGCGGCCTGCCGCTGTCGTCGTAGATCGGCTTTTTGAAGGTGTGTCCGATGCGGTTGGCCTTCAGCGCGGCGTTCCAGACGGTCTCCACGAACTCCACCGGCCGGCCGGCGGCGAAGACCTCGCGATCCCTGGCGAGAAACCACTCGATCTGCTCGGCGGGGAAGAACCGGCTGCCGTCGTTGCCGCGCAGATCGCGGAAATCGATGCCCCACTGGGCCTCGCAGGCCTTGTTCATGAACAGGAAGCGGCTCCCGGCGTCCTTGACGAAAACGGCAACCGGCAGGGCATCCAACAGCTCCTGGATCGCCTGGTTGTCGCCGATCGATCTTTCCGTCATGGAACGAGGTCCGAATTGAGCCCGCGCTTCCCGTTGCCCTGCTCGACTCCGGCCGTAAGCTTAATCCCTGTCGCGGGCTCGTGGCGAATTCGGCCTGCGGGCGGGTCGCGCATGGCCGCGTTTACAATGCCGCCATGAAGACGACCGCGGATTTCCTCATCATCGGCGCCGGCATCATCGGCGTGACCCTGGCCCTGGAGCTGCGCCGGCGCTACGCGGATGCGCGCATCGTCATCATCGACAAGGAGGAGCGCCCCGGCTGGCATGCCAGCGGCCGCAACAGCGGGGTGCTGCACGCCGGGTTCTATTACACGGCCGATTCGCTCAAGGCCCGCTACTGCCGCGACGGCAACCGCGCGCTGACCGAGTACTGCCTGGAGCGCGGCCTGCCCATCAACCGCTGCGGCAAGCTGGTCGTCGCGCGCAACGAGACCGAGCTCGTGCAGCTCGACGAGCTGCTGCGTCGCGGCCGGGTGAACGGCGTGGAGGTGCAGCCGATCTCCGCGCAGGAGGCGCGCTCGATCGAACCGCGTGCGAGGACCTGCGCGCGCGCGCTGTGGTCACCGACGACCGCCTCGGTCGATCCCGCGCGCGTCATGGAATCGCTTGCCGCCGATGCCGAGCGCGGCGGCATCCGCCTGTTGCGCTCGACGGCCTACCTGGCTAGCGGCCGGCAGGCCATCCGCACCACGGGCGGTGAGATACATGTCGGTTACGTCATCAATGCCGCCGGCCTGCAAGCCGATCGGGTCGCCCGCGACTTCGGCTATGCGCACGACCATCGCATCCTGCCGTTCAAGGGCCTGTATCTTTACTCCTCGGAGGCGCCCGGGGCATTGCGCACGCAGATCTATCCGGTGCCCGATCTGCGCAACCCGTTTCTCGGCGTGCACTTCACCGTCACCGTCGACGGCCACGTCAAGATTGGCCCGACTGCCATCCCGGCGTTCTGGCGCGAACACTACGCGGGCATGGATCGCTTTCGGCTGGACGAGTTCACGGAGATCCTCGCCTTGCAGGCGCGGCTGCTGGTGGGAAGCCGGTTCGGATTCGCGCGCCTTGCCTGGCAGGAGTTCCCGAAATACTGGCGCCCGCGGCTCGTCCGCCTCGCCGCGGAGCTCGTCGACGGCGTGCACGCCGATCAGTACCGCAGATGGGGGCGTCCGGGCCTGCGCGCACAGTTGGTGAACGTGCGCGAGCGACGGCTGGCGATGGATTTTCTTCACGAGGGCGACGATCGTTCTTTCCACGTCCTGAACGCAGTGTCGCCGGCGTTCACCTGTTCGATCCCATTCGGCCGGCACCTCGTCGATGAGATCGAGCGGCTGCGTCGGTGAACGGGCCACATCTGCGAACGCCCGCGGCGCTCCCAGGGCGGGAAAATCTGGAGCACGCCCGCCGCATGGCGCAACACGCACGACGCAAAGTGGCCGGCGCGCGCGCGGCCTCACCTGCCTCGCCACGGCAACGTGGCGGGGCAGGGTTCGAGGCGGGATCGAGACCGCGCGCCGCGGCGGCCTCAGGCCACGTCCAGTTCCGAGTTGTCCTGGCGAATGCTGGCGATGGCGATCTGCTCGAGCGTCACGTCGCCGAGCTCGATCGCCGATTCGTTGCCCGTGTGGTTGTAGACCTTGCGTAGGCGTCCGTAGCCCTCACTGCCGACGGCAGTGCCGTGCTCGGTGATGCCCACCGCGGCCAACCATTCCGCGACCTGGGGTCTTGCGTTGACCAGGCGCACGCTCACACCCGCCTCCTCGGCCCAGCGCAGGAACATCGACAGCCAGGCCACCGCGTCCTCCGGTAACTCCGTCACCTCGGCGAGGTCGAGATAGTAGAGCTGACACCGAAACGTATGCGGGTGGCACAGCTTCCAGATGGCAAGCCCTTCCTTGAAGCAGAAACGGCCGCGCAGGCGCACGCGGCAGCCGTTTACCGTGCCATTACCACCGAATCGCTCAATATCGAACGGCATGCAAGCCCCTCCTTCGTTGAAGGAACGTCACATCGATCACCGCGTGTGCACACCGCGTGCGTAACTGTCGACTCGCGCCACCGGAGGAAAAATTCCCGGCAAGGCTACTCCCGCGAAGCAAGGGTCTGGCATGCGGTGGTCGCTTTGACCGGAAATGCCGCCGCCATGTGGGACACCATTTCTGATCGCATCCTTACGAAACGCTGGTGCTAATAAAAAAAGATAGCTCACGACCATGAAGAAATCTTCACGTGGTGCGCCGCGAAGGCGGCAATAACGTGCATGCTTCACAAGATTTTGCTTGTGGCCGTCTGCTGCAGTGCGATATGGACAGATTCTTGACGACCCTGTCGACGCACGCAGACGCCGCGGCGCGGGCGTGCACGCAGGCGTAAGGCCATCGCTGCGCGCGCGTGCGGGCATGCGCCGCTCGTGACAGCGCGACGGAGAATGTGGCACCTTGGGCGGCGGTCATTGCCTTGGTGGCCAGGGGAGGTGAGGGTGTTCGCGCTATTCATGCGGGCGGCTGTATCGTGCGGGCGTTCCGCGACCGCGCTGCATGCCCGGGCCTGCGCGGCTCTGATCGTGATGATGTGTTCCTTCGCATACCCGGGCCAGCGCCTTGCGCACGCCGTGGATTGCACACGCGCGGTGACGACCACCGAAAAACTGCTCTGCCGCGAGCAGGACGGTGACGCCAGCGGCAACGGCGAGCGCGCGGAAAAGACGCCGCCGCCAGCGCAGCCCGGCGCGGCAACGCCGGGGAAGGTGGCGGGGCAGCCGGGCGCGCGCCGCAGCTATTCCGCCGGGGACGTCTGGTTTCCGCACGACACCGGCGCGTGGCTCGGCACGCTCATCCAGTGCGACTGGAAGGACCCCTGTGTCTCGAAGGCCATGACGGCGGCCGGCGCCACGCCCGGGGCCATCGAGATCGCCCGCGAGCAGCGCTTCAACGGCTACCTGAGCGAATTCGAGGAAAGCGGCCGGGTGGATATCGGGCGCGTGCGGCTGGAGTACACCGCGCAACCGGGAATCACCTGCTACGCGTTGAACGGCACGCCGCCCGCCATCGACCTCGGCGCGGAGCTGGCGCAGGACGCGGAGCTCAAGGCGGCCATCAGGGCCAATCCACAGTTCGAACCGCTGCAATGGCGCTACCAGGACACGCACCCGGAGAACAGGGGCGCCTTCCGCATCCTTCCGCAGCAGGTGACCACCTGCACGGCAGGCGCCGCCGCACAGGGTCAGGAACTGCGGGTCGGGGTCAGGATGGGTGGCTGCGAGGACTGCGAGCCGGGCGGCCACGCGCAGGTCGCGCTCGAGTTCGATCGGCATGGCCGCCTCGTGGGCAAGCGCCTGCTGGCTCTGAGCGAGGAGCAGCCCGCGCAGTGGACGGCCGCGAGCGTGAACACTTCCAGGACCCGGCAGTTGAAATTCCCCGACGACCGGCCGGCCGTGCAGGCGCGGCAGGATGTCGGGCCCGAGGCGCTGCAGCCGCTGTTGCGGCGCGTGACAGCGGAGAAGGCGCTGGAGAAGGAGGGCGGCGACCCCTGCGAGCTGGCCGCGCTGCGCGCCCTCGGCGCGGCCGAAGGGCAGCAGGTGGCGGCCAGGGACACGCGCACCCTGGCCACCGAGATCCTGCAGGCCGCGCGTGGAAACGCCGCCGCGGACAGCGGCGTCGGCGACTTCCTGCTCGCCCTCGGCAGCCATGCCGCCGGCTCCGTCCTGACGGGCGTATCGGTGAGCGCGGCGCTCGCGCGCGAGGTCGCCGAGAGCATCGGGGGTTACGTGGCCGCAAAGGCGGTGGCGGAATACCTCGCCGGCGCGAGCGCAGAGATGAGCGAGGCGCTGGTCGCGCGACTGCTGCGCGATGACGGGGTAAGCGTGTGGACGCTGGACAGCACGGACGCGGCGGTGCGCACGCAGCGCTCCGCGGAAGTCCCCACGGCCAACGTGGCGGCGCTGCTCTATTACAACCCCTACACGCGTTACACCACGGCGGTGGCGGGTTCGCGCTGCACCGGTGCGGGCGGCGCGCCGGACAGGCGGCTGTATCGCCTGCACTACGAGGTCACGCCCGACACCGCGCAGTCCGCCGACTACGTGCCGGGCACGGTGACCTGGCAGGAGCTGATCGCGGGCCCGTGACCCGTGATCCGCCCCACGCTGGCTCAGGGAGCGAGCTGGCTCAGCGCGCTCTCGTCGTTGTAGTTGTCGATGCCGTAGACGGCGACGGGATTGTAGGCACTGACGGCGGCAAGCAGCGCCACGCCCAGTGACAACATCGCAGCGACCGATCCGAAGCTCAAGTTTTGCGTCATGGTTGTCTCCGCTGTCAGCGTTCAGTTGATCCTGAAATTGGCGACCAGGCTCTGCAGGCGCGCGGCGATGGTGCCCAGCTCGGTGACCGCCGTCAGCGATTCCTCGGTCCCGGTGACGAACTGCTCGGCCACGTCGCGGACGTTCGCCACGTTGCAGTCGATGTCCGAGGCCACGGTGCCCTGCTGGCCGGCCGCGGCGGCGATCTGCGCGCTCATGTCGTTGATGCGCGCAACGCTCTGAACGATCTCGGTGAGCGCGTCGCCGGCGAGGCTGGCCTTCACGACCGTCTCGCGGCTGCGAGTGCAGCCCTTTTCAATGTGGGCGACCGCCTCGGCCGCGCCGTGCTGCACGCGCTCGATGATCTTCACGATCTCCGCCGTGGATTCCCCGCAGCGTCTGGCCAGGGTGCGCACCTCGTCGGCCACCACCGCGAAACCGCGGCCCTGCTCGCCGGCACGCGCCGCCTCGATCGCGGCGTTCAGCGCCAGCAGGTTGGTCTGATCGGCGATGTTACGGATCACTTCCAGTACCGAGCCGATCGCGTTGGTGTCCGCGCGCAGCCGTCCGGCCACCGCGGCAGCCTCCTCGATCTCGCCGGCCAGGCCCCGGATCGCGGAGAGCGACTCGCTGACGATGCCCTGGCCGCTGCGGGCCACCGAGTCGGTCTGGCGGGTCTCCTCCGAGGTCGAGCGCGCGTGATTCGCGACCTCGTGCGCGGAGGCATTCATCTCGTGCACCGCCGTGGCGATCTGAACCGTCGTCGATCGCTGCTGGCCGGCCGCCTGCGCGCTGCGCGCGCTCAGCGCTCCGAGGTGCTGGCAGGAGCTGGCCATCTCCGCGGCCGCCCGCGACATGTCCATCACCAGCGGACGGACGCGCGCGACCATCTCGTCGATGCCACGGGCCACCGCGGCAATCTCGTTCTTCGTCCCGGCCTTCTCTTCGACGCCGATCGCCGCGCTGGCGCTCACGGTCAGGTCGCCGTCGCCGACCTTCCTGAGCACGCCCAGCAGATCGCGCAGCGGACGGAAGTTGTAGCCGAGCACGACGTAGATGAGTGCGGTCAGCAGCGCGCAGGAGACCAGCAGCCCGATCACCATCGCGTTGCGCAGCCGCGCGCTCGCCGCCGTCATCTCCCGGGAGTCGGCATCGGCGACGACCACCCACTGCCAGGGCGCGAAGGTCCTGTAGGCAACGGCACGCGGCGCGCCGCCGTCGGCGGAAACGTAGTGCAGCCGACCGGCGTCGCCCTCGAACACCTTGCCGAACGGCCTGTTGCCGTCGGCGTCCGCGAACTGCAGGTAGTTGGCGTCCTGCGGGCGGCGGTGCGCGAGGAGCCTGCCGCGTGCCTCGCCCGCGTGCGCATCGAGTATGAAGGCGCTGCCGTTTCGTCCGAAGTCGATGTTGACGATCGTGTCCTTCAGGGCGCGCAGACCGTCGGTGAAATCGAAGCCGACGAACAGGGCGCCAATCACCTCGCCGCTCTCGGAGCGGATGGGTGAGTATTCCGTCATGTAATCCCGGCCGAACAGGTGCGCCGGCCCGATGAACGCCGCGCCCTTCACCAGCCGCGCATAGGCCGGGTGCGTGGTGCCGAGCAGGGTGCCGATCGCGCGCTCGCCGTTGTCCTTCTGCACCGATGTCGCCACGCGCAGGAAGTCCTCGCCGTAGCGTACGAAGATCGTCGCCACGCTGCCGGTCATGGCGCTGAACTCGTCCACCCGTGCGGTGGCGAGGTTCAGGGTCTCCTCACCGTTACGCAGTATCGGGCCGTCATGGTCGCCGACCCGGACCGTGGTGGTGGTGTCGCGGCTGAATGGCTGCGTGAATTGCGCGCGGAACACCCCGCCCACCCGCTCTGTATTGCCGCGCAGGGTGCGGTCGTAGAACTCGAGCAGCGTCACGATCAGGCCGACGTCGTTGCCGAGCCGCTCCTGCGCCTGCGCGAGCAACACCTTGTGGCTGTCGCGCACGGCAATGCCAGTCTGTGCCGCCAACACGATCAGTGTGGCGGCGAGGATCATCAATGCAGTCTGCTGAACGATGGATTTCCTGCGCAAAGCGGTCATCATGGTCTCGGTGTCCCCTCATTGGGGCTGTGCGCAGCAAGCGGCCTGCCCCTGCCGGGCCGGTCACGGACCCGTGCAGAGGTCTTAGCGGCAGGCCCGGGTCGCGGCTTTAGGGGGCGCGGATGATCGGTGCGCACGGTGCTGCTAGGATGCGCGTAACACAAGGCTGCTCAAGGAGATTGCGGATGACCGGGTACGATCACGACGCGGGGATCTACACGTTCACCGTGGAGGAGGCGCGGCGCTTCCATACCGGCAGCGACCGGCCCGATCGGCCCCCTGCCATGCAGCACTACGCCGAGAAGCTGCGGCAGCTCGGGTTCGAGATTGTCAGCGTGTCCGATGCGTCAGTGGCGGTCAGGGCCTCCCCCGACGAGGTCTGGGAGGCGCTGAGCGGGCAGACCCCCTTCCTCTAGCCGCCGTCACCGGGACTTCGCTCTGATGATGCGACACGGTTTGAAGAAATGACTCCGCATTTTTTCGAAGCCGGTCGGTGGGCGGATCGGCCGATCTGGGATATGGATCCCTGGGCGCCGATGCGCGCCTGGGCCGCCTGCCTGGACTGCTCGGCGCGGATGGCCGCGATCCGGTGGACGCGCGCCGGAGGCATGCCGGCCATCGAGGCGGTGCAGCGCGAGCGGTTGCGGGCCCTCGTCGATTTCGCGCGCGCGCACTCCGCCTTCTATCGCAAGGCCTATCGCGGAGTCGCCTCGGCGGTGCGCTCCGTCGGGGAACTGCCGATCGTCCGCAAGCGCGAGCTGATGACGCATTTCGACGAATGGGTGACGGATCCACGGATCACCCGCCGTCTCCTCGAGGCCTTCCTCGAGGATCGCGGCCACATCGGTGAGCGGTTCCTCGGCCGTTACGTGGTGTGGAGGAGCTCGGGCACCAGCGGCGAGCCCGGCCTCTTCGTTCAGGATCCGAATACCCTGGCCACCTGCGATGCGCTCGCCAGCCTGCAGTTGCAGACGATGGGCATGGCGATGCGCTACGGCTGGGGGCTCCTCGCGCAGGGTGGCCGGGCCGCGCTCCTCACGGCCACCGGCGATCACTACGCCGGCATCGCCTCGTGGCGCCGCACGCAGCGGCAGTTCCCCTGGATCGAGGCGCGCAGCTACTCGGTGCTGGAGCCCCTGGCGAGCCTCGTCGAGCAGCTGAACGGCTATCAGCCGGCGTTCCTGGCGAGCTATCCGACCGCGCTGCTGCTGCTCGCGGGCGAACGCACGGCCGGCCACCTGCGGATCGCTCCGGCGACACTCTGGTCGTTTGGCGAGAGCCTCACCGCGGCGGCGCAGGCGGAGATCGAGGCCGCGTTCGGCTGCCCCGTGGAGAACGATTACGGCGCCTCCGAGTGCCTGAGCATCGCCTTCGGATGCCGTGAGGGCTGGCTGCACGTCAACACCGACTGGGTGCTGCTGGAGCCGGTGGACAGCGACTACCGTCCGACGGCGCCCGGCCAGCCCTCGCACACCGTGCTGCTGACCAACCTTGCCAACCTCGTGCAGCCGGTGATCCGCTACGATCTCGGCGACAGCGTCATCGCCAGGTCCGCGCCCTGCGCCTGCGGAAATGCACTGCCGGCCATCCAGGTGGAGGGCAGGCGCGATGATCTGCTCACGCTGTGCGCGGCGGATGGCAGCGCCGTGAGCCTGCTGCCCGCGGCGATTGCGACCGTCATCGAGGCGGCCGCGGGGCCGCGCCGTTTCCAGATCGTGCAGCACGGGGCCGGACTGTTGACCCTGCGGCTCGGTGAACGCGACGCGGGCGACCGGCAGACGATCTCGCGCCGCATCGCGGGGGCGCTGAGCGGGTACCTTTCGACGCAATCCCTGGGCAACGTGCGGATCGAACTGGAGGAGGCGCCGCCCGCCGCCGACCTTCGCAGCGGCAAGGTACGGCAGGTGATTCTCGAGCGCCGCGACTGATGCTGCGGCCGCACTCCTGACCCCGGTCAACCACCGGCCGACGCGGTGTGCTAATTAGCTGATTTCCGACCTCAGCGGAGGGACGCGCCATGACCGGCATGCTCGACCGGCTGCACACGGATCATGTCAACATCGCCCGATTGCTCGATCTGGTGGAGGAGCAGTGCGACCTTCTCCAGAAGGGCGAGACCGTCGACGCGCGGATGCTGCAGGACATCTTCAGCTACATCGCACACCATCCCGACCTGTACCACCACCCCAGCGAGGATCTGCTGTTCGAGGTGCTGCGTCGTTGCGATCCCTCGAGCATCGAGAGCGTGAACGCGCTGTCGCTCGAGCACGGCACGATGACGAAGGCCGCGATCGACATACTCGCGATGCTCTCCGCGTTCGCCGGGCAGGCCATGGTTCCGCGCCAGCGTCTGGTCGGCATGCTGTTGGATTACATCGCGCGGTCGCGGCGGCACATGTCGTTCGAGGAGAGCACCGTGTTTCCCCGCGCCCGCGCCATAGTGAGCGAACAGGACTGGCAGGCCATCGAGCGCGGCATCCCGCACAAGGAGGATCCGCTCTTCGGCAGCACCGTGAGCGAGCAGTACCGCGCCCTCTACCGGGCGATCATGCGCGAGAGCCGCGAGCAGTGATTCGTCATGCGCGTGCGGGTCCGGGCGGTTCGACCCGCGCGCCTGTGGCCCGCAGGCAGGCAATGGCATTCCCGGCCTCATCGAGCGGAGAATTTTACCGGGACCGCTTCGCCCATCGAAACAGCTCGCCGGCGCCGCGAGGGGCGAGCAGGAGGGCAGGGGGAGGATGAATCTGCACCTCGCCTCGATCATAATCAGCGGGGCGCGACGGCGCCCGGGTATCCTTCACTGCCATCGGATTTCAGTCCATCGGAGGTTGTCGACATGACGCGTACGATTCGCATGTTGTGCGGTGTGCTGTCGGCTTCGGCGGTCGCGTGGCTGGCGGCCGGCGGGGCGCGCGCGCAGGATCCCCAGGCCGCGCCCGCGCCGGCGCTCGCCATCTCGCCCGAGCTGACCGAGCTGCTGCGCGAGGAGATGCGGGGGATCTCGGGCGGCGTCCAGACGCTGGTCACCGCGATCGCGACCGGTGACTGGAAGACAATCGCGGACACCAGCGCGCAGATCAGGGCAAGCTACATCATGGAGCAGAAGCTCACCGCCGCCCAGAAGCAGGAGCTCGAGACGGCGCTGCCCGAGGTCTTCAAGATCATGGACACGAACTTTCACCGCGAGGCGGCCAATCTCGGCCGCGCCGCCGAGGCCCGCGACGCGGAGCTGACGAGCTTCTATTTCTACCGCATGGTGGAGAGCTGCGTCGCCTGTCACTCCGCCTACGCGGTCACGCGCTTCCCGAGCCTCGCCGCCGGCGCGGCGGACGAGCCGCAAGAGCACTAGCCGGCGCGAAGGCCGTATGCGCGGATGGATCCCGTGCACGCGGCGATTGCAGCAGACTTCATCGGCGGCTAGGCGGGTACGGCCTGGCCAGGGACGCGCCGCCGGGGCTGCCCGTGCAGGTGTCGGTCCCGAAGGCGCCCGCCTCGGGGATGAGGCGAGCGCGATGTCCGCTTGCGGGATTTGAAGTAGCCGGCGCGGGCGGCTACTTCTGCTGCCGCCGCAGGAACGACTCGGCGTAGACCGCGGGCCGTATCGCGAGGATCGGATCCTCGGACGGCTCTATCCCCGGCGGCAGGGCGAGCGGACTGAACATGATGGCGTCGCAGTCCTGACCGGTGACCTTGTTGACTGAGATCGTGCCGACGTGCACGCGCTCGCGCGAGGCCGGCCACTCGGCGGTCGGATCGGTGATGGGGTCGCCTTCACCGGCGAGCTGCACGTGCACCTGGAAGTCCGCCGCGCCGGCGGCCAGGCGCTTGTCGAGATCCTCGGTCAGGAAGTCGTCCGACACCGACTTCGCCCCTTCCTCGCCCAGGCCGACGACACCGCCGGCTGGCTCGATCAGCCAGCGGCCGAATACGGACTGTCCGTCGCCGTTGGTGAACTTGAAGGCGTTCACGGCGAAGAAGGGTGTGGTGAGGTAGCTGTCGGGCACCGGATGCGCCTTCAGCCACGCGCCCTGCAGGGTGGTCTCCGGATGCGCCTTGCTGAATTCCTCCACCTTCGCCGGGTCCGGCTTGCCGGTCGCCGGGTCGGGCCTGCGCACGACCAGGAACTGCAGCGCATCCTCCGGCGTGCGCGCGAAGAACACCGGTGCGGAGATCGTCACCAGGTCCGTGACCGACTCATCGGGCAGCGCGAAGCGGATCGCCATGCCGCGGGTGACGTTGGTCTTGTCGGGGATCGCCGGGTTGCCGCCGCCCATCGAGAAGCGGATGGTCACCGGCACGGCCGCGCCGGCGAAATGCGGCGCCGCGGAGAGCTGTGCGGCCTCCGCGGTCGGCCTGAACTCCCCGGCGGCGCAGATGCCCTTGGCGTGCGATGCCCGTTTGCCCGCGTGCTGCCCGAAGATGCCGTTCAGGGCATCGACCAGGTCCTTGGGCGCGGTCTCGGCCGTGGCTGGCGCGCCCATGATGGCGAACGAGAGCGCGCAGCAGGAACCGGCCAGTTTCAGTTTTTTCATGGACTGTCTCCCTCGATGGTTCGGAATGTGGATGTCGGACAGCCGCCGGACGCACGACCCCGCGTCGCCGTGGGTCGCCGCGGCTGCCGATTACCCTTATTAGTCGGACGAGGGCGGCACTTTGTTATATGCTCGGCCGAATCGTTATCGTCCCAGCGCCATGCTCGAGAGCCCCGCCACACGCGACACGGACACCCAGGCGCTGCATGCCGAGTGCGGGCGCTGCCGTGCGACGCTCTACCGCATCGCCCTGCTGCAGTTGCGCGACCACGACGCGGCCGAGGACGCCGTGCAGGAGACGCTGGTGGCGGCCATCGAGGGCCGGACGGGATTTCGGGGCCAGTCCTCGATCAAGACCTGGCTGCTCGCCATCCTGCGCTACAAGATCATCGACAGCCTACGGGTGCGGACGATCGGGCCGCTGTCGCGCGGCGTGGCCGTGGATGCCGATCCCGGCGATTTCGATGCCCTCTTCGACGAGGACGGGAACTGGGCCGAGCCCCGGTCGCACTGGCGCGGACCGGAGGGAGACTACGAGGAGGCCGAGTTCTTCCGCGTGCTCGAGACCTGCATGGAGCGGCTGCCGGAGGCCACGGCGCGCGTGTTCATGATGCGCGAATTCCTCGAGCTGGAGACCCCCGAGATCTGCGAGCGCGCCCGGGTCTCCGCCGGCAACGCGCGCGCGCTGCTCTACCGGGCGCGCATGAGCCTGCGGCTCTGCCTGGGCAAGAGCTGGTACGAGGGCGCGGATGCGGCCGCGGCCCGCACCCGAGGGCGCACGCGATGAGCCGGGCCCTGTCCTGCCGCGACACCACGGTGCTGGTGAGCGACGGGCGCGATCGGCCCCTCACCGCGGAGGAACTTGCCAGTCTGCACGGACATCTAACCGGCTGCGTGCGCTGCCAGGCGGCGCGCGAGCAGTTCGAGATCCTGTTTCGCGGCATCGATCGCTACCTGCACGGCGACACGCCGGACGCGCCGACTGACAGCGAAACGGGTGTTTGACCTTATCCGTGATATTGCAACGAGGAGCTGCAAATGAGCAGAGCACTGCTGTCGCTGGCTGCCGCCGCCTTCAGCGTTTCGGTCATGGCGGCCGATACGGCCGAGGCGCCGGAATCCATTTCCGATGAGAGCATCGCCGCGATGCAGGCCGGCGCGAAGCGCTATGACGATTGCCTGCAGATCTGGACCACTGATTATCTCCAGGCGTACGAGAATGTGCGGGCAGTGGCGGACGCGGCGATGAAGCAGTGCGACGCCACCCTGACGGAAATGGACAACGAGCTGGCCGCGACCGGTATGCCGGAGGCCGCGCGCGCCGAACACATAGCCCGTATCAGGGATTCGCTGGTCCGCAAGCTCATGCCGGCGCTGGAGGCGCGGCGGGCCGACACCCTGCCGGGTTATTAAACACCGGAGCGGAAATACCGAATTACCGCAGGCCGTGCACCGACCGGCCGCCGTGCTGCGCCAAATCAATTCCGCGGGAGTCACGGCGCGGTAATCTGCTTAAATTGAATCGTAACCCCGGAAATCACCGCCAGCCGGCAGGAGGAGAACGAACATGATGAGCCTGGAGCAGATACGCGCATCGGTAAAGTCGCAGATGGACGCCTGGCAGGCCATGGCCGAGGCCTTCGAGAAGCAGATGCATCTCGGCAAACGCGAGGCCTTCGACCGCCTCGAGCAGCAGAAGCAGATGTTTCGCGAAGGACTCGACCGGCTGAAGTCGGAGACCGAGCGCTCGCGCGGCATGATCGACAGCCAGCGACAGGCCCTGGCCACCGCCTTCGACGAGCTGAGGGTGCAGCTCTCACTGGGCCGCGCCGAGACGCGGGATCTCTTCACCGCGCAGCAGAAGGCGCTGCAGGACGCGATCTCGAAGGTGGACAGGGAGCTCAACCGCAACCTCGAGTCGCTCACCGATACCGTGGGGGAGGGATACGTGCGCTGGGTGGACACGGTCAAGGCGGAGTACGAGGCCGCCTCGGCGCATTTCGCCGAGACGCAGGCGCGCCAGAGGGAGAACTGGCAGGCGGCGCGCCAGACCTTCGAGAAGCAACTGGAGATCTACCACAACCAGTTGGCGGAAGCGCAGAAGCAGGCCGTGGAGCAGGCGCAGCGCATCCAGGGCACCCTTGCCGCGGGCATGGATCATTTGCGCGATTCCTTCACCCGACTGTTCCAGGTCTCCGGCAAGGACGGGGAGAAGTAGCGCCGCGCCGCGTCGGTCGTCAACCCGGCGCAAGGCGGGGATCCATTGGCGCAGCGCGGCACGAGCGCCGGATGGCCAGTCTTCGCTGGCGTGACCGGCTAAGGGATCGCTGCCATGCCCCCATTCGCCAGCCCGGCGCGAGCAGATGCTGCGCCGGCAGGCTGAACTCAGAGGAGCGACATCGCCGGCAAGAGCGGCCGGAAGGGCTGAGGCGATCGCGAACGCGCCTTGCCGCTCGCGCGACTGAGCAACGCGCGCAGGCGGGTGACGACCACCGCCGTCGCGGCGTGCAGGCCATCGGCCACACGCGCCAGCGTCATCGCGCGATACTTCCTGCCGTCGACGATCGCGCGCACGGAGAGCATGCGCGATCCACGGCGGCGCGAGGAGGTTTGGTCCTCCACGACGATCACCGTGATGTGGTGGTCCCTCAGTCCGGGGAATCTCTTCATCAGGGGCTCGAAGCGCTCGTGCACGAGCGCTCTGGCGTGTTCGGCCTCCTCGACGTTCCTGAGGATGACGTTCAGCATGATTGTCTCCACGCGGTTCATTGGAACGGACGAAAGCGCTTCCTCGCCGGTAGCGTCGTCGCTTACCGTTGAGACATCCCCACAGCCACGAAGTTTTGCGAATAACCATGTGGAAACTTCGCAAAAAACGAAGTTAACGCCGATGGTGGCGCCGTCGAACCCGTCACCGCTCCTGAAGAAGAATGCGCCGGCCCGATTGGCCGGGGTCGTGAGGCGGGCGGCAGGAAAAACCGGGATCGGTTGCGGCGGCGCGTTGATCCGATGCCGTGGGATGCACACCTCCTCCTGCGGCGCAGGGCGTTCGTGAGGCCGGCATACACCCGCGGCAACCGGCTGCTGCTGCTCGTCTGCGGCGATCAGTACTTCCCGTCGCTCGAGTCCGCCATCGCGGCGGCGCAATGGGAGATCTTTCTCGAGACCTACATCTTCGAGGACGACGCCACCGGGCAGCGCATCGCGGCCGCGCTGACGCAGGCCGCGCGGCGGGGCGTGGCCGTACATCTGATGGTGGACGGGTTCGGATCGCGCAATCTGCCGCGATCGCTGCGCGAATCCCTGGGCTCCGCCGGGGTGAGACTGCTGACATACCGGCCGAAGGTCTCCGCCCTGACGCTGCGCCGCGAGCGGCTGCGGCGCCTGCATCGCAAGCTCGCGGCCATAGACGGCTGCGTGGCCTTCGTCGGCGGTATCAACGTCATCGACGACGACAACGCGCAGTTGCCGGGACGCTCCCACGACTACGCAGTGCGCGTCGAGGGTCCGCTGGCATTCGAGGTGCGCGCGGCCATGGCCAGGCTGTGGCGACGGGTCGCGCGTCTGCGACTCGATCGGCGTGCGCAGCCGCTCCCCGCCGCGCCCCCCGTCGGCGCGGAGCAGGGGGAGGTGGCCGCGGCGCTGCTGGTGCGCGACAACCTGCTACATCGCAACGATATCGAAAGGGCCTATCTCGCGGCGATCGCATCGGCGCGCGAGGAGATCCTGCTCGCCTGCGCGTACTTCCTGCCGGGGCGGCATTTCCGGCAGACGCTCATCGGTGCCGTCCGGCGCGGCGTGCGCGTGCTGCTGCTGCTGCAGGGGCGCACCGATCATCCGTTGCAGCTCTACGCCTCCCGCGCCCTCTACGGCCGCCTGCTCGATGCCGGCGTGGAGATCCACGAGTACGAGGCGGGGATGCTGCATGCGAAGGTGGCGGTGATCGACCGGCGCTGGGCGACCGTCGGCTCATCGAACCTCGACCCGTTCAGTCTGCTGCTGGCGCGCGAGGCGAACGTGGTGGTGGAGGATCCGCGGTTCGCGACTGCGCTGCGTTCCTCCCTGACCCAGGCGGTCGAACAGGGAGCGAGGCGCCTGGCGCCGATGCACTGGCGCAAGCAGCCCTGGCATCGACGCGCGCGCATCTGGCTCGCCTACGGCGTGGTGCGCCTGTTCATGGTCATCGCCGGGCAGGGCGGCGAGCAATGAGGCGGCAGGACGCCCTGGCGAGGCCAGGCACGACCGGCGGCCAACAAAAAAACCCACCGCAGCACAGCCGGTGGGGTCTCGGGAGCGTACGACTTCGAAGGGTCGGTCAGGCGGTGTTGCGGCGGCGGATCACGCCCAGTCCCAGCAGTGCCGATCCCAGCAGCCAGACCGCGGCGGGTACCGGCACGGCGTTGACCGCGACGTTGTCGAGGGCCGGACCGTAGGAGAACATATTCGAGACAGGCGCAGGCGCCAAGACATCGATGGTGAGACTCTGGAACATCAGAGTCGTCAGCGCATCGGTGGCGGTGAAGAGGAGAGAGTGGCTAACCCATCCCATCGCGCCGTGGGATTTCCCTGTCGAGTCGAAATTGAACGGCTGTGCTACGGCGTCGACCTGCACCAGGAGCGTCTTCACGCTGCCGAAGTCGGGGTTGCCGGCCATGTCGAACGTCAGTTCGTACAACTGCCCGGGGGTCGTCGCGAGCGTCTGCGAGATGGTGCCCACGAGGCCAAAGCCGTTCAGGTCGATGCTCTGATTGCCGTCCGAAGCCTGCCAGTAATTGCCGATGTGATCGATCGACCCGAGGATGGACCAGTTGGGCAGTGCCAGAGAACCTGAATTCAACGTGACGAACGGGCTGCCACCTACGATCGGGGTTTCGAAACTCCCGTTCAGAACAAGGTTTGCGTGTGCCGGCGCTATCGCCGACAGGCCGAGGCACGCGGTAACCAGCAATCGCTCCACCAAAGTACGCAGTTTCATCTCACGGCCTCCACAGTTCCAATGACCAACGACTCCTCCAGCCCGACACTCCAGGGATCAACCTTCGCGCTTCGCGCTCGAGCTTCCGGTGCGCTGTTGCTGTCGTTCTTCCCGTCGCCGACCGCCTCGCATCCCTTCCCGGCGATCGACATACAACTTCATGCAAATTAATGGGAAATACTCATGGTTACAAACAAGGCGGAGCATATTGTCATTTCTCTGGCGCAGGTGCTTACAACGCGAGACAGATGGGCCGAGGGTCGATTGCCGACACTACATATCTAATTGATTAATAATGAGTGATTGCAGTAATCGGGTATGCTGAACGACAGAATTCCGGCATTTGGAAGGAGGGGATTCGCCCAGCCGGGATCGGCGGCGATCTTTATGACGAACGACCAATGGCCGATCGACTCCAGCCCATCTGAACTGAACGCCGACCCGGGCGAGACTTTCAACGCCGGCACCAGCAGATTCGCCTCGACCACGGGTTCTGCATTCCGAGACCCGAAGCGCGAAGCCCCGCTGATGCGGGGCTTCGTGCTTTACTGCTGCGGCGTTGATCCGCGTCCGCAAGAGAGGAGCGAACACCCCGCATGCGAACAGCGCCAATTGCCGCGGCGCAGGGCCGCGAGGCGGAGGCGGAATCAGCTAGGCATAATCCGCCGCATCTTCACCGACGAACTCCTTCCTGTTCAATCGCACCACGTTGGAAGGCACATGCGTCTCCTCGCGCTCGTCTGATGAACCGTCCGGCATTTCGCCAGCGACGAGCTCCACCAATTCCTCCACCTGCGCCTTGTCGAACATCTCGTGGTAGCGCTTCTTTACCCCGTAATCGCTCAGCACGTGGTGAACGGCCGGCTCTATGTTATGGCGGGCGAGGCAGCTCTTCACGCAGTTCAGATTGCAGCCGTCCAACGCCACGATGGGGCGGCCGGACTTGGCGACCTTGACCAGGTTCGGGACATCGCCACCGACGCCGGCGATGCAGGACATCTCGGCCTTGCCACGGTGATCCAGGGCGAGCGCGATGTAATTTGCCGCCTGCGCGGCGCTCGAGCAGCCGGAACAGCTATAGACCAGGGGCAGGGTTTTGTGGTGACGTGCCATCAGTGTGTTCCCTCCGCGGCGCAGGCCGCCATTGCGTGAATACAATGAAACTTTTGTTTCATGGAGAGAAATACTGCAGGTGGATTGACGATTCCTTGATCTAGATCAGTTAAAGCCCATTGCGGTTTCCTTCGGCGGCCCCAGGCGCCTCACCACCACGTATTCACCCCGGGAAAGGGCGACGGACACCTGTTCGCAGGTATATCCGGTATCAATGATGCGGCGCAACAAATAGCCCCGCCCCGTGCGGGGCCGGGTGAGCGAATGCTACGGGGCGAAACCAGGCCAGGGCGGCCGGGTCTCGGAGCGCGGGAACAAATCGGAGACCTGGCGAGCGAATGTTGCCGCGGGCTCAGGCCGGGGCGGGCCTGCGCCGTGCGATCCCGGCGAGACCGACAATGCTGCTCGCCAGCAGCCAGGCCGCAGGCGGCACCGGCACCGGCGCCGTATTGGACCAGTGTGCCGTGTAGTCGACCGGAGTCGCCGCGCCAAGCGATGGATCTCCGTAGAAGTTGTAGGCTTGCATGATCACGGCCTGGAATCCGCTCGTGCCGTTGATCGTGCTGTCGGAGTACACGGGATTGCCATTGATCGAATAAACGTAGCTGCTGCCGGTGAACTCGATGGCGAATGCCGTCCAGGTGTCGTAGGTAACCGGCGTGGCGAGATCGACCCAGCCGCTGCCAGTATCGCCATCCCAGAGTCGATAACGGGCAGCCCCCCCGAAGTTGGTGAAGCCGATGATCGGGTAGTCGGTCACCGACGTGCCGTCGGTCATCACGCCCCACATGTCGCTGCGCACCGTGCCGTTGGTCTGCATGCTCCATGACAGCGGTATGTACAGATCGGCCGAGAGTATGGAGCCGGCGCCACCCGTGACGGCGTGCTGACGGCCCTGCGTGTTGTAGAAGGTGTACTGATAGCCGGCGGGCCGCGAGAGATAACCTTCAGCCGAGTTGATCCCGATGCCGAGGACATTGTCGCGCCCGAACGCCGTGCCCACGTTGGAAAACGAATGCGGTTCGTAGCGGTCCGTCGTCCATCCGGTCGGGATGGCGGCAAAGTCCGGCATGACGGCCGCCGCCAGAGCGGACAACGGGGTCGACATGGCGACGATCAGGGCAGAAGCGCATAGAGCTTTCCTTCGATCAATCATGAGTATCTCCTCGGCAGATTGCGTTAGCGCCGGCATTGGGCCGACGCGGCGATCCAACAGCAAACCGGATGCCACGATCGCGGAAAAGATGACTGGAACAGGAGACGGAAAAGGTGACGGACACCATGCCGCGGCTGCGGGTGCAGCGGGGCAGGGCGTCGCCCAGGCGTGGAGAAAGGGCCTCACGCCTGCCCTGGCCCGTCAGCTTTTGATGGAACTGTGATGTATTCCCGGGCGAGGAGTCCGTGGTCTGATGGTTGCAACAACGATCGGGGATGCGGTTCGCGGCTGCTTCAGCGTCGCAGTGCCAGGAAGATGGCGCCGGGGCTGTCGCATCGCCACGCGTCATGGCGCTAACCGGCGGAAAAGAAAAGGCCTGTCTGTTGCGCCGCCGGTGGATGGCCGAGGGCGGCAATCGCGCGAAGGGCGTCTGCGCGGGCACGCGCCATGAGCCCGACGTTCGCGGCCCGCGCGTTGCCGCGTTCAAGTTCCTGCATTATTTATGGATACATGAAGAACTGAAGGTTGATCCGCGCGTGAGTGGCGAGAGCGGCGGGCACGGCGGAAGGCAGTCATTGCGGACATTGGAGAGATTATGAACTACAGCATCATCAGACTGATTGCGGCGGCGACGCTAACGCTCGGCGCGGCCGGCGCCAGCGCCAACCTGATCACCAACGGCGATTTCGAGGCCGGCGCGGATCCTGGATCGTTCACGACCATCACGGCCCCGGGTGCGTTGCCGGGCTGGACCGTCGACACCGGATCGATCGATTACATCGGGACCTACTGGCAGGATGCCAGTGTCGTCGGCAACCGCAGCGTCGATCTCAGTGGCAACGACGCAGGCAGCATCAGGCAGTCGTTCGCGACTACGGCAAGCGGCTTGTACGAAGTGAAGTTCAGCCTCTCCGGCAACCCGGATGGCGCCCCCGCAATCAAGACACTGCGCGTATCGCTGCGCGACTCTTCATCGGCCTTGATACTGCAGCAGGACTTCACCTTTGACACCTCCGCTGCACTCAACGACCACGCCAACATGGGGTGGGTGACCAGGTCGCTGGTCTTTCAAGCCTTCGACAGCCAGACCACGTTGCATTTCCTGAGCCTGACTAGCGGCGGTTGGGGCCCCGCGCTCGACGAGGTCAGTGTCAACGCCGTCCCCGTCCCGGCAGCGGCCTGGCTGCTCGGCAGCGCTCTCCTTGGCGTCGCCGGCATGGCGCACCGCCGCAAGTCCTGAAGCCACCGCCGCATCGCTTCCGAGAGACCCCGCAGCCGCGGGGTTTCTGCTTTTCCGGATGGCAGACCGTCCATGCAATCACGATTGAGCATGCGCGCGACCGGGCGGATGCCCCTGGAATTTCCCTCGAACGAGTCGCGGCGTGAACGGTTCCTGAAGCGGCACCCCACGTCATCTATCGCACACTGTCCGTGTGCAAGCCGCATCGTCGAAAAAACAAACCCCGCGCGCGGCGGGGCTTGTCGGTCTCGAAACGTATAAGCCGCGGGCTCGGCTCTACACACGCTTCCGGCGTGAGATGCCGACGAGGCCGAGAAGGGCGCTGCCAAGCAGCCATACCGCCGCCGGCACGGGCACCGGCGTGGTGCCGCTGAAGAACTCACCGAAGTACTCGTCGTCGATGCCGCCGGTGGTCTCACGGATCTCGACCCGATCGAAGGCGGTGCCGCTCCACGCACCGACGAAGGAGATCACGTCGTCCGGGGCGTTGAAACTGAAGGAATCCACGAGGGTGGCGCCGTTGCGTAGCGTCACCGTGAAGGTGGAATCCACGGCACTTCCTCCCCAGGGCGGCATGGTCGAACTGCTGGGTTCGGCGAACACGAAGCCGAACGAATAGACCAAGCCGGTGAACACCGCGTCCAGGTTCTCCGAACCGCTGATTGCAATATCGTTCCCGGCGAGCGGCACATACCAGTCGTCGCCAGGTACGATTCCGCCCGCGCCGATGAAGAGCGTGCCGCTGGGCGCCACGCTGCTGAAGGTCACGCTGCCGACCGTCCCGCTGGCAGGAGGCACGGCGCCCAGGTTCGGCAGCGCTCCGGTCGCGGGGCCCGCCCCAGTGGCCGTCAGGAATGTCGTCTGATCGCTGAACGTGACCAGGGCAGCGTGGGCGCCGCCATGCAGCCCGAGCCCGACCAACAATGCCGCGGCCAGTACCGCCTTTCTCCTCAACATGACCTCGCTCCTTCCACTTCGTCCGTTTCGATGCCCGTCGCTGAATGCCAGGGAAAAGGTGTCTGTCACCATTTCCGAATGCTAGCACGCCGGTGCCGGAACCGGCCCGGTCTCCGAACTGGAAGAAAAGGCGCCCGTCACCTTTTCCGTACTTTCAGTCACCCGAGCGCTTGCGCGAGATGCCCATCAGCGCGACCAGGCTCGCACCCAGGAGCCACAATGCCGGCGGCAACGGCACTACCACGCCCTCGAGCTGGAAGTTGTCCACGTTCCAGACTTGCGCGTTTCCGAGTATGGGCGTTGCACCGAAAGCGAAGAGGTCCACGAAGAAACTGCCCGTGAGGCCGGTTACCGGACCGAACCCCACGGTGCGCGACGTCCAGCCGAATCCGTTGTTCGTCGGATCCGTCGACTGACCTGAGAGCACCGAAGTGCCGTTGATGGAGAGGCTCCAGCTCGTGGGGCCGACTACTCCAAGCACGTCGAACCGCTGATCGTCGAACGAAACTGAGTTCAGGCTCAGCGAGAAGCCCGGCGCCACCGTGATCGTAAATCTGAACCTATTGCCTACGGGGTCGGGGCCGACCGCTCCGTCCCAGCTGAAGCCCTGAATGGCCAGATTTGGATTACCGATTGTTGGCAAGAAAGCCGCGTCGCGAATCGACCACGGACCCGCGCTGATATTCGGTGCCGTCGATTCCGGTGCATTCTGAAAAGCGAAGAGCGGCGGCGGTGGCGGATCAGGCTGATCGAAATCGTAAAGAAGGATTGTCGCCGCCTGCGCCGCGGGAATCATTCCGAGAACAATGACAGTAGCGGCAAGCAGCGATTTCCAACAGCATGCGAGTTTCCGATACATGAGTCCTCCCTCCACATACCTGCAAGGCCCATCGTGCTGGCGACTACGCACGATGGGCCTGGTCCGCCTGTTAGCCAGAATACGCCTCGGGGACTTACAAACCGCTTACAGATCCGAGGGTTCGCCCGGCGACGGACGGGCCCAGGCCCCCCAGTGCCGTGGCCGCCGCGCCTTCGCCGTATGCAAACCTCTCCGCGGCCTCCGCGCGGCCTTGCGTCGAGGCCTGAACCTTGCGCTGCATTGCGTCGTAGAGCTCACGCGTCTCGATGGCGGGCATCACGCCCAGCAGCCGGCCGAGTATCAGCCGGCAGCGCCGGTAAAGCGCAACCGCATCGGCGGTGAGCCCGAGCCTGTCGTATTCGCCCATCAGCCGGCGATAGAGCTCCTCGGCCAGCGGATCGATCTCGATGGCGCGCCGGTACACCGCTATCGACAGGTCGTGCTGGCCGAGCCGATCGCAGCGCTCCGCGTAGGCATGCACCGCGCGCACGAACTTGCTGCGCAACCGCTCGCGCAGCACGGTCGCCCACGGCGTATCGTGCATCGGCAGGAAGGCGCCCTGGTAGAGATCGAGCGCAGCGTCGAAGCGCTCGACGCTGCTGTCGTACTGACCGGGCTGCGTCTCGGCATGGCCGTCCATCTGGGCGATCGCCTGCTCGAACACCAGTGCGTCGACCCAGAACGTAAGGGGGTCCAGGCTCACGCTGCCGCCGTGCACGCACAGCGCATCCCTCGCGCCGAGCACCTTGCGCAGCCGGTGCAGCGTGACGTTGAAAGACTGCGCGGCCGTCGCGCCGTCGGCATCCGGCCAGAGATCCGCGCAGAGCGTGCTCGCCGCCACGTTGCGGCCGCCGCGCGCGACGATCGCCGTCAGCAGGTCCAGCGGCTTCCTCGGCAGCCTGCCGGAGAAATCGAGCGGCCAGCCGTCGATCTCGATGGCGAAGCGTCCGAGCGTGTGAATGCGGATACGCGGCGCGTTCATCGGTTCCCTGCCAGTCGCCATGCGCGGCAACCCGTTCATGCCGCGGGCGAGCGCGAGCATGAGCGTGCGCATTTGCGCGTGCGGCAGATTCCCGATGTCGGGCAGTTGCTCGGCGAGCGAACGCGTCTCGGCCATCCAGCGCTCGAGGCGCTTGCGCGTCCAGGTGATTCCGGATTGGCAGGCCGTTGCGTGCCCGATTTGGCTTGGCTTCCTCATAGCCTTCGCCGCATGCTGCCTTTTGTTGTCGGCTTTGATTGCGGCCCCTCTGTGTGGCACTCGAAGCAGCAGCCATGCCAGCGGACCGCGCGATCGAGCCGCCTTGCACGCGGCTTCGATGGCGGCTGCACGCGCTTTTCGGACGCACCGGCGCGATATTCGGGAACAGCCATCAGGCGTAACCAATTGTTTTCAAGAAATGGCCGATGCAGGGTGCGGAGCCCTGGAAAATGCGAGGCGCCGAAAACCGGCGGCGGATCGCCGGTGCGGCCAAACGTCGAGAATTGTGGACTGGCGCTCACCGGCTTGTGCACTGCGTTAAGAGCCAAGGATCCACGGGCAACGCGTGCCGGACGAAAAATGTCCGGCCGCCCGCGTATCGCGTCACATACCGGCGACGGCGTGTCCCCCTGTCCCGCAAAAGGTGACGGACGCCTTTTCCTCTTTTCCGGGCGGAAAAGGTGTCCGTCACTTTCTTGAACGTTGCCATCCATCTACCTTCGCGCAGGGCCAGAAAATGGATTCCAGCATTGGCGGGAATGATGGCTTCGAGAACCTGCTGGTGACCTCTGGCTTCAAGCTCGCGCGGGATCAGGTCGGGAGCGGGTAGGGGGTGGCTGACACTGCCCGGGCCCTGGTTGGCTCGTCGCACCTGCGATCCCACCGCTAGAATAGCGCTCAGGGAAGGTCCGACCGAGGCAAGGAACGCCCATGGCACTGAAGTTCACGCAGTACTTCGAGGCGATCCGTAAGCGCCCGGATCGGGCAATTATTCGGCCCGAATGGATACAATACGTAATCCAAACGCCGGTTCGGGAAGCAGTTCAAACAGACGGACGAATACGGCGCTGGGCACCGATTGCGGAAATGGACGGGCGATACCTGAGGGTGATACTTCTTCCAGATGGCGAGACAGTCCACAACGCATTTTTCGACAGAGATTTCGTACCATGAGGATTCGATACTTCGAGGAAACCGACACGTTGTACATCGAGTTCAAGCCGGCGGAGGTGGCAGAGACACGCGACCTCGATGAAAACACCGTGCTGGACCTCGACAGTCGCGGCAACATCTGCGCAATCACGATTGAGCATGCACGCGACAGGACGGACGCCCCTTCATTCACCTTCGAACGCGTCGCCGCTTGATCTGGTGCTGACGGACGCATGAGGCGGGGCTTACTCGACTACCTGAGCGCGGCGTTCAACGCGCGCCCACTCGGCATGCCGGTCCCGCCGAACTGGCTCGGCCTGGCCGGCTTCGGGCTGGCCGGCCTCGTCAACCCGGGATTCTGGATCATCGGCGCCGGCGTGGAGCTCGGCTACCTGTTCCTGCTGGGCACCAATACCCGCTTCCAGCGCCTGGTGGACGGCCGCCACGCCGCCCGCGAGCAGGCCGAATGGCAGGGGCGCATGGAACGCATGGCCGGTTACCTCGAGCGCGGCGAGCAGCGGCGATTCATCGATCTGCAGACGCGCTGCAAGGCGATACTCGACACGCGCACCGGCGCCGACGAGGCCCCGGCCGCCGGGGTGGAGACCACCGCCGCGGGGCTGGCCCGGCTGCTGTGGTTCTACCTGCGCCTGCTGCTCACGCGGCGCGGCATCCGGCGCGTGGTGGCGGGCACCGGCGGCAGCGAACCGCTGGAGGAGATCGAGCAGGGCATCGCCGAGACGAAGAGGCGTCTCGAGGACAGCACCCTGCCCGCGCACCTGCGCGAGAGCCTGCAGGGGCAGCTCGACATCCTCACGCAGCGGCTGGCCAGGCGCAGCGAGGCTGGCACCAAGCTCGAGTTCATCGACTCCGAGCTGGAGCGCATCGAGCAGCAGGTCGGCCTCATCCACGACGAGTCGGCGCTTTCGACCGACCCGGAGGCCATGGCGCATCACATCAGCGAGGTCGCGGCGACCATGGACACTACCAACCAGTGGATCCGCGACCAGCAGCGCATCTACGGCGATCTCGGCGATCTGATGGCCGAGCCGCCGCCCACCATCCTGCAGGCACCGCAGAAGGAGAGCGCATGAGCGCCACGTTACCCGCCTGGGCCGAACGCATGCGCGAGCTGTTCCGCTCTGGCGCGGTGGCGCAGTTCATCCTTCACGGCAATGTCTTCGACGTGGTCTCGTACAGCGGTGCCGGCACAGGCACAGGCACAGGCACTGGTGCAGGTGCAGCGGCAGGGGCGGCCACGAAAGGCACCGGCAGTAAATCCGACGCGGATGCCGGCGGGGCCCGCCCGCAGTCGCTGAAGCAGTTCCTCAACGACGTGATGTTCGGCGCCTACGACGTGGTGCTGCACTACGATCGCGGCCACGGCATCCGCGCGCTGAAGGGCGCCGAGGACTGGGGCGAGTGGCTGCAGCAGCTCGGCGCCGACGTGAGCATCGAGCAGACGCGCCCACCGGCTGCGGCGCTCGAGCTCATCGATCGCTACCTGCTGCGCTCGTTGCACCTGCAGGCGATGCGCGGCGCCAGCCGCCGCATCGCGGTGATGATCGAGTTCGCCGAGTTCGTGGTCCCGAGCGGCGACCCGCTGCAGCTCGGCGGGGACTTCAGCGCCAACGTGGTGAAGGTGCTGAGCTGGGCCAACGACCCGGCGATCCTGCAGGCCAACATCGTCACCGTGCTCATCGCCGAGGCGCTGAATGACATCAACGATCTCGTCACCCGCAATCCGCATGCCGCGGCGCTGCACGTGGCGCTGCCCGACGAGGCGGAGATGCGCGCTCACATCGACGCGCTCATCGCCGGGGAGTGGAAGGATCTGCCGGCGAAGTGCGAGGTCAGCATCGAGACGCTGGCGCGCCGCCTCACGGGCCTGAGCCGCGTCGGCGCGCGCACCGCCGTGAACCTCGCGCTGCGCAACGAGCGGAAGATCACCTCGGCGTGGCTCTCGCGCATCAAGAAGGAGACCATCGAACGGGAGTGCCAGGGGCTCATCGAGTTCCTCGAGTCGCCGTTCACGCTCGAGAACGTCGCCGGCCACGACGCGGTGAAGGCCTGGCTGCGCGAGGACGCCGAGCTGCTGAAGCGCGGCGCGCTGCAGGCGCTGCCGATGGGCTATCTCATCGCCGGGCGCATCGGCACCGGCAAGACCTTCATCGTCAGCTGCTGGGCCGGGGAGCTCGGCATCCCGTGCGTGGTGCTGAAGAACTTCCGCGATCGCTGGGTGGGCGCCACGGAGTCCAACCTCGAGAAGATCTTCGCCATCCTGCGGGCGCTCGGCCAGGTGGTGGTGTTCGTCGACGAGGCCGACCAGGCCGCCGGCAAGCGCGAGGGCGGCAGCAGCGACAGCGGGCTCTCCGGCCGCGTCTACGGCATGCTCGCCAAGGAGATGTCCGACACGCGCAACCGCGGCCGCATCCTCTGGGTGTTCGCCACCTCGCGGCCGGATCTGCTGGAAGTGGATCTGAAACGCCAGGGGCGCCTCGACGTGCACATCCCGCTGTTCCCGCCGGAGACGGAGGAAGAGGTGCGCGTGATGCTGATGGCCATGGCCCGCAAGCTGAAGGCGCCGATGACCGAGGCGGACATCCCGCCGATCGACGATCCGCGCAAGTTCGCCGGCAGCGAGCTGGAGGGCGTGCTGGTGCGCGCCATGCGCGCGCACACGCTCGCATCCCCGCCGGCCCCGCCGTTCAAGGACACGCTCACCGCCGTGCTGGCCGAGGTGCGGCCCAACGCCAACACCCGCAAGCTCGAATACATGGACATGGTCGCCGTGAAGGAATGCACAGACGCGCGCTTCCTGCCGGCGCGCTACCGCGATCTGAGCCTGGCGGAGATCGAACGGCGCATCGAGGAGTTGCGGCCCTACGTGTGAGCGGTGGGCGGGGCGGCGCGCTCCATGCATGGCCGTAACGGCGCCGCGAAGCTTAGAATGGGTGCGCTGCCGCGGAGATTCCGTGCATCGCAGCGGATGTGGGGTGTTTTGACTGGATACCGGCATGCGCCGGTATGAGAGGGTGAGAGCGGGGCATCTCCGAATCGCTCGGCATTCGCCGGTATGAGGGGGTGAGAGCGGGGCGTCGCGAGGCGCCCGCGGGCCCGAGATCGGCGATGACACAATAGAGGGAATGATCACATGGCCTTGATGTCGCGTATTGCCAGACTGTTCAGAGGATTCCTCAGCCTTTTCATCAGCGGGCTGGAGGAGGCCAATCCCGAGGCCCTGATGGAGGCCGCGCGCCAGGAGTTCCGCGAGCGCATGGCGCAGTACAACCTCGCGCTGGCGCGCATGGCCGGCGTGGCCGAGCGGCTCAAGGGCCAGATCAAGAGCAAGACGACGCGCGCCAAGGATCTCGAGCGGCGCATCCTCGCCAACCACCAGGCCGGCAACCTCGATCTCGCCGGCGCGCTCGCCCGCGAGCTGCAGGAGCTGAAGGGCGATCTCGCCAACGACAGTGCGGAGCTCTCCGACACGGAGGAGGCCTACCAGTCCAACCTGCGCCAGGCCAAGGTGGTGCAGAAGGACTTCGAGGACAAGGTCAAGGCCCTGGAGAAGCAGATGTCGCAGATCAAGATCAAGGAGGCGCAGGCCGAGGCGGCCGCCGCGCTCACCAGCACGACCTTCCAGGTCGGCGATCTCGGCGACACGATGAAGTCGGTGGAGGAGATCCTGCAGAAGCGCTACGAGACCTCTGCCGGCAAGGTGCGCCTGGCCAAGGATCTGGTCGACATGGACAAGGTGCGCGAGAAGGAGAACGAGAGCAAGGCGCTGGAGCAGGCCGCGCTCGCGGAGTTCCTCGCCAGCCAGGGCGTGCAGGCTGCCGCGCCCGCCGCCGCGACGCCCGCCGGCGTGAAGGAGATCGGCCCGCAGTAGGGCGCAGCCTCATCCGAACCCACTCAAGCTCGCGGAGACCTCGACATCATGGAGAAGCAGCGGCCCCGCCCGACGTTCCTCGGATCGCTGTTGTCGATCCTGCTCATCGGCGGCCTCATCGCCTTCGGCGGCTACGTGGTGATGCAGAAGCGGCAGGCGCCGGCCACCGACACGCAGACCGGCACCGCCGCGACCACCGATACCGCCGCCACCGGCGAGGGCGCCGCGCCCGCGGTCACCGCCGAGCTCAAGCAGACCGTGCCGGTGCTTGCCCCGCCAGCGCCTTATGAGCCGAGGGACAACACCGTCGTGGTCGAGCTCAGCGAATACGCGGGCTACGCAGGACTCATCGCCGCCAACGGCGGGCTCGCCCCGAGCGAGGACTCGGTTTTCTTCAGGAAGCACGGCTTCAAGGTGAAGCTCACGCTGAGCGAGGAGGAGAGCTGGTCGGCGCTCAACAGCGGCGAGATCGGCGCCTCGGCCACCACGGTGGACGTGTTGGCGGTGTACGGCCGTCAGTTCCAGGTGGCGGTGCCGGCGCAGATCGGCTACTCGCGCGGCGCCGACGGCATCGTCGTGCGCAACGACGTCAAGCGCATCAACGATCTGCGCGGCAAGGTGATCGCCGCCGCGCAGTTCACGGAGGCGGAGTTCTTCGTCCGTTTCCTGGCGCAGGAGGCGGGCCTGGAGATCCACCTGCTCGCGGATCTGGACGCCGCGCCCGACCCCGGCAAAGTGAACCTCGTCTTCACCGACGACGGCTTCGCCGCGGGAGACCTCTTCCTCGAGGACCTGAACTCCGGCCGCAACCGCCTCGCCGGCTGCGTGACCTGGGAGCCGAAGACCTCCGAGGTGGCCGCGGCGAGCGGCGGCAAGGCGCGCGTGCTCACCACCAACCGCAACCTGCTCATCGTCGCCGACATCCTGGTGGTCAACCGCGGGCTCGCCGAGAAGCATCCGCAGATCGTCGCCGGCCTGGTCGAGGGCCTCATCGAGGGCAACCGGCGCATGCGCGACGAGCCGGATCGCCATGCCCAGACGGTGGCCAGGGCCTTCGGCTGGAGTGTCGCGGAGCTGAAGGACGAGCTCAGGCGCGTGCACCTCTCGAACCTGCCCGAGAGCCTCGCCTTCTTCTCCGGCGCCATCGACGCGGCCGGCAGCTTCGGCGGCATCTATCAATCCGCCGTGCTCGCCTACGGCCCGCAGCTCATCCGCGACCCGGTCGACAGCGATCGCTTCGCGAACCTCGCCGCGCTGAAGGCGCTGGAGCAGTCCGGCCAGTACAACGACCAGGTGGTGCTGATCGCGCCCATCAAGACCACAGGCGCGGGCGTGATCGAGGAGGATCCGCTGCTCAGCAAGGACATCCGCTTCTTCTTCGAGCCAAACTCCGCCGTGCTCGACATGACGAAGGAGGAGAACCTGAAGGATCTCGACGGCATCCGCAACCTGCTGCAGGTGAGCCCCGGCTCCACCGTGCTGCTGCGCGGCCACGTCGACAACGCGCTGATGGAGGAATTCCGCCGCGAGGGCGGCGAGCCGTTCGTGCGGCAGATGTCGCTGCGCGCACTCGAGCTCTCGAAGAACCGCGCCGCGGAGATCAAGCGGCTGCTGGTGGAGCGCTACCGCGTGGTCGACGCGCGCATCGACGTTGTCGGCCGCGGCTGGGAGGAGCCCGCGGGCACCGACTCCGACCTCAACCGCCGCGTCGAAGTCCAGTGGTACACCATCGAATAGGGGGGAGTGCGTACCCATGGCTGCCGTCATAGACGACATCGCGCGTCGCCACCGCATCAGTGTTCCGGATTATCACCGCATGGCGGAAGCCGGGATCCTGCGCGAGGGCGACCGCGTCGAGCTGATTGAGGGAGAAATCATCGACATGACACCGACAGGAAGTCGCCACGCGGGGACCGTGGCGCGGCTGGAACACCTCTTGAACCGTGCGATCGGCGAACAGGCGATCGTTTGGGCTCAGAACCCGATCGTGCTGGGCGAGCAGTCCGAACCGGAACCGGACATCGCACTGATTCGTTCGCGCAAGGACTTCTACACCAGTTCGCACCCGACTGCCGCGGACGTCCTGCTTGTCATCGAGGTGGCGGATACGTCCCTCCGTTACGACCGCGAAGTGAAGATGCCGCTGTATGCGCGGCACGGAATTCCGGAGGCGTGGTTGGTGGATCTGGATGCCGGGATGTTGCGCATGTTCAACACGCCGGACCGAGACGGCTATGCGGCGGAGTCCAATGCGAAGAATCTTGGGGAAGTGCAAAATGCAGGCCTGCCGGGCGTCGCCCTCGATCTGTCGTCTCTCTTCCAGGGCTTGCAAAAAAGGTGACAGGCTCCCTTTCTTCCAGAAGGTAAACAGATGCCAGCTTCCGCTGGCATGACGCGACAGTTGTATTCCCCTCTCCCTTGAGGGGAACCTCATAGTCGGGATCGTGCCGAGCGGATGCTTTGCTGTTCTCCCTATCCCTCGATGGGAGAGGGCCGGGGTGAGGGTAAAGCCGCGCCCCTGAAGCCTCAATCCTCACTCCAGCGAACTGCCGCACAGCCGTCATTCCAGCGCATGTTGGGGCCCGAATCCCGGAGGGCGGCATGACAGCGCCTCGGCGCCGGCGCTAAACTGCCGATGAACCTGCGCAAGGATGGATCGACATGACCGCTTCCCGGTCGCGCATCCCGTACACCTACGAGGATTACCGCACGCTGCCGGAGGACATGTCGCGGCGCTACGAACTATTGCATGGAGAGCTCTACATGGTTCCGGCCCCCACGACGCGTCATCAGAGGATCTCGCGCAAGCTCGAAACGATTCTCGACCGACACGTCACCGACCACGGGCTGGGCGAGGTGTTCGATGCCCCGGTGGACGTTATTTTCGGACTGGACAACGAGCGCGAAGTGGCGCAACCCGACATTCTCTTCGTCGCCCACGCCCGGCGCGAGATCATCAAGCTCCACGGCATCGAAGGTGCGCCAGACCTCGTGGTGGAGATTCTTTCGGAGGGTACTGCCGAGCGCGATCGCGGCTACAAGCGCGCGTTGTATGCACGAAATGGAGTTTCGGAGTATTGGATCATCGATCCGCAGACCAGGACCGTAGAGGTTTACGTCAACCGCGGCGAGGAATATGCCGAGCCGGCGACGTTCTCGGCGGATGCCGCGCTCGCCTCGGCGCTCTTCCCCGGCCTCGCCATTCCGCTTGCCGACATACTCGCCGACTGAATCCCCGCTGCGGGAAAAGTGACGGACACCTTTTCCGACCGTCATCCCTATGATTATCTGCCGTCACCCCAGCGAACTCAGGGCGTCCATTTTCAGCCGCTGCACGAACGGCAAATGAATGCCAGCTTGCGCTGGCATGACGGGACAGGAAGAGGGCGGGGATGGGTGTGCAGGCCCCACCGCGACGTTGGAACAAGGCCCGCACACTCACCCCCTGTCGTACAGCTACGTGACAGACACTTTTTTCCCCGAAAAGGTGTCCGTCACCTTTTCTAGAAGAACTTGATGCCGACCTCGAAGTTGTGGGTGGCGTACTCGGTTTCGAGCGTGACGCCCGTGGTCTCGGTGAACTCCGGGTCGCCCGTGGCAAAGTAACGATACCCGACCGTCAGGTCCGCATTCGGATTGACCGGGAACGCCCAGCCGGCGCCGAGCTGGTAGGCGCCCACCCAATCGTCGTCGTCACTAAAATTTTCGGGTATGCCGCCGACGGCCATGTCATCGAGCGAGATGTTCGCGCCGCCGCCACCGCCCAGCACGTAGAACTTGCCGTTGAACATCGGCGTCTCGCAGCGGACGTTGGCCATCACGCTCAGCGCCGCGACGTCGCCATCGAGATCGGCCGTGCCGCCCGGTCCGCCGGGCACGTTCGTCAGGACGGTGCCGGTGATGTCTATCTCGTCGAGGCCGTTGTTCCGGTAGCCGCCCTCGATCTCCCCGCCCAGGGTGTTGCACACCTGCTGGCCGGTATCCAGGCCCAGGCCGGCCGCACCGGTCACGCCCCAGCCGAAGTCGGACTCGATGGTGAAGTCGAAACCGCTGCCCAGGTTGTTGCGCGCCCGGCCGTCGGCGTCCTCGAGGTAGGTGCCGTAGCCCGAGATGACTCCGTAGGGCAGCAATCCCCCCGCCACCGCAATCCCGGGGGCCGCCATCAAGCCGGCGACCACAAGACTCATGCATCTGCTATTCATCAACCCTCCCGATTCGTTCTGGCTACAGAATTCGCTGTGTCACATGAGTGTTATATAGACAATATGATTTAACATTTCAACTAAATGTTATAAGTATTTGATTAATAAAATGTCAAAGACGTATATCGCGGCTATGGTCGTGGGCATTACCTCAGAAGCAAGCCGAGGAAACTGGCTCGACCACTTGATTTCCCAGCCACTCCACCGAAAAAGGTGACGCGCGAAGAAGGTAACGCGGGAAAAGGGAAACGAAAAAGGTGACGGACACCTTTTCCAAAAGACGAAAAGATATCCGTCACCTTTTTCCGGATTCCGGGCTTCGCACGGACAAACAAGAACCCCGCTGTTTGGGCAGCGGGGTAGATGAGGCCCTGAGTGACTGAGGAGGAGGTACTACCTTGCCCGGCGGCGCAGGAGCCCGAGCGCGGCCAGCGCGCCGCCCAACAGCAGAATCGGAGCCGGAACCGGCACGGCAGCGACGTTCAGCGAGATGCCGCCGCTGTTGTCGCTGAAGATGTCATCGAACCAGAAGAACTGTACGTCGGTAGTCGACAGCAGCGTGAAGCCGGTGGCGACCCCCGCGGCGAAGGCGCCGGCGGCGGTGGAGTAATACGCGCCGCCGCCCAACGGCCCGATCCCGCCGCCCTCGCCGAACTTCACCGGCGCATCGCTGCCGATCTGAACGTAATAGCTGTGCTCATACCCCTGGCCGCAGTTGCTGCTGCCGGAACATCCCGTGACGCCGCTGAACCGCAGCGCGGCAGTGAAGAGCGCACCGGGCGTGCCCGTATCGACGGGCGTGACCGTGTAAATCCCGGGCCCGAGGGAGAGCGTCGTAAGACCGGCCTTGTGAACCGTGGGGCCCAGGGTGAACGGCAGGCCGGAATCGGAGGTGGCGTCAAGATTCACGATGGCGGCATGCGCCGGCGGCATCCATGCAATCATCAGTGCAGCCGCTCCCAACAGCGATGCGAATCTCTTCCTCATGTCCGTTCTCCTTTTCCGTTCCGGCCCTGATCGTATTGGAAGGCAATTGGCATTCCAACGGGGGACAGGCACCCTTGGGGCCAGTGCCGCCCGACGGATGATCGCATCGGCGGATGCGATCCCGCCGCGCGACCGTCTGCGAGTCGCCATCGTCGATGGGCTTAACGTCTTGTTAAGTCAAGGGTTGGGACCGCATTGATGCGGGCATTCCGTCCTTCGCCTGCATGCCCGCGACAGGAAGCGCCGCTTTCTCAGGTCTCCTCGCCCCGACCCGCCCGACCACCATCCAACCCGCCCCGGCCCCGAAGCTGTCGGCGACGCACGACGCCTTTCCTCGCGATACGGCGCGCCGCTTCGGTGTGCGCGGGAAGACAGTGACGGACGCCTGCCCCCGTCACCCCCGCGGCTTCGGTAAGATTCGGGAAACCTCAGGGCCCTCCCGTGCAGATCCGGAAATGCAGAAACCCGCGGCCCCGCGCGCTTGCGAAAAGGTGTACGTCACCAATTTCCGCGCGCGTGGCTCTGCTCGCGGTGATCGTGGGAGCCGGCACGCACGATAATGCCGCAATGGCCGCCGACAACGACCAGACAGATCTCGAGCAGAGCCTCTGCGGGCCGATCCGGGAGCCGCTCGCGTTCTGGTCCTTCCGCCGCGTGGCCGGCCGCGCCGACGCAGCCCGCGTGAGCGGCATCCGCGACCTCGAACCGATCTCGTTCCAGACCAGGGACCATCGCACGCTGCGCGGCTACGCGCTGCGCGCCGGGCGCCCCTGGGGTTATCTGCTCATCGCGCAGGGCAACGCGATGCTGGCCGATCAGGTGATCGGGGAGTTCGCGCCCTTCCGCGACCTGGGGCTGGACGTGTATCTCTACGACTACCGCGGCTACGGCCTCTCGCAGGGAAAAAGCCGCCTGAAGGCCATCGTCGCGGACTACCGCGCCCTCGTCGCGCACCTCAACGCGCAGGGCTACCAACGCCGCCTGCTCAACGGCCTGTCGATGGGCGGGGTCATGCTGCTGAACGCCGCCGGCACCTCGGCCGACTACGACGCGGCGGTCATCGACTCCTCGCCCAGCCGCATCACGCCCTTCGGCTGCCCCGAGGCCTACGACCCGGTGCGTCACCTGCCGGCCGACGGCGCGCGCGTGATGATCATCCTCGGGGATCGCGACACGGTGGTCCCCGCGGCCGACGTCGAAGAGCTCGCGGCCACGGCGCGAGGCCGCGGCGCGACGGTGCTGCACGATGCGGAGTTCGCGCACCCGTTCATGGACGCCTCCTTCGAAACACACCGCCGCCGCTTCCGCGCGATCGCCGACTTCCTCGGCCGCTTCCACCCCTGAAGAAAAAGGTGTCCGTCATCTTTTCGGACACCTTTTCGGCGCGGTGGCGCTGGTCGCCCCCTCACCCCGTCCCTCTCCCACCCACGAGGGGAGAGGGAACCTTGTAGTGACGATTGTGCAGGGAAAAAGGTGACAGAAAAGATGACGGACACCTTTTCCGCGCGGAACCCGGGGCGGCCTGCTGCGGCCCCGCGGGGGGGCGTTTCCACCTGCGCCGCGGGCAGCGTGCGAGTGCTTGATCCCGGTTAATGATCGCATCGACCCAAACCCGCAGCATGGCTCCATGGAGAGACGCCGCGCGCGGGCGAGGAGGGAAGATGACTGACCACGATGGACCACATACCAGTTCTCCCGCCGACATCGCGCGCATCACCGAAAGGCTGGCCGAGCTCAGCGCGAAGCTCTGCACGGAACAGTTCGCGCGCAGGGGTCACGACGATGGCTACCAGATACTCGATCCGTTCGTCGTCGGCAGGACTTTCTGGGAGGTCGGCTGCCGGATGCTGACCCGGCCGGACGTCGTGATGCGTGAGCAACTGGCCTTCTGGCGCGGCTACGCGGACCTGTGGCAGCAGACCCTGGAGCACGCCCGGGGAGAGAAACCGCCAACGCCGGTCATCGAACCCGGGGAGAGCGACAGGCGCTTCAGGGACGAGCACTGGGCCGAGAACTACCTCTTCAGCTTCATCAAGCAGTGCTACCTCCTGGCAGCCCGCGGTATCGAGTCCACCGTCAGCCAGGTGGACGGCGTCGATGCCCACACCGCGCAGAAGGCGGCGTTCTACACGCGCCAGATGCTGGCGGCCCTGTCACCGACCAATTTCGTCGCCTCCAATCCCCAGGTGCTGAATGCGACGCTGCAGAGCAAAGGCGAAAACCTGCTGCGGGGGCTCGTGCATCTGCTCGAGGACCTGGAGGCGGGGGGAGGGCGGCTGCGCCTGAAGATGACGGACGCGCAAGCCTTCGAGCTCGGCGCGAACATCGCCGCCAGTCCCGGCGCGGTCATCTACCAGAACGAGCTCATGCAACTGCTGCAATACGAACCGCGCACCCCGCAGGTGCACCAGCGGCCGCTGCTCATCGTTCCACCGTGGATCAACAAGTTCTACATCCTCGATCTGAAGCCGAAGAACTCCTTCATCAAGTGGGCCGTCGAGCAGGGGCACACCGTGTTCGTGATCTCCTGGGTGAACCCCGACAGCTCGCTCGCGCAGAAGGACTTCGCGGATTACGTGCTCGAGGGACCGGTGGCGGCGCTCGACGCGATCGAGCAGGCGACGGGCGAGCGTACCGTCAACGCCATCGGCTACTGCATCGGCGGCACCCTGCTCGCGTGCACGCTGGCCTACCTGGCCGCCCGGCACGAGCAGCGCATGGAGAGCGCGACCTTCTTCACCTCGCTGCTCGACTTCACCGATGTGGGCGAGCTGTCGGTGTTCATCGACGAGGAGCAGATCCGGCTCATGGAGGAGCACATGCAGCGGAAGGGTTTCTTCGAAGGCACGCACATGGCGAATGCCTTCAACCTGCTGCGGGAGAACGATCTCATCTGGTCGTTCGTGATCAACAACTATCTGCTCGGCCAGGAGCCGCTGCCCTTCGATCTGCTCTACTGGAACTCCGACTCCACGCGCATGCCGGCGCGCATGCACAGCGTCTATCTGCGCAACATGTACCAGCACAACCTGCTGAAGGAACCCGGCGGCATCAGGCTGGCGGGCGTGCCCATCGACCTGCGCAGCATCGAGGTGCCGGCATATTTCGTGTCGACGGCCGAGGACCACATCGCGCCCTGGAAGTCGACCTACCGGGGCGCACGGTATCTCTCCGGACCGGTGCGCTTCGTGCTCGGCGGCTCCGGTCACATCGCCGGCGTCATCAACCCGCCGGCCGCGAATAAATACTGCTACTGGACGAATCCGGACCTGGCGGGCGACCCCGAGGCCTGGCTGGCCGGGGCAATGCGCCAGGCAGGGTCCTGGTGGAATGACTGGGCGCAGTGGGTTGCCGCCCGGGCCGGCCCGCCCGTGCCGGCACGTCACCCGGGCGACGGCGCGTTGCGTCCCCTGGAGAGCGCGCCCGGAAGTTACGTCAGAGTCCGCCTGAACTGAGCGCCGGGGGAACCGAAAGAGGTAACGCGAAAAAGGTGACGGACACCTTCCCGCGCTCTCCCTCGAGGGGAGAGGGAACCTCATGGTCGGGATCATGCCGAGCGGATGCTTTGCTGTTCTCCCTCTCCCTCGAGGGGAGAGGGCCGGGGTGAGGGTGAAGCCGCGCCCCCGCACTTCCAGGCGTCACCCCAGCGAACGCTGGGGGCTATTTTTCAGCCGCGGCAGGAAAGAAAATGGACGCCAGCGTTCGCTGGCATGACGGCGGGCATACAAGCCGTTCGAGGACGAAGCAAAATCTGTCGGTCAGTCCTGGCGGCATGGAAAAAGTTGTCCGTTTCCCCAGTCCATTCACTCCCGGTGACTGGTCCCTGCGGATTTCACCTGCTCAATCCGTCACCTATTCTCCAAACCGCGCACATGGTGGGGCTGCAGATTCAACCGGCTCCGACCGATCCGATGGCACGCGAATCAGGCAGACGGCAGGCGGGCGGCTATACTTTTCAATAGGGCGGGGTATCGAGGTACGAGCAGACCTGAAGAACGGGGCGATGCATGAACCCTCAATCCGCCTTGCCACGCCTCCCGCGCAGCCCGCGGCACGCCGCGCCCTCAGAAAAGGTGCCTGTCACCTTTTTTGGCACGAGGCGAAAAGGTGCCCGTCATCTTTTCTCGTCGCTGGCCGCGATCCTCACCCTCGCCCATGCGCCCGCGGCGCTCGCGCTCTACGTGCGCACCGGCACGGACGTGAGCCTGTTCAACGCGCTGGCGCTCGACTCCGCGTTCGAAGCGGCCGGTTTCTTCACCGGCGGTTGCTCCGGCGTGCTGGTGGCGGCGGACAAGGTCCTCACCGCGGGGCACTGCGCGGGTGCGGCCGACTCGGCCTTCGGCTTCGCCGCCGAGAAGGCCGGCGCGACCACCTACGACGTGAGCAGCGTGGTCACCAGCCCCACCTATCTCGCCAACATCGCGGGCGTGCCGTACGAGTTCGATCTCGCCATCGCCACCCTCAGTGCGCCCGTGCCCGGCAGCCTCGTCACGCCGGCGGTGATATCGAGCGCCAACATCATCGGCCAGACGATCACGATGGTGGGCTACGGCGGGCAGGCCCGCGGCGACGGCACCGCGCTCACCGGCGCCAACGATCGGCTCGGCGCACAGAACGTCATCGATCTCGGCCAGCTCGACGTCGCCACCGGCGGCGGCGTGGCCACCATCGATATCTGGGCCGCGGACTTCGATTCGCCGGACGATCCGGGCATGAGCCTGTTCGGCAGCAGCACGCCGCTGGCGCTCGAGGGCAACCTCGCCGGCGGCGACAGCGGCAGCGCGCTCTTCTGGAACAACCAACTGGTGGGCATAGGCGCCTACGTCTTCTGCACCTCGGGCTCGGGGTGCATCCCGACATCGACGTACGGCGACGGCAGCCTGTGGGTGCGGATGGACCTGCCCGAGAACGCGAGCTTCCTGCAGGCCAACGGCATCGCCGTCGTCCCGCTGCCCGCGGCATTCGCGCCACTGCTCTGCGGCCTGGCAGTGCTGCTGACCATGCTCCGCCGCGCCGCGTGAGCACGAAGGGGAGTGTCAGCAGCCTCCCCTGCGCAACAGCAGGTGTCGCCTTGGCTCAATGGCGGGGTGTCGCCCCACAATTGTTCGGAAATGTGATCGATTTCATGCACGCCTTGGACACGCCTGCGCACCGCTTTCCGCATGGTTCACAGGCAAAATCCGCGCGTTCCGCGACTCGGCGCCAATACTCTGGCGCGGCCCACCGCAGAGCGCGCAGGGCGCGGGAACGGAATCTGCCGGAATTGCAGGGGTAGACCGTCCCGATGCGCAGGGAAGGGTGTGCGGCGACAACGCGATCGGAGGCGGCTCCGCCAGAAATCCGGCGCTACGGGGACACGTTGCCGGCATCAAGGAATTTGTCTAAGTTACGAAATGAAGCTCACACGATTTCGATGGCACGGAAATCGATACCGATCCCGGCCATGCCCAGGGAGATTGCACGATGAACACACGACGTGAGATGAATACGGTCAAGGCATTACTCACGGGCGCGGCGCTGGCCGTGTCCTCGACCGCCGCCAGCGCGGCGATCGTCTTCCAGGACAACTTCGACACCGAGGCGCTCGAGCTCAACGCCAGCCTGGACAACTGGGACGTGACGGCCGGTGCGGTGGACGTGATCGGCGATGGCTTCTTCGACTTCCTGCCGGGCAACGGCCGCTACCTCGACATGGATGGCACCTCATCCGCCGCCGGTACCATCTTCACGAAGACGGCGTTCAGTTTCCTCGCCGGCATCACCTACACCCTGAGCTTCGACCTCGCCGGCAACAACCGCGGCGCCGGCGTGGCGGACATCGCTCCCGGCTTCGACAAGATCGTGGCGACCATCAACGGGAACATCCTCACTGCGAACGCCTGGTGGCAGCAGCCCTTTGCCACCTATACGCTGACCTTCACGCCGGGCGCGAGCTTCTCGTCGAAGATAAGCTTCCAGGGCTTCGGTGCCGACTTCCAGGGCCCGCTGCTCGACAACGTCGTGCTGTCGGCCGTGCCGGTCCCGGCGGCGGTGTGGCTGCTGGGCTCCGCGCTGCTCGGACTCGTCGGCGTCAGCCGACGCCGCGCCTGAGGGTGGGAGCGGCTCAAGCCGCGAACTCGACGTTACAGACCAGACAAAGGCCGCCGGCTCTCCAGAGCCCGCGGCCTTTTCCTTTTCCCCTCTCCCTCGATGGGAGAGGGAACCTCGAAGTCGGGATCGTGCAGAGTCGATGCGCTGTTCCCCCTCTCCCTCGATGGGAGAGGGCCGGGGTGAGGGTGATGGACCTTCCCCTCTCCCTCGATGGGAGAGGGCCGGGGTGAGGGTG
>WBZR01000756.1_pt1 | contig 47461 bp, 36 predicted proteins | sample 5204231 | NCBI WGS metagenome assembly WBZR01 (sample SAMN12412403, study PRJNA552823) | activated sludge metagenome | isolation source: activated sludge from anammox sidestream of wastewater treatment plant... | place: USA: Virginia | collected 2017-08 | reverse complement strand
TATGTTCTGGACCGTCCGAGGTGCGAATTCAATCATCGCCCTCCGCTGTTGTCATCTCAACGGCCGGTTCGAGGACTATTGGGAGGCCCGCCGGGCGGCCTGACTTCCACTTTTATGTCGCACACCCCACGGTCAGGATCAGCACCGCCAGACCTGGTCGCCTCGTCCTGGCCGCAGCCCCATCGCTTACCGTTGAATCCGTGCCGACCCGCCCTTGGCGAAACTCCGAACCTGCTCGATCGTGGCCATCGTCGTGTCCCCAGGGAAAGTCGTTAACAATGCTCCGTGCGCCCAACCCAGTTTCACCGCCTCATCCGGTTCCTCTCCGGTGAGCAGTCCGTAGAAGAACCCGGCGGCATAACCGTCTCCGCCGCCCACGCGGTCCAGTACATCGAGTTCGCAAGCCGGCGCGACGTACGTCTTGCCGTCAATCCACGCCACGGCGCCCCAGCTATGGTGGTTGGTCGAGTGCACCTCACGAAGTGTCGTGGCGATAACCTTGATCTGCGGATATTCCTGCACCACGCGGTCAATCATTCCGAAGAATGTGCTCGGATCGAGCTTCGACTTCGCCGCCACCTCCGGCCCGGGAATGCCGAGTCCCATCTGAAGATCCTCTTCGTTCCCCACCAGCACATCTACATTCTTCACCACGCGTTTCAGCACTTCGAGAGCCTTCTCATGGCCGCCCCAGATGTTCCACAGCTTGGCACGGTAGTTGAGGTCGAGCGACACCACGGCGCCTGCCGCCTTGGCTGCCTGCATACCCTCGATGATCACCTCCGCCGTCGTTGCCGAGAGCGCGGCGAAGATGCCTCCGCTGTGGAACCAGCGCACGCCACCCGAGAAAATCCCGCTCCAGTTGAAATCGCCCGGCTTCAACCGTGCTGCCGCCTCGTTCGACCGGTTATAGAAAACGACTGGAGCGCGCACCCCCTGGCCGCGGTCGCTGTACACGGTAGCCATGTTCGGACCCGCGACGCCGTCGTGCCGGAACACCTTGTAAAACGGCGTAACGCCCATCGCCCGGACACGCTCGGCAATCAGATCGCCGATCGGGTAATCCACCATCGCCGACACCAGGCCTGTCTTCATACGGAAGCAATCCGCAAGATTGGCCGCCACGTTGAACTCTCCGCCGCTTACATGGATCTGGCACTGGGTGGCCTTTCGGAACGGGATGATGCCGGGATCCAGGCGGTGAACCAGCGCCCCCAGCGAAATAAAATCAAACGCGCCCGTCTCGCGGATATTCAAGCCATATTTCATTGTTTTCCTAGCCTCGACAGTGAGTTTGCAAGAACCCCCATTCTAGCCTTCCCACAATCCGCCCCGTCAACCGGATCTTGCCGCTCTGCCGCGGAGCCGGGAACATTCACGCGAGGGAGGCCCATCGGCGTCCGGCATGGCTGCCGGAAGGGCCTGTGTTCCCGGAAGCGTTGAAAACCCCGCGGCGCCGCACAATCGGCGCGCCGGATTCACGCCGGATTCAGGCACGCCGGATTCAGGCACGCCGGATTCAGGATTGATATGCTCCTAAACTCTCAATTTCTTCAGTCCCGTCAAGGCGGCAGCAACTAACTTCGGCGCAGCCTCCACCTCGAGAAAGCTCGATTTCGCCCGCCACGTTTCATACCCGCCGTCCCGGTGGCCGTTCACTGTGGGAATGTATCCGAGATAGCTGTTCGCCAGTTCAATCAGGAATGCCGGCTGGAATGGGCTCTTCTGCTTCACCTCCAGCCCCATCTCCACAAACGCTTCGCCGGGAAACGTAGCGACACCGAGTTCGCCTATCCGCACGGCCTGCACCGGCGCCGTCACGTGCTCCGGATATCCGGCAAGCGCCAGCGCCTCCTTGGCGTAAATTTGACGCCGCTCCGTCACATCGTGAAAATCAGCGGGAAGAAGCCTCCGCGCCTCCTCCACTTCAGCCGCGCTGGGACGCCGCACGCCCAACCGGACCTCTTCCATCACGCTGCCGAGTTCCACCCAATCGTGAAAGGAAATACCCCGCCAAACGCGGTGCGATTCCTCAGCCAGCATCGCCGCCACTTCGCGCATCTTTGCGAACGGCGGGTATTGCTTCGACGAACCGCGCACATCCACGTTGTTGATGTTGCCCGAGCAGGCATTCGCCAGAATCGCGGTAAACTCCGGACCACCCCCGAGCCTCCGGTGCATCTCGTCCGCCCATACCGCAAAGTAGTCCGCGCTGATCGTTTCCCCCGGAACGCCGCCCACATAGTGCAGCGCATAGCTCCCCAACGCGCAGAGCGGCTTACCATCGGCCGTTTGGACTGCCAGCAAACACACCTGCGGATCGACGGGCCCGGCCGGACGCACTACTTTCGCATTCCCAACGCCGGGATTCATCAGCACGCGGTCTGTGGTGCGTCCGAAGGGATTCGCGGGCATAGTACCCGGCTCCATCTCGAACCGCCGTTGGAACACGAGGCGGCTCTCCGTTCCCGTCCCCCAACCCACCCTTGCCGGCTGCATCCGCCGAATCGCTCGCCGCACGGCGTCCGAAATCCGCGCCGCCAGCAACTCCGTGTACCGCGGGTCCGGCTCGCTCTGAAACAGCCGCGCCGCCGCCGGAGCGCTGTGCGTATGCGTCGCCGAAATGAGAACCGCGCGCGCCGGTATCCCCGTGTGCCGCTCGATCAGCGCCTTGGCATTTCCAATCACCTCCGGCGCGATCGCGCACGAATCACAAACGACGAACGCTACTTTGGCCTTGCCGTTGTCCAGAACCAGCGCGCGCGCATGCAGTTCATCGTGAACATCGAGCGCCACATGGTTTCGCATGCCTCCGGCAATATCGCAGCCGAGCGAAGGCGTGATGTTGACCGCAACCGCCCCCGCCTGCAACTGTCCACGGGCCTGGCTCGCCGCCAATCCGAGCGGCACGCCGCCCAACAATCCCCTGCGCGTGATGAAACCTGCCATAGAAATGTATGATAGTGGAACTTATGCCTGAAACGCAGGAAAGAAAATACGGATTCAACACCCGCGCCGTCCATGCCGGTTACGCGCCAGACCCCGCAACGCACGCCCGCGCGGTTCCCATCTACCAGACCACTTCGTTCACCTTCGACAACACCGATCATGCCGCGGCGCTGTTTGCGCTGAAACAGTTCGGTAATATCTACACGCGCATCATGAACCCCACCACGGCGGTTCTCGAAGAGCGCGTCGCTTCGCTCGAGAATGGCGCCATGGCGCTGGCCACCTCGAGCGGCCAGGCGGCTCAACTCCTCGCCGTCAACAGCTTACTCGAGGCGGGCGATGAAATGGTCTCCGCCAGTACCCTCTACGGCGGCACCTACACCCAATTTGATGTGAGCTTCCGCCGCATGGGTTATGACGTGAAATTCGTCGAGCCGGACGACCCGGAAAACTTCCGCAAAGCCATCACCCCGAAGACCAAGTGCCTCTATGGCGAAGCCATTTCCAACCCCCGTGGCAACGTGCTCGACATCGAAGCAGTGGCCAAGATCGCCCATGAACACAATATCCCGCTGATCGTCGACAACACCTTCGCCACCCCCTACGTCTGCCGCCCTCTGGACCATGGAGCCGATATCGTCGTACAAGCCCTCACCAAATTCATGGGCGGCCACGGCACCAGCATCGGCGGCATCATCGTCAGCGGCAATCAGTTCGACTGGAGCAAAGGCAACTTCCCGCAGCTCACCGCTCCCTCCCCCGCCTACCACGGGATGAATTTCTTCGAAATCTTCGGCCCGCTGGCCTTCATCATCCGCGCCCGCGTCGAGGGCCTGCGCGACCTCGGCCCCTGTGTCAGCCCGTTCAACTCCTTCCTCTTCCTTCAAGGAATCGAGACTCTCGGGATGCGCATGGACCGGCACCTTTCCAACACGCTGGCGGCAGCGGAATGGCTCGAGAAGCACGGCAAAGTCACTTGGGTGCGCTATCCCTCTCTGCCCTCCAGCCCCTACTACGCCACGGCAAAGAAGTACTGCCCGAAAGGCGCGGGAGCCGTCTTCTGTTTCGGCATCAAAGGCGGCTACGACGCGGGCAAGAAGTTTGTCGATTCGCTGAAACTCTTCTCCCACCTGGCGAATGTGGGCGATGTCCGCAGCCTGGTCATCCATCCCTCCTCCACCACCCACCAGCAACTGAATGCGGAACAGCAGGCCGCCGCCGGCGTCTCTCCCGACATGATCCGCCTCTCCATCGGTCTCGAAGATCTCGACGATATCCTCTGGGACCTCGACCAGGCGCTCACCGCCGCCACCGCCTGACCACGATTCCCGCCCGGCGCATCAGACCCAAATTCCCCGGTGCGCCGCCGGGAGCCCGCTACGATTTCCAGATCCTCTCCAGACCGACTGCGATATAATCCTGAGTTTTGTGACCACATCTCAGCCGCGTAGCTCGTCGCTCATCCACCCGTCCCAGATCTGGAAATTCGGCGTACTGCTCGCCGTCTATTTCTTCGTAGTGCTGGCGCTTCCCCGGCCCGAATCCGTAAAGCCCGAAGGCTGGCAACTGCTGGGCATCTTCCTCGCCACCGTAGCCGGACTCGTCCTTCAGCCAATCGCCGGCGGCGCGCTGGTTCTGTTCGCTGTAACGCTATCCTCCGTACTCGGCGGCTTGAAGATCAGCCAGGCGCTCGAAGGCTACGCCGATTCCTCCGTCTGGCTGGTGGTGGCGGCCTTTATGATCTCCCGCGCGCTCATCAACACCGGACTCGCCCGCCGCATCGCGCTCCTGTTCGTGCGCCTGTTCGGAAAAAGTTCGCTCGGCGTCTGCTATTCGCTGTCCCTCACAGACGTGGTTCTCGCTTCCATCATTCCCTCCAACGGCGCCCGCTCCGGGGGAGTGGTTCTGCCCATTCTGCGCTCCATCTGCGATTTGTATGGCTCGACCCCCGGAGCCACCGCGGGCCTTATCGGAACGTTTCTCTTCGCCAGCGTGTATCAGTCCATCTGTATCAGCTCGGCGATGTTCTTCACGGGCCAGGCCAGCAATCCCCTGGCCGCTAACTATGCCACCAATGCCGGCTTCCCCATCACCTGGGCCAGTTGGTTTGCCGCGGGCATCGTCCCCGGTCTCTGCTCCATCTTCCTCGCTCCCCTCATTGTTCGCCGCATCCTGCCTCCCACCATCCAACACACGCCGGAGGCTTCCGAGTTCGCCCGCAAAGAACTCCGGTCCATGGGCCGCCTGAGCGCCGCGGAGCGCATTCTTGCGATAGTCTTCGTCTCCGTCTGCCTGGCCTGGGTAACCAGCGGCACCCTTCACAAAGTGGACATCACCGTCACCGCCCTCATCGGTTGCTGCGTCCTGCTGCTGTCCGGAGTGCTCACCTGGGAAGACGTCAAGAGTGAGAGAGCACTGTGGGACATCTTCATCTGGTATGGCGGCCTCGTGAAACTCGGCCGCGCCCTCAATGACGCGGGGGTCACCCAAGTCTTCGCCAGGAACGTGGCAGACACCTTCAGCACGGCGGGGTGGGTAACGCTGTTTGTCGTCGCCCTTGTCATCTATTTCTACACCCACTATGCGTTCGCCAGCATCACCGCTCATATCCTGGCCATGTACCCTCCTTTCCTCGCCGTCCTCATTGCAAAAGGCGCGCCAATCGGCCTGGTCGCTTTTTCCTTCGCTATCTTTGTCAACCTTGCCGCCGGATTGACCCACTATGGAACAACCCCGTCTCCCATGTACTTCGCCATGGAGTACGTTTCCATGAAAGACTGGTGGAAAATCGGCTTTGCCGTCTCCCTGTCTAATCTCCTCGTTTGGGGAACCATAGGCTTCGCGTGGTGGAAGATTCTCGGCATCTGGTAATGTGAAGGGGAGTACTCTGCGTACTGAGGGGCGCACGGAGACTTACTGGAAGACGCCCTCGGAGTGGTAGGTAATTTTCCTCGCTGAAGTTTCGGAAGTGTGAAACCGAAATTGAAGGAGAAGCAAATGGTAGGCAACCTGGCGAAGCTCGCTTCCGCTCTGAATCGCGCCTCCGGCACGAAGAAACATAACCCCTTCATCGAGCGCCGGGCCGAAGCTCGCTTGTGGTGCTCTGACCTCGTTCAGGTCTGGTGGAAGGAAACCGATCGCTGGAAACGCAAGGGCTTCGCCGTCCTCGAAGACATCTCCCGCTCGGGCGCATGCATGCAACTCGAGGTCCCCTTGCCCAGCGCCTCCCTGGTTCGTATCAAACACCCCGAGTGGAAGGTGGAAGGCGAGGTCCGCTACTGTGTCTACCGCGACGACGGCTACTTCGTCGGCGTCCATCTTGCCCAACCCTTCGAGTGGGACGAGAAGCGCTTCCGGCCGAAGCATCTCCTCGATCCGCGCAACGTCGGTCCCAAGAAGAAAAAGCGCTGAAGTCTACCGCAGCCCGCGAAAATAGGCGATCGTCTCCCGGATCCCATCGTCCAACGATACTCTGGGCTCCCATCCAAGCAGGCGTTTCGCTTTGCCGATATCCGGACGCCGCCGTTTCGGGTCGTCCTGGGGCAGCGGCAGATACTCGAACTCCAGCGTGGGGTCCACCGCGCCGCGAATGTGTCCGGCAAATTGCAGAATCGTCATCTCCTCGGGATTGCCCAGATTGACGGGGTAGCGCTCCTCGGAAAACAGCAGCAGAACCAGCCCCTCCACCAGGTCCTTCACGTAACAGAAGCTCCGCGTCTGCGAACCACTTCCATAAATCGTCAGCTTCCGCCCGCGCAACGCCTGGTCCACGAATGCCGGCACCACCCGGCCATCGTCCAGAGCCATTCGCGGCCCGTAGGTATTGAAGATCCTGGCGATGGTGGTGCGCACGCCGTGGACGCGGTGGTACGCCATCGTCATCGCCTCCGCATACCGTTTGCTCTCGTCATAGCACGAGCGCGGCCCCACTGGATTCACGTTCCCCCAATATGTCTCCACCTGTGGATGAACTTCCGGATCTCCATAACATTCCGACGTCGAGGTCAGCAGAAAGCGCGCCTTGTCCCGCCTCGCCACCTCGAGCATATTGCGCGTCCCCGTGGAACCGGATTCCAGCGTCTCAATCGGGTGCGCGAAATAAAACTTGGGGCTGGCTAGCGACGCCATATGGATCACGCCATCAAAAGGCCCGCGTCCCGCAAAGGGCGTCGTAATGTCGTGCTCCTCCAGCCGGAAAAATGGATTACCCTCCAGGTGATCGAGGTTTCTCCTGGATCCGGTGATGAAGTTGTCAATTCCCGCCACCTCGTGACCGTCCGCCACCAGCCGGTCGCAAAAGTGAGAGCCGATGAATCCCGCCGCCCCCGAAACAAGAAATCTCAATTGTGTTTAATCCTCTGCCAGTTTATTGTAGCGTGGTAGTATCTGCTTTCTATGGAGAACCCTACCTGGGTCGAGAAGTTGATCCTGCTGGCGGCAATCGCCGTCTCTGTTTACGCATTCTGGCAGCGCTTCGGCAGGGTGGCCGGAATCATCCGGTCTTCGAAGAAGGACCTCGACTTCGCCCTCGGCGACGTCGCAGCGCGCGTGCGCGTCTTCGTCTGGGAGGTCCTGCTCCAGTCGAAGGTCATCTCTCAGCGGCCTCTCCCCGGATTGGCTCACGCCTTCGTATTCTGGGGCTTCCTCGCCTTCGCCCTCGTCACCGTCAATCATTTCTCCGCCGGGTTCGGACTGGAGTTTCTTACCCCGGATGGCTCTTTCGGCCGCTTCTACTTCGCCTTCGCCGCCGCCTTCGCCGTCCTCGTCAGCATCGCCATCCTCAGCCTCGCCTTCCGCCGCTTTGTCTTCCAGCCCAAATGGCTGGGCCCCGTCAAAGCCGAATCCGGAATCATCGCCTTCCTCATCTTTGCCCTCATGGCCACCTACCTGGCGGACTACTTCCTCCATCCCAAGGGGGTCGAGGGACGCCTCCTATGGTGGATGCACACCGCCACCATCCTCGGCTTCCTCCCTATCGTCCCACACACCAAGCACATGCACCTGCTCATCAGCCCGCTGACTGTGTTCCTCAAGCGGGATGGATTCAGCAAGATCCCTCCACTGGTGGGCGATGAGGATTTCGGCCTCGACACCGGTAAGGACGTTACTCAAATCGCCGCCCTGCAAGCTTTCACCTGCGTCGAATGCGGACGCTGCACGGAACACTGCCCCGCCAACAACACCGGCAAGGTCCTCAACCCGAAAGAGATCATCCTCGGCGTCCGCGGCTATCTCAATGAATTCGGCCCCGCCGGCGAGGAGCCGCTCCTCGGAAAACATCTGCTCCAGGAGGCCGTCTTCCAGTGCACCACCTGCGGCGCCTGCGAATTCCAGTGTCCTGTCGGCGTCCAGCACCTGCCCGTCATCATCGGACTCCGGCGCGGCGCAACCAACACCGGCAAATGGGAGGATGACTACGGCAACAAGCTGTTCCTCAACCTGGAACGCCACGGCAATCCGATGGGCTTCTCCTCCAGCGAACGGCAGAAGTTCCTCGACAAACATCAATTCCCCATCTACGACGGCTCCCAGGAATACTGCCTCTGGCTTGGCTGCATGGGGGCCTTCGATCCGCAGGGAAAAGAGATCATCGTGGCGCTTACCGAGGTTCTGAACCACCTCGGCGTCACCTACGGCGTCCTCCGCAAGGAGCGCTGCACCGGCGATTCGGCCCGCCGCCTCGGCAACGATCTCATCTTCAGCCAGCTCGCCGAACAGAACATCGAGAACCTCGAGTCAAACAAGGTCGTCAAGGCCCTCTCGATCTGCCCGCACTGCGTCCGCACCATGAGCGAAGACTACAAGGAGTTCGGGAAGAGCGTCCCAATCGAGCATCACAGCGAGTTCCTCGCCCGCCACATGGACAAGCTCCCGAAATACGCCCAGGACCGTAAGGTTGTTTTCCATGACCCCTGCTACCTCGGCCGCTACCGCGATATCTACGAGGAACCCCGTGCCGCGGCCTCCCTCGGCGGACTGGTCATTGATCCTCCACGCGCCCGCGAGCGCTCCTTCTGCTGCGGAGCCGGCGGCGGACTCGTCTTCCTCGGCGAAGAGAAGGGCACACGCGTCAACATGACCCGCGCGAAAGAACTGGTGGGCACCGGAGCCGAAGTGGTGGGAGCGGCCTGCCCGTTTTGCAACACCATGTTCCGCGACGCGCTCACCGCCGTCTCCAGCAAGCCGCCGAAGCTCATGGACATCGCCCAACTCGCCGCCGAATCCATCCGCGAGAACTCAACCGCGGGAAGCTGAGCCTCACTTTCCGGACAGGCGGAAGGTGGAAGCCAGTTATTCTCATAACTTGAGAGAATTGCTGAAGGTCGCCGGCCTTGAGGAGGCGCGCCTCGCTCGAGTTGCCAAAGATCCGGATTTCCGAACAAACTGGGAACTCGTGCAGTCGTGGTCCGAGCAAAGCCGGTACAGGCGGCATCGGGTAGAAGACGCCCAGGCAATGCTCAAAGCGGCCGGTGACAGGCGCAATGGAGTCATTTCATGGATAAAACTGCATTGGTAAGCGTTGAGATATCTACTGGCGAGCAAGTACTCGAAATTCTGGAGCGCGCCAACATCAAAGTGAGTGCAACTCTGTGGGCCTTCCTATCCGAATACTCGGACTGGCGACTGATCGTCGCCGCACGTCAGTTCGATACACTTCCTCCCAGAGACGCCTATCGTCACCTTCATGAGTTGCTTGCAGCCGGCGGGCTGGATGTTGGGAACCCCCCCCCAATCATGATCCTCCCCGTTTCGGACTCCTTCATCAAAGGCTTACTGAGGCATTTCGGAAAAACACGAAGCGTGGAAGGCATGCGCCTTGGCGGCCAGATGATTGGCGACCGTTTTGTAGAGGATGCCTACGTCTATCGGGTTGCTTCCTGACCGCCCCGTACAATCGCCTCCGCCGCCAACCTACCCGTCCGGATGCAATCCGGAACTCCAATCCCGCCGTACGCATTCCCCGCCAGGAACACGCCCCGCAGTCCCTTCACCCGCCCTTCGATCTTCTTCACCCGATAAGCATGTCCCAGCGTGTACTGCGCCATCGCCCGCGGCCATCGGACAATCCTCTGATAGTCCGGCCCTGCGTCCAGCCCGATCATCTCCCGCAAGTCCCGCATCACCCCGCGCAGGATCGCCTCGTCGGATTCCTCGAGCACCGCTTCCTTCCCCGCCCCGCCAAGGAAACACCGAATCACCGCATAGCCCTCCGGAGCCCGAAACGGGAATTTGTTCTGCACATGCGTCAAGGCACGCAGCTTTCTGCGCTCCTTGCCCGGCACCAGAAACCCGAACCCATCCGGCTCAATCGGAAGCCGGCCCGGCCGGTAAGCCAGCGCCACGGTCATGGACGAGGAATACTCTACCGTATCGAGCAGCCGCCCCAGTTCTCCATCGAGCGGCCGAAGCAGCGAAGCCGCCGCGTACGCCGGAATCGCCAGCACCACGTGAGAAGCCTCCACCCACTCACCACCCGCGTGGACTCGCCACCCTTCTCCGGTCCGCTCGATGGCCTCCGCCACGGCGTGCACCACCATCATCCCGCCGGCAAGCCGCTGCTCCAGCGCCTCCACCAGGCTCCCGAGCCCTCGCCGGAACGTGCGAAACAGCGCGCCACTCGGAGGCATTCGCTTCCGCGCTTCCAGCGCCCCGCGCGTCAGGCTGCCGTATTTCCTCTCCATCTCGACGAACCGCGGCAGCACGGCATTCACGCTCAGCGCCCGCGGATTCCCGCCATACACTCCCGAAAGCAGGGGCTCGGCCAGGTAATCCACAGTCTCTTTCCCGTAATGCTCTTCGATGAATTCCGCCACGGACCGTTCGGGCCGCTCCCCGCCGGGTCTGCGAAAATACTCCAGTCCCATCCGTATCTTCGTTCCCCACCCGAGCAGCGGCGTCGTCACCACCGGCCACGTCTTCGTGGGGACCATCATCATCATCCCGTCGGGAAGCGCGATGAGCCTGCCGTTTTTCCAGATATAGGTGACGCGGCGGTCGTCATTCGAGGAAATCAACTCCCCGTCCAGGCCGAGTTCCTTGCCAAGCTGCGCCGCCTCCGGCTTTATCCCGAGGAAGCTGTCCGGGCCGCCCTCGATGACACAACCTTCCCAGCTTGCTGTGTCGATCACTCCGCCAAGCCGGGGTTTGCTTTCAATCAGAGTGCAGGCGTGGCTGGCCTGCGTCAGGTACCACGCGGCGGACAATCCCGAGATCCCGCCGCCGACAATCGCGATCACGGCCGGAAGTCACGCACAATCTGGACAACGGCCTTCACGTTATCCACGGGAGTTTCCGGTAAAATACCATGTCCCAAATTAAAGATGTGGCCAGGCCGCGTCCCCGTCCGCTTCAATAATTCGTGAACCCGCGTCTTCAACTCCGGCAGCGGCGCAAATAATACCGCCGGATCGAGATTGCCCTGCACCGCCGAACGGTAGCTGATGTCCATCCAGGCCTGGTCAATATTGATCCGCCAGTCCACACCCATCACGTCGCCGCCCGCCGCATGCAGTTCCTTGAAAAAGCCGGCCGCCCCCGTGCCGAAGTGGATCACCGGAACCGACGAGGAGCGGATCCGCTCAATCAAAGCCCGCGAATAGGGAGCCACATACCGCACGTAATCATCCGGTCCAAGCGCGCCTACCCAGCTATCGAACACCTGAATCGCGCGCGCTCCGGCGCCCACTTGCATTAGCGCAAATGGACCCAGCACATCTACGATCTTTCCCATCAGCCGGCGCCACAACACTTCGTCGCGATACATGAGTTGCTTCGTCCGCAGGAACGTCCGCGACGGACCGCCCTCGATCATGTAACTTGCCAGCGTGAAGGGCGCACCCACAAATCCAATGACCGGGACTTTACCGCCTAAAGCCCTCGCGACGATTTGGATGGCTTCCCCTACGTATGCCAGTTCGTCCGTATTGGAGATCGAAAGCGTGTCGACGTCGTGCGAGTTCCTCACCGGGTTATCGATAGACGGACCCTCCCCCGAAATGAACTCGAGTTTCAAGCCCATCGGTTCCACTGGCAGAAGCAGATCCGCGAAGATAATCGCCGCGTCCACGTCCAACACTTCCACCGGTTGCAGCGTCACCGCCGCCGCCAGGTCCGGCCGCTTGCAGATCTCGAGAATACTGTGTTTCGCCCGGAGATCCCGGTACTGCTTCATGTAGCGGCCTGCCTGCCGCATGAACCACACCGGGCGCGCGTCCGTGGGACGGCGCCGGCAGGCATCGAGGAATCGACTGTTCATTGGAGCCACGCGCATGCCTGATCCGATCCGCCTTGTTTGTCTTCGCAGAAAAAGAATCGGAAATCCTTCATTGCCGGATTCCCTTGCAGATGCTTTGCCATCCAGACCCGCCCGTTGATAAAGGCAGGCTTCGCCCACGCCTCGCTGTCGATCGTCCGCGGGGCAATCACCGACACCGAAAGCATTCCCTGCGCGGGCCATCCGGTGCGCGGATCCATGATGTGGCTGTACAACTTCCCCTCGGCGTGGAAGAACTTCTCCGATGTCCCCGAGGTCGACAGCGACATGTCCTTTAACACCACTTCCTCTTCGGGGCGTGTGATGTCTTTCGGGTCACGGATGGAAATGCTCCATCCCTTCTCGGACGGGGGCGCTCCCAGCGCATAGATGCTGCTGTTGCCCCCTGAAATGAGCGCAACCGTGACGCCAGCCGCTTTCAGAATGGCCACCATGCGATCGACAGCATACCCTTTCCCGATTCCGCCTGGATCCAGTTCCATACCCTCGCGTGCAAAGCGAACGGTGCGGTCTTTCCTGTCCAGGATGACCTTCTCATATCCAACGCGCCCCAACACCCCGCGGATTTCCGCGCGATGCGGGAGCCTCCCGGAGCCTTTGTAAAAGCCCCAGATCTTCATCAGAGGACCCACTGTTATGTCGAAAGCGCCTTCGCTTTGGCGGCTGTAGGAATCGCATGCTTCCAACAACTGGAACAATTCCTCGCTCACCTGCACCGGACCCTTCCCGGCTTCCCGGTTAACCCGGCTTAACTCACTCCCCGGACGGTAGTTAGACAGCATCCGGTCAAGACGGCGTACTTCTTCGAAGGCTTGGTCGACAGCCGCCAACAGCTTACCCCGGTCCTCTCCATACGCCACAATGGTATACACCGACCCCATGGCGTCCAGAGATTGTTCCAGCCGGAGAAGTTCCCCGGCCAGGAGGTGGGCGGCAGCGGCCCCCACAAACAAAAGTAGCACAACCCGTTTCACGCTTCTGGTTTTTTTTCTGATCTTTCTAAGGATTCCCTATCCCGCGGACGCCCCTTCCGCACTCGCTTCAGCAACTGCTCCAGCCGCGGATTCGCATTCAGAGAAAGGTCTATCTCGAATCGCAGTTCCGGGATGCGAAAGAGATCCAACCTGACAGCCAACTCTCTCTTGATAAAAGACTTAGCGTGACTCATCGCGCCCAGAACCTGCTTCTTGTCGGCCTCTTCCGGCAGACTCAGCCGCACCGAGGCGATCTTCAAGTCCGGACTGACGTGCACATCCGTCACGGAAACGCCGCTTACCCGCGGGTCCGCCAACTCGAACGCGATCATTTCGCTGAGTTCGTCCCGCAGAGCTTCCGCGACTCGCTGGACGCGATGTTCATCCATCTCTTCAGAGGTCTCTCCCCTGAAGTCTACCAGAAGAGGCGTCTCTTCCCCAAGATAACGTTGAAAAAACAACCGCTTACGGCTGTAGAGCAGGCTTCTACGCTACGGGCGGCCGTTGTTATCGATTTTCGTTTGTATTCAGCCGCTCCAGGCACTTCCCCAGGAACCCAAGCACCGTCCCCGGCGAATCCCCCGCCGGCAGCGGTACCCGCAGTACCCCGGCAGGCGTAAACTGCGTCCCAGGCGTCTGTGACACCAACTCCATCAGGTGCTGCGGCTGCACCCTTGCCTCCGTGTGGAACTTCATGTTGAGTACCCCGCTCCGCCGCTCGATCGTCTCGATCCCGACCCTCTCGGCTTGCGACTTCAACAGGGAGAATGACACCAGATTCCGCACCACCTCCGGCGGGGGCCCGTAGCGATCCTCCATCTCCGACAACACCTGCGCCGCCCTCTCCGGGTCGCCCGCGTCCGCAATCCGTTTGTACGCCCGCAGCCGTTGATGTTCGTCCCCAATGTAATCGGCCGGGATCCGGATATCCAGACCCAGGCTCAGGTTCGACCGGATCTCGAGCGGCAACTCTTCGCCCTTCAGCTCTCGCACCGTCTCGTCCAACAGCCGTACATATGTGTCATAACCCACTGACTCGATATGCCCGTGCTGCTCTCCCCCCAACAGATTCCCTGCCCCTCGCAGTTCCAAGTCCAGTGCCGCAATCTTGAAACCCGCGCCCAGATCGCTGAACTCCCGCAATGCCGCCAGCCGTTTCCGCGCGATATCACTGAGCGATTTATCCCCTGGCGTCAGCAAATAGGCATACGCCCGGCGGTTCGAGCGCCCCACCCTGCCCCGCAATTGATACAACTCGCTCAAGCCGTATCTTTCCGCGTTCTCAATAACGATGGTGTTCGCCAGGGGAATATCCAGCCCGTTTTCCGCGATAGTGGTGCACACGAACACGTCGTATTCATGCCGCATGAACCCCAGCAGCACCTTCTCGAGTTCGTCTTCTCCCATCTGCCCGTGCCCTACGCCGATCCGTGCCTGCGGAACGAGTTCCTGGATGTGGGCCGCCCTTGAATAAATGCTGTCCACGCGGTTGTGAATATAGTAGACCTGCCCACCGCGCCCTAACTCCTGCTCGATCGCTGTCTTGATCAGCATCTGGTCGAAGTGCGCCACCACCGTATGAATGGCCAGCCGGTCCTTCGGAGGCGTCTCAATCACCGACATGTCCCGCAACCCCACCAGCGACATGTGCAGCGTGCGCGGGATGGGCGTCGCCGACATCGTCAGCACGTCCACGTTCTTCTTCAGTTGCTTCAACCGCTCCTTGTGCCGCACGCCGAACCGCTGCTCTTCGTCCACAACCAGCAGCCCGAGATCGCGGAATTCCACGTCCTTCGACAGCAGCCGGTGCGTGCCGATAATGATGTCCACTTTCCCCAAAGCCAGATCCGCCAGCACCGGCTTCAATGCCTTTGCCTCCACGAAGCGGCTGGCCAGTTCGATGCGCACCGGAAACGCCGCAAACCGCCTCTTGAAGGTCTCATAGTGCTGGAAGCTCAACACCGTAGTCGGCGCCAGCACCGCCACCTGCTTCCCGTCCCCCAGCGCCTTGAACGCCGCGCGCATCGCCACTTCCGTCTTCCCGAACCCCACGTCCCCGCACAGCAGCCGGTCCATCGGATGCGGGCTCTCCATGTCGCGCTTGATTTCCCCCGTCGCGCTCAACTGGTCGCGAGTCTCGGAATAATCGAACGCCTCCTCGAACTCCCGCTGCCAGTTGCTGTCCGGCGAGAATCCAAACCCCTCCGCCATCTTGCGCTCGGCGTACAGCTTGATCAGTTCATCCGCCATGTCGCGCATCTTCGCCTTGACGCGGCTCTTCGTCTTCGCCCACGTCGCCCCGCCCATGCGGTCGAGCGATGGATGGCTGCCCTCTCCCGCCCCGCGGTGTTTTTCAATCAAATCGAGCCGGGTCAGCGGCACATAAAGCTTCGCTTCATGCGCATATTCGATGAGCATGAAATCCCCGCGCTGCTCGCCCTGCCCAAGTTCCCTCACACCCAGAAACTTGCCCACCCCGTGGACCGCATGCACCACATAATCACCGGGCTTCAAGTCCGCCATGTCGAACTTGAACGCCCCTGCCACCTGAGCCAGAGGCTGGCCCGGCTTTGCGACCAGCGCCGAAGCGTCGAACAGATCCTCTGATCCGATGATGGCGATCTTCGCCTCAGGCAGCATCAAACCGCGCGGGACATTGCCTTTGACAATGTACGTGCTGACGCCGGGACCCGCGATATAGGACCGCTCCACCAGATACTCGGGCGTTCCCTCCCCCGGATCAATTCCCAGTTGAAAAGGAATGGAATACTCGCGCAGAATATCTGCAAGCCTCTCCACTTCCCCGGTTGAAGGCGAAAAGAACACTACCCGGTTGCCTTGTTCCACCAGCGTGCGGCTTTCCGCGGCCGCCACCTTCCAGTTGCCGTGAAACGTGAGCGACGGGCGCGACGAAATGTGCCACGAAGGAGCATCCGGGGCAATCGACGCCAGTTCCAACTCCCTCACCATCAGCCGAGCCGAAGAGGCAGACTTCTCCTGCAACTCCTCGAACGTGAAATAGTTCATCTCCGGCGGCAGCATGCCCGCGCTCTGCTCCAGCCGCTTCCAAAGGCGCTCCGCGCCGGCAGCCAGTTGCTCCGGTTCGTCCCACACCACAACCGGCTCTTCGATCAGATCCGCCAGAGTGCCCTCCCTTGATCGAACCTTGGCCGCCGCAAATTCCCAGCCGGGCTCGAACGCCTCGTCCCCCAACTCCCGCCCCAGTTCCCGCGTCCGCGGCATCTCGGTCAACGGCAGGATATGGCAGTCGGGAATCTTCAGCACGCTGCGCTGGGATTCCACCTCGAACCGCCGCAGGCTTTCCACCGTGTCGCCGAAAAACTCGATGCGCACTGGCTTGGACGCTTCCGGAGGGAAAACATCGAGGATTCCGCCGCGCTGTGAAAAGTCGCCTACCATTTCCACGGGCTCCCGAAGCTCATACCCCACAGACCGCAGGTAATCATTCAGATCGCCCATGTCCATCTCGTCGTTGACCTTCAGAGTCAGCGCCAACTGACGGTAGAAGTCCGCCTGCTCGGTTTTCCACAAAGCCGCGGCGATGGGCGCCACCGTAATCGAGGCCTTCCCTGTCGCCATCCGCCACAAACTGACGGCCCGTTGTTCTTTGATTTCGCTGTGCGGCGACAACTTCTGCCCGGGGAACACGTCAAAGGCCGGCAGTAACTGTGTGCGGCCCCCTGCCCGGTGCGGAACCAGCAACCGGAAAAATGTCTCGATCGTTTCCGCCAGTGCTTCCGCCGTCTTGCTGGAATCGGCCAGCACCAGCACCGGCCGCTCCGTGGCCTGCCACAGCAGGACCAGATAAAGCGCCTTTGCCGAGCGTGTCAGCCCGTGCAAGCTCAGCAGCGGCGCGCTGGCCCGCAACGCCTGCAACAACTCCCGGAAGGCGGGGGCACGGCCAAGCTCCAGAAACAGGTCGCGGATGACGGGATTGTTCAAGGTCTTCGGGTGGCGATGACGTCCGCGATATTCGTGGTGGAGTAACCTGGCTCGATCGGCAAAGCCATCACGGTTCCGCCCGCTGCCTCCACTTCCTCCCGCCCGGCAATGAAGTGCGACCAGTCCGCTCCTTTTACCAGCACGTCCGGCAATAACAACGCAATCAGTTCCCGGGGCGTGTCTTCGTCAAACAGCGTAACCGCGTCTACCGCCTCCAGACAGGACGCTATCTGCGCACGCTCCTGCTCTCCTAAGAACGGCCGCGCCGGACCTTTCAGCCGCTGCACGCTCGAATCCGTGTTCAGCGCCAGGATCAGCACGTCGCCCAGCGACCGGGCCCGCTCGAGCAGACGAATATGCCCCGGATGCAGGATGTCGTAACAGCCATTGGTGAACACCACCGCCCTGCCTTCGGCCTTCCAGACGGCGCGCGCGGCGGCCAGCGCCTCGCGAGTGTAGAACTGACCCATGCCCTTCATTGTCTTGCCTGCGCCGCCCGCGGCGCAAATCCGCAAGATACAACCACCACGCATCCCGTGAGTCAATCGAGTCTGTACTGGATTTTTTGCCAAGGGCGCAAGTGAGTCTGAATCAGCTTCTTCCGGAACGAAACAAATCCTGGTCTTACACGTCCTCTGCATTTGACACGGTAGCACCCGATCTTTAAGATAAATATGCAACGCCATCCTCAGCCGATCCGCGTACTCTTGGGGCGGATAACCTGGGCGAGGTGAAGTTCGTTCATTCCTTTACACCTATGATCAAAGTAGATGGCCTTACGAAACGGTACGCACGCAACGTTGCCGTCGATAACATATCGTTCGAGGTTGAGAAGGGCCAGATCGTGGGGTTTCTAGGCCCCAATGGAGCCGGAAAAACCACAACGATGCGCGTGCTGACCTGCTTCCTGCCCCCCACTTCGGGCAAGGCGACCGTTGCCGGCTTCGACGTCCTCGAGCAACCCATCGAAGTCAAGCGCCGCATCGGCTACCTGCCGGAAACGCCACCCCTCTACCCGGAGATGGAGGTGAAAGAGTATGTCCGCTACGTCGGCCAGTTGAAGGGCGTCCCCAACTCCGAACTCGACACCAAGGTGAATGAAGCCTGCCGGCGATGCAATGTTGCCGACGCGAAAGACAAGCTGATCGCCAAGCTCTCCAAGGGCTACCGCCAGCGGGTCGGCCTCGCCTCCGCCATCATCCACAACCCGGACGTCCTCATCCTCGACGAACCCACCGCCGGGCTCGACCCCGAGCAGCGCAAGGAAACCCTTAGCCTCATCCGCGAACTCGCTGGTTCTCACACCATCATCCTGAGCACACACATCCTCCCCGAAGTGGAGCAGACCTGCCAGCGCGTCATCATCATCTCCAAGGGCAAACTCGTCGCCACCGACACCATGGAGAACCTCAACAGCAGGCTGCGCGGCGCGGAAATGGTCGCCGTCGAGTTGGAACCCCGCAATGGAGAGCTTGCCAAGGAAGCTGTGCAGCAGCGCCTTGAACAGGTGAGCGGCGTCAGCCGCGTGCTGTTCAAGGAAGCCCGCGGGCCGCGGCTTTCTTTTGAAGTCGAGAGTCTCCAGGGCCGCTCCATCCGCGCCGATCTGGCCCGCTCCATTGTCTCCGCCGATTGGAATCTCCTCGAACTTCACGCAGCCGGCCTCAGCCTCGAGGAGATCTTCCTGCAACTCACAGGCGCGGAAAAAGCTGCCCCCGGAGGATCGAAATGAGTCTCATCTGGATCATTTGCAAAAAGGAACTGAAAAGCTACTTCGCCTCGCCGATAGCCTACGGCCTGATGGCCTTCTTCGCCCTCATCTTCGGATACTTCTTCTATGCCGCGGTGGCCATCTTCGTGGTCCGCGGAACGGAGATGCAGATGATGGGCCGCAGCATGCCCATGGATCTCAATGAGTGGGTGGTTCGCCCCGTGATGATGAACGTCAGCGTCATCGGACTCTTCATCATCCCCATGATCACCATGCGGCTGTTCGCCGAAGAGAAAAAAACCGGCACCATCGAGCTGCTGGCCACTTCCCCGGTCACCGACTTGCAGATCATTCTCGGCAAATGGTTCGCCGCGGTCCTCTTGTATGCCGCCATACTCGGCATCTCGGCTTTCGATCTGGCGATCCTTTTCCTTTACGGAAAACCCGATGGAATGCCGATCCTCATCAGCTACTTCGGATTGTTGCTGCAAGGCAGTTGCCTTCTCGCCGTCGGGGCGTTCATCTCCAACTGCACCCGCAATCAGATCATCGCGGGAGCCGGAACCTTCGTCGTCTGCCTTCTGTTGTGGGTCCTCGATTGGGTGGCGGCTTATGACACTTCCACCACCGGCAAGGTTATTTCCTATCTCTCCGTCACCGGACATTTTGAGAATTTTGCCAAGGGCGTATTGGATAGCAAGGACATTGTGTACTACCTGTCGTTGATCTTTCTCGGGCTCTTCCTGACCACGCGGTCCATGGAATCCCTGCGGTGGAGGGCGTAAATGGATTCGAACTGGATGAAGACCCGTCAGACCAGGTACTCTCTCTACGTCACCGTCTACATTCTCGTGATTCTTGCTGTTCTCGGCGCGGCAAACTGGCTCGCCTCGCAGAACGTCAAGACTCACGACTTCACCTCCAATAAGCGGTTCAGCCTCGCCGAGCAGACGGAGAAAATCGTCAAGGGCCTCAAGAACAACGTCAAGATCGTGTATTTTGACCGCACCTCCGGCTTCCCTGCCGCCAAGGACCTGCTCGATCGCTACGCCGACCTCTCGAACAAACTCTCTGTCGAATATGTCGACCCCGACAAGAAACCCCAGGTCGCCAAACAATATGGCGTCCGCACCACCGGAACCATCTTCATCGAAGCAGGGGGCAAGCGGGAAGAGGCGCGTAGCCTGACCGAAGAAGAAATCACCAGCGCCCTCATTCGCGCGCTCAAATCCGGTGACCGCACAGTCTGCTCCGTGCTCGGCAGCGGCGAGCACAGCTTCGACGATTCCGACCGCACCGGCTACAGCCGCCTCAAGGAACTCATCGAAAAGAACAACTACAAGACCCGGACCATCAAACTTGTCGAAAAGCCGGAAGTACCGAAGGATTGCAGCGTCCTGCTGGTGGCCGGTCCGCGTTTCGATTACACCGAACCCGCCGCGGACGCCATTCGCAAGTACTTCATCGCCGGCGGTCGAGTGCTTATCGCCCTCGATCCCCCGATGCAGGTCGGCAAGGAAACCATCTCCGACAACCCGCCGCTGATCAAACTGGTCGGCGAATGGGGCGTGACGCCCGTCAAAGATCTGGTTCTCGACACAAGCGGCGTTGGTCAACTGTTCGGCCTGAGTGAGGTGGTGCCGCTCGTGACCACGTACGAATCGCACATTATCGTACGCGACCTCAAGGAAGTGGCCACCGCGTTCCCGCTGGCGCGCTCCATCGATACCCAATCGGTCACCAACTTCACGGTGGACAAACTGCTCTCTACCAGTCCGAACAGCTACGCCACCACCAACCTCTCTTCGCCGGAGATCAAGCTGAATCCGGAGAAGGATAAGAAGGGTCCGTTCACCCTCGCCGTTGCCGGCACCTACAGCGGTAACCCGCAGGCCTCGAGCAACAATACCAAGCCGCGCTTCGTTGTCGCCGGCTCTTCGGGCTTCATGGCGAACAATATTCTCGGCTTCAACGGCAACCGCGACCTGGCGATGAATATGCTCAACTGGCTTTCCGCCGACGAAGACCTCATCTCCATTCGCCCCAAGGAACCGCAGGATCGCCGCCTCAACCTCACGCGGCGCCAGATGTCCCTGGTGTTCTATTCGAGCGTGCTGATGCTGCCCCTCATCGTCATTGGAGTCGGCCTCAGCGTCTGGTGGAAGCGCCGCTGACGCGGCGCGCAGACCGCTTAACAGGAGGAGAATATCGATGCAGTTTCGTGGAATGCTGCTGGCGCTCGTCGTGCTTGTTGTGCTTGGCGGCGGTATCTACCTCTCCAACAGGCATAAGCAGAACGAGGAGAAGAAAGGTAGCAGCGAATCTCCCAAGATCGTTTCCATTCCCGAGGATCAGATCCAGCAGATCGAAATTCATCACCGGGACGGTAAGGACGTCGTCCTGAAAAAGGGTGAGAAGTGGCAGATTACCGCGCCGGAGGCCCTGCCCGCCGATCAGGAAGCGGCAGGCGCGGTGGCTTCCGCGCTGGCTACGGTGAACTCCGATCGTCTTGTGGAGGAAAACGCTACCGACCTTTCCGCGTTCGGCCTCAAGGACCCGCAGTTGCAGGTGATCGTCACCAAGAAGGACGGCAGGAAAGTGACCCTCGATATCGGTGATGAAACCGCAACCAGCAGCGGCTATTTCGTCCGGCTTGGCGGAGAAAACAAGGTTTATACCGCCGGCAGTTTTCTCAAAACCTCCCTCGACAAGTCCGCGCAGGATCTTCGTGACCGCCGTCTGGTGACTTTCGATTCCGAAAAGCTCTCCCGCGTGGAACTCTCCGCCAAGGGACAGACACTCGAGTTCGGAAAGAACAGCCAGAACGAATGGCAACTCGTGAAGCCGAAGCCATTGCGCGCCGACAACTGGGCCGTCGAAGAACTCGTGCGCAAAGTAAAGGATGCGAAGATGGAGACCGGCATCTCCGAGGAGGATGCAAAGAAAGCCGCGGCCAGCTACGCTTCCGGGACAAAAGTTGCCGTCGTGAAACTCACCGACGCCTCCGGAACGCATGATCTCGAAGTTCACAAGAAGGACAAGGACTATTACGCCAAAGGTTCGGCAATCGCGGGAGTTTACAAGGCGCCGAATGACCTCGGAGAAGGCCTGGACAAAGGCCTGGACGATTTCCGCAACAAGAAGTTGTTCGATTTCGGATTCAACGATCCCACCAAACTCGAGGTCAGGAACGCCTCGGGCGAGTCGAAGGTCTACCAGAAGTCCGGAGAAAAGTGGACCCTCGGAGGCCAGCAGATGGACTCCGTCAGCATCCAATCCTTCATCGACAAACTGCGCGATCTTTCCGCTGCCAAGTTTACCGACACGGGCTACACGAAACCGGAATTCGACGTGCGCGTGACGGCGAAAGATGGAAAGATTGTCGATCACGTGCTCATTTCGAAGAACAGCAACAATTACTTCGCCATCCGCGAAAACGAACCTTCGGTCTACGAACTCGATCCGAAAGCAGTGGACGATCTCGAAAAGGCCGCCGCCGACATCAAGGCCCCGGCTCCCGCGAAGAAAGATGAAAAGAAGAAGTAGCTCGTGAACGCGCTACTCACCGACCTCTACCAGCTCACGATGGCCGCGGGCTATTTTGCGGCTGGGAAAACCGGTGAGACCGCCACCTTCGAGCTCTTTGTCCGCCGTCTGCCGCATAATCGCAACTTCCTCATTGCCGCGGGCCTCCAGCAGGCGGTGGATTACCTTCTCGATTTCCGGTTCACCCGCGAGGAAATCGACTATCTGCGAAGCCTGCCCCAATTCGCCAAGGCCGAGTCTGATTTCTTCGATTACCTCGCCGGCCTTCGCTTCACCGGAGACGTCTTCGCCATGCCCGAGGGGACTCCGGTCTTCGCCGGAGAGCCCATCCTCACGGTCCGGGCGCCCATTGTGGCTGCGCAGATTGTCGAGACCTACCTCACGGCCACCATCGCCTTTCAAACACTGATCGCCACCAAAGCCGCGCGCATTGTCGAGATCGCCGGCGGCCGCGGAGTGGTCGAATTCGGCACCCGCCGCGCCCACACTCCGGAGGCCGGCGTGCTCGCCGGCCGCGCCGCGTATATCGGCGGCTGCATCGGCAGCAGCAATGCCCTTGCAGGCCTCAAGTTCGGAATACCCGTTTTCGGCACTGCCGCCCACAGTTGGGTGCAGGCCTTTCCCACGGAGCGGGAAGCCTACCTCCGCTTGCAGGAGCTGCTCGGCGAGCATACCGTTTACCTCATCGACACCTACGACACCCTCGAGGGAGCGCGCATTGCCGCCTCTCTGGGACGGCCCATGTGGGGTGTCCGCATCGACAGCGGGAATCTCGTGGAGGTTTCCCGCGCCGTGCGCCGGATCCTCGATGCGCACGGCTTCCAGGATGCCAGGATCATGGGCACCAGCGACCTCAACGAATACAAGATCTCCGAACTGATGGCGGCCAAGGCGCCCATCGATGCGTTCGGCGTGGGCACCGACCTCGCCACCTCGCGCGACGTTCCCAATCTTGGCGCGATCTACAAACTTGTGGAGCTCAGCTCCTCTTCACAAAGGCGCTACACGGCGAAATACAGCGAGGGAAAGCACACCCTCCCTGGGGCGAAACAGGTTTTCCGTTATGCCGATCACGACGTGGTGGGATGCTCGTGGGAGTGCCCTGCCTGTACGCCGGGAACGCCCGCCGTGGAAGCTCTCCTGCGTCCCGTTCTCCTCGGCGGCCACCTCGTGGCCCCGCTGCCCGACGCGCACGCGGCCCGCTCGCGTGCTCTCGAAAGCGTCTCCAAACTGCCCGGGGCATTGCGCAGCCTGTTTGACGCCAAGCAACCCTGGAGTGTGCAATATAGTGAGGAGCTAGTCTCGTTGTCGGAACGGGTGCGGAAGGGTCAAACGGGTGTATCGTCATGAGAACCGTGTTCTTTGACGTGGACACGCAGATTGATTTCCTCTTCCCCGCGGGGGCGCTTTACGTGCCGGGCGCGGAGAAGATTGTCAATCGCGTAGGGGAATTGAACCATTGGGCGGAGTCAGAGTTCTTGACCGTGGTCTCCACGATGGATGCGCACGCTGAGGACGACCCGGAGTTTCAGGACTGGCCTGCCCACTGTGTCACCGGAACGGTCGGACAGGCGAAGCCGCAGGTCACGCTGCTCGAAAAGCGGATTGTGATTCCGAGTTCGCTCAAGCAAGTGAAACTTTGCGGGGCGCGCCAGGTGCTGCTCGAGAAGCAGACCACCGATTGCTTTGGGAATGCAAACGTCCACCGTCTGCTCGACATCCTCGCCGCGGATCGCTTTGTCGTGTACGGCGTCGTCACTGAAATCTGTGTCAGGAACGCGGCCTTCGGCCTTCTGCGAACAGGAAAGCCCGTGGAATTGGTGACAGATGCGGTGGAGTGCCTGAATCGCGAGAAGGCAGCGGAGATGATGACGGAGTTCCAGGCGCGCGGCGGCAAGCTGACCACGGCATCGGAAGTGATGCAGGCGGCTTAGGGCGGATTTCAGTCCTGCTTGCTCTTGTGGAAGAACCTCCGCTTCACGTCGGGCCAGAACTCGCGCATGGCGTTGCCTCCGGTCTTGGTGAGCATCCCTACCGTGCCATAGAGCAGGAACTGGCTGACGGTCTGCTGTGCCGGAGGATTCCAGCGCGTGGCGACACCCCACGCTCCGTAGACGCCGAGGATCCTGCCGGCGGCGAGGGTCATACCGGGTGAGCCATCGGCGTGATAGGCGAAGAACGTGTTCTTGAATACATGCCGGGTCCGCTGCCAGGCGGTGCCGTCGCCGAGCCGGAAATACCGCGGGTCTTCGTTATGGATAGATGAGACACCGAACTCGATGAATTCACCGATGACGAACTGGCCGTATTGATTGCCAAAGCGTTTCGCCAGCCCTGATGGGCCGCGGCCCCAGGCTCCGGGGAAGCCGCGGGATTCATCGAAGGCCAGACCGGGAAGCACTTCGAGCACAGCCTGCGGTCCAAACATCTGTTTCAGAAGGACATGCCGGCGAACCCGCCAGTCGGGCAATGCCGGCGTCTCGCCGCTGCTGAGTTCCACCACCGAGTCGCTCTTGGCCACGACCGGCGCGTCCTCGCCCGGTTGAGCAAAGGCGGTGTGGAGGCACAAATATCCCAACAACAACAGGACGCGAGACATGCAGAACAAGAGACGCCTGCGCCGCGGCGAGGTTACCGAGGCTGGCATCCCTCGAACAGGCTATTTTGTCTCAGCGTCGTAGGCTAGGACGGTCAGCAGCACCGTCTGTGGGCCTTTCCATGTTTCGCGCGGCTCGAACCATTCGTCGAGGGAATGAGCATTTGCCGCCACTCCGCCACCACCGAGGGTAATGGCGGGAATTCCGAGGCTGATGGGCAGGTTCGAATCCGTACTGGCGAAGGAGAGCGACGGTGTGTGTCCGGTAGTACGGGATGCCCACTCCGCTGACCTGACGAGGGCGCTCGAAGCCAGGGTCTGCCCGCCGGGGCGGTGGCTGACGAGTTTGGTTTCAAACGTAAGATGTTTGGAGGAAGCTTCGCGGAGCTTGTTTTCCTGTTCGACGCCCATCCGCACAGCCTCCAGAAACCGCAGTTCCAGCTTGTCCAACTGGCCCGGGTCCTCTGATCGAAGGTCCACCTCCATGGCGCACTCCTCGGCGATGGCGTTGACTGTGGTGCCGCCCTGAATTTTTCCGACGTTGTACGTGGTCTTGGGACTCTGGGGAACGTCAATGGCGGCGAGACTGGCCACAATGCGGCCAGCGGCGTGGATGGCGTTTGGCCGGCCGAAGTTCCCGTAGCTGTGGCCGCCGGGGCCGCGGATGACCACGCGGTAACGCTTGACTGAGGTTCCGCCGTTGACGATGTGGGCGGGCGAGGTTCCGTCGATCGAGAGGAAGGAGATGAGCCGGGACTTGTGCGGGCTTTGGCCGAAGAGATAGCGGATGCCATTGAGATCTCCAAGCCCTTCTTCGCCGACATCGGCCACGAACAGGAGCGTATGCGCGGTGACGATGCCGGCATGATTCAAAGCTTCCGCGATGGCGAGCAAAGCAGCGAGACCGCGGCTGTCATCAGAGGTTCCGGGCGCGAACCACCGGCCGGCCTCCTTGCGCACTTTGGTGTTCACGCCGGGGGCGAAGGAGATGTCGAGATGCGCCGCCACCACCATCGCCTTCGGAGACTTGCCGGGCCGCCACCCCAACACGTTTCCCTGCTTGTCGATCTCGACATTCCGGAGGCCAACGCGGCGGAACTCCGCTTCGAGGAAGCGGGCGCGCTCCGCTTCCTGAAAGGTGGGAGCGGGGATTTCGGCGATGCGGATCTGTTTCTCGAGGTGTTCGGCGTCATGGGCCTGGAGATAGCCGAGAGCCTTCTTCACCTCGGGCCGCTGCATCAGGACATCCTGAGCAGAAGCAACGGAAAGGAAAGCCAGCAGGTATAGCGGGAACCCGGTCATACATTTGATGATAATCTCGAAGTATCACGATCTAACCACATGCCTGTGATTGGTGTCCTCACTCTGGAAGTGCACATCGAAGATTCTCACTCCTTGAAAGACAAACGTCATGTCGTGAAAGGTCTGAAGGATCGGTTGCGCCACCGCTTTAATGTTTCCGTGGCGGAGATCGGCGGCCAGGATACGTGGCAGCGTTCCGTAGTGGCGGCGGTGACCGTGTCGGGCGACCGCACCTACGCCGAACAGGTGCTACAGGCGGTGGAATCCGACGCCGCCAACTTCCTCGGCGGGGCGCTGGTCGATTCGGGCGTGGAGTGGATTGATTAGTTTCCGGCGTTGAGGTGGACGGGCTGGGTGAAGGCCCCGTTGCCGGCGGAATCCCATACAGCGAACCGAACCCACTTCTTCCCGTTCGTATCGAATGGAATGCGGAACGTGCGTGAGCCGAATGCGGTGGAATCCTTGGCGGGAATTACCTGTCTGCCGGTGGTCTTGCCGTCGCCCCAAACGAGTTCCAGAAACTCGAGGGGGAAGGTCCACTCGACGGAGGCGGCCATGGTGCGCTTCGCACCGGCGCCCTCGATGGTTGCGCTCGGGATGAGCACTTCGCCGCTCGAGACAAAGTAATCGCCGCGGCGCATGGCTTTGAGGACGGGGCTCCAGTCTTCGTCAAAGCGAGGGACACGGTCAAGCTTCACGTAGTTGACAATGAGGTGGCTGAAGGTTTGGTCCTCGGGGAATTTCTGGTAGGTGTCGCCTTCGGCGATCATGTATTTCGCCTTGCCCCAATTGTTCATGTCATCGAGGGTGCCGAAACAGCGCTCCTCGCAGATGCGCTGCTCGGAGAGGTCCACGGGAAGGGACTGATAGGAGGCGCCGAGGAAGTTGTCGCTGTTGTAGTGGGCGCTGGTCCTGACAGCTTCGGGATAGCCGCTAGAACCTTTGGTGCGCGGGTGGGCCTGCCACATGAGGCCGCCCTCGCGCTGGAGCATGTCGAGTTCATCCTTGGCGTTCTCGATGTGGTAGACACGGCCATACTTGGGGTCCTGTTCGATGAAGAGTTTTCCGTCTTTGCGGACCTTGGTCCAATAGACGGGGTGAGGGAACACGACGGTGTAGTGCCCGCCGAAGTAGGCATCGGGTTCTTCGCCGGGCATAATGAGGAAGTCCTTGTCCGAAAAGCGGCGGCAGCCCTCGAAGTAGACGTTCTGATCCTTGAAGCGCAGCGGACCGGCGTCGCCGGCGTGACCGTCGCCGTGAAAATCGGACATCATGGCGATGTTGACACCCAGCCCGCGGAAGGTGGGAATCCAGTTTGGCATGAGGTCCAGAGTTCCCGCATCGGTGAGCAATTCATTGAAGTGCGTGTGGAAATGGCTGATGGCCACCTTGTATCCGGGCAACGGCTTGAAGGTGTCGTCGTGAGTATAGGCAAGCACGCGCTTCTGGGCGGCTTCGCTGTTATCCGGACTGAGGTAGTAATAGACGGCCATGCGCTGCCATGTCCCCGGGGGCGCGTTGTAGAGAGCGAAGTTGCCTTCGGCAAAGCCGCGGGACTGCGCGGCGCGGCGTTTGTAGACGTCATCGGAGACGCCATAAGGACGGTACATCTCTTCGCGCTCCGCCTGGCGGACGCCGATGGAGAAGGAATCGGCGCTGTCCTTGCGGTACCACACGTAGCCGAGATTCAGTTCGATCTCGCGCGCAAAGAAGAATTTATGGGAGGGGGGAAATACCGCCAGCGAGCCCTTATCGAACTCCACCAGGGCCAGACGGTTCCGCGCCCGCAGCGCTACGGGATCCTGATTGACAGCGCCGCCGAGTTCATACTTCTGCCAGGCGCGGGCGACATCGCGCCATACGACGCGCCGCACCGTGCCGGTCTGAAAGCCCTTCAAGCCGGCATTGTACTTGTAGGCGACGGACGGTTCTTCGGTCTTGGCAATCGCCTCCTGACGCACGAGGTTCGAGCCCTTATAGACGGTGAACACGAGACGGCCCGAGAAGACTCCGAGAGACAACCCGGGGTAGGTGATTTCGAGCCGTGCGCCATCGGTGCGCGCTTCACAGCCATGGGAAGCGTAAGTGGCGGTTGCGCGATGAATCTCGGCGGGTGTGCGGGGGAGTCCCACGTTGGTGCGGGCGGCGCCGGGAACCACCAGCGGCGCATCCCAGAATGCGTGCCATTTTTCCTTTTCGAGAATCTCCGGCTTGTCGAGGCCGAGTTCCTTGAGCGGGGTCAACTGCTGATTCGAGATGCGGCGCACGCCGCTGACGACGTCGAACTCGGGCTTCAGATTCGCGCCGAGGATCATCCAGTCGCCGCCTTTGCGCACGGCGAGTTCGCGGATGACGGGTTGATCGCCGTCGAGCCCGAAGGTGGCGCGGAGGGAGGCGCCGTGTTCGCCCTGCCAGTTCACGCGCAGATCCTGGCCGGCGGCTTCGGCGGTGAGCCCGCTTTGCGCCATGTAGCTTGTCAAGGAACATGGCGCGGCCCAGATGGCTGAGGCCATTGTGAGAAACATCGCAACCAGCTTCATGGCAAGCCCCTTCATAGCATTCCCGCCTCAGCGAGCATCTTCTTCAGCACACCTACGTCGCGGCGGTACATCATGAACAGTTTGTCCTTGGGGATGGTGAACGTCTTCTTCCCCGCGCCGGCGCCGCCGAGGTCGTGATACTCCATGTGCAGTTGTAGTGGCCCGTGGAAGCCTGCGGCTTTGAGCATGGGCAGGAACTTGTCGAAGTGCACCATACCCTGACCGAGCGCGCACCAGCGGGCGTCCCACTGGCCCTTGGCGTTCTTCTCCCAATAGAAGTCCTTGAGGGCCACGCCGCGGGTGTAAGGCAGTAGCAGGCGGGTTGAATGGACCCATCCGCCGAGACCGCCTTCGACGGTGGCGTGCCCGATGTCGTAGTTCACGGAGACGGCATTCGTGTCGAAATCTTTGAGCAGGATGTAGAGATCCCAGAACGAGGCACCCACGAGGCCGGCGCCGGAGTGGGTGTGATACATGGCAGTCATGGCGTATTGTTTGTTGAGCGCGGCGAGATCGCGCACGCGCTTCCTGATTTCGGCGAGCTGATCGGGGATGGAGGCTTTCTCCGTGTAGCGGAATCCGCCCCAACGATAGTTGTGGATACCGAGCCGGGAGAGTGTTTTGAGGACCGTCCCGGCGTGCGGCGTTTTGACATCGACGATGTCGCTGGTGACCATGGGCACAGTGAGCCCGGCCCGCTTCACAGCCTCGACGGCCTTGGGCAGGTCCTCTTCGACGCGAGCCGGTTCCACGTGGCCGCCCGGACGCAGCGTGATGTCCATGCCTTCGTATCCGAAATCGGCGCAGAGCTTGGCAGCTTCGTCGATGGTTGTCCACTGGAAGTGCTTCGAGAAGGCGCAAATGGTGAACCTTCCGGCGGGTGCAGTGGGCGCGGCGGGAGCGCTCATGGCAGCCGCAGCCGTAGCGAACAGGGAAAGACAATCGCGCCGGGTATTCATGGCCACTCTGCATGTTATCCCAAACGCCCGCCGCGCGGAGGGTTGGACGTTTGCCGCCGCGCATCGGGGGTGGTGGTTGGCTTTGATTTTTTCTTTTGCGTTTGCGGACTGGCTGAGGCTAGGAAACCGGGCTCAAGGCGGGCCGGCCTTCCGCGCCCGCGGGCCCCAGATAGCGGGCAGAGCCGAACCCGAGGATAGGGAAGAAGATAAAGCCAAGAAAGACGAGGCCAAGAGCGAACCCTGTGCTCTTCCCGAAACTCTTCGCGAGGTCAATGGCGACAATGATCCAGATGACAAAATTGACCACGGGAAGGAAGAACAAGAGGACCCACCAGAGGGGTCTTCCGACGATGTCGAGCAGGACGATGGCGCTGTAGACGGGGACGATAGCCGCCCAGCCGGGTTTCCCTGCTTTGGTGAATACTTTCCACATCGACGCGATCATCACAATGATCGTGGCAAGGAGGAAGAGGAAGAAAAATCCGCTGAAGAGGACGAGAACGCCCTTCAGCAAGCCGGCTGCCGCATCATCGTTCATGTTTGAACTCTCCTTGATGGAACGGGGAAAAGTATATCCCAATTCGCGGTCGAGAGTGAGCGAGCCATCAAGCGGCCCGATTGACTTCTCCGCGGGCGCGGCGGGCGCTCTGTTCACAGACGGCATCATCCTGACGCATGTGGGCTTCGAGGGCCATTTCGAGAGCGCGCCCGACACGTTGCGGAAGGATGCGGCTCCGTTGTGAGACCGCCTCGGGGTCGGCGAGTGGCGGGGTGTCCGCGGGGAGCGTCTTGGCGAGTTGGGCGGCGGCGATGCGATTGTCTTGCAGCAACCGAAGCTCCTTGAGGGCGCGGTGGTAGGAGCGCTCGTTTAAAACCTGATAACGGGCATAACGCTCCAGCTTCCCGGTGACTTCGGGGTTATCGGATTCCAGAGGATCCACTCCGGTTTCGGTGTACAGCTTCTGCTGGAGCCGTTCGATGCGGCGGAGGTTCCAGGCGGCGAGGGTGATGCGGCGGAAGAGGTCCTCTTCGAGGATGCCCTCGGGACGCAGTTGGTCGCGGTAGCCGGTGAGGAAGGCATCGTGGAGGGATTGCTCCTCGGGCAGCACGATAGCGAACGAGGCGGTGAAGCCTTCCTTGAGAGCGTTCTTGCTGGAGGCAGCCTTGCCGGCTTCTGTCCGGGGTCCGGTGGAGTTTTGGGCGTTGGCGCGATTGGCTTCGGCGCGCGGAGTGGAACGGAAAGGAATGGAGGGGAACATTGGGAAACTTCTCCTGGTTTGGGATGGGCGGCGGAGCGGGCCGCGGGGTGAGAGTGGGTGGAACCACCCGGAATGAGGATAGCAGGCGGTTGGTAGGGAGTTGGAGGGGGAGTGCGTGGAAGGTGTTGAAGTGGCGGGAGATGATTTTTCTGGAAGTAGTGTCACCGGGGAAACGGAGGGGTTTCGGTAGAGTAGGAGAGAGGGCGACACTTGCGGTGCGACCCACTCTCCCCTCGTTGAACCGGACGAGCAGATTTCCCGACATCCGGCTCTCCTGGAAACGTTATCGCCGCAGGCTTGCGCAGGCAGTTGACGGCTGCCAGCCTCATAACCGAATCAGACCAAACCGCTCGATCTGTTGGTAGTAGCTGACTCCTTCCGGCGGCCGGAAGGACCGTTGGCTGCGTCGCTTCAAATGCTGCGTAAGACGACCACGAACGTACGTGTTGATCGCGCGGAATGCCACGCGCGGGTATCCAAAATCAAAGTAGTTCCTCCATCCCTTCAGGTGTCGATTCAGCTCCTCGATCAGCACCGGGATGGGCTTGAAGCACTGGCGATGATTGGTGACGCAGATGAAGATCTACGACTCGGGATAAGTGGCGTGTTCAGCCGCCGTGAACGAGAGAACGCGGTATGACTGGAGCGGGGACGGGCGGCGGGTGCAGGAGGTGGTGGGGAATGCGTTCACCAATGGCACTCATCTGTTAGAATGTGCGAATCATGCCGCTGATCGATCGCGTCTGGGACGTGTGCCGCCGCATGGACGGCCTCGGTTGGCGCGATTATCTGCTGCGGGTTTCCGACTTGGATATTCGCCAGGCCGGCACTGCGGCCCTGGCGGAGGAACTGGCGCGGCCCCTGACCCGCATCCAGCGAACGGCGCCGGGGTTTCGGGATTTCGCCGCGGAAGGGGTTCGCGGCATCGAACCCGGGAATCCTTCGCACAGTCTGCTGTTCCACGCCTTGGCTTCGCCGCAGGTTGGCTCCGGGCAGGTGGCGGGCTTCCCAACTTCCGACGACATCGAATGGGTGGAGAACTACGTCTACGGCGTGAATCCGCCTTCCATCATCGAACTGCGGTTAAGGGCAGGGGGAGCGCCGCTGGCGGTGGCAATTTACGCCGTCGAATACCGGCCAGCCATCCAGACGGTCCATCAGAACCACGCGGACATGTGCTATGCGAGGACGGGAATCGCTCGTATCGGCACACTGTCCTCGCTGTTTGTCCCCTCCGCCAGGGGATACAGCAGCCTCGGAAAGAATCCCTCCGATCTCCATGCGATTCCCTGCCGCTATTCCGCGTATGTAGCCGCTCAGTTTGTAGGAGATGCCTCCAGCTTCGGTCCGATGTTGTTTCGTAAGGGCGGCATGGATGCCGAAGGAAACCCTGTCACTCCCGATTCCACGCGCCGGTTCTGGGTGCCGCTGCATAAGTTGTTCAGCGGTGAGGAATGCATCCGCGACCGGAGCATCGACCTGCGCTATTTCACGGACCACTCCAACGAGAAACTGCGGCGCATCCATTTGTGGATGGAGAAGGGTGGTTATCCCGTGGGCTTTTCGGGTAAGCTGCTGAAGCAGCCGCCGTTTGTACTTCCGGAGAGTGAACTGGTGGATATCATCGCCACGCAAGGCGGCTCGCTGCGTGTGGAACCCCTGGCCAAGCCGCTGGTCCAGGAAGTCAGCATTGACTATCACAGCCTGGCGTTCTCGGTGGTGCCGGGAGGGGCGACAAACAGCGCTTCGTTCCGCATTCCCAGCCGTCCCAGCGGGGCACGAAGCGCGCCGGAGTATGTTTACGTGCGGCAGGAGGCCGCGGAGGAAAGCGCTCCCGCGAGGAACCTCAACCAGTCCCACAATGTCGTGAAGGAGGTCAACACGGGTGACTACAAAGCGCAGCACTATGTCGACCATACCGGGGACGGGTGGATCCGGGCGGAATGCGGCGACTTAGCTTACGACGTGTCCCAATACCTGGCGGCGTATTCTTTGATCGCCGCGCCCGATCTTTATCCCGCCGTCCGCGAGGCTGAAGTGTTCAACTGGTGGACCCGTTCCGTATCGCCAGCCATCAAGGACACTCTGTTTCCCGATTTCGAGGGCTCACTCCCGATGGAGCCGCTGTGCGACGCGCGCATCACGGCAAACATGACCTACCGGCACGTGAGCAGTGTAGCGGTGAGCACGCCTGTGTTCGTCAGTAACGACGACAGCTATACAGCCGTCGTCTCGCTGCCGGGAGCTGGGGCAGATGCACAGACGAGGGTGGATCCTGTGGACGACGGAAGAGCCGGGACCTTGCCGGATTGCGCTTCCGGGCTATTTGCTCCGGGCTGGGACGTGAGCATGGATCTCAACGACGACGAGAATTCCATCTACAGCGTGCTGCATCTCTCCGCATATGGCGGCGGCAGCCCTTTCATAGAGGACGTTCGCCTTTGCTCAGCCGAAAGCGGGTTTTGGCCGGCTCTGTCTCCGGACACCAGCCGGCTGTATGTGCCTCAGGCAGGGCCCACGGTAACACCCGTGCCTCAGTCACGGCTGGGCTGGGACGGACTCGAAGCACCGGAGTTGATTGCCCCTTGCCAGGCGCGGTTCCATTCCCTGGCCTATTCGGACTACGTGCAGCAGGCGCTTGGAGCAGGCTTCGATTTCCAGAAGATCGGGGCAACGACCATTGCGGAATACAAGACCTGGACGCTCCTGATGGCGCTGGTCTACCAGGCCATCAACGCGACGGACACGGTGACCAAGATGAAGTGGAGCCTGCTGTACTTCGATCAGGCAGCGGAGAACGACGCTGATCTTGAGAAGGCGCAGAAGGACACGGGAGTTGCGCTGCTTGACCCCTACCGCTTTTACCTGATCTATCCCGACTCGGCGGAACCGGAGAAGGATGATCCCTCCAAGGTTGTGGCGACATTTCAGCGCTCCGTGCTGGCGTTTGCGACTCCACACCGGGTGCTGTACCTGGACACGCTGAACCCGGGATGGCAAGCGCGTGTCTTCTGAAGATCTCGCTCGCACAACGGAGCCTCGCCGGCCGGTGGACTCGCGAGTTCCTTCCCGTACTGGTGGGCCGGCGGGCCCTGTGCGAGCTTCTAAAGATCTCGCTCGCACAACGGAGCCTCGCCGGCCGGTAGACTCGCGAGTTCCTTCCCGTACTGGCGGGCCGGCGGGCCCTGTGCGAGCTTCTGAAGATCTCGCTCGCACAACGGAGCCTCGCCGGCCGGTGGACTCGCGAGCTCCTTCCCGTACTGGTGGGCCGGCGGGCCCTGTGCGAGCTTCTAACGATTGCGATGTTGTGATCGCAGGCGGCGGACCGGCGGGGAGCGCCGCGGCGATCTGGTGCGCGCGCCACGGACTCCGCACGGTGTTATTGGAAACCCAAAGCTTTCCCCGGGACCGCCCTGGGGAAAGCCTGCATCCGGGCGTCGAGCCGCTGTTCCGGCAACTGGGTGTGGAACGGGCAGAGGAAGCGGCCGGCTTTCCGCGCTATCGAGGGCACTGGGTTTCCTGGGGCGGCCCGTGGCGATTCGAGGAATTTGGAAGCGATTCGACGGGACCCTGGCTCGGTATCCAGGCCTGGCGGGCAACACTCGATTCGATCCTGTTGGAAGCCGCCCGCGGTGCTGGAGTGGAGGTCCTGCAACCGTGCCGCGCACTGGCTCCGATGCGGGAAGGCAAACGGATCGTGGGCGTGTCCAGCGAAGCCGGCGAGATTCGCGCCCGGTTCACGATCGACGCGACCGGAAGCCGTCACTGGCTGTCGCGCAAAGCTGGACTGCCGACACGCCGCGCCTCGCCGCGGCTCATCGCCACGTACGGATATTGCGCGGGAGATCCGGACGTATTCGGCGAAGAACCGGTGCTGGAGGGAAATGGCACAGGCTGGGTATGGATCGCCCCGGTGCGGCCGGCGCTCTGTGCTTGGACACGTCTTCGATTCAACCATCCGGACCGGCACCCGCCGCCAAGCCTTCGAGACATGCAGCCAACCGGTCCAACCAGGGGCGCCGATGTCACCTGGCGGATAGTAGACGCTTGCGCGGGGGACGGGTATTACGTGGCGGGTGATGCCGCTTCCGTCATCGACCCGGCATCTTCGCACGGTGTTCTGAAGGCACTGATGTCCGGCATTCTGGCCGCCGATCTCATTGCGCGGGTGCACGGCGGCTCGCTTCCGGAGTCCGCGGCCGGAGAAGCTTTCCGCGAATGGACGGCGGGGTGGTTCCGGCGCGACACAAAGCGACTGGCGGAACTATACGCGCAAATCGACCGGACAGATCTGCGGCGGAGTGGGCCGGGGGGACGCGTCAGGCTCCGGCCGTAGCGCGCGGATCAGCTTCTTCTCATATGCCGATTGGAGCGCATACTCGGCAACGTCCCTGGCACTCAAACGGCCTACCGGCCGGCACAGAGATTCGAAGCGGCACAATACTTCGTCTACGGTCGCGGTTCCGTCGCACAGTTCCAGGAAGGCCGCAAGGAGCGGCGGAACCTCGTTTACATCCACGTCCTCGGTGGTCATCATCCGCGTGGCGACGATCACCGGGCGATGAACCGACTCATCGGGCGGCAGGCCTGCCTGCAACAGTTCTACAACCCGGTTCACGTCGCCGTTCAGCCGCAGGAGGTGAACGTGAGAGTCCAGGTCGAGGAGCATGTCGCTCTCGAGAATCTCGACGCGAGGGGCCTCGCATTCGGTAGGGCAAACGGGGCGGCAGACCTCGAAGAACGCGGCTTCGAATTCCAGGAGCACGGTTTCGAATGGTCCCTTTGCCGGCCTTGTTCTGCTTTGCAGAAACTTCACAAATTCGCGATCGAAAGCAGTGGAGTAATACCGGCGGAGCTTGGAGCCCTGTTCGCGCGGGACCCGGTTCCCGCTCCAGGCAACCCATTGGTCGAAGATGAGCAGCAGATCTCCGCATTCCTGCTGGAGCGCGGCCATCAGCCACCGGAAGCGGCGGAACGTGCGCTGGAGGAATTCGCGAAGTTCATGCAGGTAGCGGCGGTCGAGATGGGGTGTGGGAATGGCGTAGAAATTGGGAAAGACGTCGGGGTAGCGGGCTGCCAGATCACGCTCCTCGGAGCGCTGGAGCCAGCCGGCATGGGACATGTCCGCGCAGATGTCTTCGAGGATCAGCTCATGTTCATGCTTGCGATGAAGAGGTGTTCCCGCGAGCGGCGCCAGAAGGTGCAATTGCGGGATGGTATTCGGCAGACGCAGAGCCTGTCCCAGGAACGACACCGTGTCCCGAAGGTCTTGTAGGGTTTCTTCGGGAAAGCCAGTGATGGTGGAAAGGGTGGTGGTCATTCCATGGGAACTGGTGAGTGCCGCGTTGCGGCGGGACTCTTCGAGATCGAGGCGCTTGGAGATGATCTTCTGCATGCGGGCTGAGCCCGTCTCGATGCCGAAGAAGATGGACTGGCAGCCGGCCCTCGCCATGAGAGAGATCAGGTCCTCGTCGATGCAATCGGTACGGGCGCTGCATCCCCAGCGATAGGAGCGCCCGGTGGCCAGAAGGGCCTCGCAGAAGGCCACGACGCGCTTGCGGTCCACCGTGAACATGTCGTGAACGAAGTCGAAATAGGCGACCTGGTAGCGGGCCTGCAACTCATCCATTTCCGCAATCAGCCTGGCCGGTGACTTGAGCCGGAACCGTCTGCGGAAGAAATCGTTGGTGGAACAGAAGGTGCAGCCGAACGGGCAGCCACGGCCGAGTTCCAGCGGGATGTCGGTTCTGCCGGCGACCGCCGGATGAAGGTGGAAGGCCGGCAGCGGGAGTGAATCCATGTCCGTGGGGACAGGAGAGTCGGGGTTGCGGCGGATTTCGGCGCCGCGCCGGTAAGTGAGCCCGGGCACGCTCTCCGGAGAAGCGCCAGAGGCCAGACATGCGGCAAGTTCGGGCAGACTGTGATCCGCTTCGCCCCGCAAGATGAAATCGACGAACGGAAAATGCCGGAGCGTTGCAGTATCCACCACAGAGGCTTGCGGGCCGCCGAAGAGGATGACGGAATCGGGACGCAGCGCCTTCAGATGCTGCGCGATTTGCAGCGAGACGGGGTAGCTGTTACAGATGGTGCTGAAACCGAACAGGTGTCCCCCGGCGCCCGCCAGCCGCTCGGCGGCGATTCTGCCGAAACTTCCTTCCCGATGGCCCGGCGCGGAGAGGACGTACTCCAGGTACCAGAGATTCGAGTCGACGATCCGCGGAGTAAATCCTCTGTTCTCCAGAACCGCGCCGAGGGCCAAAACCCCTAGCGGGAGATCGGTGGCGATGCGCCGCACGCCCTTGCTTTCGAAATGCACCGGATCTTCAAAATCCGTTGCGGTGGGCATGCTGACGAGGCAGATCTCGAGTGCGGCGCGCTGCTGCCCGGATGCCGGAACGCCGGTGGGAACTGGAACCAGGCCCACGGGACATCAACCCCCGTTGGATTTGTTGGGGGCGTTGGCAATGGCGCTGTCTTTGAGGTGGAGGCGCAGGGAACTGGCCGCCAGGTCCATTGTCTTCTTGACAAAATCCGCTTCTTCTTTCGTCAGGTCGCGCTTCGCCGTGACGACAATGCCGTATTTGCTGTCCTTTTTCATCGAGCCCCTCTCCTTGTGTTGGTTGGATTATAAGATACAGGAAAAACCCGGGGTTGACAATCAGTTTTTCATGTCAGTTTTCCGTTTCGGAATGGGGAGTGCCCATCCAGATGGAGGCAGAGTTTTCAGAGAGGTTGAGGATGAGGGTGTTTCCGCTGACCGCGAAGCCGCGAACGGGCTGAGAGATGTTGAGGGCGGAGAGCCGGGAGCTATGCGCGTGAAAGACGGCTTTCATGGCGCCCAGAGCCAGCTTCGAGCCGATGGCGCGGCTCCAGATGCATGTGAACCCGTCGGCGCCTGAATAGAAATAGAGGGACCTGCCATCCGCGGACCAATGCGGCTTGTCGGCCCAGACGCCCGGCGGACTCACTTGCTGCCACTCTCCGGATCCAGAAGGCGCGACGAAAACCTTACGCTCTCTCGCGGGCTCCGAAGCGGAGAAGGCAATCCATCGCTGGTCCGGAGACCATTCCGCCTCTTCCAACAGCAGCCCGCTCCTGGACAGCAAAGGAGTGATGGCGGAGGAAGAGAGGTCGAGCCGCCCGATGCCTTTTTCGCTGGAAACGAGGACTGAGCCGCCACGCGGTGACCAGCCGGTAACGACGCCGCAGTTCTGGCAAATCCTGCGGGCTTCCCGGCTTGCGCGGCCGATGACGTAGATTGCCCTGTTTTTCCGTTCGCCCGTATCATAAGCCACCTGGTCACCCGCGGGACTGAGCACCGGATAGGATTTCGACTGGTTATCGGCGGTGAGAGCCGATTCCTCACCCGAGACAAGGTCTCGAATCCAAAGCTGGCGGACTCCCAGTTGGGAAGAGGTGCGCGTAAACACGAGCCATTTGGAATCTCGAGACAAACTGGGGAAAGCGTCGAAATCGGAGGTATTCGTGACCCGCTGGGCGGGGGCATCCTGCCGGTCGAGGGCAATCCGCCAAATGCGCAGACGCCCCTGCCTGCTTTCAAAGACGATCCGGCCGTCAGGAGCTACCCAAGGCATGCTCTCGAAAGCCGTCCCGAACGTGAAGCGCTGGGCGTCACCGGGCTTACCGCCGATGGGGAAGCGCGCCCGCCAGAGATTGACGTTGGCGTTGCGCGCCGCCGAAAACACGAGATACTCGGGCGTCCAGAAGGCAGTGTAGGTGTGGACCTCCAATCCCTGAGCGCGGAAGCGCTTCAGTGCCCCGGTGTTCACGGGGGGTGAGCCGTCCAGAGTGGTGAGCCACCACTCGGCGTCGTCGTCGGGCGGCAATAACGGATCCGTGGAGCCCTGAAAGAGAAGATGCCGGGAGTCCGGCGCCCAGACCGGATTGCGGGCATCCGCCAGTTGGGGCGCCAACTGCCGCGGCGTCCCGCCGGAGACCGGAACGACATAGATCTTGCCGGAGGGCCGGCGGGGGTGCGCCCCTTCGCCCACCCAATAGGAGATGTACTTCCCGTCTGGTGAGAACCGCGGCATCCAGCCACCCTTGGCCAGCAGTTTGGATTCGCCGCCGAAGGCAGGGACAATATATGCGCCGCCGCCGTCGCGCTCCGAGCGGAAGGCAACCAAGTGTCCATCCGGCGAGAATACGGGAGTGCCTTTGTCGTAAGGATCATTCGTGACGCGGACGGAAGCGCCGTTGGGGACCTGCCGGACCCATATATCCAAAGTGCCCGGTTTGGCCTCGTCGGAGGAATACGTCAGTAGGGTTCCGTCCGCGGAGAGCGAAGGCTCCTGGCTCAAACCGTCCTCGCTTGTCAGGCGCACCAACTCCAATTGCGGCAGGGCATCCGACCGCGCGGGGAGGAACCGCCAGAGGGAGTAGATGCCGCCGATGGCCGCCAAAGTCGCGGCAGCCAGAACGAGGGGCTTTTTTCGGCGGCGGCTCGCATGAAGCGCTTCCTCGAGTTCCTGCGCCATGGCGCCGGCGGATTTGAATCGCTTATGAGGATCCGGATGGGTGGCCTTTTCGACGATGGCGATGAAGGGGTCCGGCAGATCGGGGCGGACATCCAGCAGGTGAGTTTTCCGGCCCTCCTTGTGAGCCTTGCGGTATTCCGCGACTGTGTTTGCTTCGATGGGGTGGCGCTGCGTCAGCAGGAAATAGAGAAGCACTCCCACGGCATACAGGTCGCTGGCCGGGGCTGCGGGAGCGCCACGGAAGAGTTCCGGGGCCATGTAGGGGAGAGTCCCGGCAACTTGGCCGTAGGCGTTGTTGGGGTCCACCTTCTGCCCGAGGCCGAAATCCACCACGACGATGCGGCCATCGGCCTGACGCATGACGTTGCCGGCCTTGATGTCGCGGTGGACCAGGCGTTTGCCATGCACCAGCGCGAGCCCGCGGCAAACGTGAAGACAGAGGAGAGCGGCATAGCCGGGATCCAGCTTGCCGCGCTCGGCGCTCAGCTTTTCGAGACTCTGCCCCTGGATCAATTCCATGGACAAGGCCGCGCCATCCTGGCTCTGGACGTAGCTGTACACGGCAACGATATTCGGATGCCGCAGTTGGGCGAGAACCCTGCCCTCGTGAATGGCATCGGCGTTATCCAAAAGCTTGAGCGCCACGTCTCGGTCGAGGGCATCGCGGGCGTGGTAGACGGCGCCGAAGCCTCCCTCGCCGAGTTTCCTGATGATCTGAAACTCTCCCCAACGCTGGCCGGGAGACAGTGGGCCGGAGGGCCTGGTCGTCTTCATGGCGACGGTCGGGGCCAGCGCAGTTTTCGTGCGCAGGCTGAGGGCGGCAATCGTTTCGCGAAAGGACCGTTTGTGCACCAGAGACAACCGATTCATAGTGTGCCACAGCGGGGCGGCTTTGGCGTGGTGGGAGTTGCCGGAGCGCGGCCGGACATTAGCTCTCGCCAACGGTGCGGTGCGTAGACTCATGTAATAGGCCGGGCGCCGTCATGCGCCTGATTGGCTTTGATTTGATCTTTTGCGTTGCGCGCGAGGATGGAACACTCGTCATCCAAGTCCCTAATGCGGCCTCCGACCATGGCGTCGAGGGCTGCTCCAATCCGCTTCTTGAGGAGTTGGCTTCGTTCTGACACTGCTTCGGCATCGGCATCGGCCAAAGGCGGCGTATTGGCGGAGAGTGTGCGAGCGAGTTGCGCGGCGGCGATGCGGTTGTCTTGCAGGAGGCGTAGTTCCTTCAGGGCACGGTGATAAGTGCGTTCCTGGAGGACCTGATGGCGCGCGTAGCGGTCCAGTTTGGCGATGATTTCGGGATCGTCGGATTCCAGGGGATCGATGCCGGTTTTGGTGTAAAGCTCGTGTTGCAGCCGTTCGATGCGGCGAAGATTCCACGAGGCGAGCAAGAGGCGGCGGAAGAGGTCTTCTTCCAGGATGCCTTCGGGGCGTAGCTTCGCGCGGTAGTTCGCGACGAATGCGTCGTAGAGGGATTGCTCATCGGGAGCGACGATGGCGAATGAGGCGGTGAAGCCTTCCTTGAGAGCGTTCTTGCTGGAGACAGCCTTGCCGGCTTCGATGACCGGGCCGGTGGACTTCTGAGCGTTCGCGCGGTTGGCTTCGCGGCGCGCTTCGGAGGTTTTGAGAATATTGTGAAACATACCGGGATTTCTCCTTATTTGAGGCTGTGAGCGGCGGGGCGGGCCGCTGAGGGCGGGCGGGAACGACTCCCGGCACGAGGATAGCAGGCGGTTGTTTGAGTTTGGCTGAGTTGCGTCGGGAAGTTGTTGATAGAGCAGGAAAAGAAAATATTGCAAATCGGTGCATAGTTTTCGTTCGGCGAGGCGCGCAGAGATTAACTGAAAAAAGGCCTCTGGCGAGGAACCCCATCAAGGGCTCGCGGGTGGCCGCACCGATCGTGACCTACCAGACCGGGACCTGGGCGGCTGTGCCTTGAACGATAATCCGGCAGCACCGGGAAGCATAAAGTGGCAGTGCCGTATTCCGGAAGTCCTTGCTCCTCATCGTTGGACTCTTGGGCCGAGTGCCCCGTTCGGAAGCACAAAAGTGGCAGGTGCAAGACTGAAGCATGACGTAGCGGTGGGTGCAAAGATTGACGAGAGCAACCACATCGCCGGGCCACATGTCCCGTCTTCGAGCCCCTTCCTGGAACGTGACGTTCCGGCGTCTGGCCAGTGGACTGATGGTAAGCGCTGTGACGTTACACAGGAACTATGTGTCAGCGGGGCCCAATTTCCGGGATGGCGCGTCATCCTATCGTGGCTGGTCCACCTTGGGTGCCAGAACAGCTTGGCACAAGGACCTCCCTTGCAGCGTCTTCTAAAGGCTTCAGCATCTTTTGTTGGTGATCTACAAAAAGTTCGGAACTATTGGCCGCTTCACACGTACCATAGATAGCACGACACTAGTCGATCATCGACAGGAAAATATGCCACGACGCGAATCACCTCTTCAATCGGAGATGGTCCAAGGAACGTTGGACATGCTCGTCTTGCAAACGCTGGTCCTCGGCCCAGCCCACGGGCAGACCATCGCTCACGCTATCGAGAGGGAGTCCGAAGAAGTACTGCAGGTCGAGCACGGGTCCCTCTACCCCGCCTTGCGCCGCCTGGAGAATCGAGGCTGGATCGCCTCCTTCTGGGGGACCTCCGAGAATAACCGGAAGGCAAAATACTACCGGCTGACCCCAGAGGGGAAGAAACAGTTGGCGGCACAAACAACCCGATGGGAGCAGTTGGTAACAGCAATCGGCCGCATACTGAAGCCGGCCCAAAGAGGACAGGCATGAATTGGCGCCGATTCTTTCGGCGAGACGAGGCGGACGCCGAACAGCGTGGGGAACTTGAATCCTACATCGCTCTAACGGAAGAAGAATACATCGCCCGCGGGATGGACCCAAGGGCCGCACGAGACGCGGCAGTCAAGAAGCTGGGGAACCCGCTCTTGATTAGCGAGGAGGTTTACCAAATGAACACCATAGTGTTGCTTGAGGGACTGCTGCGGGACGCCCGTCATGCATTTCGCATGATTCGGAAGAGCGGAGGCTTCAGCACCGCCGCGATCCTCTCCCTCGCCCTGGGCATCGGCGCAAATGTGGCGATCTTCTGTGTCGTGAACGCGGTGCTCATCCGTCCACTCCCTTACCCGGAGGCGGAATCACTGGTTGGCGTCTTCAACGCTTCCACGGTCCAAGGCGAGACTTTCGGCGACATGGGACTCGGGCCCTCCATCTACGCCGGCTTAAAGGAGCATTCTGCCGCTTTTCAGGAGTTCGGTGTCTGGCGGCCGGGGACGGCGACGGTGATGGGAATCGGCGAACCGGAACAAATCAAAACCGTCACGATGACACGCGAAGTCCTGCCGACGCTGGGGGTCGCGCCGTTCGTTGGTAGGCAGTTTTCCATTGAGGACGACACACCCGGGACGGCAGAGACTGTCATCCTTTCCCACGGCTATTGGGTGCGGCGCTTCGGTCGCGATGCGGGGATTCTCGGACGCACGATCCTGGTTGACTCGATTCCGCGGCAAGTGATTGGGGTGATGCCACAGACCTTCCGGTTTCTCGACCTCTCACCAGACGCCTTGTTGCCCCAACGCTTTCCGACGGCGAATCTGTCATTCGAGCCATTCTCGTGGCCGGGAATCGCGAGACTCAAACCCGGTATGACTCTGGAAAAGGCGAATCAGGACTCCGCTCGAGTATTGAATCTGGTGCTCCCCGAAAACGCCCGGACCTTCGCAAAGCAGGTTCGATTTAGGCCAAATTTGCGCCCATTGAAGCGGGACGTCACTGGGGACATCGGCGCGGTCCTCGGTGTTCTTATGGGAGCTCTCGGTTTGGTGTTTCTGCTCGTATGCGCTAACGTGGCGAACTTGGTTCTGGTCCGCTCACAATCGCGAACACAGGAGTTTGCGATCCGGGCCGCACTGGGCGCAGGCTGGGGAAGGATCGCTCGGGAACTGTTGGTGGAGAGCCTGACGCTGGGACTCCTTGGCGGAGCCTGTGGGATGGCGCTCGCATACGGGATAGTGCGGGCTCTAAAGGCACGGGACTTGGCAAACATCCCCAGGTTGGTAGAGGTCTCAGTTGACGTGCCAACCTTGACGTTCGGCATTGGATGCTCGATTGCGGCGAGCTTGTTGTTCGGCTTGATCGCTATTCTCAAGAACCGTGTCCCCGGCAGAATCCCCAGCGCTCGCGGAGCGAGTATGAGCCCCGATCAACTGCGAGCCCAGAATGTGCTGGTGGTTGCGCAGGTCGCCCTTGCCTTAGTCCTGCTGGTGGCGAGCGGTCTTTTGATTCGCACCTTCGTCGCCATGCGAGGAGTCCACCCCGGCTTCACAAATCCCGAGCGGATTCAGACGGTCCGCATCGTAGTTCCAGACTCACAAGTGCAAGAAGCAGAGCGAGTGGCGTTGATGCAGAGCGAGGTCGTTGAGAGCGTTTCTCGCCTAGGGGGCGTTCAGGCAGCTGGCTTCTCAGATGGCATGCCCATGGAAGCGGACTATCGCAACGGGAACTTGATCGCTGTTGAGGGCAAGGTTTTGCCCGGTCAGCCTCCGCCCAACAGGAGCGTCAAGTATGTCTCCCCAGGGCTGTTTGCCACGCAGGGAACGCGTTTGCTAGCGGGCCGGGATTTCACCTGGGAGGATGTCGCCCAAAGGCGGCTTGTGGCGATCGTTTCTGATAGCATGGCGCGCGAAAACTGGCAGCAGCCTGCTGCCGCGCTCGGCAAACGGCTACGGCCGGGCGCTCTCGGCGACAAATGGTTCGAAGTCATTGGAGTGGTCGAAGACGTGCACGACGATGGTGCGCACAAGCCAGCTCCGCCGATGGTTTACTTCCGAACTGGAGTGTACGACGCTTGGCGGCCGGATCGGCCGCCATCAATCCGCCGCGGCCTCACCTTGGCGATTCGTAGCAGCCGAGCGAATTCGGAGAGTTTTCTTCGAGAGATTGCCATCGCCATCCATGCCGTGAATCCCCGGTTGCCCTTGGCGCAGGTCCGAACCCTCGACGATGTTTACCGCCGCTCTATGGCGCGGACAGCGTTCACGCTAACGCTGTTGGGTATTGCGGGAACAATCGCATTGACCTTGGCCATCGTCGGCGTATACGGGGTCCTCGCATACGCGGTTGGACAGCGGCGTCGAGAGGTGAGCATCCGAGTGGCGCTGGGAGCTCAGCCAAGCCAGGTCATGGCACTTTTCGTCCGGCGCGGGATCTTGCTGGCGGCCATAGGTGGCACGGCCGGATTAGCTGCAGCCATGGGGCTCTCAAGGTCGATCTCCTCGCTTCTGTTTGGCGTCACGGCGCTTGACCCGATAACCTACGTGGTATCCGCAGTCGTTGTGGGTACGGCAGTCCTGATCGCTAGTTACATCCCAGCCCGCCGCGCTTCGTCAATGGACCCCATGGAATCGCTTCGGGCGGACTGATGCTGGCCGCTAACTCGGTCTGTGCCTCTCTCAAGAAGCAGTTGGCTCGGCATCGTCGCTATCCGAAACCTATTCGAGGATCAGCACTGAAAGTGGATAAAGAACGAGTAGTCGCGCTGTGTAGGGAAGACCGGGACCGCGACCGGCGGCGTACTGGCTGACCGCCCTGAACTCGACGCCGGTTGGTACGGAGCCGATGCAGGTCCCAAGATCCGGTCGCAACTGGCGTTTTGCGCGAGTCGGGCGACGCCTGCCCTACTAGAGTCTCCAACTTCAATACGATAGCCTGAGGTGTGACCGCGCAACCAATATACGTTGTCGCACTCCTGCTCTGCGTCTTGAGCCCACTATTCGGGAAGGCACCGCCACGGGTTGCGGTCGACTCGGGAGTTGTCGAAGGTCTGGAGTGGGATCGCACCGCCGTTTTTCTGGGGATTCCATTCGCGGCTCCGCCAGTAGGGCAGCGACGTTGGCGGCCGCCTGAGCCACCGGCGAAATGGCGCGGCGTGAGGATGGCAACGGCATTCGGCGCTGTCTGTCCGCAGGCGGAGCGCGATCTCCCTGGGCTGCAGGTCCGCTTTGCGGAACTCGCGCCGGCTTTTCCCTATTACACCAGTGTCCGCATGGACGAAGACTGCTTATCATTGAACGTCTGGACGAGGAACATCGGACGGAAGCGTGCTCCGGTGATGGTTTGGATTCACGGCGGCAGCAACATCGGCGGGACCGGCTCGTATCCTCCGTTCGGCCCGTCTCTGGCGGCAAAGGGAATCGTGCTGGTCAGCTTCAACTATCGCCTTGGTGCGTTGGGTTTCATTGCACACCCAGGACTGACCAGCGAGTCGCCGCATCGCAGTTCGGGCAACTACGGCATTCTGGACCAAATGGCGGCGCTCGGTTGGATTCAGCGCAACATTGCCAAATTTGGGGGCGATGCACGGAACGTCACTGTCTTCGGCGAGTCTGCCGGCGGAGTGATGACCTGCTATCTGATGGCATCGCCCTTGGCCCGAGGATTGTTTCACCGGGCCATTCTCCAAAGCTGTACGTGCCGAGACTATATATCGCCTGAGCTTCGACGGCGGGTTCATTCCTACTCAGGGAAAGGAACAGCGGAAGAGAACGGGGTTCAGTTTGCAACGAAAATGGGGGTCGCAACGATCGAGGAGTTCCGTTCGCGGCCGTCGGCAGAGATCGTCCGTGCTTCCGAGCGCGACCCATCGATCCTCGCCTACCTTTACGCGGGAGGCACGGTTGACGGCTGGGTGCTTCCCGAACAACCCGCAATTGCTTTTTCAGCGGGCCGACAAGCAAAGGTCCCAGTGTTGCTGGGCAGCAACGCTGATGAAGGGACGGTGACGCTGGGAACCTTGGGTAAGGCGACCGTTCTCGATTACCGGACTTGGCTGAAGACCCAGTTTGACGACTACGCCGACGAGGTTTTCCAGTCCTATCCTGCAACTGAGAACAGCGGGGTTCGCGCCGCTTACCTCGCTTTGACGGCAGACTACCAGCGAGCGCAGACCGTCCGCTCGCTAGCGACGGATATGGTCCGGGCAGGCCAGCGAGCCTACCTGTACTACCTCAGTTACCCAGCCAAAGGCGAGTATGCGCGTGAAGGGTTGGGGACGTTTCACGGAATGGATCTTTCCTTCATGGGAGGAGGCTTCTTCCGGAAAAGCCGCTGGGGCGAGCCAGGCGCCGACGACTGGAAGTTAGCGGAGACCATGACTGGATTTTGGATCGCATTCGCGGCGACAGGCAATCCCAATGGACTTCGGTGGGCGCCTTGGGAGCCCTACGATCCTACGGTGGACCGTGCGCTGCAACTTGGCAGGGACATCAAGATGGTCCCTGTGCCGCGCGCAGAGCGCTTTTCTGTATTCGAACGAATCATCAAGGCCCGCCTCGCGCACCACTGACGGCGCGACCCGACTGTCCTGCCTAGGATCACAAGCCGCGAAAATAACGAAAAGTCGCGATGTCGTAATCAAAACCGAACTTCCCAGGGAGGTCCCGGCGCTCAAACAACCACAATGTCAGCGCGGAAGAAAATCAGACGCAGAAGCGATTGGCTTCGGCGCGCGGAGTGGAACGGAAAGGAATGGAGGGGAACATTGGGAACTTCTCCTGGTTTGGGAAGGGCGGCGGAGCGGGCCGCGGGGTGAGAGTGGGTGGAACCACCCGGAATGAGGATAGCAGGCGGTTGGTAGGGAGTTGGTGGGGGAGTGCGTGGAGGGTGTTGAAGTGGCGGGAGATGATTTTTCTGGAAGTAGTGTCACTGACGAAAAGGCCTCTGGCGAGGAACCCAACCAAGTGCCCGCGGGTGGCCGCACCGATCGTGACCTACCAGACCGGGACCTGGGCGGCTGTGCCTTGAACGATAATCCGGCAGCACCGGGAAGCATAAAGTGGCAGTGCCGTATTCCGGAAGTCCTTGCTCCTCAT